>OLGB01000413.1_pt1 | contig 62485 bp, 56 predicted proteins | sample 1605691 | NCBI WGS metagenome assembly OLGB01 (sample SAMEA3888925, study PRJEB22519) | human gut metagenome | biome: human gut; feature: human-associated habitat; material: faeces | place: Denmark | collected 2010
CGTAGTGTCCAAGGTGATTGAGTAAGGGGCCGAGCCCCCAGGGGTTGAACCCCTGCACTCCGGTTTGCGATGGAAAGCGAGCGCCTGATGGCGGCTTGCTTCCGCGCGGGGCATGAACGGACAATTTGACCGCATCCGCAATATGGATGCAATGGCAGGCCCGGCGGCGAAAGCCGCCGGGCCTTGCGCATAAAAACGTGCCGCAGATGGGATTTTCTGCGGCACGTTTTTTAAAATACGCGGGGGAAGGAATACTAGCCGTTGAGGCCGGGATCCTCCTCGCCGCCGGGGGTTTGAGCGGGCTGCGGCTGCTGCGTGGAAGCGGGCTGCTGCGCGGCCTCCTCGGTGGGTTGGGCGCTTTGCTGGGCAAGCGGCGCGTCGTTCACGGGCCAGGGGTCGGTATCGGTATGGCAGGCGGTGAGCGTCAGCGCTGCTGCGAGGCAGCTAAGCAGAAGCAGTGCCTTGAACGTGCGTTTCATCGTCATATCCCTCCTATATGCTTTGGGGCTACAAACAGTATACCACAGTTTTTCCCGCCGTGCCTTTACAAATCGCTTCATGCTTGTTACAATACCCAACGTAGTATGAAAGGGAAAGGCCGGGTGACAGGAATGGGCAATATCTGGCACGATATTTCACCTTCGCGCATCACAAAGGATGATTTTATTGCCGTAATCGAAATTGAGAAGGGCAGTAAAAAGAAGTACGAACTGGACAAGGAAACGGGGCATTTGATACTGGACCGCATCCTGTACACGTCCACGCACTATCCCACCAATTACGGCTTTATTCCCCGCACCTATGCCGATGACAACGACCCTTTGGATGTGCTGGTGCTATGCAGCGAGGTCATCCAGCCCCTGAGCCTGGTCAGGTGCTATCCCATTGGTGTGATTACCATGCTGGATCAGGGCCGCCTGGATGAAAAGATCATCGCCATTCCATTTCAGGATCCTACCTATAACGCCTATCACGATGTGGGCGAGCTGCCTGCGCACCTGTTTACGGAAATCAGCCATTTCTTTAGCGTGTACAAGAACCTGGAGGGCAAAGAAACCGTGGTGGACGAGCTGCGGGGCGCCTCCGACGCGCGCGAGGTTATTCAGAAATGCCTGGATGCCTATATTGAAAAGTTTTGCAGATAAGAAGCGTATACTGTTAAGAAAGGGCCCTAAGGGGCCCTTTTAGGTGGAAACGCAATAATTATATAATATCAAATATCAAATATTAAAAACAGCATTGACAATATCATATTTGCGTTGTATAATCAGACCATCAAGAAACAGAAGGCGGATAAGGGGTGAAAGCCCCCGGCAACGGCATTGCCGCGGATGCGGTAGCAATACACTTCGAGGCTGGGCCCTCGAAAGAATTAAGGAGGAGAACGATGAAAAAAGGACTGCTCTTGACGATGGCGCTTGTGCTTGCGCTCAATCTGTGCGTTCTGCCCATGGCGCAGGCGGAAACCCCGGACTTTCTTGAAGTGTTTAGCGGTTCCAGCGGGGGAAGCTGGTACACGGTAGGCTCCGAGATCGCCACCCAGATTCAGCAAAACGTGGATGGCATGATGGCGCGCGTTGCGCCCGGCGGCGGCTCCGCCAACCCAACCACCGTGCAGAACAAGGAAGGCATGCTGGGCCTGGTTTATACGGGCGTGGCCTACGAAGCGTATTTGGGCACCGGCGATTATACCGAGGCGCATTCCGATATCTGCCACGTGATTTCGCTGTATTCCATGCCCTTCCTTTGGGTGGCGCTGCGTGAAAACAAGGACATTGCCAGCGTATACGATCTTGCGGATAAGCGCATCTCTCCCGGCCGCACCGGCCAGACCGGCCTTGCCATCGCCCGCGCAAGCCTTGCGGCGCATGGCATCGATATGGATGGAATTACCGCAAACGGCGGCACGGTAAGCCTGCTGGGCGATTCCGAACGCCTCAACATGCTGCGCGACCGTAACCTGGACGCGGCCAGCGGCCTGCTTCCGCTTGACCATAGCGAGCTGCAGAGCATGAGCCTGAACCCTGGCATCAAGCTTATCAGCCTGGATCCCGAGAAGATTCCTGATCTGCAGGCCGCCATTCCCGGGCTGGAGGCCGTAACGATTGAACCTTTGGCCTTTGACGAGTATCAAACGGAGCCGGTATACACCGTGGCGGCCATCACCTCCCTGATCTGCCACAAGGACCTTAGCGAGGATTTGGTGTACAGCATAACCAAGGCGATTTATGAAAACGCTGAAAGCTTTACCAAGTATTACAGCGAGGAGGACAGCGTGATCCAACTCAACCCGCTTGCGGGCGTGGATCCCCAGTTCCCCATTCATCCGGGCGCGCTGAAATTCTACAAGGAGATTGGCGTTGTGACGGAGTGACATGCTCCCGGAAGGGGCCGTTCCCAAGCGGCCCCTTCCCATCCAAACAAAAATCGGGGGCTTCGCCCTTCGGAGGTGCCTTTGAATGAGTGAAGAAAGAAAGGACGTTGGCTTTTTTGAATACTTTCTGGAAAGCAAAAAGCTGACGCCGCATTCCGTTATGGCGCTGGGCTTGTCCGCTTTGGCCATGCTGATGACGCTTTATTTCCTGATGACGGCCTACTTTGGCGCGCCCGTAGGCATTGCGCACCGATTGATCTTTGTGCTGTTTGTGTTGCTGTTTGCCTTCTTTCTGTTTCCCACCAAGCGCAAAAAATGGTATGACAGGTTTAACTGGTTTTTCGCATGGGATTTGTTTTTGGCTTTATGCACGCTGGGCGTAGGCGTCTATTTCCTGTCTGACTTGAACGGCTGGCAGATGCGCTTTTTCCAGCCAAGCGCTGCCGATACCGTCGCGGGCACCATTCTAATTGTGCTTGTGCTTATCGTAACCCGCCGTACCGTAGGCACCACAATGACGGTTGTGGCGGCGTTCTTCATCCTTCATACGCGGTTTGCCAATTATTTTCCCGGGTTTTTAAAAACGGTTCCAACCAACTGGAAACGCATGGTGGACGTGCTTGTTAGCGACCAGGGGATTCTTTCCGAGCCGATTCAGTCCATGGCCTCCTACATCATCCTGTTCTTGGTGTTTGGCGCGCTTTTGGAGCAGACGGGCGCGGGACGGTACTTCATTGATCTGGCGTATTCCATCGGCGGGCGCTTTACGGCAGGCCCGGCGAAAACGGCCGCCATTTCCAGCGCGCTTTTCGGTTCCATCAGCGGCAGCTCCGTTTCCAACGTGGTTTCTACCGGCTGCTTCACCATTCCGCTGATGAAATCGGTGGGCTATACCTCAGAGGAGGCGGGCGCGATTGAGGCCGTGGCGTCTACGGGCGGCAATTATATGCCGCCGATCATGGGCGCGGTGGCCTTCATCATGGCGCAGTATTTGAAGGTGCCGTATATAACGATTGTAAAAGACGCGGTGATTCCCGCCGTGCTATATTATATCGCCCTGATGGCGACCATCCATTTTAACGGCAAGCTTAAGAACCTTACGCCAACGGATAAAGAAAAGCTTCCCAGCTTCTGGCTTACGCTGAAAAATGGCGGCCATCTGCTTTTGAGCCTTGTGGTGCTGGTATACTTCCTTATTCGCGGCTACACGGCTGTGATGGCGGCTTTCTGGGGCATACTGGTGCTGTTTTTGCTTAGCTTCATCCGCAAGAATACGCGCATCACCCCGCGCCGCATGATCGCCGCCTTTGAAAAGGTGACGAAGACGGCGGTAACGGTTGGCATGGCCTGCGGATGCGCCGGTATTATTGTTGGCTGCATGTTCTCCTCCGGCCTAAGCGCGCGCCTGTCCTCCATCATCATTGAGGCGGCGGGCGGCAGCCTTGTGCTTACGCTGATCTATACGGCGCTGATTTCCTTGGTGCTGGGCTGCGGCATGCCCTCCGTCGGCGTTTATCTGGTGCTGGTTACCACCGTTATTCCCGCGATCATTGAGCTGGGCGTGGCCCCTGTGGCGGCGCACTTCTTCGCTTTCTACTTTGCGGTGGTAAGCAACATCACCCCGCCGGTGTGCGTTGCGGCATTCGCAGGCGCGGCCATTGCGGAGGCCTCGCCCATGAGAACGGGAATCAAGGCCTTTCTCTATGGCATTGCTACCTATATCATCCCCTTCCTGTTTGTGTATGACAACGGCATCCTGTGGCAGGGCGGGGCGATGGATATACTTGCCGGCGTGGCGCATGGTTTGGTGGCGGTTTTGGCGCTTTCCTCCTGTGTCAACGGCTATCTGTTCAAGCGGATGTCCATTCTGGAACGGCTTGCGATGTTTGCGGTGGCTGTGCTAATGGTGATTCCCAGCGCGGCATGCGATTATGTGGGGTACGGGTTGGCTGCCGTGCTCTGCCTTCTCCAGACCCGCGAAATCAACAGCGGCTTCTTTCTGATAAAACGCGGCCAGGCCTGATGAACCCGAAATTTTGTACTTGGAGGAATATGTGATGGAATACAAAGCGCTTGCCCAAGCCGGCAAAATTGGAAATCTTGAGATCAAGAACCGCATTGTTATGCCGGCGCTTAACAACAATTATACCCATAACGCCTTCATGACGGAGGAATCGATTGACTTTTATGTGGCGCGCGCCCGCGGCGGCGCGGGTCTGGTGATCGTGGAGGCGACTTCGGTGGATTATCCCAGAAGCCGCAGCGTTTTGAATCCGGCTATCGACGATGAAAAGTATCTGCCCGGCTTCAAGGCCATTGCGCAGGGCTGCCATCAGTACGGCGCGAAGGTGATGGTGCAGCTTAGCCACGTTGGCCGCCAAACCCGCCGGAGCACCACCGGCATGGACCCTGTGGCGCCTTCGCCGATTGCCAGCAAATCCCCGCTCTACCCCGATACGCCGCATGTGCTTACCATTCCCGAAATTCAGGAGATCGTAGGCATGTTCGGTAAGGGCGCGCAAATTGCCAAGGAGGCGGGCCTTGACGGCGTGGAGCTGATTTTTGCCCACGGCTATCTGGCCAACAACTTCCTAACGCCGCTAAGCAACCAGCGCACGGATGAGTACGGCGGCATCACCGGCGGCGTAAAGTTCTGCCGTGAAATTGTGCGTACCATCAAAGAGCGCTGCGGCGAGGATTTCCCGGTTATTGCCAGAATCAACGCCGATGATTACGTCAAGGAAAACGGCAATACGCCGGTGGAAGCGCAGCTTATCGCGCAGCAGCTTGAGGCGGCGGGCGTGGATTGCCTGAACGTATCCGCCGGTATGCGCGACAGCGAGCTCAGCTTCAACGACCATTCCTCCGGCATGGAGCGCGGCGCGTGGATTCATTTGGCCGACCGCATCAAGCGCAGCGTGCATATTCCCGTTATCGCGGTAAAGCGCTTCAACGCGGAGATTGCCAACCGCACCGTGGCCGAGGGCAAAGCGGATTTTATCGCCTTTGGCAAGCAGATGATTGCCGATCCCGATTATGCCAACAAAGTGCTTTCCGGGCGCGAGGAGGATGTGATCCCCTGCACGTCCTGCTGCCAGGGCTGCTATGACGAGCTGTGGATGAAAAAGCCCATCACCTGCATGGTCAACCCCTGTATGGGCCGTAAGATGAGCGAGCGCAAGGCGCACGACGAGGCGCGCAGCGATAAGCGGGTGCTGGTTGTGGGCGGCGGCCCGGCGGGCTGCGAGGCGGCGCTGGAATTAAGCCGCAAGGGCTGCAAGGTTACGCTGGTTGAGCGCAACGGCGAGCTGGGCGGCCTCTATGGCGCCTGCAAATACACCAAGGCAAAGGCGGAGGTGGAACAGGTTTTTGCATACCTCAAGCGCGCGCTCACAAAGGGCGGCGTGGATATCCGGCTGAATACCGCCTTTACAACCGCGCTGCTGGATGAGCTTACCCCCGACGCCGTGGTGGATGCAACCGGCGCGGATTTCAAAAAGCCCAATGTGGAGGGTGTGGACTTGCCCATCGTGCTCAACGCGCGGGAGGCGCTGGACGGAAGCCGCAAGGTGGGCGATTATGTGGTGGTTGTGGCCTGCGGCTACAACTGCACCTGGACCTGCCGCAAGGTATCCAACCCCATCCCGGACGACGTGGCGGGCCTTCAAACCAGCGAGAGCTATGCGTGCAGCGCGGGCCACGCCGCGGCCGATGTGGCGGAGGCGCTGGCCGATCAGGGCAAGCGCGTAAGCATTATCACCGCGCGCGACAGCTTTGTGCCGGGCATGGGCTTTACCAACCGCGGCAATATGTTTAAGCGCTTCTTCCCCAAGAATGTGAGCGTCGCCAACAATGTGAAGGTCAAGCGGATTGTGGAAAACGGCCTGATTTGCGAAAAGGAGGGCATGGAGTTCTTCCTGACCGCCGATACCATTGTGATGAGCGTTGGCATGACCTGCCGCAATGAGATTCAGGCCCAGATGGAGGGACGGGATATCGCCTTCTACCGCATAGGCGATTGCCATGCCATTGGCAATGCGCTGAAGGCATTCCAACAGGGCTACGAGGTAGCCGAAAGGATTTAAGGAGGGAAAGAGCATGGAAACGTTTCGCCGGGCAATCATTACCGCGCCTGAAACCATTGGGCTTGAGCGGGTTGAAAAACGCGAACCCGCGGCTGGCGAAGTGCGCATTGCCGTGAAGGCCAGCGCGGTTTGCGGCAGTGATATGCACATTTTTTCAGGCAGGCATCCGTATGTGAAGCTGCCAACAACCATTGGGCATGAGCTTTCCGGCGTGGTTGAGGCCGTTGGCGCGGGCGTGGAAACCATACGCGTGGGCGACCGCGTTTGCGTGGAGCCGCTGATTACCTGCGGCAAGTGCTGGTACTGCCTGCATGGCCGTTATGACTACTGCGAAAGCCTGCGGCTGAAATACCGCAGCGACAATAGCGGCTACGCGGATATTTACTATGCCGAGGAACGCTGGTGCCATAAGCTGCCGGAAAACGTGAGCTTTGAGGAGGGCGCCTTGATGGAGCCGCTGGCCTGCACCGTTCACGCGGCCATGAAGGCCAACATTCAGCTATGCGACAGCGTATCCATTATGGGCGACGGGCCCATTGCGCTGATGCTGACGCAGCTGGCCGTTGCCTCCGGCGCGACGCGGGTATACGTGCTTGGGCTGATGGAGCGCAACCTGGAGCTGGCCCGCAACTTCGGCTGCATTCCAATGAAGAGCTGCCAGGAGTCCATTGACGAGATCATCCGGCAAACGAACGGCCGGGGCGTGGATGTGGCGTTTGAGGCGGTGGGCGCGCCGGTTACCTTTAACCAGACCATCAACGTGGTCAAGCGCGGCGGAAAGGCCATCATCTTTGGCATTTTTGAGCAGGATTTCAATGCCCGCCCGCTGGTGGATGCAATGGTGCGCGAGGTCGAGGTGATTGGCACATCCAGCTATTGCTGGGATTTCCAGCGTGGGCTGGAACTGGTATCCGCCGGGCGTGTGGATGTGAAAAGCCTGATTACGCACACCTTCCCCCTGGAGGATGTGCAAAAGGCCATGAGCCTGAAACGCAACCCCGCCGAGCAGCCGCTGAAGGTTATCCTCAAACCGTAACGGAAAGAAGGAGCGTATACATGGAGTATCCTACGAAAAAACACATGACCGGGGTGGAGGGGGCCCATCGCCGCGCGGTATACAAGGCAATGGGGTTTACCGACGAGGATCTTTCCCGCCCGCTGATCGCCGTGGTGAACAGCTGGGGCGAGGTGTGCCCGGGACACTTTGGGCTGAATATGCTCACGGCCAAGGTGAAGGAGGGCGTGTGGCAGAGCGGGGCGACGCCGGTTGAGTTTGGCGTGATTTCGCAGTGCGGCACGCTTACGCTGGGGCTGGATGGCATTCGCTACGACCTGTCCACCCGGGAAGTGATGAGCTTTGAGATTGAAACCATCGTTAACAGCCAAATGTTTGACGGCATCGTCTTTATGACCGCGTGCGACAAGGTGGTGCCCGGCATGCTGATCGCCGCCGCGCGGCTCAACCTGCCGTCCATCGTGGTGTGCGCGGGCGTGATGGGCGCGGGCGAGCTGGACGGCCAGGCGTTCTCCCTTTCTGATTTGGATGAGCAGGTGATGGGCAGCTATCCTGTGGGAAAGGCGTCGGCGGAAAAAATTCGCCGCATGGAGGAGCAGGCCTGCCCCACGTGGGGCGCATGCCCGCTGATGGGCACGGCCAACACCATGCAATGCCTGGCCGAGGCCGTGGGCCTGTGCCTGCCCGGCACATCCACCATGCTGGCCACCTCCAGCGAGATCCTGCGCGCGGCCAAGCATGCGGGCAATCAAATCGTGGAGCTGGTTCAAAAGGGGATCAGGGCGCGCGATGTGATGAGCCGCGAGGCTATGGATAACATGATTATGATGATGATGGCGCTGGGCGGCTCCACCAACTCGGTGGTGCACATCCTGTCGCTGGCGCAGGAGCTGGGGTACGACGATACGGTCACGCTGGATTTCATCAGCGAGGTCAGCCGCCGCACGCCGTGCCTGGTAAACGTGAAGCCCAACGGCCCCTATCATCAAACCGATTTTGAAAAGTGCGGCGGTATGCCCGTGGTAATGCAGGAGCTGCGCAAGCAGCTGCATACCGGCGCGCTAACCGTTACAGGCGCTACGCTTGGGGAAAACCTGGATGCCGAGGAGCCGCATGAAATTGACCGCAACGTGATTTACAGCGCGCAAAAGCCCATCTCGACGGACGGCGGCATCGCGGTGCTGTATGGGAACCTGGCGCCCGGAGGCGCGATTTTGCGGCAGTCCGCGCGCTACCGTGAAAACCTTGCCCACACCGGCCCCGCCAAGGTGTTTGACTGCCAGGAGGACGCGCTCGAGGCGCTCAAGCAGGGGAAAATTTGCCACGGCGATGTGATGGTGGTGCGCTTTGAGGGCCCCAAGGGCGGCCCCGGCATGCCGGATATCTATGCGGTGCAGGCCTCCGTGTGCGGCATGGGGCTGGATAAGGATGTGGCGGTCATTACCGACGCGCGCTTCTCCGGCTTCGCGCGCGGCTTTGGGGTATGTCAAATGACGCCCGAGGCGGCAGGCGGCGGCCCCCTGGCCTATCTGCGCGACGGGGACATGATTGAGATAGACGTTGCCGGCCGGAAAATCAACGCGCTGGACGCCGCCATTTTCACAACCCGGCAGCCTGCCCCCAACCCCAAGGATCATAAGGAATATAAGGGCGTGCTCAACCTGTACAAAAAGTACGGCGGCCCGGCCAACAAGGGCGCGCGCCTGGGCTGACAAGGAGATGCGCATATGAAGAAAAAAGCCGAAACCATTGCGGAATGGGTATTGCTGATACTGATGGTTGGCACGATAATGGGCATGGGCGCCGCGCGCATGCATCAGCTTTATCTGAATGGATTCTTGGTTGCGGGCTACGCGGCGCTCGCCGTAGTCATGTTCCTATACCGCCTGGCGTACTGCCGCTGGTTTGCCAAGGAGCAGGGTGGGGAGGGGTGACGCGCGCCTGTAAGACGGCGGGAAAGGCTTGCGTACATATTCCAGATTTGTTATAATTGAGGTAACGTTGGCAGGTAGGGGGCAACACGATGGAGGTTAACATCCAAAAGAAAACGCTTGCGCAGCAGGTTACGGAAACCTTGCGGGCGGAGATCCTTCAAAACATATTGCCCTCCGGCAGCCATATCACCATCCAGAGCATTGCGCAGCGTTACAACACCTCGCCTTTGCCGGTGCGTGAAGCGTTTAACACGCTGGCGGGGGAAAACCTATTGGAGCTGATTCCCTATAAGGGCGCGGTAATCCGCTCCATCGACAGGCTGTTTTTTGAAAATATTTACGATATTATGACTGCGCTGGAAGTATTGAGTATCGAAAGCTGCATTCAAAACTGGTCGCCGGAGCTGCGTGAAAGCCTGATGGCTACCAATGAGCGCATTCGCTCGCTAAAGACGGATAAGCAGGTGCGCGCAAACTATGCCGCGTTGAATACCGAGTTTCATCACCAAATTGAGCAGTTCTACAACAATAGCGAGGCCGAGGGGCTGCTTTCGCAATACCGCAGGCTGGTGGAGCTGGTGGTAGGCAACCGCTCGCGCAGCCTGGAGCGGGCGCGCGAGGCGGCGGACGAGCATCAGCGGCTGATTGACGCGCTGGAGCGCGGTTCGGTGAGCGAGGCGCGCACAGCCTTTCTGGAGCACGGCTATCGCTCGCGCGACGTATCGGTGGATGCGATTTTTGGCGAGGCAAAGTAAACAGACGCAACTAAAAAACGGGAGGCATGGAAAATGCCCCCGTCTTTTTTTCTATCCTTCTTGACAATATATTTGATATGTGATATTTTATCATAAAGTGAAACGGAGCGTTCCGTAATGAAAACGGAGGTGAGCATATGGGGAAGAAACCGGCCTTCCATGCCGTTCAAACACTGGTTGTGGGCAGCGGCGCGGCGGGGCTGAACGCGGCGGTTGCGCTGAAAAAGCGCGGCGTAACGAACGTTGCGGTGTTAACCGAGGGCATGAAGATGGGAACCAGCCGCAACACTGGCTCGGACAAGCAAACGTACTATAAGCTTACAACGGCGGGCGAAAGGGAGGACAGCGTCCGCCGCATGGCGCGAACGCTAAGCGCTGGCGGCGCGATGGACGGCGATCTGGCCCTGGCCGAGGCCGCGGGCAGCCTAAGGGCCTTTTTCCATTTGGTGGAGATTGGCGTGCCCTTTCCCGTGAGCGCTTATGGGGAATATGTGGGGTATAAGACCGATCATGACCCTTTGCAGCGCGGCACGTCCGCAGGCCCGTTAACCTCGCGCTACATGACGGAAATGCTTGAGAGAGAAGCCGCGGTGCTTGGGGTAACGGTATTTGACGGCTATCAGGTGATCGAGCTGCTTACCGAGGGCGGGCGCGTTCGCGGGCTGGTAGCGCTGATGGTGCGCGGCGAGGAGGCCGGACGGTACGCCGTTTTTTCGGCGGAGAACATCGTTTACGCCACGGGCGGCGAAGCGGGCATGTATGAGGCGTCGGTTTATCCTGGCAGCCAAACGGGAGGAAGCGGCCCTGCCTTTCGGGCGGGCGCAATGGGAAAAAACCTGACGGAATCGCAGTATGGCATCGCCTCCATTCAATTCCGCTGGAACCTGTCCGGCACGTTTCAGCAGGTGCTGCCCCGTTATATGAGCACCGACCTGGAGGGCGGCGACGAACGCGAGTTCCTTGACGGCTACTTTGATACGCCGGAGCAGATGCTTCAGGCAATCTTCCTCAAGGGGTATCAGTGGCCGTTTGATCCGCGCAAGGCGGATAAGCACGGCTCCTCCCTCATTGACATCCTGGTCTATCAGGAAACGATGCTGCGCGGCCGCCGCGTATGGCTGGATTTCCGGCGCAATCCCGCCTGCATGCAGGGGCGCGGGCTTGCGCTGGTAACCGGGGAAGCGCGCGAATACCTGGAAAACTCCGGCGCAATGCAGCCTACGCCGGTTGAGCGGCTCCGGCATATGAACCCTGCGGCGATTGAGCTGTACCGCGAGCATGGAATCGAGCTGGAAAAGGAGCCGCTGGAAATTGCCGTATGCGCGCAGCACAACAACGGCGGCCTGGCTGGCAACGCCTGGTGGGAGAGCAATCTGCGGCATCTGTTCCCGGTGGGCGAGGTAAACGGGTCGCACGGCGTATACCGCCCCGGAGGAAGCGCGCTTAACGCGGGGCAGGTGGGAAGCGCCCGGGCGGCGGAATACATCGCGCATTGCTATGGCGGCGACCCGCTTGAACGCGAGGCGCTTATGGTCCGGTGCGGGGCGCAGGTGGAGGCGGCGATCCGCCTGGGGCAGGAGGCGCTTTCAAGGCAGGGCGATCCACTTGACCTTGCGCAGGAGCGCAAGGCGCTTGGACGGCGCATGTCCCTCTACGGCGCGCATATCCGTTCGGCCGAAGGCGTGCGCCGCGCGCTTGGGGAGCTGGAGGAGCAGGAAAGGCGGCTGCTGAACGGACGCGTGCCGTCAGAGCGCGCGCTGCCCGCATGGTACCGGCTGCGCGATTTGATGCTGAGCCAGCGCATGTATCTAAGCGCGATTCTGGATTATATTACGCGCGGCGGCGGAAGCCGCGGCTCCTACCTCATTAGCGACGGCGCGGGAGAGCTGCCGCTTGAGGGGCTGGACGAGCGCTTCCGATACACGCTGGATGGCGAGGCGCACAGCGGCGTGATTCAGGAGGCTATATGGAAGGACGGCGCCTGCCAATGCGCGTGGCGGCCCGTGCGGCCCATTCCAGAGGGCGATTTGTGGTTTGAGAATGTTTGGCGCGATTGGCGCGAAAACAAAATTTATGGAGGCGAGAGGAATGAATAAGATTCGGATTATGGATTTGGAGGGCGTTGAATTTCCCGCAGGGCGCAGAACGCGTGTGCTCCTGGGAGAAAACGGCGCGATCAACGGCGACCACTTCTGCCAGGGGTATGTGGTGATCTATCCGGGCGGGTCGATTCCCGAGCATGATCACATTACGGTGGAAAGCTACACGGTTCTCAAGGGCCAGGGCGTGGTAACCGTGGACGGGGAAACGCAGCCCATTGGCGAGGGCGAGATGGTGTACATAGAATCCGGCAAAAAGCACGGCCTTCGCAATACCGGCGAGGGCGATATGCACCTGATGTTTGTATATGCGCCCAAGATGATTGTGGAGCATTGGGCGCAGGAGCAGAGCGGGGAACTGAAATAGGCCGTACAGGCGGAAAGGAAGCATAACCATGAAAAAAACGGCGATTGTAACAGGGGGAAGCCGCGGCATAGGCTACGGCATCGCAAAGCAATTAGGCGAGGATGGCTACAACATTGCGATTTTGGACATAAACGACCCGCAGAAGTACCAGGAGAACCTTGACGCGCTTACAAACGCAGGCGTGGATTGGTATTATCAGCAGGGCAGCATTACGAATAAGGAGGATCGGGAGCGTTTCGTGGCCGCCGTTGTGGAAAGATATGGCGATATCGACGTGCTTGTGAACAACGCGGGCGTCGCGCCCAAAATCCGCAACGACATTTTGGAAATGACGGAGGAAAGCTTCGATTACGTGGTGGGCACAAACACCAAGGGCACCATGTTCATGACGCAGCTGGTGGCCAGGCAGATGCTTACGCAGGAGGTGAAAGGCCGCCGCCGCGGCGTGATCGTCAACATTTCCTCCAGCTCTGTGGCGGTTTCCTCGGTGAGCCGCGGCGAGTACTGCATATCCAAGGCGGGCGTGGCGATGATTACCATGCTCTTTGCCGACCGCCTGGCTGCGCATGATATCCAGGTTTATGAAATCCGGCCCGGTGTGATTGAAACGGATATGACCAGCGTGGTTCACAAAAAGTATTCGGATCTTATCGAGCAGGGCGTGTTCCCGATTGCACGCTGGGGCCAGCCGGAGGACATCGCGGGCGCGGTCAGCGCGTTTTGCAGCGACAAGTTCCTTTACTCCACCGGCAATTATATTGACCTTGACGGAGGCTTCCACATCCGCAAGCTGTAAGCAAGGCAAAGCGGGGGAGGAAACGCTTGCCGAAGAAGGCCGGCATATGATTTAATTAAATATAAAATATTAAATATCAAATATCTTGACATCGAATTGCCGAGCGTGTATAATAAGGCTAACGTAACCGGCCGGCTGGGCCAAAACAACAAATTGTACGATGGACGAAGGCGCTTATGCCTTGCTGGATGAAAGGAAGCAGAAAAAATGGAGAAAGACCGCACGGTGCAAAACACGGAGGAAATGGCGTTTACCAAGGTGTCTTGGGGGCAGACCAAGGAGCTGGTGGGACGGTTTTGCGTTGCCCAGTCCGACAATGTGCTTTTGAAGATTACGGAGTATTTGCCCCATTTTGAGCATTCCACCCATGTGCATCCCGAGCAGGAGGAAATCATTTTCGTGCTCAGCGGCAACGCGATAAGCGAAACCGCCACGGGCCGCATTGACCTGCACCCCGGCTATGTGGCCCATGTGCCGGCCGGCGTGGTGCACGCAACCTATAACCCGTATGACGAGCCGTGCCGCTGCGTGATTATCAAAAGCCCGGCGGACAAAGACCAGTTCAAGAACTAAGCAACGCCTATTTGGAAGCGAAGAAAGGGGAGCGCGCGAATGGAAAACCTGCTGGCGGCGCTTCGCGCGGTCTATCCGCTTTTAACCATGCTGGCGCTGGGCATGCTGGTGCGGCGGTTGAAGCTGGTTACGGATAACGGCTTAAGGGAAATGAACGGCTTGATCTACAAGCTGTTCTTTCCAATGATGATGTTCGCCAACGTGCTGGATAGCGACTTTAGCGCTGGCGCTGACTGGCGGCTGGTCGCCACGGCGGTTGTGCTGATCGTAACGGTTTTTGTTGCGCTGATGCTGCTTGTCCCGCGCTTTGAAAAGCAAAACGCGCGGCGCGGCGTGCTGGTGCAGGGAATCTTCCGCAGCAACTTCCTGGTGTTTGGCGTTTCCATCATCACCTCGCTATATGGCGCTGATAGGCTTGGGCCTGCGGTGCTTCTGGCGGCTGTGACCATCCCGCTGATGAACGGCTTATCCGTGGTTGCGCTGGAGGTCTTTCGGGGCGAAAGGCCGGATGCAAAGCACATTGTGCTAAGCGTGCTGAAAAATCCCATCATTCTGGGCACGCTGGCCGCTTTCCTCTGCCGGGCTGCGCATATAGACCCGCTGCCCGAGGCCACGCGCAGCATCGCCAAGGTGGGAACGCCCTTTGCGCTGGTTGTGATTGGAGCGTCGTTCAAAATCGGCAACGTGCGCATCTATCGCAAGCCGCTGCTTTGGGGCGTAGCGGGCAAGCTGGTGATTCTTCCGGCGGTCGCGGTAAGCGTTTGCGCCGCCTTGGGCTTCCGCAGCGAGCTGCTGGTGGCGCTTATGGCGGTGTTTGGCGGGCCATGCGCCACCGCGTCCTGCGCAATGGCGCAGCAGATGGGCGGCGACGGTGATTTGGCGGCCCTGCTGGTGGTATTTACTTCGCTTTTGTGCGTTGTTACGTTTTTCCTATGGATTTATGCGCTTAAGGCGCTCGGCCTTGCCTAAGCGCCGCGTGCAAAGGGTTTGGAAAGGGAGCGCGCTCTCTTCCGAAAATAAAAATGGAATCAAGAAAAAAAGGAGGCAAACCGAAAATGAAAAAAGTATGGGCACTCATGTTGGCCGCGATGCTGGCCTGCTTATTTACCTTCTCCGCCGTTGCGGAGGAGGAGTGGACGCCGCAGGGCACGATTCGCATTATTTTGGGCTTTAGCGCGGGCGGAGGAATTGACGTAATGTGCCGCACTGCCGCGCCCGCCCTGGGCGAATACCTGGGCTGCGACGTGATTGTGGAAAACATGCCCGGAGCAAGCTCCGGCATTGCCACGGACTATGTGCTTGGCGAGGAAGCCAACGGCATGACCATTCTGGGCACAAGCTCATCCATGTGCGCGTTTTCGACCACTGAAAACAGCGACAACTCCTATTTGCAGCTTGATATGCTGGCCATGCCCTTTGTGGTGCGCAACACCGGCGTTGTGGTGAACGCCAAGCTGGGAATCAACACCATGGAGGAGTTCATCGACTACGTTACCACGCACAATACCACCGCTTCCACCGCCGGCGTGGGCAGCATGTGGCATATTCCCGCCGCCGAGCTGGCCGCCGACCTGGGCTGCTCCGACAAGGTGACCTTTGTGCCCTATGACAGCGGGCAAAAGACCGCTCTGGCCGTGGCGCAGGGCGAGGTTGATTGGAGCGCTATCGACGCGATCAACGCGGGCGAGTACATGCGCCAGGGCCTGTGCAAAATGCTGTGCGTATTCAGCACCGAGGCGTATGACGATCCCGAATTTGGCCATATGCCTGCCGTTATTGACTATGTGCCGCAGATGGGCGAGCTTGCCGACGTTATCGGCGGGTGGCGCGGCTTTGCGGTTTCCAACCAAACGCCGGAGAACATTAAGGCCAAGCTGACCGAGGCGTTTGAGTATGTGGTTGGTACCGAAGAGTTTACGACGCTGCTGATGAACAATAACATGAACCTTGAGGATGTGGCCTACGGCGAGGATGCGCAGCGCATTTTTGAAATGTCCAGCCGCATCAGCTCCTATCTGCTGTACGATCTGGGCGACGGCACGCGAGATCCCGCCGAGGTAGGCGTGCTTCGCTGGGGCGAGTAAGCGCCCGCCGGCACTTCGATTTCTTCCTCTTAACAATGCGGAAGGCCGCGTGCGGCCTTCCGCAACCTTTACCGGTTTGATCAAGAAAGGGGGAGGCGTATGCGCCTGACCAAAGAGGATAAGGAGGTCCTTATCTATTCCGTGCTGATGCTGGTCACGTTGATCCTTTTCGCGCTGACCTTCCAGATCAACCAGCGCGGCTCCTCCATTATGGAAAGCCCGAGGCTGCTTCCCTATATCGTTACAGGCTGTATGTTCCTTTTGTCCATGACGGGCATCATCCAAAGCCTGAGGAACAACGGCCGCCCCACCTTTGCCAAAATCAAGGGTTCCTTTCTGGCCGCCGCCGGGGATAAGACGGTGCGCCAGACCACGCTGGCTATTGTGATTGTGGCGGTTTACATTTTGCTGGGCATTCCCTATCTTGGGTTCTATGTAAGCAGCGCGCTGCTTGTGCTGGGCGTTACGCTGGGCTATGTGCGCCGCATCAAGCCCTATTGGGCCGTTTTGATCGCCGTGGCGGTTACGGCTGTGCTTTATCTTATTTTTGCCGTTGCCTTTGGCATGCGGCTGCGCTGATAGAGGGGAGGAAACGCGATGAATCTTCTTCAAATGCTATCGGAGGCGTTTTCGCCGGATATCGTGCTGCTGCTAATGGCGGGCGTATGTATCGGAATTATTGGCGGCGCGTTGCCCGGCATTTCCTCCACCACAACGGCCGCGCTGATGGCCACCTTTGCCCTGACCATGGATGTGACCCATGCGGTGATGTTCATGGCGGCCACGCAGGTAGGCAGCACCTATGGCGGAAGCATTTCCGCATCCATTCTGAATATTCCCGGAACGCCGGCCTCGGCCGCCACGGCGCTGGAGGCCTATCCCATGGCCCAGCGCGGCGAAGGGCAAAAGGCGCTCGCGGTAAATGTAATGGCCTCCTTTTGGGGCAATACCATCGGCGCGCTTTTGCTGCTGGTGATTTTCCCGCTGGCGTTGAGCCTGGTGCTTTACTTTGGCTCATGGGAGATGTTCTGGTTTTCCATCTTTGGGCTGGTAATCTGCGCGCAGCTGTCCCGCGGCGATTTTAAAAAGGGCCTGCTGTCCGCTTGCCTGGGGCTGATCTTTGCGTTTGTTGGTTCCGATCCTATCTATGGCTCTGGCGGCATGCGCTTTACGCTGGGCATTCGCGCATTGAAGGACGGCATCGGCCTGATTCCCGCCATGGTTGGCCTTTACGGAATGAGCGAGGTTTTTACCACGCTCACCAACGGGAGCGCGAAGCCGCTTCCTGTGAAGAAGGACAAGCTTTTTGCCTTCAAGGAAATTTGGAAATATAAGTGGACGACGCTCAAGGTCTCCGTCGTGGGGTTCCTAATTGGCGTGGTGCCGGGCGTAGGCTCCAATATCGCCTCCTGGGTGGGTTACAGCCAGGCGCAGTCCGCAAGCAAGAACAAGGAGGCGTTTGGAACCGGCTGCGTGGAGGGGCTGATTGGCTCCGAGGCCTCCAACAACGCCTGCGCTCCGGGCGCTTACGCTCCGCTTTTGGCGCTGGGAATCCCGGGCGACGGCATTACGGCCATCGTTTTGGGCGTTCTAACCGTTCAGGGCGTTCAAACGGGCGCAACCTTCGCAAGGAACAATCCCGAGTTTATCTATCTGCTGGTGCTGAGCATTCTGCTCGCGGGGGCGTTCTTTCTGCTGATCGGGTCGTTCCTTTGCAGGCCGATCCTCAAGGCGCTTAGCGCGCCGCTGCCCATCATCATGGCGACGGTAATCTGCCTGTGCTCCATGGGCGCGTTCAGCAGCGCGTCGCGCGAGAGCGACATTATTGTAATGCTTGTGTTTGGCGTGATTGGCCTGCTGATGAAGAAAAGCAAAATCCCCATTGCGCCGATGGTGCTGGGCCTGGTGGTGGGCAGGGATCTGATCGATTCCAACTTCCGCCGCGCCATTCTGGCGGGTAAGGGCAGCCTTGCGCCGTTCTTCACCCGGCCGTTCTCGCTGGCGCTGATCGCGCTTTTGCTGATCGTTGTGCTCAAGGACCTGCTTACGCCGGTGATGAAACGCCGCAAGAAAAACGCCGCCAACGGAGCCGGGGCGGAAAAGGAGGAATAGGCTCGCAGGCCGCTGTACAGACCGCTTGTACGGCGGCCTGTTTTTTGTATTGGAAACGCAACGGGCCGCAGCTTTTGGCTTGATCAGGGGCCGGCATGGGCAATGGCGCCGCTTTGTGAAGAAAACGGTGCTTTCGTCACATCTTTGTAAAAAACGCGGCGCAAAGCCTAACTTTATTTGCCAAAAGGCTATACTTTATCAGTGTTTTCATGTACAATAGATTATGGTAAAATCGTAACATTTATAGTTGTCAGCGGTTTGTGCCTGTTGTATGCGCATATAGGGGGGAACATGCATGAAAATTGATCTGACCTGCCCGGTGGAGCTATGGCAGTATGCTATGCCCACGGAGGACGATGCGGAGTGCACCTTTGTGATGAACAACCTTAGCGACAAGGTTGTTGTGTCCGTCCAGGTCACGCTGGCGTGCTTTGATAAGGAGGATCAGCTCCTGTTCCGCCAGACGGAGCGCATTCAGGGCCTGAAGGCGGGCGTGGGGGAGCGCTTCAGCATCATGCTTCTGCCCTCGCAGTGGCGCGATGTGGAGGGCGTGGATGTGGTGATTGAAAAGGTGTGGTTTGACGACGCCAGCGTTTGGCGCAAAGGCAACGCGCCGCTGGCCTTTTATACGCCCAACGTCCTGCCCGCCGGCCGCGGCCTGGACGAGCTGCGCTTTGTAGCCGGAAAGGACGCGGCGGGGTATCCTCAGGTGCAGGACCAGGTATGGCTGTGCGTATGCGGCCGGGCCAACGCCCTGGAAAGCGACCGCTGCTGCCGCTGCGAGCGGCGGCGCGAGGCTGTGTTTGCCAGCTTCAGCCCGGAAAACGTGGCGCATGTGATTGCCGCGCACGAGCAGAAACTGGCGCAGGCGGCGCGCAAGGCGCGGGAGGAAAACAACGCTTTGCAGCAAAAGCGCGAAATTGAAAGGGCAAGCACGCGCCGCCGCCGCAGGATTGCGGCGTGGATTGCCACGGGCGTGGCGGCAGCGGCGGCGATCGCCGCCGTGATGCTTGTGTGGGTGCTGCCCACGGCGCGCTATCAGGCGGCGCGGGGCCTGCTGGAAAACGGCAGCTACGCGGAGGCGAAGGCGGCCTTCAGCAGCATGGGCGAATACCGCGACGCGCAGGCGCGCGTGCTGGAATGCGACTATCAGGCCGCGGCGGCCCATTTGGACGCTGGGGACGAGGAATCGCTCGCGCAGGCCGAGGCGGCTTTTGCGGCGCTGGGCGATTACGGGGACAGCGCGCAGCTTCAAAAGCAGGCCGCTTACAGACTGGGCGAAATGTATTTGGAAGGCGGCAGCTATGAGCTGGCGGCGGAAAAGTTCCAGGCCTTGCAGGATTACGAGGACGGAGCGGACAAGCTGCGCGAGGCTACCTACCGCCAGGCGGACGCGCTTTTGCAGGGCGGAAACTTTGCCGTGGCGCGCGCGCTGTTTGCAACCGTGAGCGATTACCGCGACGCGGCGGACAAGCTGTCCGCCTGCGCTTATGGGCAGGGAAAGCTCCTGTTTGAGCAGGGCGATTACAGCGGGGCTGAAAAGGAGCTTTCCGCCCTGGGCGATTATGAGAACGCTTTGGACCTGGTGAAGCAGGCGAACTACCACATGGCGGAAAGCGCGCTTGCGCAGGACGATCGTGAAACGGCGGGCCGCCTGTACCTGCTGGCGGGCGATTATGGCGACGCGCAGGCCAAGGCCAACGAATGCATTTACCAGCTGGCGCAGGAGAAAAAAGCCGCCGGGGACTATGAGAAGGCCATTGAGCTGTTCCGCTCCATTCCAAACTATTTGGATAGCGAGGGCCAGGTGGAGCAGTGCCTGTACGAGGAGGCGGCGGGCCTAGCCGGGCGGGCAGACTATGCGGGCGCGCTTGCCATCCTGGGCGAGCCTGTGGAAGGGCAAAGCGAGGAGCAAACGCTGCTTTGGCAGCAATGCAATTACCGCCTGGGCGTGGAGGCGCAGGAGGGCGAGCGGCTTAGCGAGGCGGAGGGCTACCTGGCCGCCGCCGGCAGCTTTGAGGACAGCGTTCGCCGCCTGCGCATTGTGCGCTATGCGCTGGCGGAGAGCGATTTGGAGGCGGGCCGCTACGCGGACGCGGCCGCGCGCTATGAGGCGCTTGGCACGTACCGCGACAGCGCCGCCAAGCTTAAGCAATGCCGCTATGCCCTGGCGGGCGAGGCGCTTGAACAGGGCGATTACACCGCGGCTGTAAGCGGCTATGAGGCGCTTGGCAGCTACAAGGACAGCAAATCGCTCCTGGAGGAGGCTATCTATCAGCAGGCGCTCAGCCTGAAAAGCGCGGGCGATGTACAGGGAGCCGCCACGGTGCTTGGAACCATTCCCAACAGCAAACGGGCCGCGGACGAGCTGGCCTCGATTGTGATGGCCGAGGCGGCCGAGCTGGAGGCCAAAGGCAGCTATGCCGAGGCGGCGGAGCGCTATGAAACGCTTTCCGGCAACGAGGAGGCCGCCGGGCGCGCCAAGACCTGCCGTTACGCGCTGGCTTTGCAAATGAAGGAGGGCGGCGACCTGCTTGGCGCGGGCGCGGCGTTTCAGGCCTTGGGAACGTATCAGGACGCAAAGGCGCAGAGCGAGGAATGCTATGAGGCCTATTTTGGCGCCGTGGCCCAGACCGCGCGCGATTTGATGGAGCAAAAGGACTATGCCGGCGTGGTGGCGGCGCTGGAGCCGTTTTCCATGGAGGAGCTCTCTGGCGCTTACGCGGATGTGCCGGAGATGTATAACGAGGCGTGCTACCAGTATGCCGAGCAGCTCTATCGCGACGGCAAGCCCTATGAGGCGCTGCCCTATTACCAGCGCGTGGGCGATTATCGCGACACGGCCGGGAAAAAGCTGGAGCGCCGCGCGTACCTCATTTTGGGCGAATGGGTATCCACCACGGGCAAAACCGCCGTGTTTTCCACGGATGGCATCTGTGATTTGCTGGGGGAGAAGCTGTATTACCGCGTGAGCAACTTTAGCCTATACACCGGCCTTAGCGAAGCGGAGATGACCATCACCCACAAGCTCAGCGCCATTGACAAAACCTATATGAGCCTGCGCGATATCCGCAACGGACAGGATGTGGTGTACAAGTTTGACCGCGTGGGCGAGTGGAAGTTGCCTGAGGCGGAAACGGCACCCGAGGACGATACGCCCGCACAGCTTGCTCCGGCGGAAACAGCCGCGCCGGAAGGCGCCCCCGCGCAAACGCAGGTTCCGGAAGCCACGCCCGCCCCCGAGGGCGCGGCTTTGCCTGATCTGCCCGTGGAAACGGAGGGCGCGGATGCGGCCGAGTAAGCGCGAGCGCAGGCTGGAAATTGGCGTGCTATACGGCTTCCGGGCCCTGATGGTGCTGCTTGTGGCCAACTACCACATTTGGCAGCAAAGCTGGCTGCCCCAGCGGTTCACGCTGTTTGGGCAGAGTTATAGCTTTGATTTTTTGACCCGTTCCAGCTATTTGTTTGTGGATGGCATGATGCTGCTTAGCGGCTTTTTGCTGTACCTGCCTTACGCCAGGCAAACGGTGGAGGGCACGCCCGCGCCTGGCCCCGGGCGGTTTTATTGGAAGCGCGCGCTTCGCATCATCCCTTCGTACCTGGCGGCGGTGCTTTTGGCGCTGTGCCTGTTCGCCCTGCCGCAGGGGGCGTATCCTTCGCGCGGGGCGCTTGTGTGGGATGTGCTTGCGCATCTCACGTTCACCTTTCCCTTTTGGCCGCAAACCTATTTGTATACGCCGCTGAACGGCGCGCTGTGGACCATTGCGGTGGAGATGCAGTTTTACCTGCTGTTTCCGCTGCTTGCGCGCGCCGCGCAGAAGCGCCCGGCGCTTACCCTGTCCCTCATGGCGGCGGCGGGGTGGGCGTACCGCTTTTGCGTATACCGCTTTGCGGCGGATACCTCCCTGCTGATCAACCAGCTGCCATCGTTTTTGGATGTGTACGCGCTGGGTATGCTGGGGGCGCTGGGCTATTGCCGCGCCCAGGCCCCGGCCGCCGGGCTTGGCCCGCGCGCGAGGCGCGCGCTGCAATGGGCCTGCGCGGCGGCATTTGCCGTGGGATGCGTTTGCGTGTGCCAGCTGCTTGGGGCGCAGTCCGCCGCAAGCGCGCAGGGGCATGCGGCGCTGCGGCTGTCCCAGCTGATTATTCGCTTCCCGCTGGCGGCGGCGCTGCTTTTGATGATGCTGGCGGCCTCGCAGATGCCCAGGGCGCTTCAAAAGCTGCTGGATAACCGGCTGATGCGCTTTCTCTCCGTCATTTCCATGAACCTGTATATCTGGCACCAGATTTTGGCGGTGCAAATGCGGCAGGCGTGGTTCCCGGATGCAAACGCGCTGCATGCATCCGCCCCGCAGCAGCGGGCCTATACGGTTTTGTGCTTCAGCGTATCCATTCTTGTTGCGATGATCGCCACCTATGGCCTGGAGGAGCCCGTGGCCAGGGCGGCGAATCGAATGATAAAGCATTTTGGGAGGCAGAAGAACCATGAGGGATCCCAGACTGGACAAATTGAGCAGGCAGCTGATACGGTACTCGTGCGCGCTGAAAGCGGGCGAGCGGGTGTTGATTGAAAACTTTGGGCCCGAGCGGGATTTTGTGACCGCGTTGGTACGCGAGGCCTATGAGGCGGGCGCGGAGCCCATCGTGGTTTTGCGCGACGCGGCGGTGGAGCGCGCGCTGCTGATGGGCGGCACCAAGGAGAAGTGGCAGGAGGAGGCCCGTGTGGACGCGGACCGCATGCGCCATGTGGACGCCTACATCGGCATCCGCGCCGGGGATAACAGCTATGAGAAGGCCGATGTTCCCGCGGATAAAATGCGCCTGTATATGCAGTATTACAGCCAGCCCGTACACAGCCAAATCCGCGTGCCCCATACCCGCTGGGTGGTGCTGCGCTATCCTACCGCGTCCATGGCGCAGCTGGCCGAAACCAGCATCGAGGCCTTTGAGGATCACTACTTTGACGTATGCACCCTGGATTATGGCAAAATGAGCCGCGCTATGGACGCGCTGGTCAGCCGCATGGAGCGCGCCGATAAGGTGCATATCGTGGGCCCGGGAACGGACTTGAGCTTCTCCATCAAAGGCATGCCCGCCATCAAGTGCGACGGCAGGCTGAACATCCCCGATGGCGAGGTGTTCTCCGCGCCCGTTCGGGACAGCGTGAACGGCGTTTTGCAGTACAACACGCCAAGCCTTTATCAGGGCAGCGTGTTTGAGCGCACGCGCCTGGTGTTTCAGCACGGCAAGATTATCGAGGCCACCAGCAGCGATACCGTGCGCTCCAACCAGATCTTCGATACCGACGAGGGCGCGCGCTACGTGGGCGAGTTCGCCATCGGCGTGAACCCCTATATCACCAAGGCCATTAAGGATACCCTGTTTGACGAAAAAATCGCCGGCAGCTTCCACTTCACGCCCGGCAACTGCTATGACGAATGCCCCAACGGCAACAAGAGCGCCATCCATTGGGATTTGGTGTGCATTCAAACGCCTGAATACGGCGGCGGCGAGATGTACTTTGACGGCGAGCTCATCCGCAAGGACGGCCTGTTTGTGCCCGAGGAGCTAAAGCCGCTGAACCCGGAAAATTTGAAGTGACGCGGCGTGGCGCGGGGCGGCGCATCCAAAGCGGACGCCCCGCGCGCCCATGTCCGCCTTTACATTGCGCCCCCAAACGGGTATAATAACAGCAGTGTTGTTCCCGTACAAAAGTGAAAGGAGTACGAAAGCCATGAAAGGCATTATCCTGGCGGGCGGCGCGGGCACGCGCCTGTACCCCCTCACCATGGTTACATCCAAGCAGCTGCTGCCCGTGTACGACAAGCCCATGATTTACTACCCGCTTTCCACGCTGATGCTGGCGGGCATCCGGGACATTCTTATTATCTCCACGCCGGTGGATACCCCGCGCTTTCAGGCCCTGCTGGGCGATGGCAGCCAGTTTGGCCTGTCGCTGCAGTATGCGGTGCAGCCCTCCCCCGACGGGCTTGCGCAGGCGTTTTTGATTGGCGAGGACTTTATCGCGGGCGAGCCCTGCGCCATGGTGCTGGGCGATAACATCTTCTATGGCAACGGCTTTTCCGGCATGCTGCGCGAAGCCGTGGAGAATGCCCAAAACGGCAAGGCTACCATCTTCGGCTATTATGTGAACGATCCAGAGCGCTTTGGCATTGTGGAGTTTGATAAAACCGGCAAAGTGCTCAGCGTGGAGGAAAAGCCCGCGCATCCCAAGAGCAATTACTGCATCACCGGCCTGTATTTTTACGATAAGCGCGTGGTGGAGCTGGCCAAGCAGGTCAGGCCCAGCGCGCGGGGCGAGCTGGAAATTACGTCCCTGAACGACTTGTACCTGCGGGACGGGTCGCTGAACGCCAAGGTGATGGGGCGCGGCTTTGCCTGGCTGGATACCGGCACCATGGATAGCCTGATGGACGCCGCCAATTTTGTGCAGCTGATTGAGAAGCGGCAGAGCGTGAAAATTGCCGCGCTGGAGGAGATTGCTTACAACAAGGGCTGGATTGACCGCGATACGCTGCTGGTGAGCGCGCAGCGCTACGGCAAATCGCCCTACGGCGAGCATTTGAAGCGCGTAGCGGAGGGCCGCATCCTCTATGACAATAGCATTGCGGAGTAAGGAGAAGCATATGACCATTCTTGTAACGGGCGGAGCAGGCTTTATCGGCTCCAATTTCATTTATTATTTGCTGAAACATCATCCCGAGGACCGGGTGGTGTGCCTGGATAAGCTTACCTATGCCGGCAACCTGGAAACCCTGGACGGGGCCCTTAAAGAGCCGCGCTTCCGCTTTGTGCGCGGCGATATTGCCGATATGGAGGCCGTGGACGCGCTGTTTGCGCAGGAAAAGCCGGAGATTGTGGTCAACTTTGCGGCGGAAACCCATGTGGACCGCTCTGTGATGGATCCCTGCGTGTTTGTGCGCACCAATGTAATGGGCACGCAGGTGCTGTTGGAAAGCAGCCGTAAATATGGCGTAAAGCGTTATCACCAGGTAAGCACCGACGAGGTGTACGGCGATTTGCCGCTGGACCGCCCCGACCTGTTTTTTACCGAGGAAACGCCGGTTCACACCTCCTCGCCCTATTCGGCCAGCAAGGCCGGGGCGGATTTGCTGGTGCTGGCCTATGCCCGCACCTTTGGTCTGCCGGTGAGCATTACCCGCTGCTCCAACAACTACGGCCCCTACCACTTCCCTGAAAAGCTGATCCCGCTGATGATTTCCCGCGCCCTGGCGGATCAGCCCCTGCCTGTGTACGGCAAGGGCGAAAACGTGCGCGACTGGCTGTATGTGGAGGATCACTGCGCGGCCATCGATCTGGTGATGCGCATGGGCCGCGAGGGCGAGGTGTACAACGTAGGCGGCCACAACGAGCGCACGAATATCGATGTGGTGCGCACCATTTTAAAAGAACTGAAAAAGCCGGAAAGCCTTATCACCTATGTGACGGACCGCCCCGGCCACGACCGCCGGTACGCCATCGACCCAACCAAGATCCATACCGAGCTGGGCTGGCTGCCGCAAACCGCCTTTGAGGACGGCATCCGCCTGACCATCCGGTGGTATTTGGACAACCGGGGCTGGTGGGAGCGCATTCTGGCTGGAGAATACCGGGACTATTATGAAAAAATGTATGCAAACCGCTAAGCTGTTGATTCGCCGCTTTACCGCGGCGGACAGGGCGCTGTACCTGGACATGGCGGAGGCGTTTTACCACTCGCCCGCGGTACTCAAGCCCATTCCGCGTTCCTACCTGGAGCGCACCTTTGACGAGATGATGCGTTCCGACGTGTATGTGGACGGCTTCCTTTTGGAGTATGGGGGCGAGCCCGCAGGCTACATGCTGATTGCCAAAACCTTTTCCCAGGAGCCGGGCGGCCTGGCCATATGGGTGGAGGAATTGAGCATACTGGAGCCTTTTCAGAGAAAGGGCTTGGGCAGCGAGGCCCTGAAATGGGTGAAGGCGCGCTACCCGGATTGCCGGCGCATCCGCCTGGAGGTAGAGCGCGATAACGAGCGCGCCATACGCCTGTACGAGCGGCTGGGCTATGAGGAGCTAAAATACTATCAAATGGTGTGGGATGCGCAATAGCATCGCATTTTGGCGGCGGACGGCCATAGCGCCATCCGCCGCGTATTCTGTTTGGAAGGGAATGAGCCGCATGGAGCTTTGGGACGCCTATTTGGAGGACGGCAGCCTGGCGGGGCGCGACCTGACGCGCGGGCAGCCGGTGCCCAAGGGCCTGTATCATCTTGTATGCTGCGTGCTGGTAAGGCACGCGGACGGAACCTTTTTGCTAATGAAGCGCGCCGCCGGTAAGGAAACCTGGCCCGGCGTGTACGAGGCCAGCGCGGGCGGCAGCGCCCTCAAGGGCGAAACAGGGGAGCAGGCCGCCCGGCGCGAGCTGTATGAGGAAACGGGCATACGCGCGCAGCGGCTTACAAAGCTGTATGCGCGCAAGGGCCCTCACACCCTGTACGAGGGCTTTTTGTGCGAGGTGGATGGGGCTAAGGATGAAATTGTATTGCAGCCCGGCGAAACGGAGGGCTATCGCTGGGCCGCACGGGACGAGCTGCTGCAAATGCTTGGCATAGCGCCGCCCGTTTTGATTGTGCAAAAGGGGTTTTGGCCGTACCTGGGTCTTGACGTGGCCGAAGCCAAGGAAGGCTCTACTACTGAAACGATGTGAGCAGGCGCGTTATTTTGCTGCCCAGCACATTGCCCGCGGCAACGAGCAAAATTACGCCCAGGCTTTGGAGCGCTTCCGCGGGCGCAAGGCGTGGCAGCGCGATGGCCAAATAGCCCATATCCGCGATGCAGTGCTCAAACAGGGCCAAAATGAATACGGGCACGGCATACAGCACGCTGGCCACGGCCAGGGCGCCGCTTCGCGCCCGCTTGAAGCCGGTGACGCCCAAATACATCATTGCGCCGCACAATACGCCGTTGCTAAGCCAGCTCAGCCAGGGCGCGGCCAACTTTTTGCGCATGACGGCCGCCGCCGCGCCGGGCAGCGCCCCGCCCGGCCAGGTGAGCAAGCCCGCCAGCAAAATGCCCGCGCCGTTAAGCACAAACACGGCCGCAAGCCGCTTCCAGGGCGTCTTCAGCCCGCAGATGCCCGTAAACAGCGTGCCGCCAAACGTGAGCACAAAAAACAATCCCGCCGAAAATAAAAACGCTCCCAGCGCCTTGTTTTCGCAGGCCAGATATACCATGCAGCCCACGCCGATCATCAGGCCCGCAAACAGGGAGGTCAGGATCAGGCACTTTTTTTCTTCCGTCATGGGCGGTTCCTCCTTGGTACAGGGGTGGTTTTTCTTCAGTATACAGCCTTTATGGCGTTATGTTAAGGGGAATTTTTTTCTTTTGCGCCTCAGTGCGCAAGCCCGGCCAGATAGCTTTCCACATAGTGGCAGGCCACGGCCCCGTCCGCCGCGGCGGTAACGATCTGGCGCACGGCCTTGGCCCGCACGTCGCCAACGGCAAACACGCCCGGTAGGGCGGTGCGGGTTGTTTCGTCCGCAAGGATGGCCCCGTCCGGGGCCAATGGCAGGCTGCTTCGCAAAAACGCGGTTTCGGGTATGCGGCCAATGGCGATGAACAGGCCGTCCGCAGGCAGCGTATCCGACGCGCCGCTCTGTGTGTGTCTGACGCGTATCCCGGTCAGGCGTTCGCTGCCCAGCAGCGCTTCCACGGCGCTGTTCCAGACAAAGCGCACGTTGGGCGCGGCCATCAGCGGCGCGTGGTATACCTTGGAGGCGCGCAGCGCATCGCGCCGGTGGATGATTGTAACGCTTTTGGCGATGCGGCTTAGCAGCAGCGCGTCTTCGGCGGCGGTGTTGCCGCCGCCCACAACGGCCACGTCCTTGCCCTTAAAGAGCATGCCGTCGCACGCGGCGCAGTAGCTTACGCCGCGCCCGGTGAGCGCCTGCTCGTTTTCCAGGCCCAGCAGCCTGGGGGCCGCGCCCGTGGCGATAATAACCACCCTGGCCTTCATATCCCCCTCGGAGGTTGAGAGGGTTTTCACGGGGCCGGAGAGGCGCGCGCCGGTGACCTCGGCCATGCGGGTGCGCGCGCCGAAGCGCTCCGCGCCCTGGCGCATGCGCTGGGCCAGCGTGAAGCCGTCAACGCTTTCAGGAAAGCCAGGGTAGTTATCCACCTCGCTGGTTTGCGCAAGCTGCCCGCCTGCCGCCAGCTTTTCCACCACCAGGGTGGAAAGCCCCGCCCGCGCGCAGTACAGCGCGGCCGTGTAGCCGCCCGGCCCGCCGCCGATAATGAGCACGTCATACATAGCGCCGCCCTCCTTTTTGGGTACAGGATGCCCAAAAAGAAGGGCCGCAAACGCAAATCCTGCGCGCCCTGGCAGGGGAGGGCGCGCTTGGCGGGCTGGGCATGGCTCGGGCCCGCAGCCAGGCTTTATGGCATTTCCAGCTTGTCGCGCGCAACAAAGCCGCGCCAGGTTTGCCCGTCGCGCACAACCTGCACATAGGCGGGCGTGTCCACATCGAACCAATCGCCCCTGCCCCAGGCAAGGCCGTCCTCCCACAGCACGGAAAGCTGCGTGCCGGCGGGCAGCGCGCACACCTCGCCTGCGTGGGAGAGCGGGTCGTCCCAAAGCGCGGCCCGGGCAGTAAGGCGGGCGGTTCGGCCCTGGGTGAAGCCGGCCGGCATGGTTAGGGAACAGGCGCGCGCAAGCGCGGCGTCCTGCGTGGCATCAATCCAGCCGGTGCGGTAGCTGCCAGGACGGGTTTCATACAGCACCATCAGCCAATCCCCCTCCCGGCACAGCGCGATCACCCAATCCTTGAGCGATACGGCGGCCTTGCCATTCCCCGCGCGCGGGCTGGAAACGTCCGGGCTCACATGCACGGGGCAGCGAACGTCCTTCCCAAGGCGCATGTAGAGCGGCTCCGCGCCGGCAAAAAATTCGATGTCGGGCGCGCCCTGCATGCTGGCGCGCAAGGCGGACTTGTCCTCGAAAAGCGCCCAGGGGTCAAGGGCGGCCGCGGATTGCTCCGCCTTTGTGAAGGAAATGCCCGCGGTTGCCAATGCGCTGAAATCACCGGCATTGATGAGCAGGCAGTCGGGAAAAAGATAGACATAAAGGTTCCATTGATCCCAGCCGTAGTTGTCCACCTGCCAGGTATCCGCCGCCGTGCGGCTTAGGGAAATCAGCAGGTCGGGATGCTCCTCGCCCGCGTAGATGCTTAGCGTATCGCCGCGCATGGCGGTAAAGCGCGGGTATTCATACGGCTGCGTTCCCTGGGGGGAAAACGAGAGGTATAGCTCCTGCATGGTCGCGGGCAATAGCGTATCGTTGCGCCACGCCTGCTTCCATTCGCCGTTTTCCAGGCGGCTGTATACCAGCGCGTGCCGGCTACCGTCGCGCAGGATGGTAAAGCGCGCGGCATCGGAAACGTCCATCTGCGCTTCCACCCGCTCCTGGGATTGCACGGCCCCGGGAAGCCCGCGCAGGGCTTTATCCAGGTTGACGGTATCCACGCCGCAATTTCCCTCGCGCGTGATAACGGGCCGACGGTAGGTTTGGCCGTCAAACGCAAAGGCGTATACGGCGCTGCCGCCCCCGTCCTCAAGCGTGACGGTAAGCGAAGCCAGCTCCACGCGGATGCGGATGGTTTCCAGAACTTCGCCGCTGTCCTTGCGGGTTTTGGAGAGGGTGGCAAGGCCGGTGGTCCCGCTCATATGCGTTGGGCCATACTCGCTTTCGTATACGGGATCGACGGGGCCGTTTTCATCCGGCTGCCATGCGGTGGTATAAAGGAAGCGCGCCCCGTCCTCCAGGCATTCCCGCGTAGCAATCCACATGGGATAGCACTCCCACAGGCCCAAACAGAAATTGCTGGCGCAGGTGAGCATATCGGGAAGCTGCAATTCCATATCGCCATAGAAGCGGATGGGCGCGTCGCGGCCAATGCTATCCAGATAGGCCTGTATCTGCCGGGCGATCTGCTGCTGGATGGCGGTATCGTCCCGCCGTTGATACAGCTTTTGCGCGCAGCTTTCCGGCATGATGGTGGGACAATCCAGGCTGGATTCCACCTGCAACATCTCCCACAGCTTCCAGCCGTCCCTATCCCGCCTTAGCACCGCGGTGCAGCCGCCGCCCCAGCCGCTTTGCATAACAAACGCGTCGTTCAAAAAGCCATAGCGGCCCACGCTGCACGCAAGGTACACGCGCAGCATATCGCCTGATTGGTCGCTGCCAAGCACCTCGTGCCCCTCGGCCCCAAACTCGCATTCCGGGTAGAGCAGCGGGGGACAGGTTTGCAGCAGCGCGTTGTGGATAACCTCCTCGGGAATGGTTGTTTTGCCAAAGGCGGAAGGCTGCGGGAGAAAAAGGGCCAGGCAGAGCGCCAGCCAAAGCGCGAGCGGCTTTTGAATCATAGGGATGCGCCTCCTTGGGAAGGTTACAGATAAAACGGGCCAAAACAGGAATTTCATGCCACAGCAAAGTGAAACCGGCATGAAAAACCCAGGATAGGGAACCCTAGCCCCAAAGCATAGCCTTGGGGAGGGACGGGAAGATGACGGAGCAGCAATCCATATGGAGCCAAACGGTGGAAATTCCCCAAAGGGAGCCCCTGCGCAAAAACCTGGAAGCGGAAGCGGCGGTGATTGGCGCGGGCATGGCGGGCGTGCTGATTGCCGACCGGCTGAAGGCGCGCGGCATACAGGCCGTGGTGCTGGAAGCCAACCGCATCGGAAGCGGCCAAACCCGCAACACCACCGCCAAAATTACCAGCCAGCATGATATGCTGTACGACGCGCTTATCCGCAAATTTGGCAGGGACAAAGCCCGGCAGTATGCCCAGGCCAACGAGCAGGCCATTAAGGCCTACGCGGATATGATCCGTGAGCGCGATTTCGCGTGCGATTTTTGCGAGGGGCCCGCCTTCCTGTATTCCCAGGTAGCGGCGCAGCCTATGCGCCAGGAGGCGGAGGCCGCGGTAGGCCTGGGCATTGACGCGCATTTTACCTCGGAAACCGAGCTGCCCTTTCCCGTGGCGGGCGCGGTGCGCTTTGAAAAGCAGGCCCGCTTCCACCCCCTCAAATTCCTCAAGGCCGTAAGCGAGGGACTGGATATCTATGAGCATACGCCCGTGGTGAGCGTGGAAGGAAACCAAATCCGCACGGAGAGCGCGACGGTGGTTGCCAAGCATATCATATTTGCCGCGCATTTTCCCTTTGTAAACGTGCCGGGCTGGTATTTTATGCGCATGCACCAGGAGCGCAGCTATGCGCTGGCGCTTCAATGCGATTGGAAGCCGCAGGGCGTGTACTACGGCGTTGATAATGACGGCCTGTCCTTCCGGGAGGCGGAGGGGCTGCTGCTGATGGGCGGGCAGAACCACCGCACGGGCGAAAACTCGCAGGGCGGGCGCTATCAAAAGCTGCTTGGCCGCGCGCAAGAGCTGTTTGGAAACTGCCGGGAGGCGGCGCGCTGGTCCGCGCAGGACTGCGTTACGCTGGACGGCGTGCCATATATCGGGCGGTTCTCCGCGTCCACGCCTAATTGGTATGTGGCAACCGGCTTTGCCAAATGGGGCATGAGCACCTCCATGGCTGCGGCGCTTTTGATCGCCGGGGAAATTGCGGGGGAGGCGCCCGAATGGGCGGAGGTGTTTTCGCCCAGCCGCTTCCAGCTTTCCGCAACGGCCCAAAGCCTGGCTACCGAAACCGCGCAAACCCTCAAGGGACGTTCGCGCGAGCTTTTTTCCATTCCGCAAACTACGCTGGACGCGCTGCCCACGGGCCACGGCGGCATTGTGGAGGCCGAAGGCCGCAAGGCCGGGGTGTACAAGGATGAGGCGGGCCAATGCCATGTGGTGAATCCGCACTGCCCCCATCTGGGCTGCCAGCTGGAATGGAACCCGGATGAAAAGAGCTGGGACTGCCCTTGCCATGGCTCCCGTTTCAGCTACGACGGCGCGCCGATGAACGGCCCGGCGCAGGCCGGCTTGAGAAAATAAAGGCCATACGCAAAACAGGCGGGCCCGGCGTATTCGCCGGGCCCGCCTGCGTTACAGGGGCAGGATGCGGCCCTCTATGGCATCCACAAAGATTTCCAGAAAAAAGTTGCCGCCCTCGAGCACGCGGGTTTCCCCCTCCACAATATAGGCGGGCAGGAAGGTGCATTTCCAGGCGGGCACGGCCCTATCCCGCCCCAGGCGCGCATAGCAGGGCTGCGCATCCTGCAGCCGCCAGCCTTGGCCGATGCTTTCATACCCGCCCAGGGCCAGCCACTGATCGTAGCGCGTTTTTTCTGGCAGGTGGCTAACGGTATCCGCGCTTGCCTGCGCGATGGCGGCGGCGGATGCGCAATCCAGCAGGGGCGGAGCAAGGGCCTTTTGCCCTTTGATTTGAAAGGAGGCGTTTTGCAGCTGTACGCTAAGCAGCGTTCCATCCGCCGCGACCGTGATAAGAATAAGCTGCCACGTGCCGTTTTCCGGCTCCTTACAGGTGCGCGCGTCAAGCGCGAGGGTATCCAGCCGCGGCTGATACCGCAGCACCACATCCTCGGGCGAGGGGAAGGCCTGCAAATCCCGACTGTCCAATTTCTGCACAGCCTGATACTGGGACGAGCAAAGCAGGGCGTCCTCCGGCCAGACGGTTTTGGAGATGAGCGGATTCATCCATAGGACACGGCCCGCGCCGTCTACCGCATCCAGCCACACAGGCGCGTTTGTTGCAAAGGTTCGCGCCGTTTTGGCCAGCAGCGGCTCCGGCATATACGATATGCCCAGCTCGTCCATGAACGCCTCGGCAACCGCCCGGGCGCGCGCGACGGCGTCGCCGCCTTCCACGCCATATAGCTTGCCTGTAAGGCAAAGCACGTCGGCCCTGTAACGCGCGGCGTCCCATACCATGTCCAGGCGGTTCGTTTTGCCGTTATGGTAGCTGTGCGTTTCCAACCGCGCATCCGGCGCAGAATACTTTGCGAACACGCGCCGAATCGCCTGCGCATCCGGCGTGGCGTTGGCGAGCGCAAACTGATATGCGGGAGATGGAAACGGCTGCGCGCGGCACGCGTTTGCCGGGATAAACCCCAAGATTAGGGCGCAAAGCCCTATTAGCCACCGGCGCGGCATACCTTCCGCCTCCTTATTCCAAATGGATGGTAAAGCTGAGCGCCCTCTGCTCGCCGGTTAGCGGCTGCTGCCGGGCATATACCTCGTTGACGCTGTGTAAATCCCGGCAGGGCACAAAGGTGAGCGCGGAGGCCTCGCCAAACAGGGACACCGTGCCGGAAATGCGCAGCGCGCCATCGCCGTCCGCTTCCCGCCGCATGCCGGATTCGCTGGTTTGGCAATCCGGGCAGAGCACGGCAAAGTACCATTCTTCCGCACCGGCCGCATCCGGCGCGCGCACGGTAAGCCCGTACACGGCCTGGGTGAAGGTTGCCTGCGCGCTGTGGACACATACCCCGGCCTGCGTCCCCAGGGAAAAATGCTGCGGGGCGGCAAGCTGCTTGACGGCCGCCTCGGCTGTTGTAAAGGAAATTTCCAGCGTATCCACACGCGAAAACGCGCCGGAACGCACCAGCTGCTTGGACAGGCGGGTAGAAACCCATTCCTTGCGCGCTACGCCCTGGGGCACGGGCAGGGCGGCGGCATATTCCACCAGCGAATAGCCGCCGGCTAGCAGAATCCGCCGGTTTGCATAGGCGCTGGAAAAAAGCGCCATATAATCCGCAAGGGGAGGGTCGTCCTCGCCGTTCAGCTCTGTTTCATTGGCTTCCACGGGCCAGTTTGGCTTGATCACATCAAAGGAGAGCGTCCAGGTAACGGGGTGGTTGGCCGTAGCGCGCTCAGCAACGCCGTCCCCATCCTCCTGAAGAATGACATAATCCGCGCCATAATTTCCGTCCGGCCCGAGAGGATCCCTTTCCGGCACCCAGAAGCCGCTGAAGAAATCGCCCAGGCAGCTTTCAGGATCGGTTAGAAGCGGCTGGCCATCGCATTGCGCCAATACGCGCGGATGGATGTATACCGGCCCGCCGCCCGCCTTGGGCAGAATGTTCATGGTGAAGGAGAGCGACATGCCGTCAAACACCGCCTCGTTTACCGTGAGCGAAAAATCATCCGTTTCATAAGCCTGGTTCACGGTGAGGATGTGGGCCTTGAACGCGGCGTTGTCCCGCTGGCCGCGGTTATAGCTGATTACGCCAAAGCGCAGGGCGACGGCGAGGCCCGCGGCCGCAAGGGCCATAAGCGCGATTGCAAGAGCCAGCGTAACAAGGGGCTTTCGCGGCGCGGACCGTTCCCGCTGCAAAGCGCGGCGCAGGATGGCGGCTTGCCGCCCCCGCGATACCTCCAACCCGGAAAGCCGCGCGTCTACGCTTTGCCGGAAGCTTTTTTCACACATCCCAATCCCACCTTTCCAATTTGGCTTTCAGCAGCGCCTGCGCCCTGGCAAGCCTGCGGCTGAACCCAGATTCGGACAGGCCCAGCGCGCTGGCGCATTCCCGCTGCGTCATTTCGTGATAGTAGCGCATCAAAATGGCCTGCCGGTATTTGGGCGGCAATGCCATTACCTCGCGCACAAGGCTATCGTCGCGCTCGTCAAAGGCGCAGGCGGCGGGCGGCAGGTCCTCCAGCGCCCTGCGGCCGTCCACATGGCGAAACCACGCGCCGCGCTGCACATCCCGGCAGCAGTTCAGCGCAATTTTCATCAGCCAGGCCTTTTCGCTGCCGCGCACGGTATCCAGGCGGCGGTAGGCCTTCAAAAACGTTTCCTGCATCGCGTCCTCGGCCTGCATGCGGTCCCTTAGCTGAAAATAGCACAGGCGCAGGACCTCGTTTGCGTAGGCTTCCATCAACAAGGCCAGGCGTTCCTCTTTTCCGTTGCGTTGCTCAGGTGGCTGAACGGCCCCTTTCATGCGGTCACCTCCCCATTGGGTTTCATAGCATAGGACGGAGGAAAAGAAAAAAACTTGATAAAAAAGGCGGATAAAGAAAACTTTTTTTGGCTTACGCTGGCATAGCATTCCCGCACCGCATCCCCCTTTCCTCTATTTGCAAAACGGCTGCCGCGCGAGCGTGCTGGATACGGCATGGCGCTGCGAGGTGAAGGCCCCTATGGAGCGGTTGCAATTATGAAAGCCATGCGGCCGTAACTGCCAAGGGGCGAGAGAACCGCAATTAGATCTTGATGCCCTTGTTCATCTCCGATTCCAGCAACCGCCGCGCCAACCGCCAATCATGCGATTTTGGCATAAAGCTGGTAGTCTAAAAGGCTTTTTCTGCGCTTATAAAACACACACAGCGCTATTTTGCGGGCGGCTCTGGGGGAGAGGAAGGGGCGGCTTCATTCAGCTAGTCCATGTGAAAAAGTTGTCAGGATGGAGGGCCGCCTCATTTATTGACAGTAACTTGGTGGTTATGATATGATTTACCCACTCTAAATTCAAAACAGGAGGTATTCCTATGGGAAAACTGCGTTTTGGAAAAACCCTGGTCGCGCTGAGCCTGGCGCTTGTTATGGCGCTTGGCGCTATGGCCACGGGCCTGTGCGAAACCCTTACCGGCGAGGCCGAAGGCTACGGCGGAGCCATCAAGGCGGAGGTGACCGTTGAAAACGGCGCCATCGTTGGCTTGGTGCTTACCGGCGAGGCGGAAACCCCCGCCATTGGCGGAGCCGCCCTGGAACCCCTGACGGAAGCGATTGTGGCCGCTGGCAGCGTGGATGGCGTGGACGGCGTTGCCGGCGCTACCTGGACCTCCAACGGCGTGTTTGCCGCCGTGCGCAACGCCATGGGCGTTGAGGAGGCCTCCCCGGCGCAGGAGGAGGTTGCGGCCGTGACGGCCAGCGGCCTGTCCCACGGCGTTGGCGTTGTTTCCACCCCTCGCCTTGGCCCGGGCTCTGACGCGGAGAACGTTGGCGTGTACTCCTTCAACGAAGTGGTCGCCTATGCCATCGTTGACAGCGACAAGCGCATTGTGGACCTGGAAGTGGACATTTTGGAGATTATCACCCCCAACCATGACGAATCCAACGACGGCGACAACTTCATGGCCGGCTGGCCGGGACAGAGCTATAACAACGACGCCGACGGCGACGGCGTTGTGGAAGGCCAGCTTAAGGAAACCGAGGAAATCTTCACCCAGGAGCTGCTTTCCTGGAAAACCAAGCGCCAGAAGGGTTCCGAGTACAAGATGAACTCCGGTACCTGGGAACAGGAAATGGATATCTTTGAGAATTTCTTCAAGGGCAAGACCGTGGACGAGATCTATGCCTGGTATGAAAAGCATTGCTCTGATTCCAACGGCCGTCCCATCACCGCCGCCTCCACCAAGGAGGGGGACGTGGCCAAGTTCAACGCGCTCACCGATGAGGAAAAGACCGTGAACGACGCGATTGCGGGCGCTACCATGTCCGTTACCGACCCGCATGGCGATATCCTTGCCGCGATTGCCAAGGCTGTGGACAACGCCATTCCCATGCGCGATGTAAAGAGCATCGCCAAGGTTGGCCTGGGTGTGAACGTGATGCCGCGCTTGGGCCCCGGCAGCGACGATAAGGAAGTGCCCTGCTATAGCTTCAACCTGGCCGTGGCCGCCGTATGCTACGATGCCGAGGACAAGGTGGCCGACATGTTTGCCGACGTGATGGAGATTATCACCCCCAACCACGACGGCGCTGACGACAACGCCTTCACCGGCTGGCCGGGCCAGAGCTACAATGCCGACGTAGACGCCGACGGCGCTGTGGACGAGGTATGGACGCAGACCGAGGAAAGCTTTGTGGCGCAGGTTTCCGCCTTCCAGACCAAGCGCGACCTGGGCAGCAAGTACAAGATGAACTCCGGCACCTGGACCGAGGAAATGACCGCGTATGAAGGGGCGATGATTGGCAAGACCACCGAGGAAATCTCCGCCTGGGTTGCCAGCTGCTTCTCCGACGTGAACGGCCGTTCCCTGCATGGCGCCTCCCAGAAGGAGGAAGACATCGCCAAGTATGCCGCCATGACCGATGAGCAGAAGGCCGAAATGGACGCCATCGCCGGCGCTACCATGGCTCTGCGCGACTCCCATGGCGATATCCTCACCGCGATTGAGCAGGCCTTCGCGTGCGCCAAGGCTGTGGATATTACTGTGGAGTAAGCCTGCGAGCTTGTAAGGGAAAAGAAGAATAAAACCAAACCGGCCCTCCGCACCGTGCGTGCGGAGGGCTTTGTGCTGGCAGCGTTGAAGAGGAGTATCGAAAGAAGGGATACGGCAGGGGCTTGAACGGTCTGCCTACCGGCGCGCAGCGTCAAACTGCTCCAGTATCGCCAGCGCGCTGCTTGTGCCGATACGCTCCGCACCGGCATCCAGCATGGCCGCACAAGCCGTCCAGTCGCGAATGCCGCCTGCCGCTTTTACCTTGATGCCGTCGCCTACCGTCCGCTTCATCAGGCGGACGGCTTCCACTGTTGCGCCCCAGGGGCCTGCGCCAGTGCTGGTTTTGATGTAATCCGGCCGGACGTCGCGGGCGATTTGCGCCGCTGCGCGGATTTCATCGTCCGTCAGATAGCAGGTTTCAAAGATAGCTTTGCATATTTTTGCATTTTTACGGCATACGGAAACGATGGCTTCCATCTCCTTGCGGATATAGGGCAGGTTGCCGTTTTTTAACTCGCCCACATTGATGACATAATCAATTTCGTCAGCGCCGTTGGCAATGGCGTCCTTTGTTTCAAACACCTTAGATTCTATGGTCGTCTGCCCGGTTGGATAGCTGACGGCCGCGCCCACATGCACATCGCTATCCTTCAGCAACTGCTTGCACAGGAGGACAGGAGCGGAGTTGACGGCCACCATAGCGAAGTGATGAGCGGCCGCTTCGCAGCAGAGCTTCTCAAAGGCGGCCCTGTCAGCAAACGGCTTTAGGTTCGTATGATCAATGATGCGGCAAAGCTGCTCCCGGGTGATCGATTGGCTATCCATACAGAATTCCCCTTTTTCAGAAAGGGGAACTGTGAATCGGACGCTTTTTAGAAAAGCGGTTCACAGCTCCCGAAGATGAAGCGGCCGGCCTGCTCCTGGCGGAGCGGCTATCCGTTCTTCAGCGCGATGGCTTCTTTGGCTTTTTGCACAATGTCTGCCTTGGTGAGGTGGAGCTCCTTTTGCAAATAATCAATTTTGCCAACTTCGCCGAAGCGGTCCTGTACGCCCACCTTCAGCACAGGGCAGGGTTTCCGGCTGGTGATGCAGTCCGATACGGCGGAGCCCAGGCCATTGAGCACGCTGGCGTTTTCCGCTGTAACGCAGCAGCCGGTCTTTGCCGTGCTTGCAAGGATGATGCCCTCGTCCAATGGCTTGATGGTGTGGATGTTGATAACTTCGGCCTCAATGCCTTCCATGCGAAGGCATTCGGCGGCTTCCAGCGCTTCCTTGACCATGATGCCGGAGGCGGCGAGGGTCACGTCCTTGCCTTCGCGCAGCAGTTTCCCTTTACCCAGCTGGAATGTATCGTTCTCATCGTAGATGCTCCACGCGTTTTTGCGGAACAGGCGGATATACACCGGCCCGTAATGCTGAAGGATTTGCGGAAAGAGCTTTTTGAATTGTATGCTGTCCACTGGTTCAAAAATGACCATACCAGGGATGTTGCGCATGATGGCAACGTCCTCAAAGCTCATATGGGTTCCGCCGTTGAGCTCTGCGCCCACGCCGGGATCGCTGCCTACCATTTTTACATTCAGGCCGGCATAGGCCACGGAAATTGTTACCTGGTCGCAGCAGCGGCGCGAGGCAAAGGCGCTGAAGGTGTGGGTGAATGGAATTTTTCCCATGGCGGAAAGGCCGGCCGCCACGCTGATCATATTTGCCTCGGCAACGCCTACGTTGATCAGCCTGTCGGGATAAAGCTTCTTGAATCTTTGGGTGGAAGCGGAGGACATCAGGTCAGCCTCCACCACGCAGATTCGCTCGTCTGTCCTGCCATAGTCAATCAGCAGATCGGAATAGGTAAGCCTTAGCTCGGCAGCTTCTCTTTTCCATTCCATTTACGCATCCTCCCCGTCGAGTTTTGCAATCGCTTCTTTCCACATTTCCTCGGTAATGTTTTTCACTGAATGGCTGGATAGCATGTTTTCACAGAAACAGCAGCCTTTTCCCTTAATGGTATTAAGCAGGATCATCGAAGGCGTATTCCTGACCTTTTTGGCATTATCAATGGCAAAGGCGATCTGCTCCACGCTGTGCCCATCTATGCTTTGCACATGCCAGCCAAAGGACTCCCACTTTTTGTCCAGCGGATGAAGCCGGTTGATTTCCTCAATGTAGCCGTCGATTTGCATTTTGTTGTAATCCGTGAAAGCGATCAGATTTCCCAGGCGGTTGCTGGCCGCCAGCATTGCGGCTTCCCAAATTTGCCCTTCCTGGCTTTCTCCGTCGCCGATGCAGGTATAGATGTATGATGGCAGCTGATCCATTTTGGCGGCGAGCGCCATGCCGACCGCGCAGCTAAAGCCCTGCCCAAGCGAGCCGGTGGTCATATCGATTCCGTTGGTGCGGTTCATGTCGCAGTGGCTGGGAAGGTTGGTGCCCGGCTGATTCAGCGTATCCAGCGCCTCCATAGGAATATATCCCTTCATGGCAAGAACGGAATACAATGCGGGGCCGCCGTGACCTTTGGACAGGATGAAACGGTCGCGGCCAGGCATTTTGGAATCAGCGGGATCAATATTCATTGCATGATAGTACAAAACGGCCAGCAGCTCGGCCAAATCAACCGCTCCTCCAATATGGCCCACCGTCAACTGCCCGATTTCCTTAATGGTCAGTTTCCGAATTTCTTTTGCTTTTTCCTGAAGCGTTTTGCAGAGGGCTTTATCCATATCAGCTGTACTCCTTGCTTTAAAATACGAATGCCTTTTTTACCGCAACTTACCTGCCCACCCATTTTGGATTGTCGGTCAAGGCAGGCAGGCCGTTCCTTTCAACCATCAGCTTTCGGAACCCGTTGGTTTCAATGGAGGCATAATCGTGACCGGCATCCGCCCGATATACAAAAAGGGTAACGAAGGGTTCGCTTGGGCTTACATTGATGCTTCTGTGCGCATAGCCCTTGGGTACATAGCCGATGCGTCCGGGCAGCATCTCAATGGCGCGGGTGTCGCCGTCCTTGCTTTCTAGCAGCAGGTAGCCATGGCCGCGCGAGCAGGAATATATCTCGGCCGTATCGAGAATGCTGTGGAAATGCCCCTTTGTAAAGTGGTATTCATTACCGATCTTTCCGGGATAGAGAATGGAAAAACCAAAGGAAAGATCGCCGGGCGTAGGGGGAATGTCCAGCGCGTGGTATTCATAAACGACCCGATCCTCTTTGGCAATCTGCGCTTCCAGCGCATCCTCATCCAAAAACAGGCCGCGCATATCGCTTAATTTGCGCTTAACGGTAGGCGCCTGGCCGCTTAGCCCGGCCTGAAAGTCAAAATCAGCCCAGCAGCCTCTTGCCCAGTCAAACGCGGCCTTCTTTTCAAAATCACCCATGTTTTGCATCTCCCATAGCGCCAGGCTTTTTATGGCGCGGCGCGTTTTGCAGGCGGTTACAGCTTGCTGTATACGCCTCTCATGGCGTAGTAGGTTTCATCGAACCGCTTGACCATCGTATCGTAAATCTCGCGGTACGCTTCATTGGGAAGCACGGAATGAACCGTCCAGGAAAACTTGTTAACCTCGCTGAAATCCTTGAGATGGCCGCTGCCCACGCCCGCCAGCACGGCCGCGCCCACGGAGGTTGCTTCATCGTCGTAATTGAGCGTGTTAAGCTTCATGTTCATCACATCGGAAAGAATCGTCAGGTTGGTTTTGGATTTGACCAAACCGCCCATAATGGCTATTTCGGGAATGTCGGCATAGTCCCTCATGATATCCAAAATGATACGCATGTTGTAGGCGATGCCCTCCATAACGCTCCGTATCATATCGTTGCGGGTGTTTTCCATCTTCAGGCCGTAGAAGCCGCCCTTGGCGTCTGCGTCCCAGCGGGGGCAGCGCTCGCCGCACAGATAGGGCATATAGAACAGGCCGTTGCATCCGGGCTTTGCCGCTTCAATGGCTGCGTTGATATAGGTATAGATGCTCTCGTTGTTTTGCCTGGCCAACAGTTCTTCCGTCGCGCACAGGTTTTCCTTCATCCATGTGTAGGAGGTGCCGGCGCACTGCATGGTGCCGTTGGTGGAGATGAGGCCGGGCACGGCGTGGGCCCAGTTAACCAGCTTCATTTCATCGTCAAGAATGACATGGTCGGACACATGAGCGATCCAGGCGGAAGTGCCCATACAGCAATAGGTCATATTGCTTCTGACGCAGCCCGCGCCCAGCGCGCCGCAGCCGCCGTCGCCCGCGCCCATCACCACGGGCGTGCCCTTTTTAAGGCCGCATTCGGCAGCGGCCGCGCCGGTGACCTCGCCTACAATCCGGGTGCTTTCAACTGCTTCGGGAAATACCTCGCGCGGAACGCCCACGGCGTCAAGAATCTTGTCCGACCAGTCAAACGTGTTGATGTCAAAGGCGTTGGTGCCTGTGGCGTCGTTGTAATCCGTGCAGAATCTGCCGGTCAGCTTGTAAACCATGTAATCCTTGGCCTGCAAAATTTTGTAGGTCCTTTTGTATACGTCGGGCTCATACTCCCTCAGCCATAGATATTTGGCCAGAGAATAAGAAGCGCCTGGCCTGTGGCCCGCCGTGCGGAAAAACTCCTTCGCGCCTATTTTTTCAATGATCTGCTTTTCCGCATCCTGGGCGCGCATGTCGGCCCAGATGATGGAGTCATATAGAGGCGCGCCGTGTTCATCCACGCACAGGCAGCCCATCATTTGGCCGCTGAAAGCAATTGCGGCGATCTCTGATGGATCGATGGTTTGAATCAGCTCTTTGGTGGAGAAGCAAACCGCCTTCCACCAGTCCTCTGGATTCTGCTCCGCCCAGTTCCCGTTATAATAGCGCGTGCCGTATCCGCTTGTGCAGGAGCGAACCAGCGTACCGTCAGTTGTGAAGAGGGTAGCTTTGTTCCCGGATGTCCCTAAATCGTGAGCAAGTAAATACGTAGGCATTCAAAGACAGCTCCTATCCTCTAACAATGCATGCTTATCCGGCATTTTGTGGTTACACCATAGTATCTTTGACCGCCCTTTGTCAACAAAAACCCCTTTGAAAGCAAAAAGATTCAGGACAAGGCATTATATTTGAATTATTTTTCAAATAAACCGTCTGTGTTTGACTAACAAAATGCCGTTTGCTAGAATACAGGCATGTGATGCCGCGCCAATAGAAGGCGGGCTCTAATGCGCTGTGACAAGGAAACATAGGGAGGTAGTACCATGGGCACCATGAAACGTATGATGTTGGAAAGCTACAAGCACTTTGAACCGCAAACGGTAGAAATTCCCGAGCCCCAAAAGGGCGAGGTGCTAGTGAAGGTGAGCCACTTGGGGGTCTGCGGCAGCGACATTTCCGCTTATTATGGAAAGCAGCCCTACATACCGTTCCCGATCGTTCTGGGCCATGAGCTCAGCGGATATGTGGAAAAGGTTGGCCCGGATACCCAGGCCCTTGCGGTGGGCACCCGCGTAACGGTACTGCCGCATGTGCCGTGCAGGAACTGCCGCGCCTGTGCCGACCAGCGTTATAACCACTGCATGGAGCTGCTGGTGATTGGCTGCCAAACCACCGGCGCGCAGGCAGAATACCTGATCGCTCCCGCCGATATGCTCTTTGAGCTGCCCGATAGCGTCACCATGGAGCAGGGCGCGATGGTTGAGCCCATGGCCGTAACGTATCACGGCATGAAGAAGGCCATGCAGCCGGGCGACAATGTGCTGGTCATGGGCGCGGGCGGCATTGGCCTGTTCGCTATGCAGGCTGCCTTTATTTTGGGCGCCAAAAACGTGTATGTGGCGGATTTCGCCCAGAACCGTCTGGATTTGGCCAAGAGCCTGGGCGCTACGGACGCCTTTAATCTGGATAAGGCGCACCTGGGCGAATATCTGGCAAAATTGGACGAGCCCATCACCCTGTTCTCCGATTGCGTGGGAGGCAGCGGCGACGCGCTGGATACCATCATGGACGTGGCGGAGCGCGGCGTGCGCGTGGTCAACATCGGCGTGCTTGCCCCGGGGTGCGTGGTGAAGCATCTTCCCGACCTTTCTGAAAAGGAATTCACCTTTTACGGCAGCAACATGTTTGTACCGCAGGATTTTAGGGAGGTTATTGAAAATTTGGCTGCCGGGAAGTACAGGACCGAGGGTATCGTGACCCATCGCGTTCGGCTTGACGGCGTGCCCAAGATGTTTGAAGAAATCGTTGACCAGCGCAAGGAGCCTTACATCAAGCTGATGATCCTAATCGGCGCCGAGGAGTAAGCCTATGGCAAGGCTTCAGATTGCGGTCGACCTGCTGGCAGGGAAACAGGCGTTGCTTCTGGCGGATGAGATTCACGATGTGATCGATATCTTTGAGGTTGGCACGCCGATGATTATCCGGGACGGATTGCATCCCGTACGCCGCATCAAGGAAAAGCATCCGGGGCTGACGGTGCTGGCCGATACCAAGATTGTGGACGGCGGCAGCCTGGAATGCGAGGACGCCTGTAAGGCCGGCGCGGATATTATCACCGTGCTGGCCATGGCGGATAACGCCACCATACAGGACGTAGTGGACAGCGCCCACCGTTATGGCCGCAAGGCAATGGCGGATCTTATTCAGGCGCCCGATATTGCGAAAAGAGCCAAAGAGCTGGTAGGTATGGGCGTAGATTACGTGTGCGTGCACACGGGCGTGGACGTGCAGAGGCTGGGTAGAACGCCCCTTGAGGAACTGGAGGTTCTTGTGTCGTCCATTTCATGCGAAAAGGCGGCCGTAGCCGGCGGTATCAACAGCGGTACGCTGGAAAGCTATTTGGCGAGAAAGCCGGGCATCGTTATCATGGGCGGAGCGCTTTGCTGCGCGCCGGACATACGCGCGGCCGTCGTTGAAACGCAGCGCCGGATACGGCGGCTTGAAGGAAAGCGGAGCGAGAAAGAATGAACGAAGCGGCATACGCAAAGCGCCTTTTGGCGGTGGTGCGGGAAATGGAAAACACGGCCGGCAGCGCTGATGCGGCGGCCGTGGAACGTTTAGTAGACGCGATTACCGAGGCCAAAAGGATTTACGTTGCCGCGGCAGGCCGATCCCGGCTAATGCTTAGCTGTATGGCTATGCGCCTGATGCACATTGGCCTGACGGCTTACGTGGTGGGAGAGGTGACCGCTCCCGCGATTGGGGAGGGAGATTTGCTGATTGCCGCCTCCGGCAGCGGCGAAACGTCCACCGTTGTTTCCATTGCCCAGAAAGCCAAGAAAGCAGGCGCGGCGGTAGCGGCGATTACCCTGCATGAAACATCGGCCCTTGCGCAAGCCAGCGGCCTGTGTATCGCCCTTTCGGACCGTTGGATGAAGCAGTCCGTCCAAATCGGCGCGTCGGCGTTTGAGCAGGCCGTGCTGGTACTGGGCGATACCCTAGTATGTATGGCTGCCCAAAGGTTGGGGATTTCCAACCCGAATCAGCTGATGAAACGGCTGCATTCAAACCTGGAGTAGCACAAGCATTTTGGAAGATACGATTGGAGGAACATACATTGGATTATCAACTCGCATCCATGATTGACCATACGCTGCTGAAGGCCAACGCTACCAAAGCGGAAATTCTTCAGGTCTGTGAGGAGGCAAGGAAATACCGTACCGCAAGCGTTTGCGTCAACTCCTATTGGGCCGCTACGGTAAGCGGGGCGCTTAAGGGCAGCGGCGTAATGACCTGCTGTGTGGTTGGCTTCCCGCTGGGGGCCATGTCCACGGAGGCAAAGGCTTTTGAAACCCAAAAAGCCGTAGAGGACGGCGCGGAAGAGATCGACATGGTCATCAACGTTGGCCTGGCCCGAGCAAATGATTGGGAAGCGCTGGAGGCGGACATCGCCGCGGTGGTTAAGGCAGCCGGAAGCGCCAAAGTGAAGGTTATTATTGAAACCTGTTTGCTTACTGATGAAGAGAAGGTCAAGGCCTGCATGGCTTCCAAAAACGCGGGCGCGGCTTTCGTGAAAACGTCCACCGGTTTTTCAACTGCGGGCGCAACCGTTGAGGATGTGAAGCTGATGCGTGAAACCGTCGGCCCGGAGATGGGAGTGAAGGCTGCCGGCGGCATTCGTACCCGCCAAACCGCTTTGGCCATGATTGAGGCAGGCGCGAACAGGGTGGGAGCCAGCGCCACAAGCAAGCTGGTTGAGGAATAGCGCCCTTTCCTGGTTTCGTTTCAGAGCTGCCCTCCCAATGTGCCCCCGCTATTTGCGCCTGCGCAAAAAAAGATGTATAATAACAATAGTTGTTCGCTTTGTGGGGGTGCCTGAGAAATGGCTGAGCGCGCAAAAAACGGAAACGAGAACTGGTCCTTGATGATGAGCGCGGCAAAGCAGTATTACCAGCTTGGCCTGCCGCAGGACGTAATTGCAAAGAATTTGTTCATTTCCAAATCCACCGTTTCCCGATTGATCAAAAAATCGGTGGAGATGGGCTATATCGAGTTCCACATCAATGATTTTGGGGAAACGGATGAAGCGCTTGAGCAAGAATTCATGCAGACCTTCGGTATCAAGTGCGTTATTTTGCCCACCTATGTGGATTCGGGCATGGTTCGCTTAAACGATGTTTGCGCGTTTGCGGCCAAAGAAATCTTTTCCAACGTGGAGGACGATGAGATCATTGGCGTGCCGTGGGGCAGAACCATTGAGTATCTGGCGGCCAACATCAAGGAGCCCATTGAACGCAGCAATATTAAGATTTGTATGCTCAACGGCTTTGTTAACGGCTCTATCCGTTCCATGAAGGCCATTCACATCATTGAGAAGCTTTCGGATATGCTCAATGCTACGGGCTATGTGCTGCCCTGCCCCCTGCTGGTGGAAACGCCTGAGATGAAAAACACGCTCATGCAGGATCCCAGCATCAACCAGGTGTATGAGCTTCTTCAAAAGGCAGAAACAGTCATCTTTTCGGTCGGGCCCTTCGATATGCAGCACACCTACCTGACGGATCTTGGAGAGGATGTGACGGAGCATCTTCGAGGGTTTAACGGGGCGGGCAACTTTGCGGGAAGAACCTATGACTTTAACGGGATGGAGTTCCGCACACATCTGTATAACAGGCTGATGAGCCTGCCTATCAAGGAGCTGGCAACAAAGAAGAAGCGCATCTGCATTGCGGTAGGCAATTATAAGGCCAAAGCAATTTTGGGGCTGCTGCGCGGAAAAATCGTAAACCTTCTCTATACGGATACACAAACGGCCAAAGAGGTTCTTAAGGAGCACAAAAAACTTTTGGCCAAAATGAAGGGCAGAGGATAAGAAAGCCCGGTCATACGGCAGGAAATGATTTTTAACAACAGCAAAAGTGTATAAAAAGCAGCGAGTACAGATGATAACCCATAGGGCGATAGTCTGTACTTTTTGTTGTAGAATCAACGGCTTTGCGCCTGTAATACGGCCTGAAACTTGATTCAAAAAACGGTGAAGGGTATAAAATTATTCCCAAAGTGGCCCGTTTTGGTTGATTTAATCATCGGTGCATTTTAAGATAAAGCCAAGCTTAGGGGAAAGACAGGCTGATAGCGCTACAAGGCTTTCCCTACCTAGTATTGCAAGTGAATCAAATGCACCTGGATGCAATGGTGCTTTGAAATAAAACCATTTTAGGAGGAAAACGATGAAAAAGGTTCTCGCATTGGCAATTTCCCTCATCCTGGCGTTCAGCTGCTGCAGCGCAATGGCGCTGGAGCCCGTTGGCAATTACATTCCTGCCGGCAATCCGGACGGCGTGTACAGAATTGCTTATGTGGCGTCCTGGCTGGGCGCTGAATACTTCTCCAATGACTATGCCGTTTTGAAGCCCATCCTGAACGAAGCCGGCATGGAGATCGAGCTCTTCGGCCCCGCCGATTTCGATACCCGTACCGAAGTTGAGCTTGCAACCATCGAAAACCTTATCACCTCGGGCGAGTGGGATGTAATCATGCTCTACGCGGATGAGCCCGATGCTTTCGTCGATCTGCGGCTGAAATCCGAGCAGGCCGGTATTCCGTGGATTGGTTACATCATGCCCGAAAGCACCAACTGCGGCACCGTGTTCATTGGCGACACCCCCGAGCAGCGCGCCATTGCCAACTATGAAAAGATTATTGAGTACGTAGAGGCCCACCAGGATTTGTACAAGGATCTGGAGGTCATCGAGGTGGCGGTTGCCGGCCATCCCAGCAACGAGAACTGCGATTACCGCTGCGCTTACACCGGCACCCTGCTTGAGGCCAACACCGATTACAACTTTAAGGTTGTCTACAACCAGGGCGCTGTTGGCGCTGACGCCGGCGTCACCTTCGCGGAGAACTGCTTGCAGGCCCATCCCGATGTAAAGATCTGGCTGGCCAACGCCGACGACGCCGCTATCGGCATTTATCAGGCGCTGAACAACGCGGGCAAGGGCAGCGATCCCGATCAGATCATCACTGGCATCGACGCCGGCACCTCCTTCCGTGAACTGTGCGCCGCCGGTACCGCCTTCCGCTTCTCCTCGTACTGCACCTCCGTTTCCTGCGCTGAAACCCTGCTGGAGGTTGTGCCTAAGCTGTGCAACGGCGAATACGCCTATCAGGAGTCCATCGCCATTCCCACCACCACGGTTTCTCTGGAGAACATCGACGTTAAATAATTTGGAACTTTGAAATCAGTATGGCATATGCGAGGGATGGGAATCTCTCGCATATGCCCATTCGCTAAAGCGGGGAAAGAATATGTCAGAATATATCTTGGAGATGCGCAACATCACAAAGACTTATCCCGGCGTCAAAGCTTTAGATGATGTTTCTTTATCAATCAAAAAAGGTGAGGTGCATGCGATCGTCGGTGAAAACGGAGCGGGCAAATCGACCTTTATCAAGGTAATTACGGGAGCCATTACGCCGGACAGCGGAAGCATCATTTATAAGGGGAAGCACTATTCACACCTGAATCCCCAGCAGGCCAAGCACTTGGGCATTGGCTGTATCTATCAGGAGTTTAACAATTTTCCTGGGCTGACGGTTGCTGAAAATATTTTGGCGTTTAGCGAAGGCTATAAATATGGCCGGTACAGGATCAATTACGCAAAGATGCAGAAGGACGCAAGGGCGATTGCCAAAAGCATTGGCGTAAAGCTGGATCCCAAAAAGCTGGTTAGCGAATTATCCGTGGGCATGCAGCAGATCGTTGAAATTGCGCGTGCGGTTGCAGAGAACGTGGAACTGCTGATTATGGACGAACCCTCAGCGCCTCTTACAAACAACGAGATCGATTGCATGATGGATATCGTTGGCGAACTGAAAAAGCAGGGCGCCGCCATTATATACATCTCTCACCGCCTCAATGAGGTTTTTCGCATTTCAGATAGGGTATCTGTAATGATGGACGGAAAATTGATCACGACGCTGAATACGAGCCAGACCAACCATGACGAGCTGGTTCGGCACATGATAGGGCGTGAATTAAAAAAGACTTTCCCACCGCGCGTGACGCCTGTTGGCGAGCCTGTTTTGAAGGTTGAGGGCCTCACGGGCAACGGTGTTGAAGATATCTCATTTACGCTGAATAAAGGGGAGATTCTCGGCTTTGCCGGATTGCTTGGCTGCGGAAGAACGGAAACCATGCAGCTCATCTTTGGCGCCGCGCATAAGGAGGCCGGAAGCATCCTGCTTCACGGAAAGCCCATCGACATGAAATCCACCGCTATCGCGCTGGATAACGGGATTGGTCTGATTCCGGAGGACCGAAAGCGTCACGGCGGCCTGCTCAACCAGAGCATTGCCTGGAATATTACGCTCAGCTCGCTCAAAAAGGTATCCAGAGGGCTGGTAGTCAACGTAAAAAAGGAGAGGGAAATTGCGCAGACCTATAAAGAGAGGCTGGCCATTAAAACGCCATCCCTTTCGCAGGACCTTAAAAACCTGAGCGGGGGAAACCAGCAGAAGGTGGTTGTAGCCAAGGTGCTTGCTACCAATGCGGATATCATTATCTTTGATGAACCTACCCGCGGCATTGACGTTAAAGCCAAGCAGGAAATCTACGACCTAATCCGCGAGCTGTCGGAAAGCGGCAAGTCAATCATCATGATCTCCTCTGAAATGGAAGAAGTCATAGGCCTTTCGGATCGCGTGATTGTGCTGCATGAAGGACGCATGGCAGGCGAGCTTTCAAGAAACGAACTGTCCCAGGAGGCGATTTTGAGGCTCGCCTCTGGGCAAATGGCGTAACAGCATTTCAGTCAACAAGGAGGAAGGACATTGGAAACGGCATTGAAACTGTGGAAAAAGGTTGGCATGTGGTTTGTTTTGCTGGTTTTGGTTATCATCTTCACCTCGATTTCGCCAGCATTCCGCACCGTTGGCAACTTTGGCAATATTCTAAAGCAGATTTCTATCCTTGGCGTGGCCGCGGTGGGCATCTCGTTCGTATTGATTTCCGGCAGCGTCGATCTTTCCATTGGCTCGATCATCGCTTTGGAAATCGTTATCATGGCCAAAATGTTGCAGGCGAAGATGCCTTTGGCGCTTGTGATTATTGTGGGTATGCTGGTTGCGGCCATTTGCAGCACCATCAATGGCCTGCTGGCAAACACGCTGAAAATTCCTGCCTTTACGATTACGTTGGCGACCATGAACATCTATCAGGGCATGGCGTGGTTGATCAGCGGCGGCAAGGTGCTGGGCGGCTTTATCACGTCCAGGATTTCCGTGTTTGCTACAAAATATCTGTTCGGCTTTATGCCGTTGATGGGCGTGGTTTTGATCCTGTCTTCCATCGTGGGAATTTACATCCTGTCTAAAACATACTTTGGACGGCATGTGTATGCCATTGGCGGCAACCGTGAAGCCGCGCGGCTGGCGGGTATCAACACGAATAGAACGGTTGTGTACATCCATATCATCGCCGGGTTTTTCTATGGCATTGCGGGCGTGCTCTATCTATCCCGCACTATGAGCGCCACCGGCTCCGCCTGCGCCAACTATGCCTTCCAGTGCATTACGGCGGCTTGCTTGGGCGGCGTTAGTACCAACGGCGGCGAAGGCAAGGCCAGCGGGGCCATCCTTGGCGTGCTTGTAATTGGTATCTTCTCCAACGGCATGGGCGTTATGGGCGTCAACGATTTTGTGCAGCAGGTCATTCAGGGCGGTATTCTGCTGTTTGCGCTGTTCGTGGAATTCCTACAGAAGCGGGTCGTCATGAGCGACAAGCCTCAGGAGGTTAACGCGCTGAAAGCGCCGGTATAATTGAGAAACGCTTTTTCAGCCTTTTTACAAAGAAAAGCCCCGCAATCCCTTACAGATTGCGGGGCTTTCTGGTATGCCCGGCAGGGTTCGAACCTGTGACCTTCAGAGTCGGAGTCTGACGCTCTATCCAGCTGAGCTACGGGCACTCAACAGCAAGTATTGTACCCGGGATAGCCTTATTTGTCAAGGGATGGCGCGGCAAATGTTGCGTATGGGCCCGCCTGGCCCGGGGCGCGGCCTGCGCGCTTCCCGGGCCGCCGCCTTTTGCAAAGAGGCAAAAACTTTGCGCGCGGCCGTTGACAGGCGCTTGGGGCTGTGCTATAATGACCTGCGTAAGCAGAAGCCGCCCGCTTCTCACCGCGCGAACGTCTTGCGCAGGTCATGGCACGTAAGTCCATGGGGTGTCGTGTTGCGGCGGGCAGGCGTGCCCGGCGTTTTTTTGTGCGAAAATGCGCACAGGCGTCTGAACCATTTGGAGGTGTATGGATATCAACGAGCCGATGATCAACGAGGAAATCCGCGACAGAGAGGTGCGCGTAATTGGCGCCGATGGCACGCAGCTTGGCGTGATGGCTACCCGCGCCGCCCTGGAGCTTGCCGAGCAAAGCGGCCTTGACCTGGTCAAGATCGTGCCTACCGCGCAGCCGCCCGTATGCAAGCTGATCGATTATGATAAGCACCGCTACGAGCAGTCCAAGCGCGAGCGTGAGCTGCGCAAGAACCAGCGCATCGTTACGCTTAAGGAAGTGCAGCTCTCCGCTACCATCGAGGAAAACGACGTGCAGACCAAGTTCAAAAACGCCGTGAAATTCCTTGAGGATGGCGACAAGGTGAAGGTGAGCATCCGCTTTAGGGGCCGCCAGATCGCCCACGCGGACATCGGCATGAAGATCATGCAGGACTTCGCCGCCCGCATTGAGGAGTATGGCACCGTTGAAAAGCGTCCCATGCTGGAAGGCCGTCACATGATCATGATCCTGGCGCCAAAGGCTGAAAAAAAGAGCTTTGCCGAAAAGAGCCAGCAGCGCAAGGAGAAACACGCCGCCAAGCAGGCGGAACAGGCGGACGAGGCCGCAAAGCGCGAGCCCAAGCCGCAGCCCAAGAAAAAGGTCAAGCGCGAAAGCGAGAACATGATCTGACCTGTATTCGGCCATCCCGTGCCCGCAGGCAGCTTCTGTACGCGGGAGCGGATAGCACACGGAAGGAGGACAACCCTTATGCCTAAGCAAAAATCCCATCGTGGCGCAGCCAAGCGTTTTTCCTTCACCAAGAACGGCAAAGTAACGCATAAGCAGATGAACGCCAACCATCAGGTACATTTGAAAACCACCAAGCGTACCCGTCACCTGCGTGCGGATGGCATTGTGGATAACGCGGCCGAGGCCCGCACCATCCGCAAGCTGCTGCCCTACAAATAAGCTTTGCTAACGATTCAAGGAGGATAAAAACATGGCACGTATTAAGGGAGCTGTGAACGCCCACAAAAAGCGCCGCAAAATGCTCAAGCTGGCCAAGGGCTACTATGGCGCAAAATCCAAGCAGTACCGCGCTGCCAGCGAGCAGGTTCGCCGTAGCCTTCGCTATGCCTATGAAGGCCGCAAGATGCGCAAGCGCGATTTCCGCCGCCTGTGGATTACCCGTATCAACGCCGCCGCCCGCCTCAATGGCATGAGCTACTCGGTGCTGATGAACGGTTTGAAGAAGCATAACATCACCATCAACCGCAAAATGCTGGCTGATATCGCCGTAAACGATCCTGCCGCTTTCACCAAGCTGGTGGAAACCGTTAAGGGCTGATTCTGTTAGGGATCATAGCGCCCCCTCGCTTCGCCGTTTGGCGCGAGGGGGCTTTTGCATACGCAGGGAAGGAGGGGAACCATGCCGGCCATTACCACGCACGGCATTGTGCTGCGCTTTGCCAATTACCGCGACCACGACCGCATGCTTACCATACTTACCCCGGAGCTTGGGCGCGTGGACGCGCTCTCCCGCGGCTGCCGCAGGCCCAAGAGCCCGCTTTTGCCCGCGAGCGAGCTTTTTGTGCATGGAGAGTTTGTGCTCTATCAGCACAACGAGCGTTGCACGCTTACCTCCTGCTGCTTGGAGGATTCGTTTTATCCGCTTCGCCTGGAGCCCTACCGCCTGACCTGCGCCAGCTATATGGCGGCGCTGTGCGCGGCGGCCGCCCAGCCGGGGCAGAGCGCCAAAGAGCTATATGCCCTGCTGCTTAAAGGGCTATACTATTTGGCCTATGACCGGGACATGGACGCCCTGGAAACAACCACAGCCTTTTTGCTGCTGTTTGCCGATGCGACGGGCTACCGCCCGCGGCTTAGCCGCTGCGCGCATTGCCGCACGCCGCTGGATTTGAGCGCAGGGGGGCGGCTGGATATTGCCGCGGGCGGCCTGTGCTGCCCAAGCTGCGCCTCGCGGGCCACGTTTCCCGTAACGCATGAGCAAATTGTATGGATGAGCGAAACCATCCGCAGCGGCTTGAAGCCGCAAAAAAATACCGGCGCGGGCACGCTGTTTGACGTGCTGCGCCGGTATGTGGAAAGCCGGTTGGAAATCCCCATTAAAGTGAGCAGGCTGCTACCATGACCGCGTTTGCAGCGTGCCGTCATAATATTGCGCGCGCATTAAACGGGCCTTGTAGGCGTTGGACATGGTGTAGCGATATACATATTCGACGTTGCCATTGAGCAGGCGCACCCGCTTTTGGCTTACATGATAGCGATTCGCATCCTTGAGGGCGGGCAGGCATTCCTCCAGCACAACGCGCAGGGCCTCCTGCTGCTCCATGGTAAGGTATTGATAGCCGTTGGGGCGCATGAGAAAGGCGGACTCTCCATCCGCACAGTGCAGATAGCGCAGCACAACGCCGGTTTTATCCACGCTAAGCTGTTCGATTTGCCGCCTTTTCGCGTTGCGGATCAGTGGCGTCATATCCTCAAAAAGCTGGGAGGCATAAAGCTTTTTGACCCGCAGCCGCAGCATTTTTTGCTGCCGGTACTCCTTCAGAAGCGTTGCAAGCCCAAAACAAAGCAGGAGAAAAGCCAGCAGTACCGGCAGAAGATTCTGCATGCGGCGCCACTCCAATCATACTTGATTTCTCATTATACCATATATTGTGTTTCTGCCGCAAGGCTTTATACAAGAAAAAGGACGATTTGTGCTGCAAAATGGCTCTTGGGAAAAATGAGCCTGTGTTTTTGTGCGGCATAGTATGGAAGGGTGTAGAGACTCCTTCCATCGCGGCTAGCGCGCCTAACGTGCCCAAAACCGGCGATAGCAGCAATGAGCCCATATGGCTTGCCCTGGCGCTGCTGGCCGCTGTGGGTATGGCAGCCAGCTTTCGGCGTTTCAAACGGCGCAGGGAAGGCTAAAAGCCCCTTTGAACGAAAACCGGCCCCGAACAATGGGGCCGGTTTTTGCGTCCGTTATACCATACCGTTTCGCGCAAGGCACTTCTGCGGCAGGAAACGGCTTTAGAAACGGCGGCTTCCCCTACGCAAGGGATAGGGCGCTTATACGTCGCTGCGTTCATAAATCTTGCGCACCTGCGCGCGCCGGGCCCAGATGGTGGCCCAGCATGTAAGGCTGCATACGGCGCCGCACAGGGTAAGGCACAGGCGATAGTCCATCACCTCGCCCAGCGCGCCGATGAGCAGGCTGAAAACGCTCATCGCCAGGGAAATGAGCATTTCAAAAAAGGCGTTCAGCTTTGCGCGCAGCTCGTCCGGAATGACGCGCTGCACGGCGGCTTCGCGTAGCGCGGCGCTATTCACGCCCAAAAAGCCGCTCGCCGCCCGGCTGCATAGCATCAAGGGATACGGCAGCCACAAAAGCAGCATGTCCATAAGCTCATAAAACTGGTAAACCAGAAAGGCGAAGGAGAAGCGCTTTTTAGGCGGGATTTGTACATGGTAGTGAAGCAGCCCGCCCAAGGTGCGGCCCGCGAACTCCGCCACCGAAAAGCCGGAGTACATGGCCAGCGTAAAGCCCGGGGCGGTGCGGAAGAACGCCACCAGGATGGGCGCATAGCCGTTGCCTATGCCGTTTGTGACGGCCATATAGCCATAAATGGCGCGAACGCCTTGTTCGCCGCGCAGGTAGTTGAGCGCGGCGCGCAGATCCTGCCGCCATAATCGCAGGGAAAAGCGCTCGCCGCCCCGGCGGTCCGCCTCCACAAGGCGGATGCGGCTTTCCACCAGCGCGGCCAGCAGCGAAAGCGCGCCCTGGCCGATCAGCAGCAGCGCCACGCCCAGCCGGTCGTACAAAACCGCCGCCAGCGGCGTTACTACCACCGTTACGATGGGGTAGAGCATCGCGCCTACGGAAAACCCCTTCTGCTCGCAGCCCTCGGGAATCAGGTTGGGGTACAGGCTGCCGTAGGCAAGGCTGTCAAACGCGCCCAGCGCGCTCAGCAGCAGCGAAAAGCCCAGATAGGCCGTATAGCTGAAGGCGTGCGAAAGCAGGTAGAGGCCCGCCAATGCATACAGCACGCCGTTAACAGCATCGCCCGCCACCAGGAACGGCTTGCGCGGCAGGCGGTCCATCCACGGCGCGGCCAGCAGGGGAATCAGGAACGATGGAATGAGCCGCATGGCGATGAGCAGCGCGGAGGCAAGCGTGCTGCCCGTTTCGTCAAAAACCAAAAAGGACAGCGCGAATGACGAGGCCACGCCGCCTGCCGCGCCCATCACCGTGGCGGCGGTGAGCAGGGTAAAATTCTTGGTCCAAAGCTTTGCCTTCATGGGGAACCCTCCTTCCCCATGAGCATAGCAGAAAAGCGAGGCCCAAAAAAGACGGTTGTTTTGAGAAAACCAGCAGGAAAAACAGGCGTTAAAGCGGCAAGGTACGGCTTTGCGAGGAAAACTCCTTGCAAAGCTCATAGGCCTGCTTGTACTGGCGGTTGGCTATGTACCATTCCTCAACCCACGGCAGGTGAAAGCCCGCGTAGCCCTTGGGCAGCTCGCGCCGCATGCGCGCAAAGCAATCGGTAAGCAGCTTGCCATAGGCCGCGTTATGCAGGTAGCCGGGATGCGTAAGCCGGTAGCGCACAAGATCGCACATCCGGTCAATCCATTCCCGGTCGGGATAGCTTACCTGCGCCGTGAGCGCGCGGTCAAGCGCGGCGAGGGCTTCCTGCGGGCGGCCCAGCTTTTCCAGGCAGATGGCCAGCTTATGCAGGCATAGCGCGCTTGGAGCCGTCAGCGACTGAAAATAGGCGTAGGCAGCGGCATAATCGCCCAGCTCCATGCTGGTGGAAGCTTGATTATAGGCGATGCTTTCCTGCGCGTCGATGTCGCCTAGATCATGCGCAAGGCGGCCGGCAATGCGGTAATGGCGCGTCATTTCCGCAAAATCCCCTAGATCGCTGTAACAGTTGCCCAGCAGCAGGCGGGCCTGCATCATCACGCGGGAGCGGCCTTCCTCGGCGGCTAGGGCGCAGGCATGCAGCAGAAGCTCTGTTGCCTGCGTATATTGGCCGTGGGCATATGCGTGCGAACCCGCCGATAAATAGGTAAAGGCCACAGGAAGCAAGCCGACGGCCTCCTGCGCGCGCTTTTCGCCCAGGAGCCAAAGCGCCCGCTGGCGCGCGCTAAAGCAGTTTTCAAAAGCGCTCAAAGGCACGGGCGCGGGCGGCGCTTCGGCGGCCAGCCGTTCCAGCAGGAGCAAATCCAGCATAGCGGGGCCGCTTAGAAAGACGGCGCGGTTTTCGTTCAGCCTGGCGGAAAGGCGCGCTAACCTGTCGCCGTCCAGGGAGAGCAGCGCCTCGTAGAGTTCGTTGGCCAAAAGGGCCGCCTGCTCCGCCTCGGCGCCGTCGTGCCAGTCCACGCCCAACCTGCCAAAAAGCGCGCGCAATATCTCCGCGCTTGGCGCGGCCTTGCCCTGCTCCATTTTGGATAGGTAGGAAACCGCGCATATCCCCGCGCACAGCCCCTCCTGGCTCCAGTTTTTTTGCAGCCTGGCATAGCGGATTAGCGCGGCGGGAAACGGCGTGGGCATGGCAAAGGCTCCTTTCCGGGGGCGGATAGGGTCAGTATAGCCTGTTTTAGGCTTCCGCGCAAGGCGCATGCGGGGTTTGTCCCGCCGCATACGCTTGCGCAGGAGGGATGCCTAGTGATACCGACCCTTTTATTTTGGATTATCAAGGATTGCCTGTTCCTGCTGGGCTATATTTCCGGGCGGCAGAGCTTCCAAAAGCCGTTAAGCCCGGAGGAGGAGCGCGACGCGCTTTTGCGTATGCGCGAGGGCGATGAAAACGCCCGGCAGATGCTGGTGGAGCGCAACATGCGCCTGATTGTGCACATTGCGCGCAAGTACAAGGTGCCCGGCTGCACGTTTGACGATCTGATCTCCATAGGTTCCGTGGGGCTGATCAAGGCCGTGCGCAGCTACGATATGGATACGGGCACCTCGCTATCCACTTATGCGGCGCGGTGCATTGAGAATGAAATCCTTATGAGCCTGCGCCAAAGCCGCAAACGCCAGGGGGATGTGAGCCTGGATGAACCCCTGGGCACGGATAAGGACGGGAACGCCATCAGCTTTTCCGATTTGCTGGGCACTCCGCCGGATATGGTGGAGGACGAGGTGCGCCGCCGCGTAACGCTGGACAAGGTGCGCAGAGCGCTGCCCCTTTTGCCCGAGCGCGAGCGCACGGTGATCACCCTGCGCTATGGCCTCAAGGACGGCGTGATGCATCCCCAGCATGAGATTGCGCGCCTGCTGGGGATATCGCGCAGCTATGTATCCCGCGTGGAAAAACACGCCATAGAGCTTTTGCGCGAGCTGATTGAAACGGTGTAGACGCAAGGGGGGCGGCCCTGCCTTACAGGCGGGCCGCCCCCCTTCAGACAATGGAAAACCCATCGCGCTATTGCATTTTTAAAGAAAGCTGGACATGGATAGAAAGTTCTTTTGCGTTTCCAGCGCATCCAGCACATGCTGGGTTGCGGCCTCCTGCGCCTCTATGGGGTCGCGCCTTTGCAGGGCGGCAAGGATGCCGCGATGGCTTTGGTTTGTGCGTTGCACATTGCCAAGGCCTTCCCATGTGCGGCAGGGGCGGTGAACCGTTTTTTGCATAATGCTCCGATGAGATTCCACCAGATAGCTGTTTCCGCAGCAGTTGGAAAGATAGCTGTGGAACGCGTTGTTATTGCGCGTATACTCGTCAATATCCAGATCCGCGGCGGCCTGCTCCATTTTGGATACGTAACGCTCCAGAATGGCAAGATCCTCCTCCACAAGCCTGTTTGCGGCCAGGCGGGCGATCATGCCTTCCAGGCAGGCGCGAACCTGCTGCATTTCGTGTATGGTTTTCAGGTCGATATCGGCTACCATGGCGCCCTTATGCTTTTCACGCACCACCAGCCCCATGGCCTCCAGCTGCGTGAGCGCCTCGCGGATAGGCGTCCGGCTCACGTGGTAGCGGTCCGACAGTTCCTTTTCAACCAGATGCTCGCGCGGCTTGTACTTGCCGGCCAAGATTTCCCTTCGAATATAATCTACCAGTTCCCCCTCAGAATACCTGCAAACACGCGCCATGGCGGCACATCCTGTCTATGTTAGATTTTTTTACTGGCATTAGTATAATCTCTCTGCTGTGAAAAGTCAAACTTCGCCAGAAAAATACACAGACAGCCACTTTTGTACCTCCATAAGCCGGCGCAGGCGGTTGCGCGGCTTGCCCGAGCGGCACAGCTCGTGCGTTTCGCCCTTGAAAATAGCCATGCGGGCAGGCACGCCGTTCTCGCGGATGGCCGTGAACATCATCATCGCCTGGCTGAGATGGCAACGGGTATCCGCCTCGCCGTGGATGAAAAGCGTGGGCGTTTTGACCTGGTAGGCGTATTTGAGCGGCGAGCGGTCCCACATGTACGCGGGGTCGTCGTACACGTTGGATTTCATATGCATTTCGCCAAAGCGGATGCCGTTATCCCCTGTAACGTCCTTGGAAGGGCAGTTGGAGATGGAGCGATCGGAAATGGCGCAGCAGAAACGGTCCGTATGGCCGATGATCCAGTTGGTCATATAGCCGCCGTAAGAGCCGCCAAACACGCACAGCCGGTTGGGATCAATCTGGGGGTATTCCTGAAGCACCTTATCCGTAAAGCGCATAAGGTCGTCGTAGTCCACGGTTCCCCAACGACCGCTCACATCGCCAAAGGCCGCGCCCCGGCCGTCGGAGCCGGTAGGGTTGCAGCAGAATACATAGTAGCCCAGGTCGCACAGCATTTGCATTTCGTGATGGAACACATGCCCAAAGGCCCCGTTGGGCCCGCCGTGGATGACCAGCACGCCGGGGCATTTTTTCTCCGGGGGCACATCCGGCTTGCGCACTAGGCCGTATACCGTAACGCCCTCGGAGTTCACCACCGATACGTCCTTAGGCATCGGTGCCTGAACGCCGCCGTTTAGGCAGGTCAGCGCCCGCTCCGCGCCGTTTTCCAAACGGTATAGCTCCGTAAGGCGCATATCCCTAAGGCCTGTAAAAAGCACCTGGCCGCCCCGCACGTCAAAGCCGTCCACCATGCCTTCGCCATGGGTGAGGCGTTCATACGCCCCCGACGCATCCATCCGGTAAAGCTGGGAGCCATAGCCCTCGGTTACAACAAAGTACAGCGCGTCCTCACGGCTGAGCAGCGTGCAGCCGGCGCCATAGCGCACATCGGTTACGACGGAGTTGGAGATATGCATTTCCGGCGCGGCAAGCACCTCGGAAGCGCCGTCCTCGCGGATGCGGATGACCTTGGGCGCGGCATAGTAGCTTTCACTGGCGGCAGAGGCCACCAGCACGGGCTGGCCCTCCAGCAGCGCCACCTGACGCACCCGCCACTCACGGGCGGACACGGGCAGCGTATTGCGGCCGGAAGCGGCGTCATAGCAGCCGACGGCGTCCCAGTCCGGCCGGATGGTTTCCACCAGCTGGCCAGAATACACAATCCTGTGGCTGGACGCGTCGTAGGCGGCATGCGCCACATCCATTTCCTCCGGCGATATGCGAACGGGCTGCGCGCCCTTCTCCATCAGGAACAGCTGCTTGCGGACCTTTGAGATATATCCGCGGCCGTCATACCAGAAGGGGAATTCGTCAAGAACCGTGTAATGCCCGTCCTCCGCGGCTTTTTCCGCCGTGATTGGGCGCGCGGCGCTTAACAGGAGCCTGCCGTCGCAAAGGCCGTCCTCAAGCGTGGCGGCGAAGGGAAGCGCGCCCCATTGCGCGCAGCCGCCGTTTGCCGAAAGCGCATATATGGCCGTGCCCCCATCCAGGGGCAGCGCCACGGCCAAAGCGCCGTCCGCCAGCCAGGCGATGGAGCGGCAGCCCGTTGGGGCGCAGTAGGGGAGAGGCTCGCCGGAAGACGGGTTGATCACACGCACGAAGGAGTCGTAACCGCTGCGGTCCGCCTTGGCCTGGTAGCACAGCAGGGCGCAGGCCTGGCCGTCGGGGCTGATTTTTGGCGCGGCGGCAAAGCGATAGTCCATCAAATCCATCAAAGCGGTTTTCATGCCTGACCCTCCTTCAAATACCGGTCCATCCAGGCGGTAATCTCCTCAAGCCGCTTCACGCGGTTGAGCGGCTTGCCCGCGCGGGACAGCTCGTGATTTTCGCCATGGAACAGGCACATGCGCACCGTGGCGCCGGCGCGCACGGCGCTGGCATAGGCGGCCATCGCCTCGGGCAGGGTGCAGCGCGTATCCTGATCCGAATGGATGAACAGCAGCGGCGTTTTGCATTTGATGGCGTATTTCGCGGGAGAATCGTCCCAGGCGGCCTTAGCGGAAACAATGGCGTTGGGCGGGAAGTTCTCGCTGGTGACCCAATAGCCGGTATCGCAGTTGTATTCATGCACAATCCAGTCGCCAATGCTGCGCTGGGTTGCCGCACAGCGGAAACGGTCGGTATGGCCTACAATCCAGTTGGTCATATAGCCGCCGTAGGAACCGCCGGTAACGCCCACGCGGCCTTGGTCGATCTGGGGATATTGCTTCAGCACAAGGTCCGTAAAATGCATGATATCATCGTAATCCTTTGTGCCGTTCAGCCCCATGATGCGGGAATACGCGTCGCCGTGCCCATCGGAGCCGCGCGGGTTGCAGAAGAACACAAAATAGCCCGCCTGGGCCCAAATTTGCATCTCGTGATAATAAACCTCGCCATAGGTGCCCTTTGGACCGCCGTGAATGTCCAAAATGGCGGGGTAGCGCTTTTTGGGATCGTAGCCCAGCGGCTCCATCACCCAGCCGGAAACGGTAGAGCCCTCGTCGTTTTGGAAGAAAAGGGGCTTGGGGCGAACCACCTCGTGCGTGCGCGTATAGGCCCCGTTAAAGTCCGTAAGCGCGCGCTCCTCGCCGGTGGCGGCGTTGAGCACATACAGCTCCTCCAGCCCCATATCCCGCATGGCGACCATCACGCAGCGGCCGTTGGCCGTGTCAAAGCAATCCACGGAGCCGGAAGGCTTGGTTACCTGGCGCGTTTCGCCGGAGGCGGATAGCTCAAAAAGATGCGAATCGCCAATCTTCGCGGAGGTGAAGAACACGCTTTCGCCCGCCGCCTTGCAGTGAATGCCGCCGCCGTAGCGGCAGTCGCTGCCAACCGTGAGGCCGCCGATATAGAGGTCGGGATAGGCCAGATCCTCAACCGCGCCGGTTTCAAGGTCCAGCAGGTAGAAATGCGGATTCTCCATGATGGTGTTGTACAGCCCCAGCGTGCCGGCAAAGATCACCCGGCTCCCCAGCATGGAAACATAGGTGATACGGTACGTGCCCGGCTCCACCACCTGCGTGAAGGAGCCGCTTTCCAGATCGTATACGGAAACGCCGCCCTTGATAACGCGCTTGCCCTCGTAGCTTTGGCCGGAAATGACGATTTTGCCCTGCTGCGCGCAAAGGCTGAACTGCATCACGTCAAAGAGGGGCGGGGTAATCTGCGTGGTTTCGCCGCTCAGGCTGTCGTAAAGGAACAGCGACGCGCGCGTGCCGGAGATGTAGCCGGTACCGTTGGATTGCGTAGGCAGCTCCGTTACGATTACGCAGTCATCGTCCTGATAGTCCTCGGGATTTAGCACCGTTTTGGCGCTCACAAGGTATTTGCCGCCGCCAACGGGCTCCAGGCTGCGGGCCTCAAGCGGCACGGTAAAGGCGGGCGCCGTCAGCCCGGAGGCGGCATAATGCCGCTTGAAGGGCGTTTGCCCCTTTTCGGGAAAACCGTAGAGCAGCGTTTCGCCGCTCTCCCAGGCGAACACGGGCTTTTTCGCGCCGGAGCAGATCTGGTTGCCTGCATCAGCCAGGCTGGTCAGCCACAGCTGGCTTACATAGCCGTCCGCCTCCGCGTCGCACTGATGGCGCAGGTACGCCGCATGGCTTCCATCCTTGCTCATCAGCACGTCGGATAGATAGCTGAAGCCTAAAAAATCCTTTAGTTGTATGGTTTTCATAAGCCCTCCCTAAGCTTAGCCCTTTTGGAGCTTCTCGCAATGGTGACAGGCGGCCAGGTGGCCCTCGCCTACTTCCCGCAGCGCGGGCTTGCTTGTGCGGCACGCCTCGGTGGCGTAGGGGCAGCGGGTATGGAAGCAGCAGCCGCTGGGCGGGTTCAAGGGCGAGGGAACGTCGCCGGAAAGCACGGTGGGGTTCATCACGCGGTCGGGATCGGGAACGGGGATGGCGTTGAGCAGCGCCTGCGTGTACGGATGCGCAGGATGGTCAAACAGCTCCCGTTTGGTGGAAATTTCCACAACGTTGCCAAGGTACATAACGGCAATGCGGTCGCACAGGTGATAAACCACGCTTAGATTGTGCGAAATGAAAACGTAGGTGAGGTTATACTTCCGCTGCAGCTCCTGCATAAGGTTGAGGATTTGCGCTTGGATGGACACATCCAGCGCGGACACCGGCTCGTCGCAGACGATAAACTTGGGATTCACCGACAGTGCC
>OLGB01000419.1_pt1 | contig 62096 bp, 51 predicted proteins | sample 1605691 | NCBI WGS metagenome assembly OLGB01 (sample SAMEA3888925, study PRJEB22519) | human gut metagenome | biome: human gut; feature: human-associated habitat; material: faeces | place: Denmark | collected 2010
GAGAGTAGGACGTTGCCGGATTCCATGAAAAGAAAGACCTGCCCGTGAGGGTGGGTCTTTTCTTTTCATATAACCGGAAAGTTTTGTTTTCCGGATTATCCCGACCAATGTGCGACATTGTACTTGGTTAGGATTTTTTCTGCCGCCCGCTGTGCGGGATTCAGGCAGAAAAAATCACCTGGGAGAGTAGGACGTTGCCAGATTGCGCCAACCCGAAATCCAGCGCACATTCGGCGGGTGCGTATTGCGCATCCCTACGGTCTACGAAAAAAGCCGCCCGTTTTAAACAGCGGACGGCTTTTTGCATATTCGAGTGATTTTGAAACGTGACACGGAACGCGCGCGGCATCAGCGGGAATCAGTCGTCCTTCCTGCGTCGGAAGCAGAGCAGCGCGATCAGAGCGGCGGAGGCAACCGCCAGCAGCATCCACAGCGCGGGCTGGGTTTCATCGCCGGTCTGGGGCAGAGAGAACACCGACAGCACGGCGGAATCGGAGGTCACGCTGTCGCCCGCTTCATCCGTGACCAGGCAGCGCAGGGTCAGCCCGCTTTGCGCCAGCGTGACCTTGGCAAGCTGGTAGCTGTCTTGGTTCGCGCCGGGCAGATCCACCCATCGCCCTTCGGCGTTCAGTTTCTGCCACTGATATCGGTACGGCCGCTGACCGCCGTCAGCCGAAACGACAAACAGCGCGTCCTGCTTTTCGACCAGATTCAGGCTTTCGGGCTGCTGGGCGATATACAGCTTGGGGAACAAGGAGAGGCGAACGTGGTTATCCGCATCAGCGAATTCCGCATAGTCCGCCTTGGAACTCACGTTCAGATCCAGCTCGTCCAGACGGCGGCCCGCGGTCAGCGTTTGGAGCGGAATATCCATGGAGTAGCCGTAGTCATCCTCCATGGCGTTTCGGAAGGTGTGGCTGAACAGGGTCTGCCCGTTGTAGGAGGATGTGAGGGTGGGCACCACGCGCGATCGCGATTTGGTGTTGCCGCTTCGGTTCAAAATGCTGACGCGCACATAGGTTTCGCCTTCCCGGTTAAAGAGCTGGGCGCTCAGCATCAGGTCGTGGGAATCGGTATTCACAATCTTGTGCGCGTTCTTCGGAGTCAGGCGCATCAACACCGGATCGTCGTTCGTCGCGTCTGTGGTCAGGACCAGGGCGTTGGAGAGCGGGCGGCCGTTTTCCGTCAGCAGCGCGCCGAATTGCTTCGCGCCCACCGTCTGAATGATTTCCGCCGTCAAATCGACCTTGCCGTCCCAATCGGCGGGAATCAGCAGCTTGGCCTTATAGCTCTGGGTGTCGCCCGGCATCAGCAGGGTGGTGCGCACGTTGCGCTGGGTGGTTACGCCGTTGCTGTTGGTGCTGGTGATGTTCCAGCTGTCGCCGTTCAGCGCGTCATACATGCCGTCCACCCGGCGGATGGTGTGCAGGCCCGTCCGCGTAATATCTCCGTTGGCGGTTGAGAACTTATTGGTGCTCTCCTGCGGCTGGGCGCAGTTGATATGCAGGGTCTGAATGACTTGGTCCCCTTTCTTCACCTTCACGTCCAGCCCGGAGAGCGGCAGGTTGCCCGTATTGCGCACGGAAAGAATCAGGTCGATGTAATCCCCGGCGCACACGCAGGGGTCGTTGGGAACGGCGGCCTGCAATTCAGCCGACATCACCAACTGATAGGTGAACTTGGTCAGGGACTGACGCAGGTAGGAGCCGTTTTTGTTGCCCAAATCCACCGCGTAGAAGCCCGTGCCCGAATCCTGCAGCTTGACGCTGGAAGGGCTTTCGCCGAGCTGCACCAGCGTAAAGGGATCGCAGATGGTGTCGGTATCCGGGTCGTAGCGCACGCAGCGCACCAGATATTCCGCTTTGGCATCGGGCACGACGCTGGTATTGGGGGTTGAGCACTCCGTCCAGTACAGATAGATGCCGCCGCCGAACTTGACGGTGTCAAAGCGATCCGCGTTGACCTCGATGTCGTAATCGGTCACAGTCACAGGTTTTTCCGGGCTTTGGGGCGACAGTGTGACGCCCTTCAGCCGGTGGATGAAACCGCCCTCGTCCGTCTTCACCCTGTCCAGATAGAACAGGGTATCCTTGTCGTCAATGCCGTTGATGCGGGTCACCACTTTGAAATTGACGATGTCGCCCTTGGCCAGCTCCTGACGATTGTTTTTGCGAATGCGGGCGAGCACGCCGTCCGTGCCCAGAACATAGAAGTTCATCTTGTCGTCTTCCGTGATCTCGTCTTCCTTGTTCTCGTCTTTCTTGTTTTCGTCTTCCTTGTTCGTGCGAATGGCCGTCGGCTCGCCTACGTGGTAACGGGCGATCGCCTTCCAGTTGTTTTCAAAGCAGGGGGATTGCAGCGCAGTGCAACGGAAATTCGCTACATTATCATTTCCGCTGACGACTAGCCCGCTGACTTTTTTTTCGTCAGAGCGGACATAGGTGTTGACCATGAACACGGAGCTCAACTTGTTGTTCGTTGCGGTTAAAAACACTTCCGGCATGGTGGGATAGCTGTAATAGGTGAAGTTGCCAGTCTCTTCCCGATAATACACTACCTCCAGTTTGCCGTCGCTCTGCTTTTGCATCAGCACCGACGCGGCGCAGGCTTCCTGCGGCGGGTTGACCTCGTCTTTGGAGGTGGGCTTTGCAAACCTGCCGCTCAAGATGGTCAGGGCGCAGAAATTGCTGGAATTCCCTTGAATATCCCGGCTCGGTTCCACGGTAAAGTCGTAATCGACAAACCATTCCTGATAGGTTTTTCTCGTGTCTTCCGTGTTGTTGCGCTTGGCGTAGGTGCCGGAGTCTATCCAGCCCACATGCCCGTACTCGCGCGTCCTCAGGTTACACCAGTTGACCCGCTCCCAGTCCGTATCGCCCTTGCCGGGCTGAATCCAGAACAGATAGGTGTCGCCGTCCACCACGACATACTGGAAGTCGCCCGCGGAACAGTCGATTCGTTCAAACAGCTTTTCTGTCTCGGTGGGCTCCACCCCGCTGGCGTTTACCGCCGTTACTTTGTTGGCGGCGGCCGGCCAGGGATCTTCCGCGCCTTTGTTATCCCGCCACGACGAGCTCGCCGTCGATTCGCCGGAAGCCGTCAGCGCTATCGAATCGGACGAACTCAGCGGGAGGTTGCCCTCCCACAGGGTGGTGCTCCATTTTAGGAACAGGGCGCGCAGGGTCACGCTGAGGCCGATGCCGATTCGAGCCTCGGCAGAAACCTGCGGCGTGGTGAGATGGATGATGGGGTTGATGTAGCCGTAGCCGCGGAGCGACACGGAGAGCACATCCTTCAACCCCAAGCCGATGGTTCCGCCCAGCTCCAGCCGGAAGCTGATGGTCATGCCGCTGTCATAGCCGATGACAGGGCCTTCCTTGACCTTCAGAAGCCCGTTTTCGATTTCGGCTTTCATGTTCAGGCTGATGCCGACGCCGAAGCTGGCGCCCATGCTGAAATCGATCCCGGCAAAGAATGGCACGGGGCCGATGGTGAAGGTTTGGGTGAAGCCCGCCTCAAAGGCAAACGTCGCGCCGCCGTTTCCGCGCAGTTCGAGGGATTGGTCGCTGCGGCGATACAGCCCCTGCATGGCCGCAAAGGGCGTGATATGCACGCCGTAATCGCCCAGCAGCTTGGGGGTGGTGGTGGTGTTGACGTTGCGGTATACGCCGGCCGCCGCCAGCAGCTTATCTGCGGCGGACTGTTTGTCAAACTCCTTGATCGCCCGCTCCTGATCCTGCGTGTCGTCGGTCTTCCAGGTCGTGCTCTCCGGAGCGAAGTCGTAGCCCCAGGAGAACATGCCCATGCCGGAGGGCAGAATCATAAGCGTGGGATAGTTGCCGGGGATGGAAAGGGAAAGCGTACTTCCGCTGATAAAGGGAACATCGCCCGGAATGGTAAAGCCAAAACCGCCCGAGCCGCTGGTGAAGGAGAACAGCGCGCTGTGGTCGAAGAAGGGCTCGTCCACGACGGCCTTTTCGATTTTGAGATGGGTATCGAAGGTATATTCCTGTCCGTTCGTTGTGAGCTTGAAGGAAACCTTGGCTTCCGGATGCAGGATGCGCAGCCATTCTTTCTCGAAGGTGAACACCTTCTTGTCGCTGTCGGCCGCGGTAAACGTCTGCTTGACGGATTGGAACGCCGTGCCCGCCGCGTCGGTGGGGTAGCGCATCTCCAATTCGCCGCTGCCGGCGCAGGAAAGCTTGACGGAAAAGGTGTGTTTGAGGTTGTTCTTTTTGGAATAGTAAAAGGAGTTTTCCTCGTTTAGAATATCCCGGCCGTTGAAGCAGGCCATGACCAGATACGGGGTCTGATCGTCCTTCTTCAAATGGACGGAGACGGATTCGCCGCCGCGGATTTTGACGGTTTGAATCTCGTGGGTCTGGCAGCCGTTCGCGGTGACGCGCAGACCCAGCTTCATATCCGTCTTTTCATCCGCGCCCAGATCGGATACCCAAAACACCGCCCGGCCGTCGGGTTCGGTGACCACGTCCTTGGTGCGCTTGGAATCCTTGTTGTTGACCAGATGCACCAGCGCGCCGGACAGGGGATTTTTATCCGAATCATATACCGCGATGCAGATCTGCTTGGTGGAAATAACGGTCACGTCAAAATCAATCGCGTCGGCCGCGTTTTCCGAATTTTCCAAACGTTTGGCTTCTTTCATTAAGTCGGGGCCGCTGCTCCCCTGCACGGTCAGCATGCTGTGGTTGATGGGCGCGGCCAGCATGCTTTCGTTGCACCGGGCGACCAGCGCGGTATAGGCGGAGTAGTTGGCGCTGATGGTCTTAATGGCCTGCAGGATCTCTTCCTTGGCCTCCATCATGCGGTCATAAGCGCGGGCGCGATCATAGGCGGAGGCGCTGACGTCCTGATAGAGGCGGATGCCGTTGAGAATCGCCATTCGCCCGTCCGAAAGCTGCTCTTCATAATAGGTAAGCTGATCTTCCCGCTCGCGCAGTTCCCATTCCAAGGTGCTGAGGGAGCTGTCGGGCAGGCCGGAGGCCAACTGAATGTAATCCTGCGCCGAGCCGAGCAGGCTGCGCAGCTTTTCCGAGAGAAACCAGTCGGTCCACTGCCACATTTGCAGCGCGTTCATCGAGGCGGAGGGGCTCATGCCCTCGTGCCACGTGGCTCCGGTCTGAGCGTCGCCCGCCAGCGCTTTCAGCGAGGCGATTTCGGCGTAGTGCAGGACGGGCACAGCCGTTTCCGCCAAGCCGGGCATCGCGCCCAGCAGGATTGCCAGCGTCAGCAGAAGGGAGAGCAGCCGTTTCATCATAAGGAAACCTCCTATTCGTCGTAAAACGTCAGCCATTCCGGATGGGTTTCAATGTCGTATGCTTCGCGCCACTGGCTGACCAGCTCCTCCAGTCGGCGGGTCTGTTTATCCGTCAGCGCCGCCTGCGTCAGCAGGTCGTGCTGCTCGTCCGTCAGCGCCAGCGGGCCGGCCGGTTCGTCCGCCGCGTACAGGATGATGTGAACGCCTGCCGACGTGACCACCGGCTCCGATACGTCCCCCGGCTTTTCAAGCGCCAGCGCCGCGCTTAGAAACGCTTCGTCCCACAGTTGGGAATCGGCGTGCAGCAGATACCCCGCGTCCTCGGGCGGAACGGAGGTGTCATAGGAATAGCGCTGCATCTGGCTTTCAAAACTCTCGCCCGCGTCCAGCGCCTGATAGATGGCGGCGATCTGCGCCGACGCGGCGTCCGCGTCCGGCAGCGCCATCACGATGTGCTTGATCCGCCGGTAGCCCTCCGGGATGTAATAGGTCTGCCCGCCGCTCAGGAGCACCTCCTGCTCGAACAGGGGGATGTCGTCTTCATAGCGCGCCCGATAGACGGATACGTATTGCTGCTCGTAGTAATCCTGCACCTCCTGATCGGTCACGGAGATATCCCCGCAGTACAGGGCGATGAGACGCTGGTTTTTCAGCGTCAGCTCCGCCTCCTGCCGGTATGCGTCCAGCGTGTAGCCCATATGGGTCAGAAAGGCGCTGATCTGCTCGTCGGTCGCGTCGGGCGTTCCCGACCGAATCGCCTCGGCCATCTGCTGCCAGGCCGCCTCGTAGGCCTGCCGCGCCTGCTCGTCCAGCGCCTGCCGGGTCTGCTCGTCGATCTCCGCCTGCCCTTCCTTGCGAAGCTGATTTTCCGGCACGCCCAGCCCCACAAAGCGCTCCAGCACGCCGTCGGCCAACTGTTGCTTTTGGGCGGCGCTCAGGCTGATGCCCGAAGATTCGTAGAGCTGGTAACCGGCGTTCAGGGAGTTTTGCACCGTCTGCACATCGTAGGTCACCTCGCCGACCCGCACAACCCCGTCGGTCTGCTCCGCCAGCGCGGGGCAAACCGCCAGCAGGCCGCACAGCAGCGCGATCCATCCTCGTTTTTTCATGGCTGTCCTTCTTTCCGATATTGTTTGCTGAGCAGCGAAACGCTCAGTTTCAAAACGTCCATCTGGCTTTTCAAATAATACTCGTCCTCAAACAGCGCGTAATGCACCGCCGCGCGGACAAAGATGAAGATCAGGGGCGTGAGCACCTCGCAGGGGATGCCGAGGTGCGGCTCCATCTGCCGGGCATACGCGGAATAGCGTTCGGTCACCCCGGCAAAAAATCGCTTGCCGTGCTCGATGTATTTGGGGTGCGTGTAGACCTGATACATCAGCCGGTATTTTTTGCCGTGACGCTTTGCCGTCCAATAGGGCACCTCGTCGATGAACCGTTGAATATCCTGTGGGCTGGTGGGGGCGAGCCGCATGAAATCGTCCTCCACCTTGCTCATGCAGTAGGCGGTGGATTGCACGATCAGATCGTCCAGCGTGTCGAAATAGGTATACAGGCTGGCCTTGGACAGGCCGCATGCGTCCGCCAGCGCCTGAATCCCCGTTCCGGTCAGGCCGTTTTCCGCGTAGCAGTTGAAGCAGGCTTCCATAATTTCCGCCTTTTTTCTCTGAAAGGCTTGTTCGTCTCGTTCTCTCATATCATCCTCGTGTTTATTGGCTGATCGTCTTTATTGGTTGACTAACCGTTCGTTCTATCAAAGAATAACACAAAAAAAGAAAGCTGTAAAGGCGTGCTGGGTATAAATCGTATAAAAAATAGGAATGTTTTTGCAGCGAACGGCTGATTTTTGATGGGGACAGTCGATGGGCGAATCCGGAATTCGACTCCATTATTATGTCAAGCCGTTTACGGTCTTCCGAACCTTACCCAAACAACCGTCTCCACACGTCCGTTTCACAATTACAGTCCCGAATTGTTGCAGGATTGACAAAAATAATTCCTTGTGAAAGCCGTAGACAGATGGTATAATATAAAGTATAATAAGCATATGGTTTATTCTTATGCATTTTTTACATAGCACGGCGGGAGGAAAAAACGCGATGACCATACGGGAAATTGCCGAGACGCTCGACGCAACATGGCTGTGCTGCGAGGAGGAAGGCGATCGGGTGCTTCGCACGGCCTTCGCGTCCGACATGATGAGTGACGTGCTGGCCTGCGTGACGGAAGATACGCTGCTGCTCACCGGCTTGGTGAACGGCCAATGCGTGCGCACCTGCGAAATGCTGGATGTGCCGTGCGTGGTCTTCGTGCGCAGCAAGGAGCCGCTGGCCGACGCGCTGGCGCTGGCGCGGGAGATCGACCTGCCGATGCTGAAAACGCCGTACACGATGTTTGAAGCCTGCGCAAGACTGTATACAGTCGGCCTGAGGCCGGTGGAGCTGGGGTGAAACGATGGTCATTCAGGAGAGCTATCCGGTTCAGGCGGACGACATGACGGCGGCGGGCGATGTTTCGGCCCGCATCAAGCGGCACATGAAGCGGCTTGGCGTTCCCGCCGCCGTGATGCGCCGCGTATCCGTTTGCACATACGAGGCGGAGATCAATCTGGTGATCCACTCCGACGGCGGGCAGATCGACTTTGAAATCGCCGAGGATCGGATCACGGTGCGCGCCAGCGACATCGGCCCCGGCATCCCGGATATCGACAAGGCGATGACCGAGGGCTGGTCCACGGCCACCAACGAGGTGCGCAACATGGGCTTCGGCGCGGGCATGGGTCTGCCGAACATGAAGCGCAACGCGGACGGGTTTGACATCGTCTCCGCTGTGGGCGTAGGCACGCATATCACCATGACTTTTGACATATGACAAGCCCGTTCCCGGGGCATGCGTCGGGAGGAGAATGGCATTGCAGCATTACTATCATTCCGTGCGGCTGGATATGGACAAATGCAAGGGCTGCACGACCTGTTTGAAGCGGTGTCCGACGGAGGCCATCCGCATCCGAAACAATCGCGCGTCCATCCTGAACGAGCGCTGCATCGACTGCGGCGAGTGCATCAAGGTCTGCGCCAACCACGCGAAGGTGGCCGTGACCGATCCGCTGGAGAGCATCAAGCGCTTCAAGTACCCCATCGCGCTGCCTGCGCCGACGCTGTATGCGCAGTTTCAGGGCGTGCATCAGCCGGAGCCGATCATCGCGTCGCTGTTTCGGCTGGGCTTTGTGGATGTGTTTGAGGTGGCGCGCGCGGCGGAAATCGTCTCCTACGCGATCAGCCGCGCCATGCGCGAGGAGGATCGCCCCAAGCCGGTGATTTCTTCCGCCTGTCCGGCGATTCTGCGGCTGATTCAGGTCAGCTTTCCGGCGCTGCTGGATAACGTGATCGACTTCGTCTCCCCCATGGAGGCCGCCGCGAAGATCGCCAAGGAGGAATACGCGCAGAAGCACGGCGTGGATAGCGCCGATGTGGGCGTGTTCTTCATCACCCCCTGCGCGGCGAAGATGACGGCGGTGAAATCGCCCGTCGGGCAGGAAAAATCCCATGTGGACGGCGTTATCGCCATCAAGGACGTATACGCGCAGATGCGCGCGGCGATGAAGCAGGGCTTCAGCCCGCTGGAAATCGACCGCGCCAGCGTCGTGGGCATCAAGTGGGCGATACCGGGCGGCGAGGTGGAAGCCGTGGGCATCAAGAGCTCGCTGTGCGTGGACGGCATCGACAACGTCATCAACGTGCTGGAGGCGATCGAAGACGCGCGCTTCCGCAATCTGACCTATTTTGAAGGGCTGGCCTGCGTCAACGGCTGCCTCGGCGGGCCGCTGACGGTGGAAAACAGCTTTGTGGCGAAAAACCGCCTGCGCAGCGTGATGAACCGCACCCTGCAAAAGACGGTGCAGCGCCGGGAAATCTTTGAAGACGCGGTGCAGACGCTGCGCATGACCCGGCCGATTGAGCCGAGCGACGCCTTGCAGTTCAGCGGCACGATGAAGGAACGCATCGAGCGCGAGGAGCGCATCGAGCGGCTGACGAGGGGGCTGCCGGGGCTGGACTGCGGCTCCTGCGGTTCGCCCTCGTGCCGGGCGCTGGCGGAAGATATCGTCAACGGCTACGCAAACGAGCTGAACTGCGTGTTCCGCCTCAACGACCGAATCAATTCGCTGGCGGCGGAGATGCTCACGCTGGGCACCAGCACACGCTACACCACCGGCGAGGACATGGCGCGGCTGCGCCGGCTTCACGACGAGCTCAGCCGAAGCGAGCCGAGCGAAGCGCCCGACGGCGGCGCGGACGACGATGGAGGAGACAGCACATGAGGGTTTCGGAGCTTGAACGCCTGTGCGGGGCGACCTGCCTGACGGGCGAATACGAGGACAGAGAGATTGCCTGCGGCTACACCTGCGACCTGCTCAGCCACGTCATGGGGCGCGGGCAGGCGGATATGGCGTGGATCACGGTGCAGACGCACATGAACGTGATCGCCGTGGCGGCGCTGATGGATTTTGCCTGCGTCGTGTTTCCGGAGGGCCTGCCCGTCGAGGCGGCGATTGTGGACAAGGCGCGGCAGGAGGACGTGATCCTGCTTTCGAGCGGACAGACGGCGTTTGAGCTGGCGGCACTGCTGGCGGCCAACGGTGTGCCGCCCGCCCGGAAGGAATGATGGAGCGCCTGTTCTGCGACCTGCACATTCACTCCTGCCTCTCGCCCTGCGGCGACGCGCTGATGACCCCCAACAACATCGCGGGCATGGCGTTCATCAAAGGACTGGACGTGATCGCGGTGTGCGACCACAACAGCGCGCGCAACCTGCCCGCGGTCAAGGCTGCGGCGGACAGGATGAACGTGCTGCTGCTGCCGGGCATGGAGCTGACCACGCGGGAGGAGGCGCACATGCTGTGCTACTTCCGCACCGTGCAGGCGTGCATGGCGTTCGGGGAAGCCATTTACGCGCATCTTGCGCCAACGCCCAACAACGAGCGGTTTTTCGGCCGCCAGCAGGTGATGAACGAGCGGGACGAGGAAATCGACGTGGAGGAGCGGCTGCTCATCGGCGCGCTCGACCTGCCGTTTGAGGCCTGCGCCGCGCGCATCCGCGAGGCGGGCGGGCTGTGCGTGCCCGCGCACATCAACCGGGGGAGCAGCGGCGTGCTGGGCGCGCTGGGCTTTCTGCCGCAAGGCGTTCACTACGACGCGCTGGAGGTCAGCCCGGCTGCTCCGCTGACGGCGGATGTGACCGGGTACAGGCTGCTCCGCTCGTCGGACGCGCACAGCCTGGAGCAGATGCTGGAGCGGGAGTTCGCGCTGGAAGCAGAGACGCGCAGCGTGGACGCGGTGTTTGACGCGATTGCGGGGGGGACGCAGCCCGATTGAGCGGTTTTCATCGGTTTTATTTCAGATTATTCTGCGCGGTTCGCCGGAGGGCGCGCACAGGTGCGGCTGACGGCGGGCGCGTATGATATAATGCATCGTTTTGGAAATAGGCAACTTCAATTCAAATCGAAAGGGGTTTATGCGACATGTCTCTTGAAAAAGAAAGGGTCGAGGCACTGCAACGGGTGATCGACGAGCTCAGAGACGAACCGGGCGCGCTGATGCCGATTATGCAGCGGGCGCAGGACATCTTTGGCTATCTGCCGGAGGATGTGCAGAAGTACATCGCCAAGGAAATGGATATTCCGGTCAGCGACGTCTACGGCGTGGCCACGTTCTACGCGCAGTTCAACCTGGAGCCGAAGGGGCAGTACACCATCAGCGTGTGCATGGGCACGGCCTGCTACGTCAAGGGCAGCAGGAAGGTGCTGGATAAGCTGGAGGAGGTGCTGGGCATAAAGGCCGGGCACACCACGCCGGACGGACTGTTTACCCTGAACGCCACCCGCTGCCTCGGCGCGTGCGGACTGGCGCCGGTGATGATGATTAACGAGGACGTTTACGGCCGTCTGACCCCGGATGAGATTCCGGGCATCATCGCCAAGTATCGCAGCTGAGGCGAGCGGCCATGATGCGGGAACTGGCGGACAATATTCTGGATATTGCCCAAAATTCCATTGCGGCCGGCGCGTCGCTGGTGGAGATCGACATCTCCGTCAGCCGCGCGCAGGATACCGTTTCGCTGGCGTTCATCGACGACGGCTGCGGCATGAGTGAGGATATGGTCAGGGCGGTGTGCGATCCCTTCACCACCACGCGCAAAACGCGCAAGGTCGGGCTGGGGCTGCCGCTGCTCAAGATGACGGCGCAGGCCACGGGCGGCGAAATGTCCATCGCATCCAAACCGGGCGAGGGGACGACCGTGCGCGTGACGTTCGGACTTTCTCACATCGACAGGCCGCCCATGGGCGACGTGCCGGGCGTGCTGTATACGCTGGTGCTGATGAACCCGACGACGGATTTCCGCTTCGCGCTGGATTATGACGGAAAGACATTCGTGCTGGATACGAGGGAGGTTCGGGAGGCCGTCGCGCCCATCCCGCTGGATCATCCCGAAATCAGCGCGTGGATCAGGGATTGCCTGAAGCAGAACATTGACGAATTGCACGGAGGTGTGTTTTTATGAAATCGCTGGAGGAGCTGGCGGCCATCCGCGCCAAAATGCTGGAGCAGGTCAGCCTGAGAAAGGGTGACAACATCGATACCCGCATCGTTGTGGGCATGGCGACCTGCGGCATCGCCGCCGGCGCGCGCCCGGTCATGCTGGAGTTCATCGAGGAGCTCAAGCGCCGCGGAATCGAGAATGCGACGGTTTCCCAGACCGGCTGCGTGGGCGTCTGCCGTCTGGAACCGATTGTCGAGGTCTATGTCAAGGGTCAGGAGAAGGTGACCTACGTTCACATGACGCCGGAAAAGGTCGCCCGCGTGGTCAACGATCACATCGTCAACGGCAGACCCGTAGAAGAATACACCGTCGGCGCGCAGGGATAAGCCGGTCGGTGAGAGGAGGAGCATCGTATGGATCTGATTCGCTCGCATGTGATGGTCTGCGGAGGCACGAATTGTTCGTCTAGCGCTTCCGGCGAGATCATCAGGGAGTTTGAACGGCAGATTGCCGAAAAAGGGCTGGAAAAGGAAATCAAGGTCGTGCGCACGGGCTGCTTCGGCATGTGCGAAGCCGGTCCCGTCGTCATCGTCTACCCGGAGGGCGCGTTCTATGCCCGCATGACGGTGGAAAACGTGACGCGCATCGTGGACGAGCACCTCGTCAAGGGCCGCGTGGTCAAGGAGCTGCTGTACAAGGAAGCGGTGGACGAGGACAACAAGGTCAAGTCGCTGGACAGCGTAGATTTTTACAAAAAGCAGCGCCGCGTCGCGCTGCGCAACTGCGGCGTGATCGACCCGGAGAACATCGACGAATATATCGCCTTTGACGGCTACAAGGCGCTGGGCAAGGTGCTCACCGAAATGACCCCGCAGGAGGTCATCGACGTGATGCTCAAATCCGGCCTGCGCGGCCGCGGCGGCGCGGGCTTCCCCACCGGCATGAAGTGGAAATTTGCCGCCGCTTCTCAGTCGGATAAGAAATACGTCTGCTGCAACGCCGACGAGGGCGACCCCGGCGCGTTCATGGATCGCTCCATACTGGAAGGCGATCCGCACGTGGTCATCGAGGCGATGGCCATTGCCGCCTACGCCATTGGCGCGGATCAGGGCTACATCTACTGCCGCGCAGAATACCCCATCGCGGTCAAGCGCCTGCAAATCGCCATCCGTCAGGCGCGCGAATACGGCCTGTTGGGCAAAAACATCTTCGGTACGGATTTCTGCTTTGATGTGGACGTTCGTCTGGGCGCAGGCGCGTTCGTCTGCGGCGAAGAAACGGCGCTGATGACCTCCATCGAGGGCAAGCGCGGCGAGCCGCGTCCGCGTCCGCCGTTCCCGGCGGTCAAGGGTCTGTTCGAAAAGCCGACCATCCTCAACAACGTAGAGACCTACGCCAACGTGCCGCAGATCATCAACAACGGCTGGGAATGGTTCGCTTCGATAGGCACGGAAAAATCGAAGGGCACCAAGGTGTTCGCGCTGGGCGGCAAGATCAGCAACACCGGCCTGGTGGAGGTGCCGATGGGCACCACGCTGCGCGAGATCATCTACGACATCGGCGGCGGCTGCCCGAACGGCAAAAAGTTCAAGGCGGCGCAGACGGGCGGCCCCTCCGGCGGCTGCATCCCGGCCAGCCAGCTGGATGTGCAGATCGACTATGACAACCTGACTGCCATCGGCTCGATGATGGGCTCCGGCGGCATGATCGTCATGGACGAGGATACCTGCATGGTCGATATCGCGCGTTTCTTCCTCGATTTTACCGTGGATGAATCCTGCGGCAAGTGCGCGCCGTGCCGCATCGGCACCAAGCGCATGCTGGAAATCCTCGAACGCATCGTCGATGGCCGCGGCGAGGACGGCGACATTGAGAAGCTTGAAGAGCTGGCCAAGGCCATCAAGGCGACGGCGCTGTGCGGTCTGGGACAGACCGCGCCGAACCCGGTGCTTTCCACCCTCAAGTATTTCCGCCACGAATACGAAGCGCACATCTATGAGAAGCGCTGCCCGGCCGGCCACTGCAAGAAGCTGGTGACCTATCAGATCGACCCGGCGAAGTGCAGGGGCTGCACGCTGTGCGCGCGCGGCTGCCCGGCCGGCTGCATCAGCGGCACCGTTCGCGAGGCGCACCGCATCGACACCACGAAGTGCCTCAAGTGCGGCGTTTGCATGGAGAAGTGCAAGTTCGGCGCGATTTCCCGTTCCTGATAAAGCCGAAGGAGTGAAAAAGCAACATGGCAATGGTTCATTTGACTATCGACGGTGTGCCGGTTTCCGTGGAGGAAGGCACCACCGTTCTCAAGGCGGCGCATGCTGCCGGTATCAAGATTCCGACCCTCTGCTGGCTCAAGGACATCAACGAGATCGGCGCCTGCCGCATGTGCGTGGTGGACGTCGGCGCGCGTTCGCTGGCGGCGGCCTGCGTGATGCCCGTATCCGAGGGCATGGTCGTCAAGACGAACACCCCGCAGGTGCGCCAAGCGCGCAGGGCCGTGCTGGAGCTGATCCTCTCCAACCACGAGCGCAAGTGCCTCTCCTGCGTGCGCAGCCAGAACTGCGAGCTTCAGGATCTGGCGAAGGAGCTGGGCGTGGACGAGAACCGCTTCGAGGGCGAAAACATCCACTATCCGCTGGATAATTTCTCCCCGTCCATCGTTCGCGACCCGAACAAGTGCATCCTGTGCCGCCGCTGCGTGGCCGTCTGCCGCAATGTGCAGAAGATCGGCGCGATCGGCGCGGTGAACCGCGGCTTTAAGACCGTGATTGCCCCGGCGTTCGGAAAGACCATGCTGGAGACGGACTGTGTGTTCTGCGGCCAGTGCATCAACGCCTGCCCGGTCGGCGCGCTGCGCGAGCGCGACGACACGGACAAGGTCTGGGATGCGCTCTCCGACCCAGAGAAGTTCGTCGTCGTGCAGCCCGCTCCGGCCGTCCGCGTGGCGCTGGGCGAGGAATTCGGCCTGCCCATCGGCACCCGCGTCACCGGCAAGATGACGCAGGCGCTGCGCCGTCTGGGCTTTGACAAGGTGTTTGACACCGATTTCGGCGCGGATCTGACCATCATGGAGGAAGCGACCGAGCTGCTGGGCCGCATCCAGAACGGCGGCGTGCTGCCGATGTTCACCTCCTGCTCGCCGGGATGGGTCAAGTATCTGGAGCACCACTTCCCGGAGATGATCCCCAACATGTCCACCTGCAAATCCCCGATGGAGATGGAAGGCGCGATCATCAAGACCTACTACGCCGAAAAGACCGGCATCGACCCGGCGAACATCGTGGTCGTCGCGGTGATGCCGTGCACCTCCAAGAAGTTTGAAGCCCAGCGCCCGGAGATGGTCGTCAATGGCATGCGCGCCGTGGACGTCTCCCTCACCACGCGCGAGCTGGCGCGCATGATTCGCGACGCGCGCATCGACTTCGCGCGCCTGCCGGATGAGGAATGCTTTGACGAGCTGGTGGCGCAGTCCACCGGCGCGGCGCCGATCTTCGGCGTGACCGGCGGCGTGATGGAGGCGGCGCTGCGCACCGCCGCCGACGTGCTGGAAAACCGCTCCGTGGAGAACGTGGAATACCACGAGGTTCGCGGGCTGGCGGGTATCAAGGAAGCGACCTTCACGCTGGGCGGCAAGGAGCTGAAGGTGGCCGTAGCCAACAGCACCGGCGCGGCGAAAGAGCTGATTCAGCGCATCAAGGCGGGCGACGCGAGCTATGCGTTCGTGGAGGTCATGGCCTGCCCGGGCGGCTGCGTCAACGGCGGCGGCCAGCCGATCGTTTCGGCGTACAAGCGCATGGACGTCGATCCGCGCGCGGCGCGCGCGGCGGGGCTGTATGCCGAGGATGAATCCAAGACGATCCGCAAGTCCCACGAAAACCCGGATATCCAGAAGCTCTACGCGGAGTTCCTGGGCGAGCCGAACGGCCATCTGGCGCATAAGCTGCTGCACACCGAATACATCGACCGCAGCGACGGCTAAGCCTAACCGAAGCGAAAAACCGCATACACGTCACGAAGGGTCCCGGCAGAGCGAGACCCTTCGTTTTGTTTATCTTTCATTTACGGAAAGGGCTATTCTCCCCCGAAGGGGGGAGAATAGCTTTTTGTCTACAGCTTGTTGACATAAGCTGTTTTATCCTTCCTTCACTGCCTGAAAATAGAAAACTCCGCTGTCAAAATCCCCGTTCAGCTCCGCGCTCAGCCCCAGATGCATCAGCGTCCTTCCCGCATAGGTTTTGCCCGTCTCTACGCAGAAATATCGAGCGTCCTCCCTCAGGGCGCGAAGCCTCACCCGCGGAATCACCTCGCCGCACTTTCGGCTGTGCATGGACAAAAAGAGCACCGCTTCGTTTTGATCCTTGGAAACATACTCGGTCGCCGCGACATTGCCGCCGGACGGACGCTGTAAGCGGTACAAATCGCCGTTTTGAACGACATGCCGCCACGTCTTATATCGCGCGATTTCCGCTGTAAACAGCGCCATTTCCTCGTCGCTCAGCTTCGATATATCCGCGCCGACGCCCAGCGTGCCGCACATCGCCGCGTGGAATTTATAGCGCCAATCCGCCCGTCCGCGCCGCCGTCCGTCCGCGGGCGTGTCCGTCACCCAGCAGCTCATCATCATCGGCGCATACATCAGCGTATACCCCTCCTGAATGAACAGCCGGTCAAACGGGTCCGTGTTGTCGCTGACCCAGAATTGCGCCGTTCGCTTCGCCATGCCCAAATCCACACGCGCGCCGCCGCCGCTGCATGCCTCGATATCCACATCGGGGAACTCCTTTTCCAGCGCGTCCAGGATTCGGTAGAGCGCCAGAACATGCCGCTCCCGCGCGAAGGGCGTCAGGCTTTCGCATACGTCGGTCATCGCGCGATTCATGTCCCATTTCAGATAGCGGATCGCGTATGTGTTCAGCAGGCCGCGCAGCATGTCGAGCGCGAATCGCTCAACCTCCGGCTTTCCGAAATCGAGCAGATACTGGTTTCTCTGCGTCAGCGGTTCGCGGCCGTCCAGTTTGTGAATCCAATCCGGGTGCGCGCGGTACAAATCGCTGTCCGGGTTGACCGATTCCGGCTCGACCCACAGGCCGAAATCCATGCCCAGCGCGTGCACACGGTCGATCAGCTCCTCCAGACCGTTCGGAAACTTCTCCGGGTTGACCGTCCAGTCGCCCAGCCCCGCCCGGTCGGAATGGCGCGCGCCAAACCAGCCGTCGTCCACCACGAAAAGCTCCACGCCCATCCTCGCCGCGCGTTCCGCCAGCCGCATCTGCGCGTCCGCCCGCACGTCGAACTGCGTCGCTTCCCATGAATTATAGAGCACGCGGCGCGGCGGCCTGTTCGGTTTGAGATGGTTGCGCTCGAAATCGTGCATCCTTCTGCTCAGCGCGCCCATGCCTTCCGCGCTCATGCACAGAACCATCGGCGGCGTTTCAAAACATTCGCCGCGCCCCATCGGGCAGACGAGATCCGCGTCGTTCAGCCCTGCTGTGATGCGGTGATTGCCAAACACCGTGGACGACGCCGTGATCTGCCAGCATCCGCTCCACCCGAGCGCCACGCCGTAGGCCTCGCCTGTTTCCTCGTCCTCGCTGTTTGCTGCGATGAGGAACGGGTTCATGTGCGGGCCGGACATGCCGCGCACGGATTGCAGCCGCAGTTCCCCTTCTTCCAGCTTGGCCGTGCGCCGCCTGAATTCTCCCGCCCACGCGCCGACGACATAGTGCGCCGTCCACGGCTTCGCCTCGTGCGGCAGGAGGCACGCGCCGCTGTCCATGCGCGTCAGCCTGATCGGCGCGTTCGCCGTCAGCCTTGCGTGCTTCTCAATCACATCGCAGTCCTCAAACACGCGGTATATCAGGCGAACCTCCATGGCGCTTACCTCGTCCGCCAGCGTGATTTCCGCCTGCTGACCCTGAACGCGCACGCCCGTCGTCCGCAGATTCAGCGGCACGTCGGCTTTCAGCGATACGTTTTCAAACGTCCGCCCGTCAAAGGCCGGGTATTCCATCCGTTCCCGCCACAATTCCGTGTCAAAGGAGCTGTGGCCGCCGAGCGGTTCAAACATGTCCGCGTCTTCCGGCGCAATCTTTCTGCCCCAGTGCAGGCAGACCGGCACGGGATATGCAAGGCCGATCCAATATGACGTTCGCTCCGTTTCCAAAATGAGAAGCTTCTGCTTTTCCAGATAGCGAATCATGTTCTTTTCCTCCCTCGTCTGTTTCCAAACGGCAGAATACGGGTTCGGCTGTTCTTTATTTCTTCTCCGCGCCCCGGTCGTTCTCCTTTTCGCCGGTCGCATCTAAAAACAGCGACGGGGATTGCGCTTTCCCCCAATCGCCCCCCGCCGATTTTTCCACTGTTTTTTAGATAATTCGCCGTAAATTCTTGCCTTTCGGCCGAATATTCATATATAATAATGCTGTGTCAAGCATACAGTCGCCGAGATGAAACCATCGCAAGCGCGCTGAGGCTCGGCGTTGCAGAAGGAAAAGAACAAATCGTGTGCCGGGTTCGAAAGAAAAGGGGGAAACCGGATGAAAAAGTCGCTGAAAGTCACGCTGCTCTCGCTCTGCGGAATCGTGGCGGTGCTTCTGGCCGCCGTGCTCGTGTTCGTCGGGATCTACTTCACGCGCATACAGACGATGAACAGCATCGAAAAGCTCTCCGATTATGACGACGGCTACAACCTCTACCGCATGGAGGTCAAATACGATTACAGCCTTGACGACGTCATCAACTACGGCATCAAGGACAATCAGACGATGATCGATGCCATTTTGAAGGACGCGCTGCCGCTTCTTCCGGTGAAAATCGAGGCGCCCAGCTTCGGCTGCACGGCGTTCACGCTGACGGATGCCGACGGCGATGTGCACATGGGGCGCAATTACGATTTCAAAAACAACACCTCGGCGATGCTCGTCTACTGCGCGCCGAAAAACGGCTATCGATCTGTGGCCACGGCGGCGCTGGACAATGTTTCTGCAAACGCGCCGGATGAGAGCACCAAAATGAAGCTGGCCAGCCTGACCGCGCCGTATATCTGCCTTGACGGCCTCAATGAAAAGGGCGTATCCATCGCCGTGCTGACGCTGGACAGCGACCCGGTTCACCAGAGCACCGGCAAGCCCGCCATCGCCACCACCCTCGCCATCCGCCTTGTGCTGGATCGCGCGGCGAGCACGGAAGAGGCGGTGGAGCTGCTCCGCGGCTACGACATGTTCGCTTCCAGCGGGCGGGATTACCACTTCTACATCACCGACGCGACGGGCGACGGTCGGGTGGTCGAATACGACTGCGAAAGCGAAACGCGGGAGCTTGTGGCGCTGCCCATCAACGCCATCACCAACTTCTACGGAATCTACAAGGACAAGGTGCTCCCCAACCAGAAAAACGGCATCTACGGCCATGGCCGGGAGCGTTACGACGCTGTGCTGGAAGTCTTTGACCAGCAGAAGGACAGCCCCTCCAACGACACCGTGTGGGCGGCGCTGAAAGCCGCTTCGCAGGAGCCGAACCCCGAAAGCATCACCAGCAATACGCAGTGGTCGATCGCCTACAACAACACCGACCTGACCGCCGAAATCATCATTCGCCGCCACTGGGCGGATATGACGCGCTATAGCCTGACGGCGGGCGCGGCGAAGTAACGCCGTTTACCGCCTAAAGCGGATTGAGCCCGCCTGACTTTCCGCCGAAGTCTGCAAAGCGTCAAAGCCTTGCCTGCGCGGATGATTTTACGCAGTTTCCTTATATCAAACGAGTGAACGGACGCATCCCTTCGGATGTTCCCGTTCACTCGTTTATTTTGCCTCTGTTCGTTTGAATTTCACGTTCTGTTCTCTTTCATCTCTTCCACGACTGAGTGGGCATCATAATCGTTCCGTTTTCTCCGACGACCTCCATCAGCGCTTCGATCACGGTCTGCGCGCCGCCGCAGATATAGCCCATCCGTTTCAGGGACGTATGCACCATCACGGCATCGCCCTTTTCCAGACCGACTTCCCGTAATTTTTGGATGATTTCTTCTTTGAGAATCACACGCATCTCGGTATCCCTCCCAAAAACTCAATCCGCTCTTTTTCCCGCATGCCAAATCGAATGGATAGGCCGGGTTCGTCCGGATTATTCCAGCTCGAACACGCCCTGCGGGTCATAGGCGCTCCCGCTTTCGTCAATCTCAATGCCGTAATGATCGTATATCGTTCCGGCAGCGTCCATGTCAATCCAGCGGCGGTTAAAGTCCGCCTCCCGCATCAGGCCGTAACCGACGCACGCCGGATCGTTGAAATAAAACACATTGCCGTCGATCTTCTTCTGATAACCGACGCAGATGACCCAGTGCCCCTCCGCCAGATACGTATCTGCGTCGCTCGGGTCTTGGGTGTTGTATCCGTCCGCGCCCCATGCCTGAATGCAGACCAGCACGGGATGCCCCCGATCCAGCGCGGCGATCAGGTCATCCGTCGTTCGCTTTTCCCGCGCGATGACCCGCACATCGTTTTCCTCAAAAAAGGCGAGGATCGCGTCCGGAGACGTTCCGACTTCCTCGGTTGTTCCAAGCGCTTCCTCATAGGCGGTCAGGTTCAAATCCGCCTGATAAGGCTCAAGCCAGTTCATCAGCATTTGGACGCACGTGGTTCCGCAGGTGTAGCCGCCGTACTGGCGCAAATTCGGAATATCAATCAAAACGTCGGCATCCTGCGTTCTGCCTGCGTAGAGGCTTTGAGGGGATGCGTCCGCCTCTCCTTTCCCGGCACAGGGCAATGCACACAGACACAGCGCGCCGACCAAGGCGGCCGACGCAAGGATTCCATAGCGTTTCTTCATGGTGCACCTCCAACATTGTACAACAAAAGCGGGGACAAAAACACCCCTGCATGAATGAGGGAGAAGGGGGAGTTGATGCGGGCATAGCCCGCTTTCTTGTTTAGTTTTCGGCCGTATCGACCCGGAAGCCGTACTCGCGCAGAATTTCCGGCGCGATCTCGCGGTTCAGCTCGTTATTCTCCACCACCAGTGCCTTCAAGCCTTCCGGCTCGGTGATCTTTTCCACCGGGCGGTGCTCCGTCTGTGTGCGCATGGGCAAGCAGATGATAAACTCGGCACCCTTGCCCTGCGCCGTCTGCGCTTTGATGGTGCCGCCCATCATATCCACGATGTTTTTGGTAATCGCCATACCAAGACCGGTGCCATGGATTCTCAATACCGCAAAAAGCTTTATAAAGCCTTTGAAAAGGCACAGCACAACAATAATATGTAGATATTTTATCACGATAGCGACAGGCTTTCAACAAAATATTGCTTTGAAGCAGAGTCGCTGCCTGACCGTTGCCCAGCCTGCGGCAAAGCGGTCTATCAGAGCAGACCTGCCATTCGCCCGGCAATCGAAAAAGAAGTGCGGAATCTTTTACGAACCAGGGATGAGGAAGGGGAATAAGCCAACTGACGGCCTTTTGTGGTATCCACGGAGGGCAGTTTTATTTCTGTCACGAACTATACTTCCACGCCCTTATCGCTTCGTCATCTTCTTGTATTCATAACTGTATCGCATAAAAATACCCCCAATACCGGGTGTCCAGTATTGGGGGTACATATCAATGACCATCGGTCGGTTTTGCTGTTTTATCGCGCCGCCAATTCCTCCGGCGTATAGCGCGGCCGGATTTTCTTTTTCCAAAGCACCGCGAAGATCACCACCAGAACGAGGAAGGTCAGCGCCCACGAAACGGGGTAGGAAATCATCAGACAATCCATCGTGCGGTTGGCCGCGAATATCGTCATCACCCAGAAAATGCGGAACACGCACGCGCCCATCAGCGAGACGATCATCGGCAGCAGCGAATAGCCGACGCCGCGCAGAACGCCGGTCATCACATCCATGATGCCGCAGAGGAAATACGGGCCGCAGACGATGTACATGCGGTTCAGGCCGACCTGAATCACCGCTGGGTCCGGCGAATAGAGCCCCAGAAGCTGCGTGCCGAAGACGCAGGAGAGCACGCCGAAGACCACGCCGAAGGAAAGCGCCCAGAACAGGCTGACGTACATCGAGCTGAGCACACGGCGCGGCTTGCGCGCGCCGATGTTCTGCCCGGCAAAGCAGGTGACGGCCTGCTGGAACGTGTTCATCGCCTGATAGACGAAGTTGCCGACGTTCGCGCCCGCGGCGTTGCCCGCGATGACGATAGAACCGAAGCTGTTCACCGAGGACTGGATGACGACGTTGGAGAGGGAGAACATGCAGCTCTGAATCCCCGCCGGAAGGCCGATCTGGATAATCATGCGCATGATGTGCGGCTTGATGGCGAGGCGGTCGAGGTGAAGCTGCGTCGGGCCGTCCATCAGCATCAGCGAGCGCGTGACCAGCGCGGCTGAGACCGCCTGCGAAATGATCGTCGCCAGCGCGACGCCCGCTACGCTCATCTTGAACCCGATGACGAATACCAGATTCAGCCCGGCGTTGATGATGCCCGCAATCGTCAGGAAATACAACGGGCGCTTGGTGTCGCCGACCGCGCGGAGCACCGCCGCGCAGAAGTTATAGAGCATCTGCACCGGCATGCCGATAAAGATGATGCGGATATACAGCTCGGCAAGGTCGATCACGTCCTCCGGCGAACCCATGATTTCAAGCAGCGGGCGCGCGGCCGCAAAGCCGACGACCGCCAGCACCGCGCCGCCTACGAGGGAGAGCAGCACCGCGGTGTGAACCGTTTCACAGACGCGCTCCGCGTCCTTCGCGCCGGTGAAGCGCGCGACCAGCACGTTGACGCCGATGGAAAGGCCGACAAACAGGCTGATAATCATGTTGTTCAGCGAGCCGACCGAGCCGACCGCTGCCAGCGCCTCGTTGCCCGCAAAGCGGCCGACCACGATGGTATCCGCCGCGTTGAAGAGGAGCTGCAAAATGCCGGACAGCATGATCGGCAGCGAAAAAAACAGCACCTTGGTCAGAAGGGAGCCTTCCGTCATATCCATGGTGCGGTGTGCGTGTGATTTAAACATAAGCGTCTCCTGTACATCAAAACCCAAAAAGAAAAAACATACACAGTTTATTATAGCACAGATTCGGCAAAAGTTAAGAGAAGTTTGGATAATTGTAAAAAATACGAAAAAAAAGCCCCGCGCAGGGCGGGACGGCGAACAAAAAAACGATTCTCCCCCGAAATGGGAAAGAATCGCCCCAGACCGTAGACAAAAAGCTATTCTCCCCCAAAGGGGGAGAATAGCCCTTTCTATGAGTTGAAAGAATACGAAAGGCCGGAGAAGATCAGCCGATGAAGCCGGGGATGAAGAGCGGCAGATACACAATCGCGAGGAAGACGACGATCAGGCCGATGAGATAGGGGACGACGGCCTTGGATATCTTCTCCAGCGACAGCCCCGTAATGCCCGAGGCCACGAACAGATTGATGGCGACCGGCGGGGTAATCATGCCGATGGCGATGCCGACCACAAAGAGGATGCCGAAGTGCAGGGTGGAAATGCCCAGCGCGCGCACCAGCGGCAGGAAAACCGGGGTCAGGATAATGATTGCGGAGGACGTCTCCATGAACACGCCCGCAACCAGAATAATCAGGGAGATCAGGAAGAGGATGACGTACTTGTTGGTGGAAACGCTCAGCACGGCGGAGGAGATGGCTTCCGGAATCTTCCAGTTGGCCAGCGCCCAGCCGAACGGGCCGCTGCACGCGATGATAATCATAATGACGGCGCTGGTCTTCGCGGAGCCGAGCATCGTCGTATAGAGCTTTTTGAGGCTCATGTCGCGATAGACGAACGTGGACACCAGCAGCGCGTAGACCACGGCCACGGCCGCCGCCTCGGAGGGGGTGAAGTAGCCGGAGAAGATGCCGCCCAGAATGATCGCGGGCATCAGGATGCCGGGTATGGCCTTCAAAAAGGTTTTGCCCACGTTTTTGAGGGAGAACGGCGCGCCCTTGGGATAGTTGTTTTGATACGCCTGATAGAGGGCGATGGCGATAAGCATCACACCCATGATGACGCCCGGCAGGAAACCGGCGCTGAACAGACGGCTGACGCTTTCCTCCGCGATGACGGCGTAGAGCACCATCGGCACGGACGGCGGAATGACGACGCCGATCGTACCGGCGGCGGCGACGAGCGCGGCGGCGGAATCCTCGCGGTAGCCGCGCTTTTTCAGCTCGGGCACGAGCGTCGCGCCGACGGCGGCGGTGGTCGCCGCGCCCGAACCGGAGATGGCGGCGAAGAACATGCCCGCCAGCACGGAGACGACGGACAGGCCGCCCTTAATCATGCCCAGCAGGGACTCGCAGAACTCGACGAGCACCTTGGAGATTCTGCCGCCCGCGAGCAGGTCGCCCGCGAAGATGAAGAACGGCACGGCGATCAGGCTGAAGGAATCGCAGCTGGCGAACATGCGCTGCACCACGATCATCATTTTGGCGTCGCCGAAGCCCGCAAACATCGTCGTCGCGGCGGCGGAGCAGATGGCAAACGCAACCGGTACGCCCAGCAGCAGAAGGGCGATAAACACGCCGAAGAGAATGACTGCCATTAGCCCTTGACCTCCTTCATGGTTTCAACCTCGCCCAGCGCCATGACCAGCGCGTGGAGCATCAGCACGCCCATGCTGATGGGGATGCACAGGTAGATGTATTTCATCTTGATGGGCAGCGCGGTGGCCGTCTTGACCAGCTTGCCGCAGTATTTGCAGCTGTAAAACAGCAGCACGGCGAAGAGCGCGCAGCAGATCGCATGCACCGCGATGCGCATGACGGAACCGAGCTTTTTGGGCACCATATCCTGAATGAAGGTGATGGCGATGTTGCCGCCGTGGCGATAGACGCAGGTTGCGCCCAGGAAGGTGGACCAGATGAGCAGGTAGCGCGTCACCTCGTCCGACCAGCTCAGGGAGGTGAAGAACGTGCGGCAGACGATCTGCGCCGTGGTGATGACGACCATCAGGCCGAGCATCACCACGATGAGCACGCTGCACACCCGATCGAGCGCGTCGCTGACGGGCGAAAGAATTTTCTTGAGTATCATGGGGGTGCCTCCGTTTTTTCCCGTAATTTCAAAGGGTAAAAAAACGTTTCCTCCCCTCGCGGGAGAGGAAACGCGGGAGCGGCTGAATTACTCGGCCAGCAGCGCCTGAATCCGGGCGATGTAGTCCGCGTACTGCGGATAAGCGTCGTAGACGCTCTGCACCGCGGCGCGGAGAGAATCGACGTCCGGGTTCTCGACGACTTCAACGCCGTGGCTCTTGATGGTCGCGAGCTGATCGGCTTCCTGCTCGGCGACCCAGGCGCGCTCATACTCGGCGGCTTCCTGCGCGCTCTGCAGGAAGATCGCCTGCGTGGCCTCGTCCAGGCTGTTGAACACATCCAGGCTCATGGTGATGATGGCGGTGGAGTAGCTGTGGCGGTCGAGGGTCACGTACTTCTGGCCGTAATCCCACAGGCTGTAGGAATAGATGACGTTGATCGGGTTCTCCTCGCCCTCGATGGTGCCCTGCTGCATGGCGGTCAGCGCCTCAGCCCAAGCCATCGGAACGGCGTTGACCTTGAGCGCCTTGAAGGTCGCGGTGTAAACCTCGTTTTCCATCACGCGCAGCTTGAGACCGGCGAGATCGTCGGCGCACGTCACCGGGCGAACGGAGTTGGTCACGTTGCGGAAGCCGCGCTCGGCGTAGGCCAGACCTTTCAGCCCCGCGTCCTCCAGCGTATCCAGCAGCTCGCGGCCGATTTCGCCGTCAAGCACCTTATAGGCTTCCTCGTTGTTGGCGAACAGGTACGGCATATCCAGAACGCCCATCATCTCCGAAAAGTTGACGAACGGGCCGCTGGTGATGATGCCCATATCCAGCATGCCGGTGCTCATGGAATCGAGCATGTCGCTCTCGCCGCCCAGCGTGCCGTTCGGATAAATCTCAATCTTATATTCGCCGTTCGTGCGCTCGTCCACAAGCTCGGCGAATTTTACGGCCGCCACGTGGAAGCTGTCCTGCTCGTTGACCGTGGTGCCCAACTGCAAAGTCGTTTCGGCCAGCGCGCCAGCGCCGGTCATCGCCAGCGCCAAAGCGGCGGCGGCAAAGGTCGTCAATTTCTTCATGGTTTTCTCCTCCGAAAAAAGTGTTGCTCTCGGTCGCCGCAACGGGCGATAGAACACATTGTACTCGTTTTGAAAAGAATGTCAACACTTTTCATGCGTCAGATGAAAAACGTTCATGTTTCAAAACGGACAAAACGAAAACGCACACCCCCGACTTCATAAAAAAAGGCAGAGAGCCGCGTATCCTGCCGATAACGCGACCCTCCGCTTATCAAAGAGAGGAGGCGGTGCTTGGCGCATCACGCCCGACGGGTCTTCCTTCCGGGCGGATGCGCGGCCATGACGACGGCGAATCTCGCGGCGGCGGACAGACGGTTCGGGTCTGAGCTGCTTGCTCAGCTCCTCGCCCTCTATGATGTCCGGCGCGCGGCGATTTATGCGCGCGGAAGAGAAAAATGTGATGAAACGGTCAGACGGCCGGTTTGGCGCAGGACAGCGCGCGGGAAAGCGCCTCGTCCGAGAGCGTCGCGCCCGCGGTTTGAACCACCTGCGCGCTGACGCGATTGCCCAGCGCGACCGCATCCGGAAGCGAAAGGCCGCGCGAGAGCCCCAGCAAAACGGCGCCCGCGTGCGCGTCCCCCGCGCCGATGGTATCCGCCACGCGCTCGACCGGCTGACCCGGCACGGTGAGCAGCGCGCCGTCCCCGGCCAAAACCCGCGCGCCGTGCCTGCCCAGCGTGGCGATAACCGGCGCCTGCGTCCTTTGATGCAGGGCGCGCATCGCCTCATCCAGATCGGAGAGCCCGGAAAGCGCGCGCGCCTCCGAGGCGTTCAGATGGAGCATCGGGTGCAGGGCGAAGAGCGCCGCCGTCCTTTCCGGCGCGATTTGCGCGCCGCGCGGCCCCGGCGCGTACAGGATTCGATCAATCGGGGCGGTTTTGAGATAATCCGCCAGCAGACCGCCGGTCTTTTCCTCGATTTCAAGCCCGCAGACATAGCCGTAGGCGTAGCGCTCGGCGGCGTAACGCGCCATCCACGCGGGATCAAAGCTGTATTCCGCGCCGTGGATGGATAGGAACGTCCGCTCGCCCCCGGCCTCGACGAGGCAGTAGCAGCAGCCGTTCGCCGCGTCCGGCAGATAGACGGGCTGCGCGAAGGGGAGCGTTTGGAGTCGATCCCTGACGAAAGCGCCGAACACACCCTGAAGGCCGACCGGGGTGACGAACGTGACCGGCGCGCCGCCGCGCCCCAGAATGTTGGCGGCGTTGTAGGCGCAGCCGCCGATGGCGAACTGCTGGCCGTCGGGATGCAGGTTTTCCTCGGTATGGGGAAGGTGATCGACGCGGATGATGACGTCCACGCAGGTCGAGCCGATGACGAGCACTTGATTTTCCATAATCTCCTCCGCTGGCAGCAAGAATAATATCAGTATACGCCCCTTGAAGCCGCGCGTCAATTATGATATATTTTGAATATGGAAGCGCGAGAAGAGGAACGTTTGGGGCGCCGCCCCAAACCCCGGCAGGAACCTGAGGTTCCTGCACCTCCCAATTGGGGAACGGAGGAATATGAAGATGAGAACCGGTTTTACGGAAGTTCGGAAAGAGATCGACGCGATGCAGCCGGAGCTGGTGCGCATCCGCCGCGATCTGCACCGCTTCCCGGAGACGGGCTGGCTGGAAATGCGGACGACGGCAATTCTGGCGAAGGCGCTTCGGGCGATGGGGTATGAAACATACACGGGGCGCGCGGTCTGCAGGGAGGGCGCGCGGCTGGGGCTGCCGGACGAGGCGGTCTTGGCGGCGCACGCGGAGCGGGCGCTCGCGCAGGGCGCGCCGGAGGACGAGCTGACGCAGGACGTCCGTGCGGGCTACACAGGCGTGGTCGCCGTTCTGCGCTGCGGCGAAGGGGCGACGCTCGCGATGCGGTTTGACATCGACGCGCTGCCGATGGCGGAATGTCCGCAGGAGACGCACAGGCCGACGCGGGAGGGCTTTGCGAGCGTGAACCCCGGCATGATGCACGCCTGCGGCCACGACGGCCACGCGGCCATCGGTTTGGGCGTCGCGCACATTCTGGCAGCGCACAGGGACGCGCTGCGCGGCACGGTGAAGCTGATCTTCCAGCCGGCGGAGGAAGGTGTGCGCGGCGCGTATGCCATCGTGGAAAACGGCTGGCTCGACGACGTGGACGTGCTGCTGGCCTCGCACATCGCGCCGACGGGGCAGAAGGACGACGGCGACGTGACGGTGGGCACATGGGGCAGTCTGGCGACGACAAAATACGACGCGGTCTTCACCGGGCGCGCGGCGCACGCGGGCGGCTTCCCGGAGCAGGGGAAAAACGCGCTGCTGGCGGCGGCCTCCGCCGCGCTGGCGCTGCACGCCATTCCGCGCCACAGCGGCGGGCAGAGCTTCGTCAACGTGGGCACACTGCGCGCGGGATCGGGGCGAAACGTCGTGCCGGATCACGCGCTGATGCAGGTGGAGGTGCGCGGCGAAACGACGGAGATCAACCGGTTTATGATGGCGCGGACGGAGGAAATCTGCCGGGGCGCGGCGGCGATGCAGGGCTGCGCGTGCAGCCTGACCGTGATGGGCACGGCAGAGGGGCAGCACAGCGATTTGGTGCTGATCGAGCGCATCGGCGCGGTCATCCGCCGCGATCTGCCGGGGCTGACGCTTTCCACCGAGCAGAACGCCAAAAACTGGGGGAGCGACGATGTTTCCGTGATGATGAACCGGGTGCAGGCGCATGGCGGGCAGGCGGCGTATATGCGCGCCATGGCCGATATGGCGGGGGCGCAGCACACGGTCACGTTTGACTTTGACGAGGCCGTGCTGGGCAAAAGCGTTGCGGTGTTCTGCGCGGCGGCGATGGCGCTGATGGAGGAAGACGCATGAGGACAGCGATTGAAAACGCCGTCGTCCTGACGATGGACGACGACATGCGCGTGCTGGACAGGGGCTACGTGCTGACGGACGGAAAAAACATCGCCGAGGTGGGCGAGGGGGCTTTTGCGGGCGAGGCGGACGAGCGGATCGACGCGCGCGGGGGCATCCTGCTGCCGGGGTTTGTGAACACGCACTGCCACGTGTCGATGGTGCCGTTCCGCACGATGGGCGACGACTGCCCGGACAGGCTTCGGCGCTTCCTGTTCCCGCTGGAAAACGAGGCGATGACGCGCGAGCTGGTCTATCGCGGCGCGGTGTTCGGCATCGGGGAAATGCTGCTGGCGGGCGTGACGACGTTTGCGGACATGTATTATTTTGAGGACGAGGTGGCGCGCGCCTGTGTGCAGACGGGCATGCGTGGCTATCTCGGCGAAACGCTGATCTCCCAGCCGACCTGCGACAGCGCCCAGCCCGGCGGCGGGCTGGCGATTGCCAAGGCGATGTTTGACACGTGGCGCGGGGAGGCGCTGGTGCGCCCGATTGTCGCGCCGCACGGCACGACGACCTGCGACGAGGCGCTCCTGCGCGCGGGCGCAGAGCTGGCCGCCGAGCATGATACGCTGTTTACGCTGCACGCCAGCGAAATGGACTACGAGATGAAGTTCTTCGCGGAGCGCGGGGAAACGCCGACGCGCTATCTGGCAAAAATCGGCGCGGTGAACGAGCGGCTGCTGGCGGGGCACTGCATCCACATGACGCAGGCGGACATCGAGATTCTGGCGGAAGGGAACGCGGCCATCGCCCACTGCATCGGCAGCAACACGAAGGCGGGCAAGGGCGTTGCGCCGATGGCGGCGGCGGCGCGCGCGGGCGTTCGCTTCGGGCTGGGCACGGACGGGCCGTCCTCCAGCAACACGCTGAGCCTGTTTGACCAGATGCGCCTGTTTGCTTGCTGCCACAAGACGGCGAACCACGACCGCGCGCTCTTTCCGGCGAAGGAGATCGTGCGGGCGGCGACGCGGGGCGGCGCGGAGGCGCTGCGCGCAGGGGGCGAATTCGGTCGGCTTCAGCCGGGCATGCGGGCGGATCTGGTGCTGGTGAGCGTGGACGCGCCGCACCTTTTCCCGGTCTACAACCCCTATTCGGCGCTGGTTTACGGCGCGAACAGTTCGGATGTGAGCTTCGTGATGGCCTCCGGCGAAACGCTGGTGCGCGGCGGAAAGCTGACGCGGCTCGACATGCGGGAGGCGAAGGCGCGGCTGCTGGAGCAGATGGGGCCGTTTATGCAGAGTGCGGCAAAATACGCGGACATCATTTGACGACCGAGAGCAAAAACACGAACATTCCGACACATAAAGCGGCGAAATGATTATTTTCTCAAAAAAAGAGGAAGAAGAATTGACACATTCCGCGCTTTATGTTAAAATGAAATGCATTTTTACCGAACATTGTGTCTGCGGAAAGGGTGAAACCTTCGGTGAATCGAAAAAATCGTTGGATTGCGGCGGCGCTGGTGCTGCCCGGTGTGCTGTTTATCGTGTTTTTCATGCTCGTTCCGCTGTTTTCGCTTTGCCTGACCTCGTTTTTCCCGGACGAGCGCTTTTCGCTCTCCTCGTATTTCTCGCTCTTTGGGGATGTGTACTTCCAGCAGGTGTTTATCCGCAGCCTGCGGCTCAGCCTGCTGAGCACGGCGCTCTGCGCGCTGCTCGGCTTCCCGACGGCGTATTACATCGCCAAACATTCCCGGCACAAGGGCATGATGATGGCGCTGGCCGTCTTCCCGATGTTCACCAGCCCGGTCATCCGCTCCTTTAGCTGGATGGTCATTCTCGGCAAAAAGGGCATCGTCAACAGCGCGCTGGTGTCGCTGGGCATTTTCGCCAAGCCGCAGAGCCTGCTGTACAACGAGTTTTCCATGACAGTCGGCTTTGTGCAGCTCTTCCTGCCGCTGATGATCCTCTCGCTCATCGGCGTGATGGATCACATCCCGGACGACCTGAGCGAGGCGGCCGGAAGCCTCGGCGCGACGAAGCTCGGCGCGTTCTTCCACGTCGTTTTCCCGCTGAGCATCTCCGGCCTGGTGACGGGCAGCGTGCTCGTGTTCACCGGCTGCATGACGGCCTATACCACCCCGCAGCTTCTCGGCGGCACGGATACCCGCGTGCTGGCGACGATGATCTATCAATACGCGATGAGCCTTCGCGACTGGGCGCAGGCCTCCGTCGTGGCGGTTGTGATGATCGTGGTGACGATGATCATTTCCGGCGTGTTCAACGCCCTGAGCCGAAAGATTAACCCGATGGCGTAAGGAGGAAAAGCAAACATGGCGCTGCTTGAATTGAAAGGGATTACCGCCGGCTACGGCCAGAACGTGATTCTGCGCGACTTCAACCTGAACGTGGAGCGCGGCGAATTTGTCAGCCTGCTCGGCTCCTCCGGCTGCGGCAAGACGACGACCCTGCGCCTGATCGCGGGCTTTTCCGAGCCGATGCAGGGAACGATCAGCTTTGACGGCAGGGATTACACCCATGTGCCGCTGCACAAGCGCAACTTCGGCTTTGTCTTCCAGAGCTACGCGCTCTTTCCGCACATGACTGTGTTTGACAACGTGGCCTTCGGCCTCAAGATGCGCAAGCTGGATAAGGCGACCATCGAGCGCGATGTGATGCAGATGCTGAAGCTCGTCGATCTGGAGGGGTTTGAAAACCGCTATCCGCGCGAGATGAGCGGCGGCCAGCGTCAGCGCGTGGCGCTTGCGCGTGCCATGGTCATCAAGCCGGATCTGATGCTCTTTGACGAGCCGCTCTCCAACCTCGACGCGAAGCTGCGCGTCAAGATGCGCGTGGAGATCCGCCGGATTCAGCAGGAGCTGGGCTTCACGGCGATTTACGTCACGCACGATCAGGAGGAGTGCTTCGCCATCAGTGATAAGGTGGCCATTATGAACAAGGGCGTCATCGAGCAGATGGACGCGCCGAGCACGATTTACAACAGCCCGAACACCGAGTTCATCGCCCGGTTCGTCGGCTTTGAAAACTTCTTTGAGCTCACGCGCGCGCAGGGCGGCGATTTCGTCGCGGCGGACGGCACGGTCATCCGCGCGGCGGATCAGAAGCCGGGCGAGCGCTTCAAGGGCTGCATCCGCCCGGAGGACGTGCAGGTTCGACCGGCGGGGGAGAAGGGGAACAACGCCATCCCCGGCGAGGTGATGGTCAGCACGTTCCTTGGCCGCCACAACCAGCTCAACGTCAAGACCGCGATCGGCGAATTTGTCGTCAGCGCGGATCAAACTCAGGTCTTCCCGGTCGGCACGGCGGTGACGCTCGTGCTGACGGAGAATAAAATCAAACTCATTGGCTAACAGGAGAGGAGAAAAATCATGAAAAAGTTTGTCACCCTGCTTGTTACCCTGCTCGTGATCGCGAGCCTGTCGTTCTGCGCCGTTGCTGAGGAAAAGCCCTTTGCCGGCCAGACGCTGACCATCAGCACCTTCAGCTTCAACGCTGAGCTGCTCCAGAAGAACGTTTACGATCCGTTCGAGGCGGCTACCGGCGCGAAGCTCGTCGTGGATACGGGCCGCAACCCGGAGCGCGTGACCAAGATCGTCGAATCCCCGGAGGATTACGACGTGGTGATCATCGGCGATATGTTCGTCGATCAGCTCCGCGAGGCGGGCGTGCTGGAGACCTTCGATTCCAGCAAGCTCAGCAACATCAGCGGCATCTACGAGAACGCCCGCGCGCCGATGGGCGAGGGTTACGGCCCGGCCTACACCTTCAATCGCCTCGGCATCGTCTATGACAGCGCGTTCTGCGACGTGGAGATCAAGAGCATTGCCGACCTGTGGAACCCGGAGCTGGCGGGCAGCATCGCCGTGCCGGAAATGACCACGACCTCCGGCCCGCTGTTCTACTATGCGACTGCCGCTGCCTTCGGCCTTGAGCCGGGCAAGGACGACGAGGCCATTTTCGCCAAGCTGGCCGAGCTGAAGCCGAACGTCGTCAAGACCTGGACGAGCGCCAACGACACCATCAACATGCTCAACCAGGGCGAGATCAGCGTCGCCGTTCTGCTGGATTACAGCTACACCACCGCCAAGAACGCCAACCCGGATTACATCTGGGTCGATCCGACCGAGGGCTCCTTCTCCGGCTACAACATGCTCAACATCGTCAAGGGCTGCGAGAACAAGGAACTGGCCGAGGCGTTCATCGACTACTACCTCAGCTACGATGTGCAGCTCGCCGAGGCGCTGGACGGCGTGGACGCGCCGGTTCGCCCGGACGTTGAGCTGACCGCCGAGCAGGCTGCCAACTTCACCTATGGCGAGGACATGATCGCGAACCTCAAGCTGCCGGACTGGAACGTGATCGCCGCCAATCAGGCGAACTGGATTGCAAGCTGGAACGCCATCTTCTCTGTGAAGTAAGCGAAAACTCTTTGGATCGCGAAGGAGGCTTTTCCCCCGATGAAAAAGAACAAACTGCTGTTTCTGGTGACGATACTGGTCTATCTGTTTTTGATCGGGCCGCTGGTGGTCATCATGGCGGCCTCCTTCAGCGATACCAACTATCTGAAATTTCCGGGCGAGGGCTTTACGCTGCGGTGGTATCAGCAGGTGTTTACGATGAGCGCCTTTGCCAAGGCCGCCCGACTGAGCCTGTTCATCGCGCTGGGCGGCACCGCGATTGCGCTGCTGTTCGGCCTGCCCGCGGCTTACGCGCTGAATCGGTACGATTTCAAGGGCAAGGATACGATCAAGACGGTCTTCCTCTCCCCGGTGCTGATTCCGTGCATCGTGCTCGGCTTCATCATGCTGCGCTATGTGGTCAATCAGTATGATCTGGCGGTCATTCCCAGCCTGCTGATCGGCCATACGCTGCTGTCGATTCCCTACATCATGCGCGTGATTACCTCCAGCCTCGCGAATTTCGATTTCGCGGTGGAGGAGGCGGCTTGCAGCCTCGGCGCGACGCGGCAATACACGTTCTTCCACATCGTTCTGCCCAACATCAAATCCGGCATTGCCTCGGCCTGCATCATGGCGGTCATCAACTCGTTCAACAACGTGTCGCTGTCCGCCTTCCTGACCGGCCCCGGCGTGAACATGCTCCCGATTGAGATCATGGGCTATGTCGAGTATCATTTCGACCCGACCATCGCGGCGCTGGCGACCATTATGATGGTGGCGACGCTGGGCGTGATGCTGCTGATTGAAAAGACGCTCGGCTTGCAGAGCGTGGTGTAAGCCCGAAGCCCATAGAGACGACAAACGCATACATAAAGACCAGAGCGAAGGCGGAAACGGCCTTGCAGCTCTGGTCTTTTCGTTTTTCGTTTTTGTCACTTGATGCGGTGGCAGGCGACGAAGTGATCCGGCGCGACCTCGCGCAGCTCCGGGCGCTCCTGAGCGCACTGTTCGGTCGCATACGGGCAGCGCGCGCGGAAGCGGCAGCCGCTCGGCGGATCAATCGGGGTCGGCACGTCGCCGGAGAGGTGGATGCGGCTGCTGGCGGCGGCGATGTCCGGATCGGGAATCGGCACGGCGCTCATCAGCGCCTGCGTGTACGGGTGCAGCATGTTGGAATACAGCTCGTGCACCGGCGCGCGTTCGACCATGCAGCCCAGATACATCACGCCGACATTGTGGGAGATGTGGCGCACCATGGAGAGGTCGTGGGAGACGAACAGATACGAAAGCCCCAGCTTCTCCTGAAGCGATTCCAGCGTGTTGATGACCTGAGCCTGGATGGAGACGTCCAGCGCGGAGATCGGCTCGTCGCAGACGATGAACTCCGGGTTGCAGGCGAGCGCGCGGGCGATGCCGACGCGCTGGCGCTGGCCGCCGGAAAACTCGTGCGGATAGCGCTGGAGGTGATCCGGCTTGAGGCCGACGAGATCGACCAGCTCGCGCACCCGCTCGGTCTGATAGGCCTTGCTTGCGCCCGCGTAACGGAGCGGCTCGGCGATGATCGAGGCGACGGTCATGCGCGGGTTCAGCGACGCATAGGGGTCTTGAAAGATCATCTGCATGCGGCGGCGATAGGGGGTCAGCGACTTTTCGCCGAGGTGGGCGATATCCTGCCCGTCGAAGAAAATCCGGCCGTCCGTCGGCTCATACAGGCGAACAAGACAGCGGCCGACCGTCGTTTTGCCGCAGCCGCTCTCGCCGACGAGGCCGAAGGTTTCGCCCTTCTGGATGGAAAAGCTCACGTCGTCCACGGCCTTGAGCAGCCTTTTGGGCTTGCCGCCGAGCGTGCGGCCGACGGGAAAATACATTTTAAGCCCGCGGGCTTCTACAATCGTGCTCATTCGCGGTTTCCCTCCCAAACGATGCGCGGCGCGCCTTCATCCAGCAGCCGGCAGCGCGCACAATGCGTCTGCGAAAGCCGGGTCATCTCCGGCAGGGCGCTGTTGCAGATGTTCATGGCATACGGACAGCGCGCCACGAACGGACAGCCCGGCGGCGGCGCAATCAGGTCGGGCGGCGAGCCCGGAATCGGAATCAGCTTGCGCTTTTCGCCGGATTTCTGCGGGATGGAGCGCAGCAGCCCCCACGTGTAGGGATGCTTCGGCTCGTAGAAGATCTCGCGAACCGTGCCTTCCTCCACGACGACGCCGCCGTACATGACCAGCACGCGCGAACACATGCCCGCGATGACGCCGAGGTCGTGGGTAATCATAATGACGGCCGTGCCGAGCTTTTTTTGCAGGCTTTGCAGCAGGTCGAGAATCTGCGCCTGAATCGTCACGTCCAGCGCGGTGGTCGGCTCGTCGGCGATAATCAGGCGCGGGTTGCACATGATGGCCATGGCGATCATAATGCGCTGGCGCATGCCGCCGGAAAGCTCGTGCGGATACTGCTTCATGCGGCTCTCCGGATCGGGAATCTCGACCATCCGGAGCTTTTCGAGCACGAGGTCGCGCGCTTCCTTTTTGGAAATGCCCTTGTGGATGCGCAGCGGCTCGATCAGCTGGTCGCCGACGGTGAAGAGCGGGTTGAGCGAGGTCATGGGATCCTGAAAGATCATGCCGATCTGGTCGCCGCTGATCTTGCGGAACATTTTGGGCGTGAGCCGCGTCAGATCCGTGCCGTCAAAGATCATCTTGTCCGCCGAAATTTTGGCGTAGTCCGGCAGAAGGTGCAGCACGGAGAGCATCGAAACGCTCTTGCCGCAGCCACTTTCGCCGACGACGCCCACGGTCTCGCCCTCGTCCACGTGCAGATTCACGCCGCGAACGGCCTGCACCTTGCCAACGTGGATATCAAACGTCGTCCGCAGGTTTTCAATGTCAAGGAGTCGTTGCATAATAGCCTCCCGTGTCGTTTTTGGGGTTACGTTGGGCTGCCGCCCAAACCTGCTTGAGGGATGATTGATATCTCGCTGAATCCCGCACAGCGGGCACGTGATATCAATCCCCATCAAACTCCCTGCTATGCTTCGCGGCATGCCGCGAAGCGGAGGAGGAAGGTGTCGGGAACTCAGTTCCTGACCGGGGTTTGGGGCAGAGTCCCAACGTTCTTACTTCTTCAGTTTCGGATCGAGCGCATCGCGCAGGCCGTCGCCGATGAAATTCAGTGAGAACATCGTCAGGCTGATGGCGGCGATGGGGAAGAACATCTGATACGGCGCGCTGGTCAGCGTGCCGATGGCGTCGTTGGCCAGCGAGCCCCAGGAGGCCATCGGCTTTTGAATACCGATGCCCAGGAAGGAGAGGAACGCCTCCGAGAAGATCGCGCCCGGAATCAGGAACATCACCGAAACGATGATCGGCCCCATTGCGTTGGGGAGCAGATGGCGCAGCAGAATCTGGAAATCGCTCGCCCCGGCCAGCTTGGCGGCGAGGGCGTATTCCTGATGCTTGAGGCTGACGACCTGCGAACGGGTGATGCGTGCCGTGCCGACCCACGAGGACAGGCACAGCGCGATCAGGATGGAGCGGACGTTCGAGCCCATGAGCATCATCAGCAAAATGGTGTACAGCAGGGACGGCAGGGCGATGATGATATCGACGATGCGCATCATCACGTTATCGACCTTGCCGCCGAAATAGCCCGCGATGCCGCCGTAGAGCACGCCGATGACCATGTTGACCAGCGCGGCGACTACGCCGATGGAAAGGCTGATGCGCGCGCCGTAGAGCACGCGGACATACAGATCGCGGCCGAGCGCGTCCGTGCCGAACCAGTGCGCCTTGGAAGGCCACTGGGCGATGGAGAGGAAATCGGCCTCGTCATACGCATACGGGCAAAACATCGGCCCGAAGATGGCGAACAGGGAGACGATGAGGATCATAACCAGACCGAACACGGCCAGCTTATCCTTGCGGAAGCGCCGCCATGCGTCCTTCCAATAGGAAACGGAAGGACGGGAAATCTGGTCGGCGGAGATGCTGGCCTTGTCCAGCGGCTGATAACGGGTATCTTTTTCCATAATATCCTCCCGGTCACTCGTCGAGCTTCACGCGCGGGTCGATGACGCCGTAAACCACGTCCACGAGCAGGTTGCAGGCCACGACGAACACGCCGAGGAAGATGGTGACGCCCATGATGATGTTGTAGTCGCGCGCGGTGATGGAATCCACAAAGTATTTGCCAAGCCCCGGAATCGCGAACAGGCGCTCGACGATGAACGAGCCGGTCAGCAGGTTGGCGATGAGCGTGCCCAGATAGGTGACGACCGGCAGAATCGCGTTGCGCAGGCCGTGCTTGAGGATGACCATGCGCTCGGCCACGCCCTTGGCGCGCGCGGTTCGGATATAATCCTGCTGCATGACCTCGAGCATCGAGGAACGGGTCATGCGCGCGATGTACGCGATGGGGGAGAAGGAGAGGCACGTCACCGGCAGGATGTAGTGCTTCCATGTGCTCAGGCCGTAGGTCGGCAGCCACTTGAGCACGCCGGCGAACAGATACAGCAGCAGAACGGAGATGACGAACAGCGGCACGCACACGCCGATGGTCGCGATCACCATGGATATACCGTCAAACAAGCTGCCGCGCTTGACCGCGGAGGTCACGCCCAGCAGCACACCGACCACCAGCGACAGCAGCACCGCCAGAATACCGATGCGCGCGGAAATCGGGAAGCCGCGCTCGATCAGGTCGTTGACCTGCACGCTGGAATTCTTATAGGAAATGCCGAAGTCGCCGTGGAGAATCTGGTCGAGGTAGGTGAAATACTGTTTATACAGCGGCTGATCCAGACCGTATTTCTCGTTGAGGCGCTGCATGACGGCCTCGGGCACGCCCTGCTCGCCTTTGGCAAACGGGCTGCCGGGAATGGCATGCATCAGAAAGAAGCAGGCGGTAATCAAAATGACAATGGTGATGACACCAGATAAAATCCGTTTGGCGATATACTTGCCCACGAGGCGTCCCCCTTTTGAAAAAAATATGAAGGCGAAAGCCGGTTTTGAGCGTTCATCAAAAACGCTCAGAATCATTCGCATCCCAAATCATATGGGATTATTATAAGGCGAAACTCTCAGGATTTCAATATGTTTTTCGCTGACTTCGAATTTTTTGAAGGATTTCGTCTATGAAAATTCAAAAACAGAGTATTTGGGCGCTGCATATTGACAAAAACGGATAGTTTTGCTATGCTTAACACATATTCGGCCGCGCTTGCCTCGCGCAGAGGGTCGAAAAAACAAACAAGGGAGGTTTTTAACATGAAGAAACTGCTTGCGCTGGCTCTTTGCGCCCTGACGCTGGTTTTCGCCTGCGCCGCCGCGATGGCGGACGCATCCATCACATTCCAGATGGGTGGCGAACCGGAATGCATGGATCCGACGATCAACGACTATTCCTCCGGCTCCTACGCGCTGCAAAGCCTGTTCCGCGGCCTCTATAAATATGATGCGGACGGCGCGCTCGTTCCGGCAATGGCCGAGAGCTACGAGGTCTCCGAGGACGGCTGCACCTACACCTTCAAATTGAAGGAAGGCCTCAAGTGGAGCGACGGCAGCCCGCTGACCGCGCACGACTTTGAATACAGCTGGAAGCGCGTGCTCAACCCGGACGTGGGCAGCGAAACGGCCTACACGCTCTACAGCGTGATTAAGGACGGCTACGAGTGCTTTGTGAGCAAGACCGTCTCCGCAGACGATCTGCCGATCCGCGCGCTGGACGACACCACCTTCCAGGTGGAGCTGAAAGCCCCGGCCAGCTACTTCATCACCCTGACGGCCTCCACCGCGTTCATGCCGGTTTGCAAGGCGAACGTGGAGAAATACGGCGAGGATTGGTCGAGCAGCCCGGAAACCTACGTCTGCAACGGCCCGTTCATGCTGGCGGACATGAAGAAGGACGAGAGCTTCACCTTCGTCAAGAACCCGAACTACTACAACGCGGACGAAGTGAAGATCGACACCGTGAAGTATGTCTTCCTCAACGCGCCGGAGACGGTGCGGATGGCGTTTGACAACGGCGAGCTGGATATCGCCACCTCCGTCAACAGCGACGCGATGAAGGCCTACACCGGCACGGATAAGCTCGTCACCTCCGACCGCATCGGCTACCGCTACTATGAGTTCAACTGCTCCAAGGCGCCGTTCAACGATGCGCGCGTGCGCCGCGCGCTGACGCTGGCGCTGAACCGCAAGATCATCACCGAGGGAATTCTTCAGGACCCGACCCTGCCGCAGCTCTACGGCTGGGTGCCTTACGGCATCAAGGACGTTCTCGACCCGAGCAAGGATTGGCGCGACGTCGTCGGCAATGCGTTTGACGAGGACATCGAGGAGGCGAAGGCGCTGCTGGCCGAGGCGGGCTATCCGAACGGCGAGGGCTTCCCGACCTTCTCCATCAAGTATACCCCGAGCACCGAGCTTGAGAACGTCGCGCAGGCGATGGCCGCGATGTGGAAGCAGTACCTCGGCCTGAACTGCGAAGTGACTGCCGTGGAAAGCGGCGTATACTGGGCGGACGAGGGCACCCGCGCGACGGGCGACTTCGAAATCGCCTACATGGGCTACACGCTGGATTACGCAGAGCCGAGCGCCGCGTTCACCGTGTTGGAGAACGCCGAAGGCAAGGCCAAGACCCGCTGGGATTGCCCGGCCTACCTCGAGCTCTGCAACAAGATGCGCAGCAGCATCTCCGACGAGGAGCGCGAGGAACTGTATAAGGAAGCCGAGGCGCTGCTGGCGCAGGAGTGCCCGGTCATGCCGATTTACAATTACGTCGCGACGGCGCTGGTCTCCGAGCGCGTGAAGGGCTTCACCCGTAACGCCAACGGCCACCCGAACTTCGAATACTGCACCATCGCGGAATAAGCGAAAAAGTCGATTGGGGCGCAGGGCAAAGGCTCTGCGCCCTTTATCATGCACGGAATCATCAGACCACTTGGCAATCACGTACAGAAAAAATGCGGAATTTCGAACGAAAATACTTGAAAGCCCCATGCGATTGGACTATAATAAACATAGTTATTGCCTGAAAATTTACTTTTTGGAGGTTCACATGGGAAATAATGCAATCGTCGGTCAGAGCGGCGGCCCTACGTCTGTCATCAACGCGAGCCTTGCAGGCGTGTTTCAAGCCTGTGTGATGCGCGGCGCGAACCGCGTTTACGGCATGCTCAACGGCGTGGCGGGGCTGCTCGACGATCGCGTGACCGATTTGACCGCGACGCTTGGCTCGTCCCTTGAAATCGAGCTGCTCAAGCGCACGCCGTCCTCGTATCTGGGAAGCTGCCGCTATAAGCTGCCGGACAGCCTGACGCACCCGGACGTGTATGAAAAGCTGTTCGCCATCCTCAAAAAGCTGGATATCGGCTACTTCTTCTACATCGGCGGCAACGACAGCATGGACACGATCTGCAAGCTGAGCGATTACGCCAAGCGCATCGGCAGCGACATCCGCTTCATGGGCGTGCCGAAGACCATCGACAACGACCTGATGCACACCGACCACACGCCGGGCTACGGCTCGGCGGCAAAGTATATCGGCGTGGTGATGAAGGAAATCATCCGGGATGCGACGGTATACGGCACGAACTACGTCACCATTGTGGAAATCATGGGGCGCAACGCGGGCTGGCTGACCGCGGCGGCGGCGCTGGCGCGCGGCGAGGACTGCGAGGGCGTGAACATGATCTGCCTGCCGGAGGTGCCGTTTGGCATCGAGCATTTTATCGACAAGGTGGAGCGGATGCAGCGGGAGAGCAGATCCGTCGTCATCGCCGTCAGCGAGGGCGTGAAGCTGGCGGACGGGCGCTATGTCTGCGAGCTTTCCGATGACGCGCACTTCGTGGACGCATTCGGCCACAAGAGCCTGACCGGCACGGCGCGCTATCTGGCCAATCAGGTGGCGGGCAAGCTGAAAACCAAGACGCGCTCCATCGAGCTCTCCACGCTCCAGCGCTGCGCGGCGCACGTTTCCAGCCGCACGGACATCACCGAGGCCTATCAGGTCGGCGGCGCGGCGGCCAAGGCGGCGTTTGAGGGACACACGGGCGAGATGGTCGCACTTGAGCGCATTTCCAACGACCCGTATCAGTGCACGACGCGGCTGGTCGATATCCATCAGATCGCCAACTTCGAAAAGAAGGTGCCGCTGGAGTGGGTGAACAGCTATCGAACGGACATGGAACCGGCGTTCCTGCAATATGCGCGACCGCTGATTCAGGCGGAGCTGACCCCGGTGTATATCGACGGCCTGCCGAGACATATTTTTATGAAGTAAACAGGCGGATGAACTCCCTCAGTCACGGAGAACTCCTTCAGTCACGGCTGCGCCGTGCCAGACCTTCGGCGTTCCGCTTGCCTGCCTCCCGCACAGCGGGCGGCAAGCTCCACGCCCTCGAAGAGGGAGCTCGTGGGAACAACGATTATAACTCCCTCAGTCACGGCTACGCCGTGCCAGCTCCCTCGAAGAGGGAGCTCTTTTTTAGCGTAAGAAGTAGTTATACAAGAAATAAGACCTCCCTCTTAGAGGAACGTTTGAAATCGGCGCCGCCTGTGGCGGAATCAGCCGATGAAAACGCCGAAGGTTGGCTGCCGAAGGCAGACGGAAGGAGAGAAACCCACACCCCTGCGATTCAAAACGCCATTTATTTCTTGTTAAAAAACAGATAAAACCCATCAAAAACACTCAACATCGCTAGGCAAAGCAAGCCCCGTTCGCATAAAATAAAATGGAGAAAGGCCAACGGAAAAGGGCCGAACAAAGGAGGAAAGGCGCTATGCAAACGGGTCAAAAGGGGAAAGGAGGAATGCCCATGAACCAGAAGGGGCTGGCCGCTAAGCTGGTGAAGCTCAACCACATTACGCACAAAATCGTGCTGTTCATTGCGCAGGCTTCCATTTTGGCGATGGTCGCGATTGTGACGCTGACGGTTATTCTGCGCTACTGCTTCAATACGGGGCTGTCGTGGGCGGAGGAAGTGCCGCGCCTGCTGGTGACGGTGTTCGCCTTCATCGCCTGCGCCATCGGCGTTCGCGATCACATGCATGTCGCGGTGAATGCGATTTACAACAAATTCCCGGTCGGGGGCAAGGTGAGAAAGGCGCTGGACGTGCTGACGGACGTGGTGGTGCTGCTGTGCGGCCTGTTCATGCTCTACAGCGGCGGCGCGCGCACGATCAAGCTGTTCGGCCTGCCCGGCGTGCTGCCGATCACCGGCATTTCCACCGCGTGGCAGTATCTGCCGATCCCGGTGGCGGGCTTTGTGATGAGCTTTGACTCGATTCTCTTCCTGACGGGCATTATCTCCCGCGACGACCTGCTCTATTCCGAGCCGGAAGTGGATTTTACCGATGAAGCGGCCGTTGCCGCCATGACGAAGGAGGCGGAAAAGAAATGACGACCGCGACGTTGGCCGGTCTGGTTTTGATCGGCGGATTTGTGCTCCTGCTGCTGATGCGGGTGCCGATTTCCTTTGCGATGCTGCTTGCGACGCTGGGCAGCGCGCTGGTCACGGGCACGAACTTCTCCGTTCTCGTTCGGCAGATGGTGGACGGCGCGAACAACTTCTCGCTGCTCTCGATTCCGTTTTTCATCGTGATGGGCGAATTTATGAGCGCGGGCGGCATTTCCGAAAAGATTGTCGATCTGGCGAATCTGGCGGTCGGCCGCTTCCGCGGCGGTCTGGCCTACGTGAACGTGCTGGATTCGATGTTCTTCGGCGGTATCTCCGGTTCCGCCGTGGCGGACGTTTCTTCGCTGGGCACGATCGTCATCCCGATGATGGTCAAGCAGGGCTATGACGAGGATTTCTCCGTCGGCCTGACGGTGACGACGGCCTGTCAGGGCGTGCTCATCCCGCCGAGCCACAACATGGTCATCTACGCCTTGGCGGCGGGCGGCGTTTCCATCGGCACGCTGTTCATGGCGGGTCTGCTGCCGGGCATTGCGCTGGGCTGCGGTATGATTATCATGTGCATGATGATGGCCAAGCGCTATAACTTCCCCAAGGGCGAAGGCGTGGCCAAGGGCGAGGGCATCAAGGTTCTGCTGCGCGGCATCCTGCCGATGATGACGCTGATTATCATTATGGTCGGCACGGGCGCGGGCGTGTTCACGGCGACGGAGGCCTCCGCCATCGCGTGCGTGTACACGATGTTCCTGTCGATGGTGGTCTTCCGCTCGGTGAAGCTGCGCGACGTGGGCGGTATTCTCAAAAACAGCCTGAAAACGCTGGCCATCGTGATGACGCTGCTGGCGACGGCGAAGGCGTTTGCCTACATGATGACCGAGCTGCGCATCCCCTCCGCGATTTCGAGCGGCCTGCTGAGCATCACGGATAACAAGTACATCCTGCTGCTGATTATCAACGTGCTGCTGCTCCTGCTGGGCTGCTTCATGGATATGGCGCCGCTGATTACGATTATGACCCCGATTCTCGTGCCGGTCGTGACCAACCCGGCCATCGGCATGGATCCAGTGCACTTCGGCGTGGTGCTGATCTTCAACCTCGCGGTCGGCCTGTGCACCCCGCCGGTCGGCAGCGCACTGTTCGTCGGCTGTGCCATCGGCAAGACCCCGATTGAGCGCACGGCGAAGAACATGCTGCCGCTGTACGCGACGATGGTGATCGTGCTGCTGCTGGTGACCTACGTGCCGGATATTTCGCTGCTGCTGCCGCGCCTGCTGATGGGCTACGGGGCATAACAAAAAACAGGAAATATTATCAAGAAACTGGAATAAAAATGTGCGAAATATAGTAATATTTCGGATGTTTATTGACAAAGACGCGCACGGACGTGTATAATAATGTTAATCTGATACAAAAACGAACGGCGATTTTTGAACACTTGGGTACGCATCTATCCGCACAGGGCGAAAAGTGCGGTGGAGAATAAACAAAATGGAGGAATATCCACGATGAAAAAACTGCTTACTCTTGCTGTCGCAGCAGCGATGACCCTGTCCGTTGCCGCCGCGAGCGCCACGACGCTCAAGCTGAGCGAGGTTCACGCGGAAGGCTATCCGACCACGCTGGCGGATCAGGAATTCGCGCGTCTGATTGAAGAAAAGACCGAAGGCCGCATCAAGGTCGAGGTGTATTCCGGCGGCCAGCTCTACGGCGAGGAGACCGGCTCCATCGAGGCGCTCCAGCTCGGCGATATCGCGTTTGCGCGCGTGTCCGCTTCCCCGGTGGCCAGCTATGTGCCGGCGCTGAACGCGATTCAGATGCCGTATCTGTATAAGAACGCCGACCACATGTGGGCGGTGCTCGACGGCGAAATCGGCCAGGACATGCTGGCGCAGATCGAGGCTTCCGGCTCCGGCCTGGTCGGCCTGTGCTGGTATGACGCCGGCGCGCGCAGCTACTACACCACCAAGAAGGTCGCTTCCGTCGCCGACATGAAGGGCCTCAAGATCCGCATGCAGAACAACGCCATGATGGTTGACATGACCAACGTGCTGGGCGGCACCGGCGTGACCGGCATCGGCCCGAACGAGGTTTACTCCGCCATCAAGCAGGGCACCATCGACGGCGCTGAGAACAACTGGCCGACCTACCAGAACATGGGCGACTACGAGGCCGCGACCTTCTACGTGCTCGACGAGCACACCCGCGTTCCGGAAATCCTGCTCGCCTCTGCTGAGGTGCTGAGCAGCCTCGACCCGGCGGACGTTGAGATCATCAAGCAGTGCGCGATCGAGACCGAAGCCTATGAGAAGGCGAAGTGGGCCGAGAAGGAAGAATCCTCTGAGAAGATCGTCCGCGAAGCGGGCTGCACCATCGTCGAGCTGACGCCGGAAGCCTTTGCCGAGTTCCAGGCCGCGATGACCAACCCGAGCGACGCGCTCGGCGGCCAGAGCCTCTACGAGAAGTACGGTGCGAAGTATCAGGACGTCATCGACGCGATCACCAAGGTCGGCGAGGCGTACTAATCTCTGAGCGATGCACTCTGGGGGACGACCCTTCGGGTCGCCCCTCTTTTTTACAAAGTCATCTTAACGAAATCGAAACATTGAGTTAGGAAAACAGAATGTGAGCTTTACGATTTCTGAACAGAAGGTTCTGAATTCGGAGGATGAATATGAAAAACGTTCAGAATGCGCTGCGCAAGGTGCTTGTGCCGCTGAATCACTTTGTCCATCGGATTGTGCTGCTGATTGCGCAGATTTCCATGATGGCGATGGTTGCGATCGTCACGCTGACGGTCGTGCTCCGCTACTGCTTCAACACCGGCCTGTCGTGGGCGGAAGAGGTGCCGCGCCTGCTGGTGACGCTGTTCGCCTTTATCGCCTGCGCCATCGGCGTGCGCGACCACCTGCATGTGGCCGTCAACGCGGTGTACAACCAACTCCCGGTCGGCGGCAAGGCGCGCAAGGCGCTCGACGTGCTGACGGACGTGGTGGTGCTGCTGTGCGGCCTGTTCATGCTCTACACCGGCGGCGCGCGCACGATGAAGCTCTTCAGCATGCCGGGCACGCTGCCCATCACCGGCATTTCCACCGCGTGGCAGTATCTGCCGATCCCGATTGCGGGCTTTGTGATTACGTTTGACTCGCTCCTTTTCCTGACGGGCATTGTCAGCCGCGACGACCTGCTCTATTCCGAAAAGGAAATCGACTACACCGACGTGGCTGCGCTCAAGGAAATGGAAAAGAAGGAGGATGAACACAAATGACGACGGCAAACCTCGCCGCAATCGTGCTGATCGGCGGCTTTATCGCGCTGATGCTGATGCGTGTGCCGGTGTCCTTCGCGATGCTGCTCTCCACGCTGGGCTGCGCGCTGGTCACGGGCACGAATTTCTCCGTGCTTGTCCGCCAGATGGTGGACGGCGTGAACAACTTTTCGCTGCTCTCCATCCCGTTCTTTATCCTGATGGGTGAAATCATGGGCGCGGGCGGCATTTCCGACAAGATCATTGATCTGGCAAACCTCGCCGTCGGCCGTTTCCGCGGCGGTCTGGCTTACGTCAACTGCCTCAGCTCCATGTTCTTCGGCGGCATCTCCGGCTCTGCCGTGGCGGACGTGTCTTCCCTCGGCTCCGTCGTCATCCCGATGATGGTCAAGCAGGGCTACACCGAGGATTTCTCCGTCGGTCTGACGGTCACGACGGCCTGTCAGGGCGTGCTCATTCCGCCGAGCCACAACATGGTCATCTATGCCCTGGCGGCGGGCGGCGGTGTTTCCATCGGCTCGCTGTTCATGGCGGGCGCGGTGCCGGGCATTGTGCTGGGCTGCGCGATGATGGCGCTGTGCTTCTTCATGGGAAAGAAGTATAACTTCCCCAAGGGCGTGGCCATCCCGAAGGATCAGCGCAAGAGCGTCATCCTGCGCGGTATTCTGCCGATGCTGACGCTGGTGATCATTCTGGTCGGCACGGGCATGGGCGTCTTCACCGCGACGGAATCTTCCGCAATCGCGGTGGTGTATACGATGTTCCTCGCGTATGTGGTCTTCCGCGACGCGAAGCTGCGCGATTTCGGCAAGGTGATTAAGAACGCGCTCAAGACGCTGGCCATCGTGATGACGCTGCTGGCGACGGCGAAGGCGTTCGCTTACATGATGACCGAGCTGCGCATCCCGGCGATGATTACCGCGGCGCTGCTGAGCATCACGAGCAACAAGTACGTGCTGATGCTCATCATCAACATTCTGCTGCTGCTGCTGGGCTGCTTTATGGATATGGCGCCGCTGATTACGATTATGACGCCGATCCTCCTGCCGGTCGTGACCAACCCGGCCATCGGCATGGACCCGGTGCACTTCGGCGTGGTAATGATCTTCAACCTCGCCGTCGGCCTGTGCACCCCGCCGGTCGGCAGCGCGCTGTTCGTCGGCTGCGCCATCGGCAAGACCCCGATTGAGCGCACCAGCAAGAACATGCTGCCGCTCTACGCGGTGATGGTGACGGTGCTGCTGCTGGTCACCTATATCCCGGAGATTTCCCTCTGGCTGCCGCGCATGACGGGCTACGCGGGTTAATACTAATTCTTGTTAAAATGGCTTAATCCGCGCACCATCTTTTTCGCTCTGACTTTGCCTCGTTCCGTTCAACGTACCTCCAGTACGCCTCACTTCACTTGGCTTCGTCAGAACAAAAAATCTGATGCGCTCTGTTAAGCATTTTAACTGCGAATTAGTATAAACGTAAAACAAAGGCGCTTTCCTCCCCAAGCGGGAAGAAGGCGCCTTTATTTTGCGAAAAAGCGGCCGCGCGCGAATCGCCGTCAAAAAAATTCAGAAAAAATTTTCGGCCGCGCGAAACTTTTTGGCCGTTTCATACGTCTAATAGAATAGAGGCGGTCAACGAATGAAATTCGTGCGCTTCTTTGGCTTCTCCATTTCGGGCGGAAGCAGCCCGTTTTCGCGCGCAAGGGCAAAGGCGCGGATCATATACGCCATATTTCTCCCCAACATGCGCATGATCTGCAAGCCTTCCTCGTCCTTGAGAACGTCTTCCGGCGTGTTTCCGTGCACCATCGGCCAATACTGGCTGGGCGCAATCGGCATGCCGCAGATGGTGAAGTATTTGGAAAGCTGATCGAGCGTGCACGTCGTGCCCGCGCGGCGCGCGCTGCAAACTGCCGCGCCGACCTTCGTGCGAAGCTGGCTGCCGCCGGCGTAGAACATGCGATCCAGAAAAGAGGTGATGCTGCCGCCCGCGGCCGCGTAATGAACCGGCGAGCCGACCACCAGACCGTCGCAGGCCTGCATCCGATCCAGCGCGGCGTTGACCAGATCATCCTCGAAGACGCAGCGGCGTCTGCCGTTTTTGGCGCAGCCGCCGCAGCCGATGCAGCCGCGAACCGCCCGGTTGCCGATCCACAGCGTTTCCGTTTCGACGCCGCTCTCCTCAAGCGCGCGGGCGACCTCGCAGAGCGCGATGTAGGTGCAGCCGTGTTCGTTGGGGCTGCCGTTGAGCAGAAGAACCTTCATGACGCATTCCTCCCGATGTTTTTTTCCATTATACATCCTTGCAAATCAGGCCGCAAGAGGCGGAAAGCGACAAATGTTTTGCAAATTTAAGGGATATGGCTTGAAGGCGAGCGCCAAATCTTGTATAATATTCTCGAAACCAATCAAATGATTCGAGGAGGATATTTGGATATGGGTGCTACGCTTTTGATTATGGCGGCCGGTATGGGTTCCCGTTACGGCGGCAACAAGCAGGTGGACGGTCTCGGCCCGAATGGCGAAATCCTGATGGAGTATTCCATCTATGACGCGATTCGCGCAGGCTTTGACAAGGTTGTTTTTGTCATCAAGCCGGGCATGAAGGAGACGCTGGCTTCCATCTGCGGCGACCGCATCGCCAAGAAGGTGAAGGTGGATTACGCATTCCAGGATTTCTCCAGCGTTCCTTCCTTCTATCATATTCCCGAGGAGCGCACCAAGCCGTTCGGCACGGTGCACGCGGTGCTCGTGGCGCGCGACTACATCGACCAGCCGTTTGCCGTCATCAATGCGGATGACTACTACGGCGTGTCCGCGTTCAGCACGATCTATGAAAAATTGCAGACGCTGGCGCCCGAGGGCGAGGCGACCATGGTGGGCTATCAGCTCCAAAACACCGTTTCAAAAAACGGCACGGTGTCCCGCGGCGTGTGCCACGCCGTGAACGGCAACCTCGACAAGGTTGTGGAGACGCTCAAGATCAAGCTCTGTGAAAACGGCGAGATCCGCGACATCGGCGCGGGCGAGCCGGGCGAGCTGCTGGATCCCCTCGCGCCGGTCAGCATGAACTTCTGGGGCTTCACCCCGTGGATTTTCGGCAAGCTGGAGGAATATTTCGCGACGTTCCTCAAGGGGCTTGCGCCGGATGCGATCAAGGCCGAGTGCCTGCTGCCGGTGTTTGTGGACGAGCTGATGCACGAGGGCGAACTGACCGTGCCGATGCTGACGACCGACGCCGTGTGGTTTGGCGTGACCTATAAGGAGGACAAGCCGTTTGTGCAGGCGGAGCTCCGCAAGCTGCACGAAAGCGGCGTGTATCCGGCTTCGCTTCACGAGTAATCAGCGAACATGGAAAATCCCGTGCGGTCACCGAAAGGCATCGCATGGGATTTTTGTTTGACAGGGAAAGAGCATGAGATTCAATCTGACCAAGGAAGAGATGCACGACCATCTCAAGGTGAAAAAAGCAGCCCTGATATCCATCGCCATCAACGTGCTGGAGATTGTCGCCGGAATCGTGATGCTGACGCTCGTGCGGCGGATGCTGCTCGGCGGGGTGGAGGAGAGCATCGTGCGGATGGTGTCGCTGCTGTGCTTCACCATCGTCGGCTGGGGCGCGCTGACGGATATCGGCGCGTCGCTGACCAGCCTGCGCATGGTGCGCCGCACGCAGGAGCTGGAGGAAGCGTATTCACAGCTCGAAGACCTCAACCGCGAGATGCGCGCCCAGCGGCACGACTTTATGAATCACATTCAGGTGGTTTACAGCCTGATTGAGATGAACGAGCCGGGCGAGGCGATGACCTATATGGACAAGCTCTACGGCGACATGCAGCGCGTCAGCCGCATGATGCGCACGGCCTGCCCGGCGGTCAACGCGCTCATTCAGGCGAAGGTGGTCGAGGCAAGACAGCGCGGCGCGGAGCTGAAGCTCTCCATCGCGGCGAAGTGGGATGACCCGCTGATGCCCGCGTGGGAAATCTGCCGCGTGCTGGCCAACCTGATCGACAACGCGCTGGACGCGGCGACGAGCGCCCAACTGCCCGAGGGCGAGAAGCCGACGGTCGAGCTGGTTTTGGGCGAGGATCTGCGCAGTTGGTTCTTCTCCGTGCGCAACAACGGGCCGGCCATCCCGGAAAAGCAGCGCGCCAAAATCTTCGAGCCGGGCTTCACCACCAAGCAGACGGGGCAGGGCATGGGTCTTTTCATTGTCAATCAGACGGTTACGGAGCTGGGCGGGCGGCTCACGGTGGATTCCCGCGACGGGGACACGGTGTTCTCCGGCTTTGTGCCGCGCAAGCGATTGAAGCTGGGCGACGGCGAAACGGCGCAGTCGGACGAAAATACCGATATTTATGAAGAAAACGCGAAAAAGGATGACAATTCCATAAACAAATCGGACGCAAACAGTTGACAAATTAACAGAATTGTAATAAAATTGTCTCGTAATGTAAGAAAGGGATGGGTGTATCTGGTTGGGGGAAGACCCGATCCCAAAAAACTTGGCCCCGAATGTGGGCTTGAAAGAGGGGATATCATCATGACAAACGGCAGGATCAACAAACGCTCGGCGCTGCTGGCGATCCTGTGTGTGCTGGTGATGGTCTTTGCCGTGCCTGTGGCGAGCGCCGCAAGTTACAGCAAGGTCTACGGCCAGACACAGGACAAGGTTCGCGTGCGCGAAAGCGCATCGACCAATGCGACGATTATTGATAACATCGTGAAGGATGCGTGCATTTACATCACGTCTTCCAAGACGAGCGGATCGAACACGTTCGTTCAGGTCAAATACCGCGCCAGCGACGGTTCTACCGCGACGGGCTGGGTTTGCCAGAGCGACGGACGCAACACCTACGTGAAGGTGCTCTCCACCGATCAGGCCAAGTCGAAGTTCAAGGTGAGCAGCGGCAATCTGCCCAGCAAGGCGGTCGGCACGTTCACCGCGGCGGAGCGCAAGGCCAGCGCCGCCAATTCGGATACGACCTATATCCGCGAAAATTCCAGCGGCGCGACGGTCAGCAAGGTGCAGACCGAGCTGAAGGCGCTGGGCTATTACTACGGCCAGATCACCGGCAACGCGGGGCCGAAGACTGTGGCGGCCATCAAGAGCTTTCAGGGCAAGAACGGCCTGACGGCGGACGGCATTGCCGGCCCGCAGACCATCGCGAAGATTGACGCGGCCTACGAAGCGAAGGGCGGCAGCTCTTCCGGCTCGGGTTCCTCCGCAAGCGGCCTCAAGCTCAATTCCAAGGGCACGGACGTTCGCAATCTCCAGCAGGATCTGACGACGCTGGGCTATTACTGGGCGGAGATCACCGGCAACTTCGGCGAGAGGACCGAGGCGGCCGTGAAGCGCTTCCAGGAGGAAAACGGCCTGACGGCGGACGGCGTCGCGGGCACCAAGACCCTGAACGCCATCGCGGCGGCGGTTGCCCGCAAGGGCGGCACGCCCGCTTCCGGCGGCAACGCGGGCACGACGCTCAAGCTGAACAGCCAGGGCACGAAGGTCAGCCAGCTTCAGACGGATTTGAAGCAGCTTGGCTATTACTATGCGGATATCACCGGCAACTTCGGCGAGAGGACCGAGGCGGCCGTGAAGGCCTTCCAGAAGGCGAAGAGCCTGACGGCGGACGGCATCGCGGGCACGAAGACGCTCAACGCGATTGCGGTGGCGGTTGACAAGGCGGGCGGCTCGTCGAGCGGCTCCAGCAGCACGAACATGAAGCTCGGCTCGACCGGCACGGCCGTCAGCGCGCTTCAGCAGAATCTGACGACGCTGGGCTACTACTACGGCGACGTGACCGGCCACTACGGCAACCTGACGCAGCAGGCCGTCAAGAAATTCCAGAAGGCGAAGGGCTTGACGCAGGACGGCGTGGCCAGCACGGCGACGCTGAACGCGATCACCAGCGCGCTCAAGAACGCGGGTGTGGACGTCGGCCCCGGCACCGTGGCGACGACCCTGCGCGAGGGCGACAAGGGCACGGCCGTCACTGAGCTGCAGACGATGCTCAAAAAGCTGAATTATTACTACGGCTCGATCACCGGCAGCTTCGGCAGCCTGACCAAGCAGGCGGTTCGCAAGTTCCAGGACGCCAACAAACTGACGGTGGACGGCGTTGCGGGCCCGGCGACGATCAACAAGCTGCGCAGCCTCACCGGCGGCAGCGCGGACAGCGGCTCCAGCAGCGGCTCGACCGTGACGACCGATAAATCCTACGGCAAGATCACGAAGGATAACGTGTATCTGCGTTCTTCCTACTCGACGTCATCTTCTGCAAAGGCCAGCTTGTCGTCTGGTAAGCTGGTGCGTATTACCAAAACATATACGGTCGGCGGTGTGAAGTGGTATTATATCACGGTTAATATTGGAAGCTATACGTACAATGGTTATGTTCGTTCGGATATGATGACGACAATTTCCGAGGCGGAGTATAACAAGGAAGGCGGCGACTCGGATAACAGCGCTGGTGATCAGGAGACCATCGGCATGATTAAGGTGACGGGCAACAACGTCTCCCTGCGCTATCAGCCGAGCACCAGCGCCAATCGCGTGGGCACGGCCAACATCGGCGATTGCTTCTACTACGTCGATACAGTGGATGGCTGGTTCCAGACTCGCTCGGGTTATTGGATCAGCAGAAGCTATGCGGCCGTGATGACAGATGAGGAAGTAAAGGCCTACATCAAGAACAACGGCGGCAGCGGCAATACGGGCAGCAACTATACCCTCGGCTCCACCGGCTCGACGGTCAGCTACATCCAGACCGCGCTGACGGCGCTGGAGTATTACGACAGACAGATCACCGGCCACTACGGCAGGTATACGAAGGACGCGGTGCGCGCGTTCCAGCGTGACAACAACCTGACGGCGGACGGCGTTTGCGGCGCGGCGACGCTTGCGGCGATTCAGAAGGCATATTCCGGTTCGAGCAGCGCGACCACGACGTACAACGATACGTTCTATGATCTGAATAACTGGTTTACCGACAAGGCGAGGATGAACGCGCTCGGTTTGAAGCGCGATGCCCATTGTAAGATGACGGATCTGCGCACGGGTAAGTCGTTGAATATCTACATTCAGTCCACGGGCAATCATGCGGACGTTGAGCCGCTGACTGCAGCGGATACGACGACGTTGTGCGAAATCTATGGCGTATCTTCGGCGAATAAGATTGGCTGGGAAGCGCGCCCGATACTGATTACGGTTGATAAGTACCAGTTTATCTGTTCGATCTACGGCGAAGCGCACGGCGCTGAGGTAATCAAGGATAACAACTATTCTGGACAGTTCTGCCTGCACTTTACGGGTTCCAAAACGCATAATAGCGGTGAAACGCTTGATCGCCATAAGAAGGCGATTGCGGAAGCGGCAACCATCCTGACGAAGATGGGCAAGAAGCTGCAAAAGGGAACGCCCTAACTCAATAAGCCCCCCAATCCCCTCTTTTGCAGGAGCGGCGCTGAAAATGCGCCGCTCCTGTCGGTTTTGGGGGCTTGACAAGCCTTGTTTTTCTGACTATAATAAACCCGATATGCAAAGGCGATGACGTGCAAAGAGCCGAAGCGAATCATGCGGAAAGCGAGCCGGGGAGGGTGCAAGCCCGGTGCGCAGGCGGTTCGGCAGCCCTGCAACGAGTTCCCGGCGAGGAGCCGGGCGTTTGACCTGCGTTACGGGTTGCAAGAGGGCGCGCTTGCCCGTTTGGGCGCGCGTCAACCGGAGTGGTACCGCGAATCAACGTCTGTTCGTCCCCGGACGGCAGGCGTTTTCATTTACCCAAAAAACGGGTATCACCTGAAATAAAGGAGAGAAACAACCATGAAGAAGATGACTTCCGGCGAATTGCGCAGCATGTGGCTCAATTTCTTCAAGAGCAAGGGCCATGCCGTGATTCCCAGCGCCTCCGTGATTCCGGAGAACGACCCGACCGTCCTGTTCACCACCGCGGGCATGCATCCGCTCGTCCCGTATCTGCTGGGCAGCAAGCACCCGGCCGGCACCCGCCTGACCGACGTGCAGAAGTGCATCCGTACCGGCGATATCGACGAGGTGGGCGATGCGTCCCACCTGACGTTCTTCGAGATGCTGGGCAACTGGTCGCTGGGCGATTATTTCAAGAAGGAAATGATCGCTTGGAGCTGGGAGTTCCTGACCAGCCCGGAGTACCTCGGCCTTGACAAGGACAAGCTGGCGTTCACCGTCTTCGAGGGCGAGGGCGACATCCCGCGCGACGAGGAAGCCGCCAACTATTGGATGGAAAACGGCGTGAAGAAGGAGAATATCTACTTCCTCCCGCGCGAGCATAACTGGTGGGGCCCGGCGGGTCAGACCGGCCCCTGCGGCCCGGACACCGAGATGTTCATCATCAAGGATCAGCCGCCGTGCGGCCCGAACTGCTCCCCGGCGTGCTCCTGCGGCCGCTTCCTGGAGATCTGGAACGACGTGTTCATGCAGTATAACAAGACCGCCGACGGCCAGTATGTGCCGATGGCGAAGAAGAACGTCGATACCGGCATGGGTCTGGAGCGCACAGTCTGCACCCTCAACGGCTGCAAGACGGTCTACGAGACGGACGCTTTCACCGGCATCATCGCCAAGATTTCCGAGCTGTCCGGCAAGCACTATGACGACGACGAGGCGACGACCCGCGCGTTCCGCATCGTGGCCGACCACCTGCGCACCTCGACCTTCATCATGGGCGACCCGCGCGGCGTCAGCCCGAGCAACGTCGATCAGGGCTATGTGCTGCGCCGCCTGATCCGCCGCGCCGTGCGCTTTGGCATGGAGCTGGGCATGCAGGAGGGCTTCACCGCCGAGATCGGCAAGGTTGTCATCGAACAGTACGCCGAGGTCTATCCGGAGCTCAAGCAGAACGAGGCGTTCGTGCTGGAGCAGTTCAAGCTGGAGGAGACCCGCTTTGCCCGCACGCTGCGTCAGGGCGAGCGCGAGTTCGAGAAGGCCGTTTCCCGCATGGGCGAGAGCAAGGTCATCGACGGCATGGTGGCCTTCAACCTGTACGCGACCTACGGCTTCCCGATTGAGATGACCCGCGAGCTGGCGAGGGAGCACGGCCTGACCGTGGACGAGGCGGGCTTTGAAAAGCACTTCGCCGAGCACCAGAAGAGCAGCCACGCGGGCGCCGAGCAGCGCTTCAAGGGCGGTCTGGCGGACAGCAGCGCCCAGAGCGCGCGCCTGCATACCGCGACCCACCTGCTCCACGCGGCGCTGCGCCGTGTGCTGGGCGACGAGGTCGCGCAGAAGGGCTCCAACATCACGCCGGAGCGCCTGCGTTTCGACTTCTCCTTTGGCCGCAAGGTGACCAAGGACGAGCTGGCGCAGGTGGAAGCGCTGGTCAACGAGTGGATCAAGGCGGATGTGCCGGTTGTGATGACCGAAACGACCGTCGAGGACGCGAAGAAGGAAGGCGCGATCGGCCTGTTCGAGAGCAAGTACGGCGAGCGCGTCCGCATGTACACCATGGGCGAGTATTCCAAGGAAATCTGCGGCGGCCCGCACGCGAGCCATACCGGCGAGCTGGTCAGCTTTAAGATCCTGAAGGAAGAATCCTCCTCCGCCGGCGTGCGCCGCATCAAGGCGGTCATCGGTGCGAAGCCGGAAGACTGAGCGGCCTGAACGCCTTTCGCCGCAACGCAGGCTTGATTTCCGTATATAATACTAATTCTTGTTAAAATGGCTTAATCCGCGCACCATCTTTTTCGCTCTGACTTTGCCTCGTTCCGTTCAACGTACCTCCAGTACGCCTCACTTCACTTGGCTTCGTCAGAACAAAAAATCTGATGCGCTCTGTTAAGCATTTTAACTGCGAATTCGTATAAGCCAAACGGCGCTTTCCCGAGCAAAATCGGGAAAGCGCCGTTTTAGAATTTGGCATGAAACGAAAGGCGCGGGGAACGCAGGTGCCCGCTTATACCTTTTCAAACGCGATTCGTTCCGCGCCGCCGGCGATGTGAATGACGCCGCAGCGGGTGAAGCCGTTTTTCAAAATGACATGCTGCATGATCGCGTTGTCGCGGTGGGTGTCGATGCGCAGGTGCGGGGTCGTCTGTTCGCAATAGGCGACGATCCGGCTGAGCAGGCCGTGAATCTGCCCGTCGCTGGCGACGGCGTGAATCGTGCCGTAGGGCGCATCGGAAAGCCACGCGCCCTGCTCGATGACGCGATAGGTCGGGTCTTCGCCGAGGATGAACGCGAACACGCCGTGGATTTCGCCTTCCTCGCGCAGGACATACAATTCGCGGGCGACGATGTGCGCGGCGATGTCCGCCTCGGTCGGGCGGGTTTGACCCCATTGGCTGGGGTTGCCGTTTTGCGCCATGAAGGCGCGGGCGTGGGCGTAAAGGGCGAGAATCCGCGGCAGATCGGCGGCAGTGGCAAGTGTAATCATGGCAAAACGCTCCTTGTGCAATATGGCTTCTATGATAAGCGAAAAACGGCGAAACGTCAACGCTCAGAACCGTAAAATCGGGCGCGCGTAAAATCGGGAAGGGGAAAGGGGATCACGGCGCGGCGCAGGAAAAGCCGAACGTCCGCCCCGCTTCGGCGCACGCGGCGCGGTTGAGATGCATCATATAGACGCGGCCGCGCTTCTCCGCGGGGATGACCTGCGCAATCTGCCCGATGGGAAGGTGGATATTGCCGGGGTAGTCCGCGTCCGTGGAATCCATGTAGGCGCGCTCAAAATTCGGATGCGATTGGATGAACGCGGCGAGCGTTTCCGTCGTACAGGTATCCGACGAAAAGAACACGCCGCCGTTTTCGGTCTCAAAGATGAAGGAAAAGCAGCGCATCCCGTCGGAATGGCGGGTCGGCACATAGCGGAAGGACCGGAACGACGAGAAGCCCAAAGCGCCGCCGTCCTCCACAAAGGCGAATGCGTTCTCCTGCACGCCGAACAGGCGAAGAAGCGTCGCGACGTCCGCGCGATAGGCCGCGTCCTCCGGGAGAACCAGCTTGGGGATGATGTGCAGCATGTAGAAGCAGTAATGGCAGAGCGAACCGAGCGAGCCGCAGTGGTCGCTGTGCAGATGCGAAAGGGCGACGGTGATATCCGTCACGCCGGAAAGCGCGCCGCGCCGCAGAAGATCGGCAAAGACGCTTTCGCCGCAGTCGAGCAGCAGCAGACGGCTGCCCTCGCGGAGATAGGCCGACGTGTTGCCCGCCTCGACGTAAAAGGCCGCGCCGCGCCCCAGAAAATGAAGCTCCATGAAATCAGCCTCCGATGATTGAAGAATAGACCCATGATACCCCGGCGCGGCGGAAATGTCAAATATCAAATGAATGTAAAAAACACGAACAAAATGCGAAAAAAATGAATCAAAATACGGAATCCCGATTGATTTTGCAGGCGCGATTCGGTATAATAAAACGTAGGTTTGAAACCACAACCGAACAGAAAAAGGAGCAATCGGATTATGAAGAAGATTTGTCTGCTGCTGACCTTTGTTTTCGTCATGCTGCTGGGTGTTTCCGCGCTGGCGGACATGGATGTGAAGGAGCTGACCGTTCAGTTCGTGCCGACCAACACCGAAACCGCCGACGCGACGACCGCGGAGTTTTCCGCGTATATGACCGAGCTGATGGGCATTCCGGTGAAGATGACCGTCGCGACCAGCTACAACGCCATCGTCGAGGCCATGGAGTCCGGCACGGTGGACGTGGGCATCATGCCGCCGGCGACCTATGCGCAGGCGCGCGAGATGGGCGTGGCGAAGGCCATCCTCTCCACGACGCTCAACGATTACGACGAGAACGAGCAGCTGATGCCGGGCGTTCCGGTTGGCAGCTTCAAGGCTGAGGTGCTCGTGCGCGCCGATTCCGGCATCACCGGCTATGAGGGTCTGGCGGGCAAGACGATTGCCTACCTCGGCGCTTCCAGCGCGTCCGGCTACATCTACCCGGTCGCCGAGATGAAGATGGCGGGCATCGACACCGATTCCTGCACGTGGGTGAACATCACCTCGATCCCGAGCGCGATTCTGGCCGTCATCAACGGTCAGGTGGACGCCTGCTTTGTGTTCGAGGGTGCGCGCTTCGTGTTCTCCAGCGCCGTGCTGGATGAGAACGGCAATCCGTATGATCTGTACAGCCTGCTCTCCGTCGCGAAGCTCTCCGACGGCGATATCCCCAACGACGCGATTGCGGTCAACACCCGCCTTTCCGACAACGACGCGCAGATCGTGAAGGAAGCGTTCCTCAAGATGGCTTCCGACGAAAAGGGCCTTGAGATCATGGGCGCGTGGAACCACAGCGGCTATATCGAGGCGAACGAGGCCGATTACGATACCATCGCGCAGTATATCGAGCTGGCGACGGAGTAAACGTAAATTGAAAACGGCATAAAGAAGGGGGTATTCTTTCCTCTGAACGGGGGAGGAATACCGCTTTCTGCTGTTTAAGAAAAAGCGCCGAACAACGAAAAAGACCAATCGGAAGCGAGTGGAAAACAACATGATTACGTTTGACCATGTATCTAAAACCTATCCAAACGGCGTGAAGGGGCTCGTCGATATCAATCTGACGATTCCGGATGGGGAATACGTCTCCATCATCGGCCTGTCCGGCGCGGGCAAGAGCACGCTGCTGCGCGCCATCAACCGTTTGAACGACGTGACCGAGGGCGTCGTCTCGATTGACGGGCAATCGATTACCGGAGCGAATAAGCGCGAATTAAAGCGGATTCGCCGCAAGATTGGTTTGATCTCCCAACAGTTCAATCTGGTCAAGCGCCTGACCGTCCAGAAGAATGTGCTTTCCGGCAAGCTGGGGTATTATTCCACCTTCAAGAGCGTGTTCGGCCTGTTTTCAAGAGAGGATTATGCCCTTTGCCGGAGCGTGCTGGAAAAGGTGAATCTGGCGGACAAGGCGCACGATCGCTGCGACAACCTTTCCGGCGGCCAGCAGCAGCGCGTTTCGATTGCCAGAACGCTGTTTCAGGAGGCCAATATCATTTTGGCGGACGAACCGGTAGCTTCGCTCGATCCGGTGACGTCGCAGGAAATCCTCACGGAGCTGAAAACCATCAACCGCACGATGGGCAAGACGGTCGTGGTCAACATTCATTCCATCGCGCTGGCGCGGCAGTTCTCCGACCGCATTATCGCCCTGCAGGATGGCAGGCTTGTCTTTGACGGCACGCCGGCGGAACTGACCGACGACGTGCTGCGCATGGTCTACAAGGGGGATTCGTTCCTCAAGGAAGAGGCGCGCCATGAAAATTAAAGATACCGTTCATTTTGAGTGGTACAAGCATCTGTTCATCGCGCTGCTTCTGCTGGCGTTTTTGTACGCGAGCATCGTCAGCACCGATGCGAATTTCGAGCAGCTGGCCGGAAACATCGGTCAGGTGGGCGTATTCCTCAAAAAGCTGGCCCATCCGCAGTTCTCCTATCTGCCCAAGCTGGTCGATCCGATGGTCAAGACGCTCAAAATGTCTGCGCTGGGCACCGCGCTGGGGATTCTGCTGGCGATTCCGTTTGCATTTCTGGCCACGACGGTGGTGACGGACAACCGGATCATCACCGGCGTGTGCCGCTTCTTTCTGAATGTCATCCGCACGATTCCGAATCTGCTGCTCGCGTCCCTGCTGGTGGCGATTGTGGGCATCGGCGAGGCGACGGGCGTGCTGACGATTGCGATTTTCACGTTCGGCATGGCGTCGCAGCTGATTTTTGAGTCCATTGAGACCATCGACCTAAGCCCGGTCGAGGCTGCGACGGCGGTTGGCGCCAACAAGCTCAAGGTTGCGGTTTGGGCGATCTGGCCGCAGATCACATCCAGCGTGGTCAGCTACACGTTTTATGCGTTTGAGCTGAATGTGCGCGCCTCCACGGTGCTGGGGTATGTCGGTGCGGGCGGCATCGGCGTGAAGCTCAACGAGGCGCTGGGGCTGTTCAAATACGAGCGGGTGTCGATCATCATTCTGTTTATTTTTGCGGTGGTTGTGTTGGTTGACGCGCTTTCCGAAGCGATCCGCAGGAGGCTGAAATGAAGATGAGGCTTTCTGATTCGATCAAAAAATGGGCGATTGCCGCCGCGGCGGCCGCGCTGCTGGTTTGGTGCGCGGCGGATATCGACTGGAGCACGCTGAATTATTTCTCGTGGGGCACGTTCAGGGCGACAATCGCCAACCTCTGCAAGCCGGATTTCGCCGCGTTTTATACCGGGAGTTCGGAGGATATCTTCCACCTGATGCTGCTGACGGTGGGCATCGGTTTCTTTGGCACGACCATCGGCACGGTTCTGGCCGTTCCGTTTACGCTTCTGGCTTCCCGCAGCCTGTGGAAAAACCCGGTCGTGCCGCGCGTGGGCAAATTTGTGCTCGACGTGCTGCGCGCGTTCCCGGAGCTGGTGTACGCGATCATTTTCATCAAGGTGGTCGGGCCGGGCGCGTTTGCGGGCGTGCTGGCCATCGGCGTGCACCAGATCGGCATGCTGGGCAAGCTCTTCACCGAGGAGATGGAGCGCATGGATGAAACGCCGGTGGAAGCCTGCCACGCGGTCGGCGCGAACGGGGTGCAGACGATGTTCTATGCCCGCCTGCCGCAGCTCATGCCGATTTACGCCTCGCTGGTGCTCAACCACTTCGAAATCGCGGTGCGCAGCGCTTCGACGCTCGGCCTTGTCGGCGCGGGCGGCATCGGCGCGACGCTGATCTTCGCGATTCAGGCCTGCCGCTGGTCGCGCGTGGGCATCATCCTGCTGACGGTCATCGCGACGGTTTTCCTGCTGGATATGCTGACCGGCTGGGTGAGAAAGAAACTCCGATAAGGGAAATGAACCGAATATCCGCGCCGACTGTGCTGAAAAACGCCGTCGGCGCGTTTTTTGGCGCGCGAAAAAAGGATTTTTTTGAGTTCAAAGCGAACAATATATTTGTTGCCCCTTTTTGGGCGCATATTTCACGATGAAGCGAGGAAGAAAAATGGTAACTCGTTCAGACAGACTGGATCATGTCCATTCCGATATCCGCGGTCCGCTGTATCAGGAGGCGCTGCGCATGGAATCCGAGGGCATCAACGTCCTCAAGCTCAATACGGGCAACCCCGGCCGGTTCGGCTTCAAGCTGCCCAACAGCGTGCGTCAGGCGCTGGCGCTGCATATCGACGAGGCCGTTCCGTATTGCGATGTGCGCGGCATGGCGGCGGCGCGAAACGTCATCTGCACCTATCACATCGGGCGCGGGCTGCAGGGCATCATGCCAAACGACGTGTTCATCTGCAACGGCGTGAGCGAGGCGGCGAGCATGCTGCTCAACGCGCTGATCGGCACGGGCGACGAGATCCTGCTGCCGTCGCCGTGCTATTCCCTGTGGAGCAACAACGCCTATCTGTGCGGCGGCAAGCCGGTCTTCTATCGCTGCGACCCGGCGAACGAATGGAACCCGGATATCGAGGACATCGAAAGCAAAATCACCGACCGCACCAAGGCAATTCTGGTCATCAACCCGAACAACCCGACCGGCGCGGTTTACAGCAAGGAGGTGCTGCTGGCGATTGCGGAAATCGCGCGTCAGCATCATCTGGTGATCCTGGCGGATGAAATCTACGACCGTCTGGTGATGGACGGCCTGCGCCACGAATCCATCGGCGCGCTCGCGCCCGACCTGCCCTGCGTGACGTTCAACGGCCTTTCCAAGAGCCACATCATCTGCGGCTTCCGCTGCGGCTGGATGGTGTTCTCCGGCCCGAAGGGCGAGCTGGACGCGGTGAAGGACGGCGTGATGCAGCTTGCCTCCATGCGCCTGTGCGGCAACGCGCTGACGCAGCTGGTCATCCCTGCGGCGCTGGTGGACAGCGAGAGCACGCACGAGATGCTCGTGCCGGGCGGCCGCCTCTTTGAGCAGCGCAAGGCGACGCTCGAAGCGCTGGATAAGATCGACGGCGTGGATTATGTGACCAACCATGCGGCGTTCTACCTGTTCCCGCGGCTGGACAAGAGCAAGTTTGATTTTGAGGATGCGCACGACTTCGCGATGAAGTTCCTGCATGAGCAGCATGTGCTCGTCATCCCCGGCGGCGGGTTTGACTGGCACGAGGATTTGCGCTTCCGCATCGTCATGCTGCCCGAGCCGGAGACGCTCACCAAGGCGATGGGCGATATGGCGTATTTCCTCAAGCAGCATCGAATCTGATTTTACGCATCGTTTGCGCATAGGGAAGGGACTGTCGGGAAAAACTGACAGTCCCTTCAGACTGCAGACAAAAAGCTATTCTCCCCCGAAGGGGGAGAATAGCCCTTTCCGC
>OLGB01000422.1_pt1 | contig 61762 bp, 55 predicted proteins | sample 1605691 | NCBI WGS metagenome assembly OLGB01 (sample SAMEA3888925, study PRJEB22519) | human gut metagenome | biome: human gut; feature: human-associated habitat; material: faeces | place: Denmark | collected 2010
ACAGTTTTTTTGTCCGATAGTAAAGACACTGTCAGAACAAGTCTTGACTATTACATCTTATGATACATTTTGAATTGCTGTATTCCTGCGTGTCAAGGCGTACGTTTGACCGGAGATAGTTGTATGTTATTCCTATTTGCTTCGATGAGAAAGTGCCGTAGATGGCAGCTTTTGAGCCGAAATAGAAATCTTTCTGTGGCTCTCCGTCAATAACTATTGGCTCCCGTAGTTCTACATGATAAATTTTTGTTTGCTTCATAAGCCTAATTCCCCTTGTTTGTTTTTATTCGACAAAACAGTATCCACCCTTGCTATTTCGTCATCAATAATCTTTTCCTGTCGCTTGGATGCAGAAAGGTCCATTGACAATCGACTTTTGAAATATCTTTTTTGAAGTTCCCGAAGTTTTACGACGGCTTCAAAGAATTGCTTACTGTTCATTCGATACCTCCTTTCAGTAATTCGGGGTTGTCAAAAATATTCCCAATAACCTCATAGTCAAATGAGCTTAAAAGTCCATTGTCCTCTTCCTGCTTAGGCATTTTGGTAATAAATTCCTCTCCAAACCGTATTTCTGGTCGCATGGATATAATACTTGTTTCGTGTTTAATCCCAATCCTTGTTTCTGCATGCTCTTTTACATGAGGCATGTATTGCTCTGGGTAATAGTCTGATTTTACAACTTTTCTTTTCACAATATCGCCTTCGTAAACCTCGTTCCCGTTCTTATCGTATAGCCCGGTAAACTGTCCTGTTGTTTCAGGAGCCACGTCATACCTGGAATAATCGACCGTATTCCAATCAGAAATTTCACATTCCGTACCATTTGATGTTAATAAGTCTCCATATATCCATTTGCCATTCGGCCTTTTTCCTCTAAACTTTATAGTTCTCATACTCATTTCTTTTTAGTTGTTAATTAATTTCTACCGGATTATTGGCTAATGACAACGGACCACCAATGATTTTTTCAATTGTTCCTTTAGGCAGGGTAATGCCGTAATCATCATCATTTACAGTTTCTTCATGTACACCTGCACTATAATCGTGCGGATCATCATAAACAAGCTCTAACCTAACTCCTAAAACTTTCCATGTATCTTCTACTCTGTCATAAGTGGGAAGGTCATTAAATATTAATTCCTCTCCATTTCTGTTTACAGCTAAAAATGCCATAACTATACTCCTTTCTTTTTATAATTGCTTCAATTTTACTTCTCTAACAACAGCAAGAGGCGTTTCTTCGCTGAATTTGACTAATATCTGCTGAACTATTTCCGCCAAGCTGCGATTCAATGTTAACGGTGAAAATGTACCGTCTGAGTTTTTCTGAAACAGTAGTATAGAACCGTCTTGCAGATTTCCGAATGCTGTATTCGGGGTTGAAATATCTATATCACTCATAACTTTTATCACTTATTATTAGTTATTAATTATTCTCTTTCATTTGACATTTTACGACCCTTACTGGTAGCATAATAAACAGTAGGTTCTCCTTCTTTGTCGATAGCCCCTATCCATCTTCTTCTTTCAGCTTCTTGGATGAATAAATTGATGCCATAGTATGACTTATTTTTCAGCCAATCCAATTCATTTAATTGGTCGAACGTCATCCTTCCTCCCCAAACAAGCGAACTCGTCAGCATTTCCGCTCCTTCAGTCAATATATTTGCCATGACTCAGTTATTTTTAGATAATAGGTTTGTTTAATATCGAAATGATGATCTGCTGAACTTCTATAATCCATTCGGCCGGAACGTGGGAAAGGATGAACTTTTTATAGTAGTACTCTCTTTCTTCCAGATTCAGATTTCTGTACACCCAATCATCTTCGCAATTAAGCCAGATCATTTTTCTTTTACCTTTAGGGCAATGAGATACTTTTATTTGCCAATAAAACCGATTAGAGTAATCGATAGTTAATGATACTTCGACCTCATATCTATCTCCGTTTTCCTTCTTATAGACTGCACTTGCTTTCATACTCCTTATTTGCTTTAAAGAGGGATGAGTTCGCCGAGTGTTTTATCCCAACGCCTGTTTGCTATCTGTACACGTACTACCAGCGCATCACGTTATTTACAGGATTAGATGGTTCTTATGTGGCGGATGCTGGTAATTCTAACAACACACTCGTACTGATTGCTGCAAACTGTTTCCCTCTTGTGTTTTTTATTCTGATTGAGTTAATAATTGGGGGTTATCGTAAATATTACCAATTACGGTACAATCCTCGTTATGACAGGCTTCTCCGAAAAAATGAAGATAAGCCCATCCTTTTTTATCAAGTGCAAATCCTGCAAAATGTTCATTATAAACAACTTTGCAAATGTGTTTTCCACATTGAACAATATCACCTTCATGTATGCAATGTCCGGTCTTGTCCAAAAGTCCAGTGAACTGCCCTACAGACTCTTGATGAACTTCAAATGCACTGCCGGTTTCCTGCTGTCGAATGAATACTGTTCCATTGGCATAATGGCATAAATCGCCATAAATCCATTCATTGGCAAAGACGCCGCCGTCATCAATATGCTTTGCTCTGAATACTATCTTTCTCATACTGTTTAATTTAGAATTTTACAATTTCCTTTTTTGTATGCTTTTTCGGTAAGTTCTCTGATACCGAAATAGATAGAAGATGAAAATAGGTTGTGTCAATACCCCTATTTTGAAAATAGCTTTTTAAACGTTCGCAGATTACCATGAAACAAGTATCTGTTTCCTTTAAAGTCGTTTCAAAGTTTTGAGAAAGCTGGTTCCCGTATAGATATATCTTTTGTCCTATTTTCATTTGACTTTCAATTGTTCAATAGTGACTGGAATAACGCGGGTAACGGCATAATAAGCATTATTCGTTAATTGGCGTTGCCATGCAGAAAAGCGGGGCGACCAGCGGAAGCCGTTGTGTTTGAGATTTGAAATAACGTCCGGCTGCGGCTTTGTGTCGAAAACTATCTGCACCCTATCCTCGGAATAGTTTTTGATTACCCGGCCACCATCGAAAAGTATTTCCGCATCTTCCTGGTTCTTTCTTTCGGCCTGCTTTACGATTGACTGATTAGCAAGTTCAGCGAGTTTCCAGAATTTATGACGATTGGTAAATATTGGCTTATCCCGATTTTCATTCAAGGTTTTGATATATTCAATCGCTTTGTTTGTAAGCTCAACCTTACCATTTCTTGCGATCGTCTCCAACTTATTATAAAGATTTGTTGGTAAAAAATGATTATCTATCATGCTCTTTACATGTATCCATTCTTCCTTTGCTTTTTGTTCTTTCGGCTTTGCATCCTCTATCTTACGAGCTATCGCTTTGAGCGCTTTTTCTCTCCATGCTGTAAATTCATTTACAGCATTGTCATAGTAATTGTTCATCTTCTCATTTCGTCTTGAAGGAAAACGGGCTGGCCCTGTTATCATGACGCTCATTATACGAGAATGCTTATTGAATAATATTTCAACCCATTCTTTGTACTTGGATATATATCGCTCTCTTTCTTCTTCCGGTATCTTTTCAATGTCTGCATTTAGTTTTTCTTCGTACATACGTATGTAATGTGCCCCACGTTCTTCCGGACTGAAGCTTGTACCGTGAAAAGCTCTAACAGCAATACTCCAAAGCTCTTCAAGATTTATCTCGTATTTCCACTCTGTGACATACCAGAAACCCAGGTCTTTGTCATAAATAACAATTTCTTCGTTGTCGGAAATGCGAGTTGCAGTATGAGCAAAGTTGCAGTGCATTAAATTTTCGCTCAACTTCTTGCCTCTCCAATTAAAGAGCCATTCCCCTTGTTCTGGATTTTTTGTACTAATCACTTTTGATGCTCGGTGGCAGTTCTTCTTTGCCAGCAGAATCTGTTCGATTCTGTCGGCTTCTCTTTTTTCTTCTCGTGTCATAATTGTGTTGTGTTAAAAATGAGTTCTATTAAACTCTTATATTGTCATGCAAATATATATCATATAATTGATATATGAAAGGTTTTTGTGTTTTATTTAGCTGTTGAATAGATTTGTATATGTTAAAATTGTTTTTAGATGCATCTTCATTGACAAATTAAAGAAGGTTTAATAGACTACAATGGTTATTTTTACCGCAAAAACAGATTGTTAGGTTATGAAAAAGAAACTTTTAGAAGCGTTGAAAACCAAATTTGTGGGTATAGACGAAGCAATTCTTGACCGGATTGCAACAAAAAAAGCGGAAGGATTGACGGATGAAAGTAAGATTACGGCCCTTGTGGACGGCATCACTATTCAATACGTTATTCAATCGTACGGGGACTACCGGGCTAATGAAGCAAACGTTTCCTCTGTAAATAATTACGAGGAAAAGTACGGATTGAAGGACGGGAAACCTGTAGAAAAAGGTGGGGACGGAAACGGAAGCGGAACAGGGAAGGAAGGTAAAAAAACTTACACTGCTGATGAATTGGATAGCTATCTCAATACCAAACTGGAAGAGAAATGGAAACCTTATCAGCAGGAAATTGAAACCTATAAAGCCGAAAAAGCGAAGTCGGAACGCCAAACACTTATAACCAGCAAGGCTAAAGAGCTGGGTTTGACAGATAGCGACATGGAGTTTGTGACGGTACCGGAAGACAAAGACGTTTCCGAGTTTTTGACAGGTTACAAGCAATCTCTCATTAATCGCGGGTTGAAACCGGCAGAGTCCGAAGGGGCACAGGTCGGAGACGAACAGGTTCAGAATGCTGTAGCAGATGATTGGTTGGGTAGTCTCACTGTTTCCCAATAGTTTAACTTTTAATTAATTGACAAGATGAAGTTTAGAAAAAAATTCTTCGGTGGCACGCGACCTATTTATACAGGTTCTCCTGCTATTGGTGTTGTTGGCGGCTTCACTCTGGACAAATCAAAAATCAACATTCCTGTTGGTGCGATTATTCCGGCTGGTTCTCTGGCGCAATATGATGAAGCAACCCGTAAATCGGTAGTGCTGAAAGCTTCGCGTGTTATGGCTATCGACGTTACAGACGCAAAGAAAGTTTCTTTGGAGTCAGACGAATTTGTAACTCCGATTTTCGTTGTAGGGGACAGCGTATTAGCGAATGAAGCAACAGGTGATTTTGAAAATGCACCTACGATTGTCAAGGTTACGGATGATTCAAAAGGCTTTGTCGTTGAATTATCGGCTGCAATTGCAGGGCTTAAAGTTGGTGATGCTTTGTTCCAGGTTGTTGCTGGTGTAGCAGAGGGGGAAGGTAAAGCCCCGGCAGTATTACTTACAGATGCTCCACAGGGATTGTCTATGAAGTCAGGTAATCCATTGGGTACCGAAGTATTGCCGGATGAAACGACCTTTGACGTTTCTATTGATTCAAAGAATGGAATGTATTACGAACGTCGTATTCCGCCTATTCCGGCCAGTCTCAAAAATGGTATTCTGTTGAAAACCAATCCGAATATCAAGTTTACACAATCCTTCTAAATGAGGTAGATAGATGAAATCAATTTTTTCAACATTTAAGGTAAACGACGCAAAGACAGGCAAGCCGATTGATTTGATCGGAACTATGCAGATTGCGTTTGATAAGGCTTCCCTCTCCCAGAAAACGATGTGGGAAGAAATGTATGTAGATAAATGGTTTGAATACAGACCCGCGCAGTTAGGTTTGACCGCAGAAGGTATCATGGGTAAATACCATGTTCGTATTCGTGCATCCATTATCGGTAATAATGCTGATACTCCGCTTCGTCCGGGCAGAGGCTTTGAACTCTGGTCAGGTAAAATTCCACGCATGGGGCATAAGTTTATGACGGATGCTGACACATTGCGTACCCTGTTACAAGTGTACGAAAATAATCGTATCAATCCAGCTCAGAAGCTGAATGAAATCAAGAAATGCATGTTTGGTGATTACAAAGATGCTTACTTGGGTTGTAAGGACGTTGTGGATGAAATCATCTTGAAAGCCCTGTCTAATGGCGGTGTAGCTATCTTTGACCCGGCTATTGACAATCCAGACGGCATCAAGTATATGGTTGAATATGATATGCCGGCTGAAAACAAAAAGCTGGTTAAGGCTGGTGAAGAGTGGACCGAAGCTAACATTAATAACACATCTATTGATGTTGCCTCACTTTTGCAGAAGATTGTATATGATTACTTACAGAAAGGTGTTGTCTTTGATAAAATCTTGATGGCTCCTGATATTAAGTATTGGATGATGCGTAGTGTAGGTTTACGTACCGGTTACCTGGGTAAAGACAAGAATACCCGTTCCTTGACTGAAGATGAGTTCTCTGCTTATCTGAAATCAATGAAAATTCCGACGATTGAAGAAATCAACCGTAGAACCGCTTATCAGAAAGACGGTAAACCGACAAACATTAATCCGTGGAATGACGATGTTATTTCCTTCATTCCGAAAACGGAAGATGGGAAGCTGGGTGAAGTTCAGCCGGCATTCGAAGATAATGCAATCCTTCCGGACCCGAATGTGCAGTACACAGACGCAGGGGAAGGTATTCGTATCGCAAAATGGACAACCGGTGAATCAACCGGCGATCAGGCTGCCGAATGGACCCAAGGAACGTGGCGTGCTGTACCTATCATTTCTTGCATCAATGGCGTTGTTAATTTACAGGTTAGAAATCTCGACAAACCTTTTGCCGAAGATGCCACAACCGTGAATTACAATCCTGTAAGTGAAATTCCATCTGTATAATTTGTAAAAGTGATTGCTATGAAAATTGCAGCATTGAAAGAATTTAACGATAAGGAAACACAGGTGGTTTATCATCGTGGCGATGTTATTTCCCATTTTTCAGACGAACGTGTAGCTACTGCCGTCGGCCTTGGTTTGGCTATGGTTTTGAATGAAAAAGAGGTAAAAAACAGTTCAGGCGTTACCGGATTGTCTGGTAAGACGGATACTACGCAAACCGCCAAAACGGAAACGGTACAGACTACTAAAGTTGAGGGAACCGATCAGGCAGTAAAAACAGAACCGACGGGGCAGACTGTAAAAAGTGATGTTGATTTTACTTTGACAGACATTGATATGAGCTTGCAGTGGCAGAAGGTTATTGCTCTCATTAAAGTGTTCGGAGACGTAGAAAAGTTGAACGGTTATCTGGCTGACGAAAATAAGTCAGAAAAGCCCCGTGTGTCTGTTATTGCAGCTTTGGAAAGCCGTATTTCGGAACTTTCAAAAAAAGAGAAATAAGGCTGTATGAAAAATTCGGAAGTGTTCATAGCTAAATGTTTGCATTATAACCCGACGTCGGTTATTGTGTGTGATGCCCTTGATGATGTAGGCTTAATGCCGGATGATGAGTGTAAGGACAAACGTGTTGTGGTGAAGGCTGTTTTAGGTTATCTGTCGGGTGTTCTTTCCCTTTCTTCGGAGAAAGAAGTTGATTGTGCGAATACTTATGATCGTGAAGGTCTTGAAACGTACATCAAGATGCTGTGTAAACAGTTTAACTATGACGCTTCCGTTTTTTTAAGTGATAACTCAACTGAAATAGAGGACGGTTCAGCCCTGTGGTAAATGTGGTATAATGATAAAATAGAGTTGTTTGTTGATAGCTCCGATAGTGGCTATGATGAGAATTTTAATCCGGTTATCCCGGCAAAGTTTCCCGTAGACTTAGGTCGGTGCAAAATACATGGTAATCCAACAGCCAAAAAGGTTCGGTCTGCAGACGGTGTAGATTACGTGTATAGCTATCAGGTTGTCATTGAAACCATACCTTCTATATTCCCGAAATTGGGTGATAAGGTACGAATAACGAAGTCAGACGGTAGTATCTCCGGTTTGGAGATGACTGTTGCCGGTTTCGGTACGATGAAAGGTAAAGCAAGCGTTTTGCTATGAAATTTCAAAGAACAGGTGATTGGAAAAATGTACCGTTGATTTTGGAACGGCAGCTAAAACGTGTTGAGGAAGCTATCGTATTTAACTTTTTAGTAATTGGCGAGAACTGTGTCATCCATGCGCGCGATAATGGCGAGTATAAGGACCAGACAGGCAATCTCAGGAACTCTATTGGTTATGTGATTGCTTACAATGGGGAAATCTTAGAATGGGGCTTTAAATACTCTTCTGGAATATCAAATAAGGGGGAGTTCTTAGCTAAGTATAAGATAAACGAAATGCTTGCCGGCGATACAGGTTATTCTTTGATTATTGTAGCAGGTATGAGTTACGCCCGTGATGTTGAGAACAGAGGTAAAAATGTTTTATCGGGTACCGAAGGTTATCTGAAAAAAGAAGTGAGAGCAAAGATGAAACGTATTCTTTCTAAAGCTGGGTTAAAATGAGAGGGCAGGAAGCGATAACGATAATATGCAAGATGCTGGCGGCCGCTAATCTGGGTGTCAGAATTTTTAAGAATAACCGGGAGAGTAATTTCCTCGGTAAGGAATATATCGTAGTTAATCATCTTCCTTTTTCCTTGGAACCGGGTTTGCAGGAAGGATATGCAAACATTAATATTCACGTGAAAGATGCAGATACCGGAGAGCCGGATAGTGCAAGGATTGATGAAATTTCAACTTGTATTATCCCCTTATTCAAAGAAACAGAAGATGCAGAGTGTAACCAATATACAAAACGAAATGGTGCTGAATTTGCCCTTTATGATGACTCTTTTTCGGATGATGATGATAATACTCATTATCAGAATTTTAAAATTAAAGTAACGTATTACAATTAAAAATCAATGATATGTCAAAAACTGCGGTATATGGTATTGAATACCTCAAATTAGCTGCTGCGATTGAAAGCGGGGAAACCGCTGGTGCTTATCCGGATTTTGATACGGTGGCTAACATTTTCAAGGTGGTAGCTATTCCTAAAGACTCTTTTTCCCATAATGATCAGGCACCTGGTGATAACGATATTGAAGTAGAGGACATGGATACGCTCTATGCTTCGCTTCCTTCGGATACCGGTAGTGAAGGTTTTACGGTTCAAACGTATGATATGGGAGAGAATGCCTATAAGTATCTAATGGGGTATGTTAAAAATGGAGAATGGAATGAGGAAACGGTCGGATTCCAATTGCCCAACCAAGCAGTGGAACTAAAGACCAAAGAATTCCAAGATTTCCCTGCTCGTATTTTCCAGTGGGCTAAGATGAAAGTGAAAGTGACAAAGACCGGTACGATCGGTAAGTCCGGATTCCCGAATTTCAACCTTGAGTTCAAGAAGGTCGCTAACCTTGATAAGACAGGGAAGGAGATCAGCGGAGCACGTAATAAAATTTATACTGCTCCTGCTCCCGAAGTATGATGTTGAGCCGAAAGGTATGTGTGCATAATCGTGTGGTAATGTTGTTTTGCCCCGGTCAATACGGGCCGGGGCATTTTAATTTTAGTGAAGATGAAGAAAGTTAATGATGAAAGTGTTCAAGGGCGTACAGTTGAGGCATTTGCGGAACGTCCTATAATTGTGTTTTTTGGTTGTATCCCGTTTTTAATCAAGCCAATCACTCTTACTCAGATTTGGGAAATCGGGAATATCGTTAAGGATATGACCCCGATTGAAAAAGAGAAGGTTGAAAATATAATCAGTGATGTTGCGGCAGTTCTTTCTTATTCAAATGAGGGGGCAAGCATTGCTGATATTGTTGTGTTATTCATGTTTCGTAGCACTTGGGGGCGCTGGCTGTTTGGCAACTTTGTAAAGAAAAGATTAACCGTCAAGAAGCACAAAAAGATACAGAATTTCATGGCTCGTTCTATGGACCCCGCTTTTTTTTTAAGCACTATCATTTTCCTAAGAGGGATAACAGAGCTGACAAAACCGACGAATACAGCCGAAGTGATAGCCCCTGGTCCACAATCAGCGGAGTGATGAAGTACTACCGTATGAGCTATATTGAGGTTACTCAAAAAAGGTCATACTTAACTATCCAGCTATTGAATGCTGCTATACCTGGTTCAAAACCGGTAGAAAGTGATGATGATAACGCAAAGAAAGAACCGGAGAAAAAAATTCATGCAAATGAATATTTCGCCCAATTTATGTAGTATATGGATACCCAGGGAACGATAGGCATTAAAGCCACGTTGGATATTTCCGAAATGCAACGGAACGTCCAAAAGTATGTTCAGAACATAAATATGATGCAAGATCATACGGACGTTGCCAGCCAGTCCGTTGCTAAGTCTTTTTCCCGGATGCAAGCTGCCGGGGCTGCATTTCTTTCGCTTAACTTAGCTAAGCGTTTGGCTTCGGAAATGGTTTCAGTTTATGGAACTTTCCAACAGCTTGAAATAAAGTTCACATCTATGTTGCATAGCGGGGAAAAAGCTAAAAAATTGATGGGTGAACTTGTTGATTTTGCTGCTAATACACCGTTTGATTTGAAGGGCGTTTCCCAATCGGCAACACAACTTGTCGCTTACGGGACCGCTGCCGATGGCGTTATAGACCGTCTTACCCGTCTTGGTAATATAGCTGCTGGATTAAGTCAGCCAATAGGTGATTTGGTTTATCTCTATGGAACCAGCATGACGCAAGGTCGATTAATGACAGAAGATTTGAATCAGTTTGCTGGGCGTGGTGTGCCAATTTTCTCTGAACTTGCCAAAGTGATGGGAGTAAATAAGGAAGAAATTAAAGATTTGGCATCCGAAGGCAAAATTAGTTTCTCCTATCTTGAACAGGTTGTCGAAAATCTTACGAACAAAGGTGGAATGTTCTACAATCTCATGGAAGAACAATCTAAATCCGTTACAGGTAAAATATCCAATCTGGGTGATACTATTGATACAATATTTAATGACCTTGGTAAATCTAATGACGTATTTATCAACGGTGCTTTGGATGGTGCAAACTATTTGGCAGAACACTATAAAGAGGTCGGTTCTGCTCTTGGTGTCCTTATTAGTTTGTATGGCATTCACAAAACGGCTCTGATTGCTCATGCTGCTGCATATAAAGCCGCAGGAACGGCAGAAAGAGCCGCTATGATAAAAGCAGAGGCAGAAGCGTTGAAGGGGCTTGAAACCGAAGAATTAAAGGCAAAACTTACAAAGCAGGGATTGAAGGTTGGTTCTGACGATTATGTTGCTGCATTGAAATCAGAAATAGTAGCCGAAAAGGAACGGCAAACTCAAATTGCTACAACTGCAAATGCAGAGTTGGCGGTTGCGAAGGATAGGCTTGTTTTGGCTGAACAGACGAAAGCCCAGGCTTTACAGAATGTGCAACAGAAAAAGGAAGAACTTGCAGCTGTGATATCGCAGGCACAAGCTGAAAAAACGGCTTCCCTGGAAAAGAAAATGTCACTGGAAAGTGAAAAACAAAGTAGGGCTGCCCTTCGTGTAGTAAAATTGCAGGAAGAAAAAGACTCTGCTATTGCCGAAGCCCGACATTTGAAAGAAATTTCCGCAAGAGAGGAAAAAATTTCCGCTAAGAATAGGGAAATTGCTGTTATTGACAAGAAAATTGCTGCGGCTAAAGTAGAAGAGATTCAGCATTCCAAAAATGTAGTCGCTTTGCGTAAAGATATTGCAGCAGTAGAAGGTAATACAACTTCCAAGAAAATAGAAAAGCTGCAAACACAATTGAATACTGCTGAACAGAAATTGAATTCGGCAGAAATAAGTCGTAATACTGCTGTTAGGGAAATTAATTCAAAACAGATGGTCATAAATACAGCAACAAAGAAAGCGGGAACTTTACAAACCGGATTGGAAACAGCCAGTATATCTGCAAATACGGCAGCTAAATCATTGGGGGCAAAAGCTACTTCCTTGCTTACTATTGCGACATCAAAGTTGAATGCTGTTATTGCAGCTAATGCTTGGACAATTGCATTAGCCGGAATAGTCGCTTTGGGTTATGGAGTGTACAAATTGATAACTTATCAAACAGAGGCTGAAAAGTGGCAAGGTAAATTGAATGATCGTTTCCGAGAATTCAATAGTGAGGTATCTACGGAACAGACGGAAATTGACCGTTTGTTTGGCAAACTCGATGCTGCGACAAGGGGTACAAAAGAATATGATGATGCAAAGAAGTCTATACTTGACAAGTATGGTGAATATCTTCGGGGGCTTGGTGATGAAATTGAGCAGTTAACTAATGTGGAAGCGGCCTATAAAGCGGTAAGTGCGGCTGCAAGACAATCGGCTATTGATCGAGCCGTGGCTGATGCGAAAGGGGTTGCTTCTGACACTTATAAAGAGAATTCAACAAAACATTTGGAACAGTTAGAGAAAGCCATCCGGAATAAGATAAAAAACGAACGGGATGCTTCTGCTCTTTATTCTACCATTGTGTATGATATTCAGAAAAATGGTACTTTGTCTGATGTGGTCGATAATATTGTTAGGTCCTTTTCGAAGAATGTATATAAACGTGGAGTTGATGGTATAGAGCGGTTGTCAAAAGTAGATAATCCTATTCGTGATGCTGTTGAAGCACTTAAAAAAGATAATGAACTTTTGAATTCGGCTTTTTCTGATATTGATCAGAAATTTGGTAAAGCGAGTGTTGATTACCTGTCTATGACCTCTGAGCAAATAAAAAAGGTTATAGCTGATTATGAATCAGAAATAAAAGCAGGTCGTGAAACTGTACAGATTACAATTGATTTATCTAAAGCTCGTGAAGCATTAATAGAGGTTGAAAAACAAGAAAATAAAAAAGCTGAAACTGTAGCAGAAAGGAAGGTTCGATGGGCGAAAGAATTGGCTGATGCCGACGTGAAGCTAAATAAATTAAAGGCAGATAATTCTATTGCTACTCAAAAAGAGATTGAAGAACAACAAAAGGTTGTTGATAAACTAAAAAAGAATCTTGAAATAGATGACAAATCTGTCAATTCAAAGGAGAAAAAGCAGGAAGCCGCTAACCGTTTGAAAGTTGAAAGTGCAGAACGTTTGCAACAACTGAATGAACAACTGCAACAAGAAAGGGACGCGGCTGTACAGGCCGAATTGGATATAGCCCAGGCGAAAATTGATGCCATGAAGGAGGGACATTTGAAACAGCAGGCTCAAATAGAACTCAATTTCCGGAAAGCAAAGGCGGAAAACGAACGTCGTACCAATGAATATATAAAAAGCCAGCAAAAGATCGAACAGTTGGCTTTTGAAAAGGAGCATCCTGATTATAAGAATAAGGGGCTTGTCTTTGAGCCAAAGACAAAAACAAAAGTAGACCTTTCTAAAGAGAAACAGGATACTCTTGCAGCCTACGATAATGCGGCCGCAGATGCCCGGAGGAAAGCGGAAGTTACTTTGTTCAAGTCATTGACCGAAGAGTACCAGAGCTATACCGATCAGCGCCTTGCAATTGAAAAGAAATTTAACGATGATTTATCCGCTCTGAGAACGGAACGTAGTAAGTATCAGAATAACGGAGATACGGCTAAGGTAGCGCAGATTGACCGGTCGATAGCAGAAGCGACTAAAAACAAAGGAAAATCTTTGATGGGGCTTGACTTTGAACAATTGAAGCAAACTCCGGAATATGTGCGCGCATTTGAGAATTTGAAAAATACTTCCTCGGAAACTCTTAGTTCCCTGCTTTCTCAATTGGAGAACGCAAAGCAGACCGCCGCCAGAGTCTTAAACCCGGAAGATTTGCGGGAATATACGAGTACTATCCAATCTATCATGGATGAATTAGATAGCCGTAACCCGTTCAAGGCATTGCTCGATAAAAAGAAGGAGTTGGAGGAAGTCGGTGAAGAATTGAAGAGGGCTAAAGAACAACTTTATTATGTTCAAGCCGGTGGAAAGATCGTTACAGGTATCAAGAGTACGAATTTCAATAAAGATACCGGTGCAATAGAGGTTGAAAATGAATATATGTCTGTTGCTAAAGCTATTGAAATATATCGCAAAGCACAAGACAAAGCGGCTAAGGGCAGTAATGAATTTCAGAAAGCGGAAGAAGAGGTTGCAGATGTAGTTGATAAGCTATTTTCTTCAATAAAAGATGTTGGCGATACGATAGGGGGAACCTCCGGCGAAGTTCTTTCTTTCATAGGCGATATAGGTCTATTTGTTACGAGTTCGATTAATGCGTGGGAGACTGCTTCACAAGCAGGTTCAAAGGCAGTACAGGCAGTTGAGAAGGCTTCTGTGATTCTGGCTGTTATATCAACCGTTATTCAGTTGATGCAGAAGCTATCTTCTTTGACAAAATCTGCTTATGAGCAATACGAGGCTTATGCGGAAAAGGTCAAGGAAATTAATACGTTGAAAGATGCTGTAAATGAATATACTATTGCTGTTCTTGAAGCGAAGCAAGCGGAAGAAGAATGGTTTTCGGATAAGAACTTGAATAGTCTACGCAATTATAGAGAACTGAACGAAAAGGTAACGGATGCCTATTACGGAAAGTTGTTTGAAGATCAGGCAACATATCAGAATAAAAAAGGCGGCGGCTGGCTGACTGGTGGGCTGAATGGTATAATGAATTGGCTTTCTCCATTGGGGTGGTCAGGAGTGTGGCAAAAGTGGACTAATCAAAATTATAAAGAGGGCACAACTGCTGCAATCAATAATCTTCGTATTGAAACAAGGAAAAAGAGCAATGGTTTTCTAGGTACCGGTATTGGTGCAAAGTCTCAAAAAACAGAAGACCTGGCTACCTGGATTAAAAACCAGCCTGAATTCAAAGGTGCAGATTTATTCGATGACAAGGGATTAATCGATAAAGAATTAGCAAAGCAAGTTGTTGAAAAGTACGGTGATAAGCTTGTAGGGGAGACAAAAGATACCATAGAGGCTCTCATTGAACTTCGCGATAAGTACGATGAGTATATGGAGCAGTTACACGATTATGTTAGTTCCTTATACGATCCTCTGGTAGGCAATTTCGTTGATAGTCTTTGGGATTGGCTGGATACCGGAAAAGATGCTTTGGACTCTTTCAAGAGTTATGCGTCATCAACCTTTAGGGATATTGTTTCGGACATGATGAAAACGATAGTGCTTGAAAAGGTTATAGGGAACTTTGATGATGATATTGCCGCTTTGTACGATAAATATGCTTCTGGTGATATATCTCAAACCGATTTAATGAAAATGGTCGCGGAGCGTACCGGAGAGTTAGTGAGTAACTATGAAAGTAATATCCCGTTGTTGGAAAACATACTTAATACTGTCAATGGCTATTTTAAAGATGCCGGGATAGACTTGAAAAAACAGGATGATTCAACTCGATCAGCCGTTGAACAAGGCATACAAGGTGTATCACAGGATAGTATCTCAGAAATGAACGGGAGGCTTACTGCAACAACTATGTTCCTTTCTGATATTCTAAAGGCTGTACAGACTCAGACGGAAGCAACTGGCAATATGAGCCTCATTGTGTCCGATATGAAAGCTATGTCCGTACAGGTGAATGAGAACTTACGGATAATCAGGGATAATATAGTTGTCATGATAGGGCATTTATCGAATATTGATGCAAACACATCAAAGCTGATCGATATTCAAGAAGATATGTGTAAGGTCCGTAAGGGAATAGAGAGAATGAATGATAATGGTGTAAGAATGTTGTAGTTATGAATAGAGTTTGTTTAGTTGATGGAGTTGATATTTTTAAACGTTATGGGGCAAAAGTTACCCGTAATGGGTATAATGATTTATTGACATTTCCCCCGCTGGTAACACCGGATAGTACAAGCTGGCCGGAAGAGGATGGGGTGGAAGTTGATTTGATGGACCCGAAGCTGGACGTAAAAGAAGTATCAATATCTTTTGTTGCCGATGAGGGAAACAATTTTGTCAATTTTTTGTGCCAGCCAGGTTATCATGTTTGGTCTATGGGATTGGGGCGTGAATGGCGTTTGCGTATCAATACCCAGTCCAATAATAAATTGATAGATACGACATCTGTTTTTACGTTGAAGTTTATAGATGACTTTCCAATGCGGGCAAGTGATTATATTTCTGGTCCCGGATGCGGAGTTGTCATACCGAAATGCAACTATGAGATGGATGGCGTTTCGTGGCGTGATTACGGTATTATCGTCAAGAAGGGTAATAGAGATGAAGTCTTGAAATCTTCGGCCGTAAAACAGAATTTGTCTCAAAAGATACGGACAAAAGACGGGCAGTTTTATGATGTTGACCAGGTCGTATTTGAGGCAAAAGACGTTACATTCGATTTATATATGTGTGCCGAAAATCTTGAACGGTTTTGGCAGTGTTATGATGCGTTCTTTAATGATTTGATTCAACCGGACGAACGCATTCTCTATGCAGGATATACCGACGAAGAATATCCATGTTATTACAAAAAGTCCTCTAATTTCAAAGTATTGACATTGTCAGATAAGGTCATGGTTGAATTTAGTTTAACCCTTGTATTTACTTCGTTCCGGGTGAATGAAACTGAATATATCCTAGCATCGGAAGATGACGAACGTATTGTGTGTGAGGAAGATGGTGAAACTTGTATTGATTTGGGAATAGCTTATGATTAAGAAAAAGAAAATCAGTGAATTGCCATTGGCGCAGTCCCTTGTTGGCTTGTTTACAATTGGTGTTGATGCTGCTAACAGGAGCGTAAAGGTAAGTCTTGAATTTATCAAGACTGCTTATGATAATGTAGTTAAGGCAACACAGGATGCTATTAACGCTACGAAATCTGCTAATGCAGCGGCTAGTAACGCTAATACGGCAAAACTCACAGCAGAGGGAGCGGCGGCAAAGGCTACAACTGCGGCAGCGAATGCAATCACTGCCACAAATGAAACTAAAGACGCAACCGGCAAAGCAATCCTTGCTGCTGACGCTGCCGATAAGGCTGCCGATAGTGCTATCAAGGCCCATGATGGATTAGAGAAGATAAAGGACGATGCAGAGAAGGCTATCGAAGAAGCAGACAAGGCAGCGAAGTTTGCCAATGAAAAAGGAGTGTATGCCAATACACAGGGGAACCAGGCTAAAACTCAGGCAGACCGTGCGAAACAATATGCCGATCATCAACCATATATGGGAGAAAATGGCAATTGGTGGAAATGGGATGAAGAAAAGGGGGCGTATATTGATACCGGAATCCTTGCTAAAGGAGGTGTGATATATCCTACTTTTTCTATTGATGAGAAAGACATGGGGCTTTATATGAGTTTCGATGATGAGGTGAGTCCGAACCTTATAAAGTTCGACCAGTCTTCCGGGGAGCTCTACTTGAATGTTGGATAATCAAATAATGCAGGTTTATGACTAAGATTTTGTTAGGAAAAATATCTTTTACGGATGCCGGTACCTATACTGCCGGGACAACATTCGATCGCTTTGATTTTATTACGACGGATGATAGTTGTTATCTATCCATCAAGGATGATAATGTAGGTCATGCTTTGACTGATACTGCCTGGTGGAAGTGTATTGCCCGTGGAACGCAAGCCACGGAAGCGGCAAGGATAGCCTTGCAGGAGGCTAATAAGGCGATTGAAGCTACCAGGAATGCCGTATCTGCCGCAAGTCTGGCAAACATTAAAGCGTTGGAAGCTGAGAAACAGGCCGAAATTGCGCAAGCGGCAGGAGGGGATGCCCGGACAGCCACCGAAGAAGCGGAGAATATTATATCTGAGGGAAGGGCCCAGATTGCATCAATGAAAGCGGCTGAACAATCATTAATGAGCCAGGCCTTACTTGCTCCTACAAGGATGGAATTGAAGTATGTAAAGCGTATCACATTAGGTAATACGGTAGCTCAAAAGATAGCAGTAAGTCTTTTTCCGGCTTACGTCCTTCCGAATGTGATATTTCAACAGGCATTTTATTCCGGAGACGCTATTTATGTTGACCCTTTCGGTAATTTGACTGTACGTAAGACGGGGAATGCAACAATACATGTTGTTCCCACTCAAAATACTTCGTTGGCTCAAACAATAGTGATTGAGGTTACGGCTCCGGTTTTTCGGAAAGCAGGAGCGGTTTTGAGATTATTATCAGGTAATAGAATAAGGAAAGTATAATTGTTTAATTTTTAAAATCAATTTTATGGCTTTAACAGAACAAGAAGAAACTAAAGTGAGATCAATAATCACGGCCTTTGATAACGGCAAAACGATTGCTCAATTACCGGTAGGGGATACGAACAATCCGTCTAAATATCTGATTGAGGGAGTATCGAAAGATACGGGGGAGTCTGTTCAAATCCCGTTTGCGGATGCCGTATCAATTGTAAACAAGCACATTGCGATTCGTCGTTGGAAACGATCCCTGAGTACGCCTGTCGGTGAGGCTTACGGTAATATCGATTTCTTACGTGAGTTACCCAGTATTTTAGGTTTGGGTTGCTACCTTGTATCTCTGGACCGCAGTCGGCGTAAACTGGACCCGACGAATCACCATCGTTTTGCGGACGGTTCCCCGGCTGCCCTTGATGGGACAATGGGTGATTACCTGTGGTGTTGGAATGCTCATTATTACGCGTGGTGGGTTGATTCGACTTATTATTATGAGGCAGTAAGTTTAACGCCCATACCAGGTCGGCAGAACTATTATATTCCTGCTGGTGGAACGTCAGCTTTGGGGGCTGGTGTAATTGACCGTACGACAAATACGTTAGTCTCCGTCGTAAGTAATGACGCAAAGTATCGTGGCGGAAATAATGATGCAAACAAGGATGATAAATATAACACTTTTCTCGGAAAGGTTGCAACGAATTTGCCGGCTGCTACATTTGGGTCCTATGCACGGAAAAAGGGACAGGGCTGGGAAGCCGGCTGGTATGTGGCAAATGCCGTTGTAGGGTATCTCTATCGTATTATCATGGGTACAAGACATGCTCAATCAGCTTTCAACCCGAACAAAGATGCAAACGGGTTGTATCAGGGTGGTACGGGTGTTGGTGTAACTGATGCTGCCGGTTGGTGGAATACCGACTTTGGTTATTATCCTTTTTTATCGACATCTGCCGGTATAGAATTGGGTGACGCTGTCGGTGTAAGTGATTATGATGTTATTGGTGCGGATGGTACGAAAAAGCAAACAATGCATATACCCTGCTTTTTCGGCTTGAAAAACTTCTATGGTCATATAGGATTGATAGAACGCGGTGCTTTAATGAATAAGTTATCAGATGGTAGTGCAGACTACTATGTGGCTCCATCTCTTTATTCAGAGTTCAATATCAATTCTATTGATGGGTTGATAAAAGCGGCTAAAGTCCCGGCGAACTCTCCGGCCGGATGGAAGTATATCACGGAGATGAGTATGCAAAATCTTTGTTGTGCTCCTATCGTGGCAACCGGGACATCAGAAACTTATTACGCTGACGGTTGGTATAACGATAATGCAACTTCCGGCCTTCGCTGTCCGTTCCGTCGTGGTAATGCGAGCTACGGTGCTTATGCTGGCTTGGCGTACCTTCATGGTAACTATGCGGTCACGAGTGCTTACGTGTACTGGTCGTCGCCCCTCTGCTATTTTGCAGAGGACGTAAGCCCGGTTCCCGTGCAGAATTAGTGTTCTTTGCTGCCTTTGTGTCCTGAGTGTTCGATGCTTCCATTAGGGTGCGAAGCGCCCAAGCACCCAAGGCACGAAGTGCCGCATCTTCGTTCTTTGACTTATTGTTTCCATTCCTTTTTTTTGTGATAAAGGCAATTTTCCCGCCGGAGGCGGTCGAACCTTATAAATAAATGGCTACATTTGTACCGCCTAAATGGTGGGTTGTCTTTTCTGACGTCCTGTTCCGGCCTTCGCTGTCCGTTCCGTCGTGGTAATGCGAACAACGGTGCTAATGCTGGCTTAGCGTACCTTCATGGTAACAATGCGGTCACGAATGCTAACGTGAACTGGTCGTCGCCCCTAAGATATGCCGCTGATTTAATCAGTAAGAAGTGGAAAAGAGACCCTGTCACTTGACAAAAAATCAAGGCTAAAGGGCGTAGTACTGGTAGGCTTTATCGCCGAAGGCTCATGGCTCAATGGCAATTGCAGACACTGGACACTTTAAGACACTAGAACACTAGAGACACTAGATGAGGAGAGAAAGTAACTTTTCCGGACGTATAGCCCGGATGGAAAACTATTATAGGGCCTTTGATTATGCGAGTAGAAATAAGCATAGTAAAAAGCCCGTGCTAAAGTTCGAGGAAGATCTGGAAAAGAACCTTTCTGCTCTCATGGATTCTTTCAATGACGGGATTTTTACTACTTCACCGTATCGATTCATGACCGTTTATGAGCCTAAAGAGCGCTTGATCGGCATGCTCCCATTTCCGGATCACGTTCAGCATTGGGCCATGTTGAATGAGGTTGAAAACTATTTTACGAAATCTTTTTCTGAATATACCTACGGAGGTGTTAAGAACCGTGGACCACATGGTTACATGAGAATCATCAGGAAGGTTTTAAAGGATCATCCGGAGCGTACCTCTGACTATCTTCTATGTGATATTCATCATTTCTATCTGACAATCAATCATTCGATATTGAAAAGGCTATTGAGGACCCGTATAAAGGATAATCATTTATTGCAAAGGTTTGATGAGATTATAGATAGTGTGGGTGGTGAAACCGGAATGTACCCGGGGACTAAGTTAGCGCAATTTTTCTCGCTTGTATATCTGTATCTCTTCGACCATGACTTGAAGCGATGTTTCTCTATAAAGGATTGCCCGGCTTTAGTCGAGTATTATACGAACAGATACATTGAAGAGAGAATAGCGACCGCAAAAACAGAACGTGATTTTGAGGAACTATCTAAAGGTGTTCAATATCTTTCAGATAAATTCAAAGGGTATTTAAACCGGCTGGACTTCTGTTACCGTCTTGCAGATGATGTTCTTATTTTGCATGAGGATACCGTTTTCCTTCATTTGGTGATAGAATGGATCGGGCTTTATTACGCAAATGAACTTAAGATCAGTCTTAACCCAAAATGGAAAGTAGGCCATGTCGTTGATGGGGTTGATACAGGAGGATATGTACACTTCCCAGATCATTTTTTAGCGAGAAAACGGAATAAGGTTGCCCTTTGTCGGCAGGTTGCTAAGTTGAGAAAAAGGGGTTTGTCGAACGAGGAGATACGAAAGAAGGCGTCGTCCCGTATGGGCTTCGTCCAACATGCGAATACTGAAAATCTATTAAATAAATTAGGAATGGAGACACCAAGAAAAAGGCTAGGACAATTGATAAAGAACAAAAAAAGTCCGTGGGAAGATTTGCCTGCCGATCGTAAGATAAAGTTTGATGATATTCTTTATGATACCCGTTTGCCGGAGGACAGGCGAGGATCGGAGGAAGATAAACTTATTGAGTTGATAGATTATAAAATAGTGGATAGTAAGATTGAAAAAAATGAGGATGGCACTTTCAAAAAGTGCTTAGTCATTCGTTTCAAATGGAAAGGGGAGGAATATTATTCTTTCACTGGTTCCGCTGTCTTGATCGATCAAGCTCTTACGGACTTCTCTCATGATGACCTACCGGTTGATACGGTTGTAAAGGTCCTACTAAACAAGTATAATAAGAAGTTTTTTAGATTTACGTAATATGGATTTTAGACAAGTTTATACAGATAGAAAAACATACACTCAGTTTGATGACAATCATTTCCTACTTTATTTGAACGAGGAAGTAATTGAGGATTATACCCCGGAAGTACGAGAGGGTGAGTCGGCGCTTGAACCTTGCACGGCTTACGCTTATACTGGAACAGAGAAGGATGGTGGTACGATTATCGAGGCATCAACAGTTAGTTATGACGCATTCGTATCTGGATTGGTACGAAAAAGATATTCAGCGGATAGGGTAGAGGCTATCACCCTCAATAAATTAAGTTCTAATGAGGATAGAAGGTCTGAGTTTGATGCTGAATTTTTAGAATTGGAAGAGTATCGTAATACATGTAAATTGTATGCAAAGGCTTTGCTAGGGTAAACTTTTGTATATCAAAGGAAAGGGGCAGGATGATTCTTGCCCCTTTTTTTGTTTTTAAAGTTAAAAAAGTGGTTTATTAAACATCATTATCCTATTTTTGACCGTTGATGATAAAGATGTTGATATTATGGTAATTCATGATAGGTCAGGGGAAGTAATTCTCGATATAGATGTTGATGATGATAGCTACCGTTATCGGGCAATAATGAACGGTACACAGGTTGTATTGTATTACTCCCTCACAGAACATGTAGAGGTTCCGGTTGGTGCTTACATCGAGTACCAAGGTGTTAGATACACATTGTGGCGTCCGGAAAATTTTAAGAAGCATGGACCAAGAAATTTGGAATATACTGTTGAGTTTCGGGGAGATGAAGAAGCCCTAAAAAAGTATATAGTAAAAGATTTATCGATTAGCCCCCATAAATTAATATTTTCTTATACTGCCACTCCCCGGCAATTGCTACAACTGTATGTTGATAATCTTAATCTGCGGGAAAGCGGATGGAAGGTAGGCAAATGTATTGAAGGTGTTGAAAAGTTATACTCATTTAATAATGAGTTTATTTTTGATGCGTTAAATCGTACATCGGGGGATTTAAAGACAGAATATAATATCACCAACAAAACGATAGATTTATGCAAAGTTGAAATAAACAAGGATGCTCCGCTAGAACTATCTTATGGAAAAGGAAACGGCTTTAAACCTGGTACCGGACGTGCTAATGTAGGAGAAAAACAGCCTATTGTGATTCTTAATGTTCAGGGCGGTACGCGGAATATTGATGCCTCTAAATATGGAAGTACAACGTTACTTTTGCCAAAGAATCAAGAGGTAGAATACGAAGGCCGTAAGTATCGCACATCGGAAGATGGCACTTATCTATATCGTTCGGATATTGCTGTTAGAACAGGGCAGGAAAGTGGATATGATGGAAGCCATATTTATCCTAGTAGAGTAGGCACTATCAGTAATGTGATTGTTGTTGATGCTGAAAAAAAAATTTATGACATAATAGATACATCTATACCCGAGGCTCTGGATTATTCGAAATATCGGATTGCGGGACAACGTGCTACAATCAAATTTGAAAGCGGGCGTTTAGCCGGACAAGGGGAATTTGACCTAGAGCAGACAGATGAAGCATTAACAGGTTATATCCATCCGGAAAGACGTTTTAAGATCGTGCCTAAAGAAAAAGACGGGCAGGTGATGCCAAATGAAACATTCCGACCGTCTGTCAATGATAAATACGCCATATTTGGAATAGCATTGCCGGATGCTTATATATGTGATAACACCAGCAAATCAGGTGCCTCATGGGATATGCTCTGGGAAGCTGTTCGATACAAATACGAGAATGAAGATGAACAATACTCGTTTACCGGAGAACTACAAGGTTCATGGGCCAAAAAACGTTGGTTAGAAATAGGAGGCAAGATATTACCAGGTGGATATGTATTATTCAGTGATACACAGTACCAACCGGAAGGTGTATTGATTAGGATAACGGGAGTAAGAGACTATATAAACAAACCTCATTCTCCGGAAATAGAACTTTCAAATATTTCTGTTGGTGCTTCTAAGTCTTCGGAACTGGGTAAAATAGATGCGGACGAGGTTATCAATGAAGAAAGGCATCATGATGCCTTATCTTTTACAGAACGTCGTTACCGGGACGCTGTGGAGACGATGAAAATGTTGGAGAAGGCATTTCTCAACTTCTCAAAATCAATTGATCCTATTGCTGTTAGGACAATGCAACTGTTGGTAGGAGATGAAAGTTTGCAGTTCCGTTTTGTTTCTGGCAAAACCAATCCGACCACGGTTGCTCATAATGTTACTTATAATAAGTCAACTAAAATATTGACCGCTCCGGCAGGTATTTTGCAGCACATGACTCTTGGTATTAAGGATATATCATCTTCTCATAAGGCGAACGAATATAAGTTTTGGGATATGGAATTATATAATTCCCCGCCTTTGGTTGAACCGGACAAGAGCTATTATTTATATGCGAAAGTCAGTAAAACATCATCAAAAGGAGTATTCAGATTAAGTGAAGATGCGATTAAAATAGAGGGTGAAGCAGGCTATTATCATCTACTTGTCGGTGTGCTTAATAGTGAATATGAATCAGCAAGAAGTTTTGTTGAACTGTACGGATTTGTAGAAATTTTGCCGGGACGAATAACGGCTGATCGTATGATTTCTACCGATGGTAATAATTTTATAGATTTTATTAATAATGCAGTCAGGATAGGAAACGCAAGTACCTATATTGACTTTAACACGAAGGGAGATGGAAAATTACGTATAAAAGGGACTATCGTACAAAGTGAGTCTGGTGCTGAGTCTTTTATAGGTTGCTTTCGTGGTATATTTAATTCTGGCTATACTTATTATTCTGGCGATGAAGTGACGTATAACAATGGAGCCTATGTGTCAACATACCGATATAAATATCCTACTCCATCAAAAGGTATATTACCAACAAATACCGAATACTGGGAAGTTGTTGCTCAGGGTGGTTTAGGAATAAAGGATACAGACGTGTTGTATGTTATCTCTAACAGCAACACCGTGGCTCCATCTACTGGTTGGCAGACGGACGCTCCGGCCTGGAAAGATGGAACGTATATTTGGAGCAAAACACAAGTTACATATACCGATGGCTCTATTAAATACACAGATGCAGCTTGTATAACCGGAGGCAAAGGAGAAACCGGTAACGGAATAAGTTCGATTGTTGAACAATATTACTTGTCATCTTCTGCTACCAGCCTTTCTGGCGGTAGTTGGACTACTTCACGACCAACATGGCGTGACGGCTGGTATATCTGGACTCGATCAGTTATTACTTATACAGCCGGAAACCAAGTAACAACTTCGGCTATTTGTGTAACTGGCGGTAAAGGTGAGACGGGTGAGGATGGAGGATACTTTGAATATAGGTATGCTGTTAATGGCTCCCGGACTAGCTGGCCCACATTATCGAAAACATCTATCTATCCGGCAGGATGGACAACAGAGATGCCGGCTGTTGGTGCATTACAATATCTGTGGTGTACAGTTGCCAAAAAGAATGCAGCCGGGTCCCTGCTAACATATTGGAGTACGCCAACCAGAATAACAGGTTACGACGGTAAAGACGGAGAGGTTGGACCGGCTTTAGCTTATCAAGGAGTCTACTCTTCTGGAAAAAATTATTATGGAACAAGTAAACGAGTAGATGCGGTAAAATACAATAACATATATTATGTTGCCCGTGTAGATGCCGGTAACGGTTTTTCGGGGAAACTACCGACCGATACAAACTATTGGAATGAATTCGGAAACCAGTTCGAAAGCGTAGCCACCAACCTTCTTTTGGCAGAAAATGCCGCGATCGGTTCGTGGTTTCATTCCGGCGGAAAGATCGTTTCTACGTTGAGCGATGGGAATAAAATTACCCTAGATGCATCGGCTGCTCAGATTATAATTGAATCTTCTTTGTCTGGCGGCATATATTCACAAGATAAATCGCAAGGAGCCATTATAAAATTGGATGCAACCAATGGACTTATAGAAGCTAGGAGCAAGTCTAACGGACGTGTTGCATATATGTCGCCAACAGGTATATTTTGTAATAATGCAGAGACACTAACGGAATCGGCAGCATTGGGAGTAATACATAAAGCCGCTGTGGTTGGCTTAGGCTATGGAACTGTCAATAAAGCCGAATGGAACAACGATAATTTTCTAGCTGGAGTTTACGGTACAGCCAGAAATTCCGGTACGGCTCCGGCTTTTGGTGGTTTTTTTCAAAACTTGATGGCTGCCGGTCTCTTTCTAAACATGCGGGCAATTGAAGATAAATATAACTCAAAGGGCGAACTTATTACAGGCTATACATATCTTAATAACACTGACAGCCTAGTTATAGGTTACTCTCGTAATGAGCAGGTTGCCTATTTGCCTAACGACGGTGTGATCGGCAGGATAATAATTTTCAAGCAATGGTGGACCGGAAACATGAAGGTGTTTACCCGTGGTGGTCAGGTAATTTATGACGATCATACAGCAAACAGTTATTTTAGAGTGACCGAAGGACGATTGGTATTTGCCATATTTACAATAGGTTATATAGACAATGTGAGAAAAGAGGCTTGGCTTGTTAATACAGTACGTGATTTTATCGAAGATTGATATGGTAGAATACGGATATATAAATGAACGTGGTTGTTTGACATCAAGAATGTTGGAGCAACAGATTGAAAGGTATCAAGATAAATGTTCTGGTGAAGTGAAGGAACGTATAATCACCATTGAAAAACAAGCCAGAGAACTTGAACTACAAGGCTGGAAGATTGTCGATATGATTGACGAAAGTAAAATGGTGACCGATGAATATTATAGCATTTATTTGGTTCCTTATGATGATGGTGATAGAATTATATACAAATACGAAAAAGTCTTTGATAAAAAAGCTGTAAGGGACGAGATAAAAAAGCTGAAAAACAAGCTTTCATCTACAGAAAGCGATATAGGGGATTATAAAATTACAAAATGTTATGAAGCGGCATTGCTTGGTAAGACATTACCCTATAATGTGGCGGAGTTGCATGCTGAACGGCAAACTATCCGGGATAGAATTAATGAATTGGAAAATAGATTAGAAAAGGAGGTGTGAAGTGAACATTGAATTAACGGATATAATAACAATCATCGGTACGATGGGAGGGATAGAGGGGATCAAATGGGCGGTCCGTGCCTGGCTGAACCGTAAAACGGATGCTCGCAAAGAGGATGCGGCCGCTGATGCGCTAGAGATTGATAACGAGAAGAACCAAGTAACTTGGCTGGAGGATCGTATTACCCAACGCGATTTGAAGATTGACGCCTTGTATGTCGAACTCCGTCAGGAACAGTCGGCAAAACTAGATGAGATACATAAAAGGCATGAGGCCGAACTTGCTCTAAAGGATGCGGAACATAACAGGTGTGATCGTCCGGACAGTGAATGTGGAAGAAGGATTCCACCTCGGAGAAAATTAGATTTAAAAGATAAGGAGGAAAAAAATGAAAAAGATTGACGCAATTATCATTCATTGTTCGGCCACAAAAGTCGGACAGGATATCAAAGCAAAGGACATCGACCGTATGCACCGGGCACGCGGGTTCAACCAGATCGGCTATAACTATGTGGTCGACTTGGACGGGACCGTAGAAACCGGCCGGCCGCTTACGGTTTCCGGGGCACATTGTATCGGCTATAACGATCACAGTGTTGGCATTTGCTATGTCGGCGGGTTGGACGCTTCTGGACAGCCTGCTGATACTCGGACACCAGCACAGAAGGGAGCTATCGATGATCTGATCAACAATATTTGCCAGGCGCATGATATAGTAGAGTTACTCGGCCATCGTGATACGTCACCGGACCTAAACGATAATGGCATAGTCGAGCCGTTTGAATGGATTAAGATGTGTCCGTGTTTTGACGTTCGGGAAGAATACAAATCATTTTTGAAACCAATAATTGTACGACCATGAAAGCCGTGATGTCGGATGTGATGGACGGTTGGAATATGTTGTATGTTGGCACGGCATAAGAGCTGTGCGATGTGTTCTTTGACATAGTGGGGACATTATTTTTTTTATGCTGATGCTATTTTTAGCATCGAAAATGCTATTTTATACGTGATTTTCCATATTTTTGTACAAAAATAGCATCAGTATATGTATTTGATTAAAAATAATAGTAACCTGAGAAGTGAAATTTTACCTTTGAGAGATGTCTTATCTCGATTTTTGAAAGAGAATGAGATAACAGATTCCGCTATCGCTGAAGAGGTTGGGGTAACAAGGGCGACTTTGAGTAAATTCTTAAAAGGGGAATCGGATTTAAAATTTATGCAAGCCGTTCGATTAATGAAAGTTTTAGGTATTCCTGAGACTGACTATGTGACTGCTTATTGTGAGGGCAAGGATGCTGAAGAAGATTCTCTCGAAAGATTTGAAAGAATTTCTTATATTTCCAAGAATTTTGATTTGGCGGCATTAAAAAAGCTGGGAATTATACCAAAAGTGAAAGTAGAAGAGTACGAGAAGTGTATTTGTAATTTTCTTGGTATAAATTCTATTTATGAATATGATGACACTTCTTTAATCCCCAGTCTTTTTAGTAAATCAAAACGGAGGATGTTGGAGGAAAAAGAATCAAAAATGACCTCTTTCTGGTTAAAGTGTGCTATTCAGTCGTTTCTTAAAATTGGGAACCCAAATGATTTTGATAAAGATTTGCTTTTGCAATTACTCCGTCGGTCAGCAGAATTTACGAAAGATGAGAAGAATGGGTATTATAGGTTTGTCCTTGTATTGTACCAGATAGGTATTATTGTACTAACGCAATCTTATACCACTGGGACGAATGCCCATGGTGCCACTCTTATTTTAAATGGCAAGCCTTGTATAATCATTACAGATATGGGTAAAAAATACCATAAACTATGGCTTAGTTTACTCCATGAACTCTATCATGTTGTTAATGACTTTGAAATAATAGAAACTTTGAACTATCATTTTTCAACTCCAGATATGCCTGATTTGCTTTTGAATGAACAAAAAGCTGATCAATTTGCATTAGATATTCTAATTAATCCGGTTATCCAAGAAAAACTTGGAAGGGTTGTATCATTTCCGGCAAAAGTGAAGGCTTTAGCTAATGAATTACATATTTCTCCTTCTATTATTTACGGAGTGTATTTGGAATCTTTGCCTAATGGAAAAATGAAAAGTCAGCAATTTGCGAAGTTCAATAATGAAAAAATGTTGATTGCTTCAGAAATAGCGACTAAAAATATTTTGTTTGATCCTATCTCCAAACGTTCCTTGAAAGTCGCAATAGACGAGATGAAATCAATTTTAGAAAAGAAAGCTATATAACTAAAAATTACATTATATGGAATTATCAAAGAAATCATTAGACGATTTGATCAGTGCAGCTGATAAAATTATTGAAGCGAACAGTAGTCCGGAAAATGACTTATTTGGGGAAGTACAAAATCCAGAAGCAGTTAGAGAAATACTGGGTATCTCGGAACAGAATCCAAACCTTTCACATGAATTGTATTATGCTAATATCCAAAAATTTTTAGGAAAGTTTTTGCCGAAAGGTGAAGACATAACTAGGGTTATCCGTAATTTAGTTTGTATTTTACTTGCTCATAAAGAACTATCTGGGTTAACGTATGGAATACGAGGCGCGGATTCTCGTATGTCAAAGACGGAAGATATGGAGAATATGATAGATGTCCTATCTGAATGGTCAGAAACTCCAACGGATTATCTTAAGTTAGCTACAATCCTTTTGGATAAGTGTAAAGAATTAGGATATGTACCACAAGAAAGGAGATTGAACGATTACGTGCCAGTAAATACTAACTCCTGACTTGACTTTATTAATAATATCAAGGTGGTGTCCTCACGAAGTTGGAGTTCACCGCCTTTTTTATATCCGGGCGAAGTCTAAATACGGATATGGCAATGAAATAATTAGTCATGAAAACTTGGCATATCATATTAGTTTTAGTTTTTTGCTTTTTTTGTTTCCTGACAGGTCGTCACACGAAAAAATCAGAGGTCGGCCTTATCTGCAAAACCGATACATTCATCCATGTTGATACTATAAAGGATAGCATTCCTTATCCGGTTTATGAAACGGTGATCCAAACTGTTCCAGAGCTGTTTCCTGTTTATATCACACTTGGTGGTGATACGGTCAGGGAACCTGTGTATATCCCCGTCCCGATGATACAGAAGGAATATTTAACGGAGAACTATCATGCTTGGGTTAGCGGTTATAACGCTGCTTTGGATAGTATAGATGTTTTCCAAAAGACGGTTTATGTTACGAAAAAGATACCAGCCCGGCGATGGGGACTTGGTGTGATAGGTGGGTACGGAGCAGGCCGATCCGGTCTGTCGCCTTATATCGGTGTTGGAGTATATTATAGGATTTGGTAGCGTATTTTCCATAGTATTAAATATTAAGATTAGTAATTGGGATCGCTTTGCTCGTGAGGGTGGAACGGTTTTGCAATGTTAGATTTTTATTTTGTATATTTGTGAAAAATCACATTAGTATGAGAAATAAAATATTTGCTATACTTTATTATAGTTCCCTGTTAGATCAAATACAATTTCTAGGAACAGGTTTTGTTGTATCGAAAGGAGGTTTCTTTATAACGGCAGGTCATACGTTTGGGCAGTTAGGACAAATATACTTAGATAAGGGTAAATTTAGAGCGGTATTCATTGATGATAGTAGTAATTACCGATGTGTCCCTTTTTCAACGATATGCTATAAGTATTTATCAAAAGGTAAACAGAGTCCACCTGTTTTATATGACATAGCGTATGGATGTTTAAAAGAAGGAGAGTATGAATATTTTATGGTTGAAGATAAATTGTCCAATATTGGTGAAATATTAATAGCTCCACATTATAAGTCGGCAAATCAAAGTAATTTTTTTGGAAAATCTTTTGAGGATACTATTGATATAAGTTTATTAATGTATTTTAATCCGTCTATGTCTGTGTTGAAAAACATGAATGCCAGTGTTTTGGATAACGAGTATTCGAATTGTATGCAACTGACACAAAGTACGAAAATAGCAAAAGGTGCAAGTGGTTGCCCTCTTGTCAATACAAAAGGTTACGTTTCTGGTTTATTTGTTGCTGCGTCGGAAGTGGACGATAAAAGGTATGCTTTAAATGCTTTGTCAATATATGAACTGAGTAAAGATTAATCTCTGCTTTCTAATATAATAGGTAATAAGTATTGGTATGGTTTTGTCCTTACCTTTGTTCTTGGAGGTTGAGTACCCCAAATTCATAGTTAAGGTTAACGCTCGGAGTAGTAATATTTCGGGCGTTTTTTTTTATATTTGTAAGTGTTAAAATTATATTATTAGATAATGGAAGAATTTTATGAAGAACTCAGAAAATTAATGCCTTTGAAGAATTGGAGTGATTTGATTTCAGAAGAAAGAGAAAAGCAGGATTTTAGAGAAGGTTTGTCATGTGCTTTGGATGCTTATGTTTCATTGTTAAAAGAGTATAAAAAAAATCTTGGACCCAATATAGATGATATTATAATAAAGGTCGAAGAATGTAATATCTATCTAAAGGAGTGTGTGAATTATTATTATGAAGGGATGTATAGCTTAGCATATGAGTCTATAGTAAAAATTTTATCGGACTCTCTTTATAAGACTTCATATCTCCCGATTCAACCAGGATATGTTTTGTATAAAGCAAGGACTATTGAAAAATATCAAAAACTTACTTTTGAAGAAATGTTTCATATACCTTTAAATCAAAGGGGAATAGTGAAGACTCAACGTTATAGTGCTCCTGGATATCCTTGTTTATATTTAGGAGAAAGTATTAACGTTTGCTGGGAAGAGCTTGGAAGACCTCGTTTTGATGATCTAATGATTTCTCGTTTTGTTGTTAAAAATGAATTTCAGGTGTTAGATTTAAGGGTACCTCGAAAAGATGATTTGAGGGGTGATAGATTAGCGGAGATGTTGAAGAAAATACCGCTTATTATAAGTGCATCAATTGTTGTGATAGATACAGGTGCCTTCTTTAAACCTGAATATATTATTCCACAACTTATAGTTGAATATATTATTACAAATAATCGGAATGAGTATAAAGAAGGTAAACGTGATCTTTTTAATTTTATATTGGGAGTATACTATACGTCTACTCACATAAATGAGGATTTGGAATTTCCAGAAAATATTTTTTATAATTTAGCACTACCTGTTGTCGTTGTCAATGGTAAAGAAACCTATTGTCAGCTTTTATCTTCTTGCTTTGACTGGACAGACCCTACTTCTTATTATTATGAAGATATAAAAGAAAAATTTGGAAGTACTTTCAGAGATGTGGATATTGATTCAAAATTGACACAAAAAGAACTTCATTATAAATATTCAAAAATGGGAGAATTAGAAAGTCGCATGTCTGAATTTTCTTTAAAGGAGCACAAACATTTCATTGTAAATACTAATACAGTTTATATTGATTCTGACGGTAAAATGCTAAATAAATTAGAAATACGTGCTGATCATGATACAAACTGGACATTTAGTAATCTGAAATAACTTATAGATTGGGGGGAGGAAGAAGCCCCCAGCCGTTAGTAAATCTCTAACCTTCCACTAACGCAAAGCATACAACCGTCGTGTATGGCCGGGGGCTATAAGCCCTCTTCCACACGACGGTTGTACTTTGTTTGGAAAGTTAGAGATTACAAATATAGTTACTAATGGCAACATATCAAAACAAGCAGGCATGTAAATCAGACCGAGTTGTAAAAGAACAATTGCGGTCCGGCAGAAAGGCATTAAAGTATGTCCGTCGTAAAACCGAGGAAATAGAGAAGGAAATATCTAGTTATCTGGCATTTCCTGACTTGTCTTCCTCCATGTCTTTTATCGGCTTTTCGCTAGAAGATTTAAAGAGTGATAACGCCTCTGCGTCTGATTTGTCAGAGTAGATAAATTTCAGAACCATGCTGTTGGCTTCATTGATAGCTTTGAAGTCTTTTTCTATATATATGTCTGTCACTTTCATTTCTTCGTCCACATGGTTCAATCCCTCATGTACAATGTATTTGTTAATTTTTAATACATTGAGTGCAATTGTAGCCCATGAGTGGCGGGCAGCATAGAATTCCAGATCATCAATCTTTAACAGTTTACCTATTTCTTTGAGACCTTTATTCACTGCTTGGTTAAAGGTGTTCTCATCGCTGTACATTTGATAGAACCGGAATACCCGTTTTCCGGTATTATCGGCATATTTTTCAAATAATTCTTTTATTTGTTCCTGTATATCAACTATAATCTTAGCTTCGTCGCTTCTCCTTTTTTTTGTTTTTTCTCGAAAATAGGTTATTCGATCATTATTTAGGATTGTGCAGTTGAATAAATCAGCCGTATTAATCCCTAACAGTCCGAATGATAAAACGAATACATCTTTTGCCAGGTTGTACCGGCAGTTTTGGGTTACTTTCTTTCGAGCATTTTTTCTGTATATATATGGTAGATTGATTATTGCTCGGATTTTTTCTGTTGGCAAACTTCTCTTTCTAGTCTTTTCTTCGGCCGGAACTTTGAATTTAGAAAATGGAGACCAGGGAATAAGGATTTTTCCGAACTCTTCATCATTGTATTTTGCTTTTGCTTCATTATGCAGATGACGTAGGTTTCCTAGATATTGAGATAGTGCCCGGTGGGAAGTTATTCTCTTCCCTTTTTGGGCTTGTATTTTATTTCTTTCTTCTTTCTCTTTGATTAGCATTTTGGAGAAGTCTGTCAATAGGCTGTTATTTATTTCGGATATATATAATGTGTCGCGCTTGACAAGTCGTTTGAGGGCTTTAATGGCACACTTGTAATTTTTCGATGTACCTGTCTGTCCTGACTCTTCCATATTTACGATGTATTCTTCTGCGAACGAAAAGAAGTCTATCTGCTCAATTTTAGGCTTACTGGCATTCTCTAACTCGACGATGAGTTCTTTCATGGACATTCCTTTTAATCTCAGTCCAAGATCGGCACATATACTAAGATATGTATCAATGATCTTGTCTGTTTTATCTGTGATGTTCTTTTTTAGCTTAAATGATCTGGTTATGTCATCTGCCTTAACGTATATAGGAGTGGCCAGATATTTCTTCTCTCGATTATGTGTTACCCGGATTTTTACATTCCAAGTTCCATCAGCTTTTTTTTGATGCTTATATATTTCAGCTTTAAAGGTTGCCATATTTTATATTAGATTTGTGGAACAATTGTAGAACATTTCTATGCAAATATACAATTTACCATATGGAAAATGAATAGGGATGAATAGAAATATTTGAGAATATCTTGTTTGTAAAATAAAAAAACGTTTTTGATTATCAGTCAATTGCGTGATAATCAATAAACGTTTTTTTGAGAGCGGTAGGCGAGGCTCGAACTCGTGACCCTTAGCTTGGGAAGCTAATGCTCTACCAACTGAGCTACTACCGCGTTGACAGGTGCAAAAGTATATAAATCTTTTGTTTTTTTGTACCTTTGACGCAAAAATATTTTATCAGATATGAATAAAGAAAAGCTTACGCTGATTAAGGTCGGCGGAAAGATCGTTGAGGAAGAGGAAACATTGAAAAGTTTGCTTCGGGATTTTTCTCATATAGAAGGTTTTAAAGCATTGGTACATGGCGGAGGACGTTCTGCAACTAAACTGGCGAGCCAGTTAGGCATCGAAAGTAAAATGGTGAATGGCCGCAGGGTGACCGACGTTGAAACACTGAAAGTGGTAACAATGGTATATGGCGGCCTGGTCAATAAAAATATTGTGGCCGGTTTGCAGGCGTTAGATGTGAATGCACTAGGCCTCACTGGAGCAGATATGAATCTAATGCGTTCGGATAAACGTCCGGTAGCTGAAGTCGATTATGGTTTTGTGGGAGATGTGAAAGAAGTGAATGCAGATTTGCTGGCTTCTCTGATCCATCAGGGCATTGTTCCGGTATTGGCTCCGCTGACCCATGACAAACAGGGGCATATGCTGAATACCAATGCTGATACGATTGCCGGTGAAGCAGCAAAAGCACTGGCTAAGCATTTTGATGTAACATTAGTTTTCTGTTTTGAGAAAAAAGGTGTATTGCGGGATGAGAATGATGATGAAAGCGTTATTCCGGAAATAGACCGTACGGTATTTAAACAATTGGTAGAAGAGGGGATTATCCAGGGAGGTATGATCCCTAAACTGGAAAATTCATTTCAGGCAATCGATGCAGGGGTGAAAGAGGTTATTATAACCCAGGCTTCTGAAATCCATCAGGGAAAAGGAACGAAAGTTTATTGATAAAATGAAAAGAGGAAAGTTCGAATATAACTTTCCTCTTTTCATTTATTATTTGATGCTTCTTATTTTTACGTTACGGAACCAGATCAGGGAATCACCATGTTTACCCTGTAATCCGATATATCCTTTTGTTGGAAGTTCTGCAAATGGCTTAGGTAACCAACTGGGGATTTCACTGCCGTCCGGGTTGACTGTTCCCGAAGTCCATTTGCTCATGTCCATTTCCGTTACTTTTTTACCATTCAGGATAACATTAATGCGTTGTCCGACACATCTGATGCGCATATGGTTCCATTCGCCGGGCTTTTTTACTATTTTGTCTTGTTTTGCACCCAGGTGGCCGTAAATGGCTCCGCACTTTTCATAAGGTTTGCCGTTTCCCCATTTTTCACAATGATCGTCAGCAATCTGTATTTCTACAGAATTGGGAATCCAATCTTTAGTATCGGTGCAATATACTACAACGCCACTATTGGTTCCTACGTCGGTTTTGAAGTCCAAATCCAGTTCAAAGTTTTCATATTCGGTCTTTGTCCAAATGGATTCATCCTCCACTGCTGCAAGTACACCGCCTGTCATACTCCAAACTTCAGGATTGTAGCTGGCATCGGAAAGGTTTTCTTCGAACAGAGGTTTCCATTTGTTGTCGGAAGCTGAAACACTAAGGGTGCTGATGATGCCTAGAAAGAGAATTGAGAAATAAAAAAATCGTTTCATGTTATTGGATTTTAAGATAAAATAATTAGAAATCCAAAGATAGATAATCCATTTTAATAAGCGAGTAAAAACTGGTTAATTTTATACCTGTCTTTTGAATGATAGCAAAAAAGGTTGATTTATGCGAAATATGTTGTTTTCTGTTGCTGTTTTCTTTTATTTTATTATTTTTGTTTCGAAAAGGCTGGTGTCTGATTTCTGGATTAAATGTAATAAAATGTAAATACGATAAAAATAGTAAATAGATACGTTAAGTTGAGTAGGAAAATTACAGGCATTAAAATAACTAATTTGTAAGAATTTCATAGACATACCAGGCCTGTATATATAATAAGGGATTGCTCGGGATGAGTGATCCCTTTCTTTTAATAGTTCCTTTTATTCCGGTATGTTTAATTTTATAAATAAACTCTTTACCTTTGGGGGACAAATTAACAACAATGGAAAAGAGTAAAACAATCGTTAATATAAATAATGTAGTAACCCGTTTACCGGAACTGCGTTTTGCAGAGCCATTCAGCTGGAATATCAATGAAGGGGAACAATGGGCAATAGTCGGACCCAACGGAGCTGGTAAAACATTGATTGCCGACCTGATGCAGCGTAAGTTTGCATTGAAAGAGGGAGAGGTGACGTTCGGTTATGATGACAAAATCAGTAACCTGATAAAAAGTATAGCATTCAAAGACATTTACTCATTAGCTGATTGCCGGAATTCTTATTACCAACAACGCTGGCACTCAACGGAAACCGATGAAGTGCCGACTGTAGAAGATATTTTGAAAGAATATTCCGGTACAACGGATTTACATCAGATACTCTCATTTTTCGGTATTGAGGACTTGCTGCCTAAAAAACTCATTTTTCTTTCCAGCGGGGAACTACGTAAATTTCTTATCGTCCGTTCTTTATTGAACCATCCGCGTATTTTGATACTGGATAATCCTTTTATCGGTCTGGATGCGGCTTCGCGTGATGTGTTGGTTCATTTACTGCAACAAATGGCGAAGCTGGATAATGTACAGGTTATTCTATTGTTGTCGAATCCGGATGATATACCGGAGATGATAACTCACGTCCTGCCAGTCTATAACCGTACACCTTATCCTCCTCAGACACGTGCTGATTTCATGGGCCGGACAGACTTGTTGGCACATTTGTTTCCCGGTTATTCCGGGGATATTTCATTACCCGCATCGGATAAAGAACCCTCTACCCATGAAGTGACGTTCCGTATGGAGCATGTCTCCATTAAATATGGTAGGCGCACTATTTTAAAAGAACTGGACTGGGAGGTGAAAAATGGAGAGAAATGGGCGTTATTCGGTCCCAATGGTGCCGGAAAATCAACTTTATTAAGTTTGATTTATGCAGATAACCCTCAATCTTACGCAAATACCTTATATTTGTTTGACCGGAAACGGGGATCGGGTGAGAGTATCTGGGATATAAAAAAGAGGATAGGATATGTTTCTCCGGAGATGCATCTCTTTTATATGGAGAATGTGCCCACTTTAAATATCGTCGGTTCCGGATTTTTTGATTCTATCGGATTGTATCGTAAATGTACGGAAGAACAACAGTCTATAGCTTTGGCTTGGATGCGTGTATTTGGGATTGAAGAATTGAAGGACCGTTCGTTCCTGACATTGTCTTCCGGAGAACAACGATTGGCTTTACTGGCCCGGGCTTTTGTGAAAGATCCGGATTTAATTATTCTGGACGAGCCGTTGCACGGACTCGATATCAGTAATAAACGGAAGGCTGCCCGTATTATTGAGCAGTTTTGTGAACGGCCGGGAAAGACATTGATTTACGTCACTCATTATCCGCATGAATTACCTTCGTGTGTTGATAAACGTTTTGAATTGATTAAACATGCTTAAAATATAATACCATGAAATTGAAAGTCACAGCTTTCTGGTTGGTTGTATTGGCTGCTTTGTTCATTTTTCTTCAGGAATATAGCAAGTTCCATTTCTTTTTTATCGAACAAAGTCAGTTATTTCAATTTACCGGTGAGTATATTTCAGAGAAACTGGCTATGCCTGGTGGGTTTGCATTAACCTTATCTGAGTTTTTGGTGCAGTTTTTTATCTATCCCTATGCCGGTGCCGGAATTACTGCGGGATTGTTGCTGTTAACCGGATTAGGAATGAGAGGGATTGTTCGCCGGATCGCTCCGGACACGAATTGTTTCCTGCTTTATCTGATCCCGATTGTTTTGATTATGTTCCTCCATTTTGATTTTAATTATCTAGTTTTTGGAACGATAGCATTCAACATGATGCTTTGTGCTTTGTATTTCTGCCTTTGTATATCGACAGACAAATGGCGGATGATAGCAGAGATCATTATAACACCTTTGCTTTATGGACTGGCCGGGTCTGTAGCATGTTTGTTTGCTTTGTCGGTGGTAGTATATGAGTTCTTTAATAAAACTCCCCGGTTTTACTGGTCGTTATTTTCTGTTGTTCTCGCTCTTCTTTGCGGGGTCTGCAGTGTCTATTTCTCGATGCTGGGGGAATATCGTTTTGCTTTCTTGCCGGATGCTTACTATCATACTGCATTGGAACCGAAAACTGTCATCTATTATTCATGGATTTCGTTGCCTCTGATCCTGATTGTCGCTTTTCTGTTGAGGAAAAGGAAGAAAGATATTGGTAAAAAACTCCTGATTGCCGGCGGAATCTTTCAGGTAATCCTTTTATTTGTATTATGCTGGTGGGGAATACCTGAATATGGAGATAAGAAATCAGCCAAAGTGAAAGAACTCGACTATTATGCAAGGACGGAACAATGGGATAAAATAGTGGAAAGCAGTCAAGGCACGTTGACTAATTATCTGAATATGTGTTTTTTGAATCTGGCATTATCTCAAAAAGGAGAGTTGGCAGATCGTTTATTCAGTTTTGACCAGAGAGGACCGCAGGGAATAATGGTCGGATGGAATAAAACAGAGCAGATATCCTCTTTATTGAGTGATATTGCTTTTGCCATGGGAAATCCGGCGATGGCTCAGGAAATGGCTTTTGAAGCATATGCAACAGCCATAGGAGAGGGGAATCCCCGTATGTTAAAGAGACTTGTTCAGACAAATATTATTTATGGGGAATATCCGGTGGCGGAGAAGTATCTGAATATATTGGAGAATACATTTTATTATAAAAAATGGGCCGGTGAACATCGTAAATTTTTATATAATGATGCTGCTGTAGAGCAGGATCCGGTGCTGGGACCAAGGCGCAAATGTTTACCGAAAGAGAACTATCTTTCAGAGATAAACTATATCGAAAAAGACATGCGTATGATCGCTGAAGCCAATCCGGAAAATAAAGCGGCCATCGAATATCTGGGAGCCTTTCTTTTATTGGCAAAGAATATGGATGGTTTCAAAGGACTGGTCGAAACTTATTATGGAACGGAGGTGCTCCCTGTGTTGCCGAAGTCTTTCCAGGAAGCAGTGATCACGTTGTCGGAAGCGGAACCGGATTATTGGAAACGTTTTGATATCTCTCCCTCCGTCATGCAACGTTTTGCAGAATACAAGAAACAGGTTCTGGCGAACCGGAATAATAAGAGTGCCCTTCCCGGACTGTTGCGCAGGGCTTACGGAGATACTTACTGGTTTTATTTTATGTTTAAATAAAGGAATGGGATATGAATGGAAATTATAAATATATAGCATTGCTGGCCTTGTTTTTTTCTTGTTCGGATTCGGTTCAGGTGAGTGATACGTTAAGCGAAAGACCTGCTATCTTCCCGGATTACACCGATATAACGATACCGGCAAATATCGCTCCGCTGAATTTCTCTTTGGAGACTCCTGTTGAAGATGCACGTGCTGTTCTGTCATTCTCGGATCAGCAGATAAGAGTGAAGGCGAAGGATAACCAGTTCGTTTTTCCTGTTTCTAAATGGAAAAAACTATTATCGTCTGCGGCAGGAAATGAGGTAAAGGTTGTTGTTCAGGTGAAAGATAAAGGGAAATGGGTGGAATATGCTCCTGTTAAATGGAATGTGGCGGCAGAACCGGTCGATCCTTATATAGCTTACCGTCTGATTGCACCGGGATACACTTTATGGAATAAAATGGGACTTTATCAGCGTAACCTGGAGAATTATACCGAGATGCCTATTATCGAGAATAAGATGAGTGGCAGGAACTGTGTGAATTGTCATTCATTTTGCATGCAGAATCCGGATAAGATGCTTTTCCATATGCGTGAAACATATCCGGGAACTCTTCTGATAGATGGCGATAAGATAGAAAAACTGAACACGAAAACCGAGCAGACAATATCCTCTTTGGTCTATCCTTCCTGGCATCCTTCCGGAAAATATGTGGCATTTTCTGTAAACAACACCAAACAGGGTTTCCATGCCAACGACAGGAACCGTATAGAAGTGTTTGATGAGGCGTCGGACGTTGTTGTCTATGATGTGAAAAAACATGAGATTGTAACTACGGCTAAGTTGTTTTCCAAAGATGCTTTTGAAACTTTTCCGACATTCTCTCCGGATGGAAAAACTCTTTATTTCTGTACGGCTCCGGCACGTCCTATTCCGGAAGAGTTTTCAGAGATTAAATATAATTTATGTGCTATCGGATTCGATCCTGACAGCCGGAGTTTCGGTTCAAAGGTAGATACTTTATATAATGCAGCAGTTTCAGGTCAGAGTGCTTCTTTCCCCCGGGTATCTCCGGACGGGAAATATTTAATGTATACAGTCTCGGGTTATGGAAACTTCTCAATCTGGCATAAAGATGCGGATTTGCAGATGGCGGATTTGTCAACAGGAGAAAGCATACCGTTAGATATATTGAATAGCAATGATGTGGAAAGTTATCATTCCTGGAGTAGCAATAGCCGTTGGGTTATATTTAGCAGTCGCCGGATGGATGGATTATATACACGTCCTTATATCGCTTATATAGATGAAAAAGGAAATGCATGCAAGCCTTTTTTATTGCCTCAGAAAGATACCGGCTTTTATGACCGTTTTATGATGTCATATAATATTCCGGAGTTTATTACCGGAAAGGTGAAAGTCGGTGGCAGGGTGTTAGGACTGAAAGCGAAAGAGGATAAAGGGATAGATGTGAAGTTCGCTAAATAAAAAAAGCCGCTTAAAAGCGGCTTTTTTTATTAGTAATATTAGTTGATTTTCTGTTATTTGGAAGAAAAAAGTTTATTCTTATTTATCCGAATGACTTTTCCGTATTTCGATAACTCATCCAGATTAATTCGTTTGGGGTCGCCTATTATACCGATAGCTACCGGGCGGCCTTTTACGTTTTGTTGATAGAATTTTACAACATCCTCAAATGATAAATTCTGGATTTTAGGTAATTGTGTTTTGGCAGGATCTTCGGTATAACCCAAACGCTTCCATGCTTCATACACTTGGCTTCTTGAACGGAAATCCGGTTTAGCCGTTTGAAGACCTTCCCTCAAATAATCTTTTATGCCACTGATGCGGTCTGCATATTCAGGCATTTCTGTCAATAGATTCATAAAGACATCAATTGCGTCTATCGTTTTATCTGCCTGGGTACCGATATATCCTTCGAAGTAGGCATTTTTATTAGCCAGAGGTGGCGTGATTTCTCCACCATCTGCGGTATAAGCCATAGAACGGTATTCACGAACTTCCTGCATAACCAATCCGCCGAATCCGCTTCCAAAATATTTGTTGAAAGCTTTGTAATAAACGTCATCTTCAACCTTAAAAGGATTACCTTCGACATAAAAATAAATCTTGCTTTGCAATGCATCGTTATCGGATACGAAATAGATCGTATTTTCTTTATATTGAACACGATCCTTTACAACAGGTGAGTTACTTGTCTTTTCTGTAGCTTTCAAAGGAAGGTTCTTGCTTAAAACATCGTAAACATCATTGAAAGGCATTGAACCCACATAATGAATTTCTGCTTCATAATCTGTGGCCCGATTGAATTCTCCTGTAAGACTGCTGATTGTTAGATTGATAATATCTTCCAATGGCATACGATCCAGATATTCGGATTTGTTTTGATACAGTAAATAGTCATGTAAGGCTCCTTCCAACAAATTTTCATTTTTTTCTTCGATAGCGCGCATCTGATAAGCAGAACCAATCATATTATTTAATTGTTTCTCATCAAGTTTGGGCATAAGGATCTGACGAGTCAGCAAATTACAGGAAGCTTCAAGATTTTCTTCGTAACCAGACATAGAGACATAAAGGTAATTGTCATCTACACCAAAATTACAAACTGCGCCTAGGGCATTGAACTCCTGCTTTAACGCTTGCGGTTCATAAGCTCCCATAATACCGGCATTGTTCATCAAATCGACGGCATATTGCAACTGTGGCATTTCATGAGTTCCGACTCCATATTTCAAAGTCAGTGTAAAAATAGCATTTTCTTTATTTTGTGTATAGAATAGCCGAGAGCGTTCATTGACTTTCTTGACCTGGACAGCATCGAACTTTTCATAAACCGGATCAACTTTACGAACCGGTAGCTTACGGAATTTTTCAGCATATTGTGATATCACTCCGCGTTCCGGATTGATCGGGTCATATTTGGGCTTGGATAACTTTTCAGCTTTAGGTGCTTTTCCCGGTTGATAGTTCAAGGCAATATAATTTTTATTGAAATATTTATTCGCAATCGCCTTTACCTGATCTATACTGATTGTTTTTACTTTTTCCTTATAATTCAATACATTACTAATGTCTTCATTGCAAATGAATGTAGATAATATTTTTTGCGCTTTATTATAGGAAGATTCGAAAGAAAGATCAAAATCACGAATGAGAGTAGCTTTGACAGAGTTAAATAATTCTTCATCAAATTCTCCTTTCTGTATTTTAGAGATTTCTGCAAGCAACATTTTCTCGAGTGATTTTATTGATTCAAAACGACGCTGGTTCACATCGTAATAAGGGATTCCGAGTATTAATATACGACCTTGTTCTTTAAAATTGATCAGGCCTGCATCTGCTCCCAGAACATCTCCGGACAAAGATAATTTATCCAGTAGCCCGGTACGATTGCGGTTGGATAACATATTTACGCAAATAGTAAGAGCCAGTTCGTCTGTATGTCCTGTCGGAACACCTTTAAAAGCTAATCTTAAAGTTGGAAAATCTCCCATTTTAGCACTATATTCAGTGCGACCTTTGATCTCCATCTCCGGATAGCTTTTTCGTTCCGGACTTTTTTGAGCTTCTAAACGGCCGAAACGGTCATTGATTAATCCCATTGCTTCTTTAAGTTTGACATTTCCGACCAGAATTAAAACCATATTTTCCGGGACATACCAATTATTATAGAAGTCTACCAAACCTCCTAAACGAGGATTCTTTAAGTGTTCCTGTAAACCTAATACTGACCTGGAATAGGGATGACCGGGAAAAATATGTTTCAACATAAAATCCTGCTGTAATGATCCTTGCATATCCTGACTTCTGTTAAATTCTTCATAAACGGTTTCCAATTCTGGCTGGAATGCACGGAAAACCGGATTGATAAAACGTTCTGAATTCAGATCGAGCCACTTATATAGTTGTGAGGGAGGAAACGAACTAAAATACATTGTCTCATCATATCCGGTCATTGCATTCAGCATTTTACCTCCCATATTTTCAGTCAGTTCTGCAAATTCATTTGGGGCCGTATATTGGGCAGCTTCTACTGTCAGTTTATTAATCTCAAGTGAGATAGCTTCTTTTTTTACAGGATCTGGCTCATTGGCCATTTCATCATATTTGGTAATGATTTGCTCATATAGAGGTTTTTCTTTTTCCCAATTCAAAGAACTGATCGATTGGGTACCTTTAAACATCATGTGTTCCAGGTAATGTGCCAGTCCTGTTAAGTCTTCCGGATCATTTACCGCACCAACTTTTACTCCGACTAAACCAAACACATCATTTTTCGTACTATCTTCCCATATATATACAGAAAGTCCGTTTTTAAGTTTAAAACCTTTCAAACCTTGTGCTGAAACCGTGAGAGAAGAGGCTACAGCGATTATCAGTAAAACTAATGAATAGAATTTTCTCATTTGTATCAAGTTTATAAATGTTGTTGATTCAATAGAAAACAAAAAAGATACTGTCTTACTTAAGTAGAATAAAACAGTATCTTTTTCATATTAATGTATGTTATATGTTATTCCGGAAATTCCAGTATTTCAACAGCTTCATTGGTATATTGAGCTAACTTTCCATTTAAGTAGACAACAAAGAATGCCGAAATATTATATTTATTTCCAACTTTTTCTGTACCGGTACAATACAAAGAAGTCATACCGTAAGTATCATCTTTATATCCTGTTTCTTGTATTGCAATATTATCTATTTCTCCATTTGCATCTGTTGAGAAGATGATGGGATAACCTTCCACATAACAATCCGGTAACCGATATACATCTGCTTCAGCAGCTTTCTCAATAACCTGTGGCCAGGATTCTCCGAAAATATTGGATGTGAACGTCCCTGTACCAATTGAATTAAAGGTTAACTTGCGTTGAGCTTTTACCGTGATAGAATTAACGTTAGTAGGAGAGGCTTTAGCTTCATCAAATCCTAAAGTTAAAACATATTGGTCTGTTACTCCCAATAAATTGATATCTTTATAAGTAATAACTGCTTCTGCAACAGATTTTCCATCTTCGAACGTCAGAGTTGGATTTTCCAATGTAAACAACTCTTCAATTCCTTCGGCAGGAGTAAAGGTCAGTTCAAGAGTAGAAGTTCCCTGTGTTGTTCCGCGATAGACAGGAACAACGATCTTGTTTCCATCCGTTGCTAACATTTCGACTTTCTGTGTAGCTCCGGCAAAAGCATAAACTGCACTGTCTCCACTGTAAACGACACCATCATGCTCTGAACAACCAACGAATGCCATTGCCATTAGAATCAGCAAGGATAACGATTTGAATATATTTGATTTCATATTTCTATTGCTTAATTATTAAACATGTCATTAGAATGGATTCTGATCGGATGCGTTGATATTGGCATTACCGTCTATTTCCGATTGGGGTAATGTCATTATGAATGCATTGGAACCGGCATTTGTATCTACATTCTTAACCAATTCGGTATGATTAGAACCGCTATAATCACGATCGAAGCCCAGTTTTAAACGTTGCAAATCGAATATACGTCCTACTTCGCCCCATAATTCCACACGCCGCTGGAATAAGATTTCATCCATAAGAGTCTGCAGCGGAGCTACTGTATTCTGATTATAAGAATTAGAATCGGAGAATTTTGCCAAACGAACCGCATAATTGCTGTCGCGTACGCTTCCTAATTGTGAAATTAACTTCCGTGCTTCAGCATAATGTCCTAAGTGACATTCTGCTTCTGCGGCGATAAGCACCATTTCTTCTCCGCGCATATAAATATAATCACCGGTACGGCTGGTTACATTTGCAAACTTGAATTTTACCTGACAATAAGGCAACATGGATGTACCACTCACTATTTCGTCTTCACTCAGGTCACCTCTCCACCAAGATTTCCGTTCATCTGTCTCGGGCATATTGTTGTATAACCAACTGGAAACACATTTTTCTGCACCTGAAGCATACATTCCTTCAGCATCAGCATCCATGTGACTGAACAAGGAGGCGAAATGTTGACTTTGATCTGCTATAACTTCTACACCCCACAATACATCGGCATTTTTTACACTATTAAATCCGGTTAATGAACTAACAGGAAGAACAGCTTGCAATCCCGGCTTTTTCAAAGCCTCTTTGGCAGCAGCTAGTGCGCCTTCATAATTTTGTTGAACGAGGCAAACACGTGCCTTGATTCCGTTCGCTGCATAATAGTCGATATGAGATGGATGTTTTTGTTCAACACCACAATCTTTCAATAGCGAGATGGCTGTTTCCAAATCTGAATTGATCTGTTTATAGACATCTTCCACAGTACCACGCGGTTTACCTTCAGATGAGCTTGTAGTCGGTTCCGTATATAAAGGTACTCCGGGAGCCGATTCATTTCCTTTATAAGTCTGTTGATACAACTGGATCAATTGGAAATAAGAGAGTGCTCTCATGGCATAGGCTTGTCCTACAACGCTGTTTAAAAGATTCTGATCACCTCCGGCATCCGGTGCTTGGGCGATAATGTAATTGGCATTTGAGATCAGCGTATAATGAAGATTCCAGAACTGATATGGACGTCCTTGCTTATGTGTATAATCCTGACGAACATTAAAACGGTAATCTTCATAAAACCAGCCTTGTCCTTGTCCAAGCATCAGGTGGTCTTCTCCCATCAAATCGCCAGCTAAATAGACACCGACAAATCCGGGATTTTCGTCAGCCCAACCTGTACCCCAACCAGCTACATAAGTAGCACGATAAATACCATTCATCGCCGTTTCAGCACCATTGGCATCGCTAAATATAATTGTTCCGCTGACTTTATCGGTCGGATTTGTTTCCAATTGGTCGTTACATGCTCCCAAAGTAAGTAATCCGACAGCAGATAATATATATATTACTTTTTTCATTTTTTTTCGTATTTATATTTTACTGGTTCTGCTTAAAATTTAACATCTACACCGAAAGAAATAGTTCTTGAAGGTGTATAAACAAATGTAGTACCACCGCTGAAGTTATATTGCGGGTCCATACCTTTCAAATGAGAGAATAACACCAGATTATCGGCTGTAGCCGTGAAGCGTATCTCTTTCATGAACATTCCCTTTGTCAATCTGGTCGGCAAAGAATAACCTAATGTGATATTTTTAATCGCCAAATAAGAAGCATTGATCAAATCGGCGTCTGTGATAGGATACGCTTTACCAATTTCAATTTTAGGTACGTCGGTAATATCTCCCGGCTGTTTCCATGCCCTTTCCAGGTTTTTATGTTTGGCTTGTCCGACATAGTTTCCATACATAAAGGTATTATATACGCTATCCAACACTTTACCACCGATCGAATAAGTACACATGATGCTTAAATCGAAACCTTTATATTTGAAATCGTTTGTGAATGATCCGTACAAATTCGGAATACGGCTACCCATAATCTGTTTAGAAGCTGTAGCTTTGTTTATATTGGAAGAGATGTAAGGTTCTCCCGGATTGCCATTTTCATCCGTATCCCAAACCCAATACAATTGGCTACCTGTCGCGGGATCTACTCCGGCAGATTTTGCTGTATAGAATGAGTTAATCGTTTCACCTTCCTTTATAATATAGTTTCCGCTAATGATTTCTGGTTTATCAGCCAAATGCAATACTTTATTCTTGATAGTCGATCCCATCAAGGTCAGGTCCCAGGTAAAATCATTCGTGTTGACCAAACGACCGTTTAACGTAATATCCCAACCGGTGTTGCGCATGCTACCGATATTTTTCAAATAACTGTCGAAACCTAAAGAAGAAGCCATCGGGTAATCGAGCAACATATCCGTTGTTTTACGGTTGTACCATTCGATAGATGCTGAGAAACGATCGAATACTTTAGCTTCGACACCCACGTTCAGATTACCGTTTTGTTCCCACTTCAAATTCGTGTTTTCAAGAGAAGATACTAATGCACCACTCATGGAGGCATTAGGCCAACCTAAATCATAGAAAGATTGCCAAGCATATAATGTACCGACGTTGTCATTACCCTGAACACCATAGCTAGCCTTCACTGACAGATTATTCAACCAGTCCACATCGCTTAGGAATGCTTCGTTATTCATACGCCAGTTTGCACCGACCGACCAGAATTTACCCCAACGATAATCTTTGTTGAAACGAGAAGAACCATCTGTACGGAAGCTGGCCGACAAATAATATTTGTCCATATAATCATAGTTTGCTCTGAACAAATAAGATTCGATCGTATAAGAATCCTTTAGAGAACTAGCGTCTGTGATAGTAGTAGCACCAGCTAATTCATAGATACCTCCGAATGGGAAACCAGACTTGGTTGCACTCAAAGAACTCACTTCGTAATCATAATATTCGTGACCGGCTAAAAAGTCAATGTGATGTTTGTCATTGAACTTTCTATCATAAGTCAGTAATTGGTTGAATGTGTAACTGAAATAACGATAGTTAGACTTGGCCAGCATACCTTTTACACTGGCTGCATTTCCGAAATAAGGATTATAATAAGTAAAGTTATTTCGGTTCACATAATCAAAACCGAAGTTCGCTGTCAATTTCAATCCTTGAAGGGGACCGTCTTTCAAATCACCCAAACTGATATAAGTACGTCCACTTACGTTATCGTCGTTTGTTCCGTATTTGTCATCAAACAAAGTTGCAATGCTATTAAAATTGGCATTTGCTCCTGCGGGACGAGTTGAACCATAATCAAACATAGGTGCACCATCGGCGCCATACATAATTTGTCCATTTTCATCCAATTGATGTACAGGGAAAATAGGAGCCATCAATTGAGCCGAGTAGAAAATATTTGATGAAGCAGAAGTAGATGTTTGAGAAGTATTACTCTTCGTATGGGCAAAGTTTGTACTCAAACCAGCGGTCAGCCAATTTTTATATTCTGTATCCACATTGATACGACCCGTGTAACGTTGAAAGTTAGTAGTCTTTAACAAACCGTCTTCATTCAGGTAGCCTAAAGAAAACATGTATTTTGTTTTATTCTGAGAACCGGACATGTTCAATACATATTCCTGACGTAACGGATTGTTTGCTGTAGCTTCATCCATCCAATCTTCATGATAACGTAATGTTGCATCAGAACGGACCTTACCTGTAACCGGATCAATTAGTTCTGCAATAGGAAAGTTAAACGGATTATACATCTGGTTAGTACCAAAGATAGCTTTAGCTCCGCTTCCCATAGCTGTTAATGCAGCAACACTTGCTGCTTCAGGAGATAATCCGTTACTTGCAATCTGATCATTTTTATATGATTGGAAAATCGTTTCCAGATAACCTCTTTCATCCATTGTCTCATATCTGGGGATAGCACGTGAAGCAATACCCCAATTTGCTTTCAAATTGACAAGTAAAGCACCATCCTTACCTTTTTTAGTTGTAATCATCACAACCCCGTTTGCACCACGAGATCCATACAACGCACCGGCAGATGCATCCTTCAATACAGTCATCGACTCGATATCGTTTGGATTGATTGCATTGATATTACCGTCATAAGGAATACCATCTACCACATACAACGGGTTTTGAGAAGCTTTGATAGAACCGAAACCACGAATTACGACAGAAGAACCAGACCCCGGCTGTCCGGAACCCGATGTTGTCTGTACACCGGCCACTAGTCCATCTAATGCTTTACTAACATTAGCAACGGTTCTCTTTTCGATCTTTTCATTTTTGATGATTTCGGCAGAACCAGTAAATGATTCTTTCTTCGCAGTACCATATGCAACTACAACAACCTCATCAAGAGATTGATTATCAGTCTGCATTAGGATTCTTAAATTAGATTTTACTTCGATCTCCTGAGTCTTCATACCCACGTAAGAAACTACCAGAGTCTTTGCAGAACTCAGTCTGTTGTAATGCGCTGATTAATAGCCATTTACAAATATTAGACAATTCGGTTATTTTTGCTATAATAAGCTTATTCAATCTCTTTCTATCAAACAAACATATTATAAAATATCTGATAACCAGTTGTTTAATATTTTTATATACAAAAACAGGTAGAATTTGATATTATAAAACTAATACTCAAATTCTACCTAAAAAAGATAGGAATATCTAATTCCTGTATATAAATCGATAGAAAAAATTACTTGAATTCTCGTAAAAACTTCCGTATTGGAATTTGTTTTATTCCTTCATAAGAACTACCCTCCAGTTCATCCATTGTAATAACCATTTTGGGATAATTGTCTTTAATAGCCAATAGATTTCCGAATTCTCTTTCATGAGTTTTTGGGTCCATAACAGAGTAGGCTACCTGAACGTATATTTTTTCACCATCTTTCTCACCGACAAAATCAATTTCTCTATCTCCATCTCTTCCGACCGAAAGATTATAACCATTGACAAGAAGGTGATGGCAAACGATATTCTCCAATACTTGTCCTATATCGTTAGGTCTGAAAGGACGTATTGCGTGTCGTATGCCCAAATCTTCAAAATAATATTTTTCTCCGATTTGGAACTGGCGTTTTCCTTGAATATCAGCAGGTCGTAATCTTTTTACAAAATAAGCATTGTTTAAATAGGTTAGATATTCTAATATCGTCTTTGGAGGTAAATCAACACGTTGGGATTTAAGATATTCACTTATTTTATTTGCAGAAAACAGATTTCCTATCGTATCAGCCAGATATATGGTTAAGTCTTGCAATTGTCTGACATTTCTGATGTTGTACCTATTTACTACATCTTTAAGAATAATCGTATCATAAATACTTCTGAGATAATCTGATACTAATAACTCATTGAAAGGGAGATTGATCAGATAGGGTAATCCTCCAAATTTGTAGAACTTCGTAAAAGAGTCAGAACTATCTTCCAGTTTGTGGAACTGTAAAAACTCGTTATAAGTAAGGCTGTATACTTTAAATTCAATATAACGGCCACTTAAATAAGTAGCCAACTCACTGGAAAGCATGTTCGCATTACTACCGGTACAATATACATCATAACTACCTTCCGCAAAAAAATGCCGTAGTGCTTTCTCAAAGTTTGTGATATCCTGCACTTCATCAATAAATAGGAAGCATTTATCATTCAGATTATTACGTTTTTGAGTTACATAATTTACCAGATCAGAATAATCTTTTAAACCATCAAACTCGAATAATTCCTTATTGATATAAATAAAGTCTGAAGAAGGATATGACAAACGTATATAGTCCATTAACTGGAATATAAGAAAACTCTTCCCGACACGACGTTGTCCGGTCAGCACCTTTATCATCTGCGTATTTACAAATGGCTTGATACGATCAAGATATAACTCTCTTTTATAAAACTCCGGGATCTTCATAACCTATTACTTATAAGTAAAACTTTTTGCAAAAATAGTGATTTTATTTCGTATAAGGAATAAAAAGATTTCTTTTGAACAGAAAATAAAAAAGCGAGAATGTCATATAGTCATCCTCGCTTTTTATTAAATTATAATATAGATTATTTATCAAACCACATCGCATCCCATATTTTAGGTGAATCTTTTGGAGCATTCGGATTTGTGCTTAATTCGTCTGGAGAATATTCCCAACGACGAATCAAATCTTTAGATGATGCTTCTGCTGGTACAGTCAGAGCAGGAACTTCATTGCCTTGTGTACCGGAACGACGCCATTGAACAAACGCTTCAAGAGGTCTGTCCATCAAATCAATCCACTGTTGCATATGAATTTCGTAAAGAGCTTCACTTTCTGATAATTTAGACAAATCTGGTAATTTAGATAAAAATGTTTTTGTTGCTTCTGTATCTGCTTTATAATAGTTACATGCCGCCTGCACACCAGCCTGGAATAATTCATTCGCTTTAGCCAAATCTTTAGTTACACCGATACCACGGGCATACACTTCTGATTCCAAAAGTAATTGTTCCTGATAGGAATAAAGAACATCCGGACAATCTTTTCTATATAGATAGGAACTGATAGCTGATGAGTAAATATTTCCGTCTTCGTCATCTTCTGCATCCTGACGGGTGTCAAGAGCTCTGAATACACCATCATGTCCCGGATCGAAATAGCGTGGAATACGTGAGTCTGCGTATTTTTCCATTGGTTTAAATACATTGTTATGTGCAAAAAACATAGTATTGATACCTCCGGTATACTTTGCCAGAATTCCATATTTAGGATTTTCATTTCCTGCTGTTTCGGAATATTGGAATTCCATATTTCCTGCTGCAGAAGTGATCATTTTCTTTTCATCCATCATCTTTTTGATATCATCGGCTTTGCTGGGATCTGCATCCACCATAACCATTAATGTACGGAATTTAAAAGAATTAGCAATCGCTATCCATTTGGACATATCTCCCTTAAAATAAGGGTCATATTCGTCAATGCAGTTTTTATCATTGATATCAATCATTGCCAGTGCCTGGTCCAGCATATCAATAACACCATTTAAGACATCTTTCTGATCATCGAATTTCGGATATTTAATTTCTTTCTTCCATGCTTCAGAGAAAGGTACATCTCCATATATCATAGTTGTTTCATAAACCTGCATAGCTAACAGTATTAAACACTGTGCTTCTGCATTTTTATTTTCCGGAACACTATTTTGTGCTTGTTGTATGGCCAATTGAAGGTTGTTACCACATACGGAATAGTAACTAACCCATGTGTTTCCTAAGCTATACGTGCTGATAACATAATAAGCTTCGCCCCAACCACCATAATTGTCACCTCCGTCAGCTTGCGACTGAATGGATTGTGAGAAAGGAATGTAAGAGTCACCTCCAATACGATTACCGGACCAGTTAACAGCAGCATAGTTGAACAAATACCCTGCTTCCACTTTCTCTGCTGTATTCGGATTATTGTTTACATCTAACCAATCACTGCAACTGCTGAGTGTACTGCAAACAACCAGCAATAGAAGTATATATATATTTATTAGATTTTTCATTTTATTTACTGTTTAATTTTAGTTGAAATAATGAATTAATTACAACGTCAGTTTCAAATTAAATCCGAAGCTACGTGTTGCAGGAATACTGTTGAATTCTACACCTTCACCAATTTCAGCCGTACCAAAGAAGTTCGCTTCCGGATCAATATGGGGAACATGAGATTTGATCAACCATAAATTACGACCTTCAAATCCTAGATCCAAAGATTTGATAAAGAAATCCTTAAACCATTTTCTGGGTAATGAATAGGAGAACGTTAACTCTCTCAGTTTTACATAAGAAGCATCAAAAACACAGCCTTCTGTATTAGATGTTTTTGCCATATGACTCCAATAGTCCTGCATATTTTTAACAGGGACATCATTTGGACGGCTAGTTCCATCCGCATTCATAATAACTCCTGATTCAATGTATTGATCTTCACGTCCTACAGCTGTTTCAGCAGAGAGACCGAGTGATCTTAAAGAAGAAACTGTTCCTGAATAAAGACTTCCACCCTGGCGAATATCAATTAGGAAGCTAAGGTTGAATCCTTTATAAGAAAGACTATTATTGATACCCATTGTAAAATCAGGATAGATATCACCTAAACGAACATTGTTTTCTGTTTCACGTAAACCTGTTTTTTCGTTGATAATAAAGTTTCCCTGGTCATCACGTTTCCATCCTGTTCCATACAATCCGAATGACTCGCCAACCTGTGCCTTTACTTGTAAACCACTCCATCCGGAAGTCAATGTATAGTTTGTCATTCCTTCAGCCAACTCATTTACAGTTTGTTTATTAGATGCAAAGTTTATGTCCAAATCCCATTTCCAGTCACGTGTACGGACTGGGGTTAATCCAAGACTGATTTCAACACCATTGTTCGTTAATTTACCAGCATTGATATTATTTGTAAAATAACCGGTGGAACGAGGTACATCTATAGAAACAATCTGATCTGTTGTTACATTACGGTAATAAGTAGCATCTAAACGTACACGATTGTCAAAAAATCGTAGATCGGCACCAATTTCAAATGCAGATTGATTTTGAGGCTTCAGATCTTCCAGAGGGAAAATACGCGGTCCGGTAAAACCAACTAAACCATTATGTGGCAAAGTGTTTACAATACTATACTGCAAAAAATATGTGTTTACAGCTTTATACTGGAATGCCAACTGATAAGGTTTTTCATCGCTACCAACGTTTGCATAGTTTATACGGAATTTACCAAAGTTCAGGATGTCTTTATTTTCCATTAACTCTGTAAAAACAAAAGCGGCACTTACTGAAGGATAGAAATAAGAACGATTGTTGACAGGTAAAGTAGACGACCAGTCGTTACGTCCTGTTACATTTAGGAATGCCATACTTTTGTAACTGAAGCCCAAATCGAAATAAATACCCATAAGGCGTTTGATTTCGTAGTAGTTTACGGGACTTGTTGCTTTTGCATTTGTATAAGTATAAAGACCATCGACGATCAAACCATTTGCCAATGTATTGTTATTAGTCCATTCGCGCTGATTGATATTATGTCCGAAAATACCTTTGATTCCGAAATCATCAAATGTCTTTTCGTATGTAACCATCAAGTCGTTATTAACAATTCTATTAGCCAAGTCCCATGTTTGGAATTTACCTTCCATTTCGCCAACAGTTCCTTTTGCATATATTTTACGTCTGGTTTCGTTATAGAAGTCAGTTCCGGCATTGTTTGAGATAGTCAATCCTTCGAAAGGCTTATATGTCAAAATGATATTGCCGATGACACGATCCATTCTTGTCGTATATTTATTTTTGTTGATAATCCAATAAGGGTTATTACTTTTTCCGTCAGGATCCAGAGTAATTTGTTTTCCGTATTCGTCCACCCAATTGTTTTTAATATCGCGTGTATCAACAGTTCTTGGCAATCCATTTACTAGAGGCACTAACAAGTTCGGGTCGTTTGAACCTTGTGCGGCACGTCCTTTGGAATCATTACGTACGTATTGTGCAGAGACACGGGCTGAAAATTTTGAGTTGAAATCCATTCCGGCATTTACAGAAAAACTATATTTATTATAATCAGACTCCGGTATAATACCTTTCTGGTTAACAGAAGAGAAGCTGGTTCTAAAATCTGCTTTTTCACCACCACCGGCAACAGATACGTTATTGATATAACTCATACCTGTTTGGTAAAAGTCTTTTACATTATCCGGATATGCTTGTAAAGTTACTTTTTCTCCTTTATAGTTATTATATTGCATACCGTCGGCAGCAGCTTTAGCAATGTTCGGTCCCCAACCGTTCAAACTCTTAACGTTGTATTCTCCGTAGTTACCTTGAGCATATTCATTTTGGAATTCAGGTAATTTAGCTACGTTCTCAAATCGCGTAGAAGAATTTACGGTAATGAATGTCTTCATGTTCTTGCTACCTTTTTTAGTTGTGATAACAATTGCACCATCTTTTGCACGTGCTCCATACAACGCTGTTGCAGCTGCCCCTTTCAGGACATTGATAGACTCAACATCATCTGAACTGATGTCGCTGGCACGGTTACCGGCATCGACGTTTCCTGTGATATCATCAGGATTATAAGCGCCATTATCAATAGGTAAACCATCAACAACAAACAAAGGTGAAGAGTTCGTACCAATAGAGGAAGCTCCGCGAATTTGAATTTTTGCAGCTCCGCCCGCAGTACCAGAGGACTGTCCGATACGTACACCTGCAACTTTTCCGGATAAAGCATTTACTACATTACTTTCACGCGCTTTGGTAATCTCTTCTCCTCCTACGCTCGACACAGCATAACCCAATGATTTTTCAGAACGTTTAATACCGATAGCTGTTACAACAACTTCGTCTATATTTTGAGTATCAGAATTTAATCTGATATTCAAAACAGCCTGAACAGCGACTTCCTGAGTTTTCATACCTACGTAAGAAATTACCAGAGTCTTTGCAGAACTCAGTTACTCACAATTATCTGACTATCAATGTATTAGTTTTAAATGAAATGTTTATTTTTCTGACAGTAAACTCCGATTTCAACAATGAAATAAATTGCACAACCAATACATATATCTATAATACAGATTCTTACAGCTCCTGTATATTCAAAAGGTAGAATTTGATATTATAAAATATAATACTCAAATTCTACCTTCTAAATAATGAATTTAACTAAACTAACTAATGTTTTACAAGTCGTTCTTTATCCTTTAAATAGGTATTTTATTATCGTGAGGTTGTATAAATATTTTTCAACCAATACTCAAAAACAGGGTCCTGTATTTCTATTACGTTACCCGGAAGAATATCGATTAAATCTTTTTCCAAGGTGGCTTTTTTTAAGTTTTTGATATTTGCTGAAGTACCTAATTTATATTTTGCTAATACTTCTTTGGATGAAAAGTTGACAACACCGTCTGCCACAGCTAATAAAAAGTTTATCTGTTTAGAACTCAACGTGTCTATTATATTTGCAAATAGCAGACTTAATTGACCTGTCAAACTTGAAAAAGATTCACTGATGATAGCTTCAGTACATATTTGGGGAGTTCTGAGCCAAACCTGCTGGCTTAGCTGCTGGACATAATAGGGATGGTCTTTTACCTTGGCTGCTATGCTGTTACATAAATCTTCAGATATGCTTTTACCCGTATCTGTAAAGCGTGTAGAAATAAACGAAACCCAATCGGCTCTACCTATTTTGTGCAAAAACAGAATATCTCCGAATTTGTAAAAAGGCATGCTGTAATCATTAAAAATATCCAGCAACATATGCCGTTTGCTTCCATAGAGGCAATAGCAGACAGATGTCTGTTTTTGCCAATGAGCGCGTAACTTGCGCTGAAAAGCCAAAGGATCTTCATATTCGTTGATATTCTGGAATTCATCAATACATACGATTATTTTTTTTCCAGAGTCATTAGCTATGGCTTGCGGCAAATCCAGTATTTCATCATAAGTTAATTTATTATCCTTGAAAGTTATGCCAAATGAAAGTTCATAAGTCTGACTGGTATCTGATAATGAAATGATTGGAGCCAACTTTCCCAGATATCTTTTGACACCGGATACAAATTCTTCCCAAGCGGAAGTCGATACCTTTAACAGCGCATTTGCATAAGCAAGATAAAATTCTTCCTCCGTCCGACAATTGAAAATATCGACATGACAGATATAATAATCCTTACTTGAATTCAGTAACAACTGTGCTGTTTTATTGACTAAAGAAGTTTTTCCCCAACGACGGGGAGATATAATGACGGTATTAACCAGGCTGTTAAAATTCTGAGTAAGCAGTTTGACTTCTTGTTCCCTGTCTGTAAAATTTTCTTTGTCTGCTATGCGACCGTAAACAAATGGAGTATTCATATTGCTTCTGTTTTTGTGAACAGAACAAAAGTAATAGAAAAACATCTAATTAACTAATTTGAAATCGATCTATTTCAAATCAATTGATTAGATGCGGACTTTCTTCTCAAAAGTATCCTGTCTATTGGTCAATTTATCCCTATGTCTTTTTGATTACTATGCATACTAATTTAAATTACATCGGCAGGTAATCAATGGTTGATAACCATCAACCGATTGGTTCATAATTATCGGCCGATTGGCTCACAATTATCAACCATACGGCCGATAATTATCAGCCGCTGATTTCGTCAGCTTCCAATATAAGAAATAAAGCAATAAGTTGTTCATAAGCAAAGGAATAAATAATAATGTGTTACAATAAAAAAATAGGGCGTATCGTAATCGCCGATACACCCTATTCCTGTCTTTATTACTTTCTATTCTCAACGGCTTCCGCCTGCCCACCAAACGGGTTCAGTGTAAACATATTGTCCGTCACCAAAAGCTGTTTTTATAGCCGGGTTGGCAAGAACATCGTCTGCACCGTATCCGAAGCGATACGGGAATCTGTTGGTATTTAACGGGTTCTTCAGTTCAACGAATTCTTCACCGGCGCCTTTCATACGGCGGTAATCGCAATATGCTTCGGTAGACTCGCCTGACGCACCGAAGAATGACAGGTATTTCTGAATCATTGTTTCTTTCAGAGGATTGACTGCGAACAGAGGTTTTACGCTTTTTTCGAAATAATCTTCTGCAACATCTGCGCCCAGGTTTACTTCGCCGCCTACCCAATTCTCAGTAGCATCTATCAGCATGTTTTCTGTATTTGCAAATCCGGCAATTACTGCTTCTTTCAATGCTGCTTCCGCTTCGTTTTTTCTTCCTAAGCGGCAAAGTGCCTCTGCTTCAAGGAATTTCACTTCGTGATAACTGATTAACTGCGTAGGAGTAGTGATTGCCCATAAGGCCATAGACATACCATAAATATTCTGTACTTCATCCGGAGTCCCGTTGGGTGCGAAATTGATACTTTCAATATCAGTAGCCTGGTCTCCACCGTATCCGTAAACAATATATCCTGTCGGGTCCGGTTCGATAAATGCCTGAGGTGCTCTCGGGTCATTTCTTTCTACGAACTTGTCTATCAGGCTTTCGCTGGCTGCAAAACTGTTACGGCTATAGCTGAAACCCCATAATGGGTTTACCTGAGAATCTCCATCGTAAATAGTTAATTTACATTCTTCGGCAGCAGACTTGAATGAGTTGTTTACATAAGTAAGAATATCTTCCAAATCTTTTGTCTTATTACTGCTCTTGTTAAGCAGACGCATTGTATAACGTGCTTTCAACGCATTTGCGGCCTTGTACCATGCACTGGCTTTACCGGAATAAATATAGTCTTTTGAACCGACTGCACCTGACAGACCTTCATCTTTGGCATTACCGCCGTCCAGAAGAGTGATGGCTTCGTCCAGATTCTTATGAATTTCAGTGTAAATAAACTCCTGTGTATCTATTTTCGGCTGCATATAAGCCGGAGTTCCGTCAGGATTCAAGATACCGGTTTCGGTGAAAGGTGTATCACCGAAGAAGTCCGTAACAATGGCTGCATTGTAGGCCAGATAAATTTTAGCAATAGCTTCAGTCACCACATTTCCTTGTTCGGAAGGGTCTTCCTGGCATTTCTGAATGGCTATTTTAGCATTTTTAATATTGGAATAAACTGTTCCCCAGACATTGTTATAGGTCGTTGCGATAGTCGGTTCCCCTGTGCGTACTTCCGCTCTGTACATCTGATTGCTGATGCCTGTTTCATGTTCCATGTAAACAGACGAGTAAAGAGAGAAGTCTCCGCCAACTACACCAAATCCGGTACTGACTCCCAGGTCTGTAATCAGAAACTTAGCAGGAGCATCTGTCGGGTTATTCGGGTTGTTATTAACCTTGTCCATCGCATCTTCCGTACAGGAAGTAATGCTGAATGCAGTCAGGAATGAAAAAGCTAACAGCTTTCCTATTTTATTTATTTTCATTTTGCGTACGAATTAAAATTTAACATTGACTCCAAAACCGTAACTGGCTGTTTGAGGCATTGAATAGTCTTCAAATGCACCAGACATGTTGTTGTTACCCTGACTGGCCTCCGGGTCCAAATCAGGAACCTGTGCCCAGATAAGGACATTTCTTGCAAAAACATTCAGAGTAACCTGCATCCAATTGCTTTTGAATACCGGATAACTTACTGCTACTTCGCGAAGTTTAATGAATGAATTATCATAAATTGAAGATTCATCAATATTATTCAGGATACTATAATATTCTTGCTGCGCATTTGCACCTGTAATGCCAATATCATTTTTTGTACCGTCTTCTTTATAACCATCAAAAATGATAGTTCCTTCACGATTTTCAGTTCTCTTGCTTACACCGTAGTAGTCTGCCAGACCGGATGTTCTGCTATACATTTGTCCGCCTTGCTTCCAGTCAAGTACTGCACTGATTGTACAATCCCACAGACGTAATGTCGTGTTGAAGCCCATAATAAAGTCAGGCGATACTTTACCGATAACCTGTGCTTCACCGGCAATAGGAAGACCGTTTTCATCAACCAGACGATTGCCGTTAGCATCTCTCTTATAACCGACACCGTATATTACCGGATATTTTTCGCCGGCAGCAGCACGTACCTGCGGAGTTACATAACCACCCAGGCTGATATTTTCCACTCCCGGAGCAAGTTCGTCAACGTAGTTGTCCATTTTGGTCCAGTTGAAACCGAAGTCCCAGTTTATGTCTCTCGTTCTGATCGGATTAAAAGACAAAGTGATTTCATGTACGTTCGTATGAAGTTTACCACCATTTGTCACTAGCTTGCCGGCTCCGGTCGATGAAGCCAGAGGCACATCGAATATCTGGTCTTTTACATTCTGACGAGAGAATGTATAATTTAATGTTACCAGGTTGTCGAAGAAACTCAGGTCTGTCCCCAGTTCATAAGAACGTGTATTCTGAGGCTTCAGATTCGGGTCGTAAATTTTGTAATAAGGCGTATAACCGTTACTGCCGTTAATCGGATACAAGATTGGAGTTAAAGAATAGAAACCTCCTCCGTATGTCGGTACAGAATAAAAGTTTTCACGGAAATCGCCGGCCTGTCCCACTTCTGCATAAGAAGCTCTAATCTTTGCGTGGTTAACGACATCGTTTTTCAGCGCATCCAGTTCTGTCAGGATAAAACCCGCAGAAACAGAAGGGTAGAAGAATGCACGGTTTCCGCGCGGCATGCTTGAAACATAGTCCTGACGCCCTGTCACGGTTAAATAAAGCATGTTTTTATAAGAAGCGGATACGTTTCCGAAGAATCCGACAGTTCTTTTCTTCCAGTGTTCGGATGAAGTGGACTGAGTCGTTGCATTGTCGATATGATTCCATCCCGGGAAGTTGTAACCTGTTCCGTATTCATAATATTTACCTCTGTTGCTCTGGATTACTTCGTTACCGGCAACTACATTCAATCCCCAATCATCGTTGATATTCCAGTCATAATTAATTGTCAGCAACGAGTTGTAGGTCGCATTGGTCCAACCGTAATTTTCGATTTGGCCTTTACCGCCTCCGGTGTTACTTCCGTAACCGTAGCTATCGACATAGTCTGTTGTATATGAATCGACACCGAACATATATCTTACATTCAATGTATGGTCTGTCGTACCAAACTTCGTTTTGTAGTTTGCATACGCATTACCAAAGAAACGGTTTGTATTTTCAGTAAATTTGTTATTATCCATCGCCCAGTATGCCTGGTCGAATGCACCACGGAATGAGTTTTGTGTATAAGGGTCGCCTGCGATATGGCTAGGGATTCCTGCCAGGTCGTAGCTTGGAGGTGCGGAATAAACAGTTCTCAGCAAACCGTTACCCGAAGTAACTGCCTTATCGATTGCCGTAGTAATGTAATTACCGATGAATCCGGTAGTCCAATTGTCATGCAGTTTTGTTTCTGCACTTACTTTTACATTATATCTGTCCATTCCTGTACTAGGAATGATACCATCCTGGTGAGTATTACCCAAAGAAACGGAATAAGAGCTCTTATCCAAAGCCTGAGCGACATTTATAGAATTACTCCAGGTTACGCCGGTATCGAAGAAATCTTTGGCGTTGTCGTATGCCTGCGGTGTAGTCCAAGGGTCTAAACCTGCTGCGGCACGTTGAGGTTGATAATACATACCTTCATGATTTCCATATTCTTTAGTATATGCATTACTTGTATTTCCGCCATAAGTCGGATCATTAGGAAGGTCTGTAATTTTAGGTCCCCATGACAAACTGTTAGTAGGACTGTATTTTCCTGAAGCTCCCTGCGCATACGTTTTCTGGAATTCAGGGAGGCGTCCGATTACATCGAAACTCAGGTTAGAAGAAAAGCTAATCTGAGGTTTGCCTTTAGCCAGACCTTTACCACTTTTAGTCGTAATAACGATTACACCATTAGAAGCACGGATACCATACAAAGCAGAAGCTGCCTGACCTTTCAGGATATTGATGCTTTCAATATCGTTTGGGTCGATATCCACCGCACGATTTGCGAAGTCGGCACCGCTCACACTACCATTGTTCTGCAAATCCGTATCAACGTCAGGTGTACTTGTTACAGGCATACCATCAATTACATACAGCGGAGTATTGTCACCGGAGAAAGAACGTGCACCACGGATCGTGATTTGAGAAGACGCACCAGGCATACCGGAAGACGGTTTGATATCCAAACCTGAAACTTTACCCTGCAATGCGCCGGCTAAGTTTGAATTGGCGGCCTGAGTCAATTTTTCTCCCTTTACATCCTGGACAGCATAACCCAATGCTTTCTTTTCTTTAGAGATACCCATCGCTGTAACAACAACTTCATCCAGATTCTGAGTATCTGATTTTAAAACTACTCTTACATTCGGGGAAACGGGTACTTCTTGTGTAAGCATACCGACGTAAGAAACTATCAGTACTTTACCGTTAGAAGGAACTTCCAACGTGAAGTTACCATCATAGTCTGTCACTGTACCGACCATTGTACCTTTCACAACAATCGACGCCCCAATAACCGGCAGCCCATCATCAGCGGAAATAACAGAACCTGCTACTTTCGTGTTCTGAGCAACCACAGTGCTTATACCTATTACGAGGCACAGCAGAATAAAAGTGAACTTTTTCATCATAAACACACATTATTTATTAAACTAATAGAATTTACCATATATATACAAGTGCAATATAATTAGATAGTTAAGTGACAAAATAAGACTTGTTAAGATTTTATTTAGTCTTTGCAGAACTTGGTATACCAGATAATGT
>OLGB01000424.1_pt1 | contig 61619 bp, 67 predicted proteins | sample 1605691 | NCBI WGS metagenome assembly OLGB01 (sample SAMEA3888925, study PRJEB22519) | human gut metagenome | biome: human gut; feature: human-associated habitat; material: faeces | place: Denmark | collected 2010
AAATGTGGCGTATTTGAAGCGTGCAAAAAAGCCATTGGCTTTTTTGACACGCTGATGAAAAAAGCAGCCTCTAAGGCTGCTTTTTTTCATATTCCCAGATAAAATCCCGTGCTGAGTATCTCCTCTGTTCGGGAGAGCACCTCGTGCGCCTCCTCGTAGTTTCTAAGGGCAAGCTCCGCGACGAGATAGTTTGTCAGGCACATGGGCGCCGTCAGCGAGTTTTTGCACGAAACGCTTTTTATCGAGCAGTTAAAGCACACATCGCCGTAGGCCTTGACCGGCAGGTCGTTATTTGACGTAAACAGCACGACCTTAACGCCGCGGCTGCGCATCCACGCGAGGATGTTGATGCCGACGCGCGAGTACCGCGGGAAAATGTACGCGATGCACACGTCGCCGTCCTGCGCGTTCACTATCTCCTCGGGGTAGATAAGACCCGTCGTCTGGATAAAATGCACGTTGCGCTTTATCTCCCCCAGACGAGACACCATATAATGCGCCAGCGAAAAGCTGCTGCGCATGCCGAGAACGTAGATGTTTTTTGCTCCGCTTATCAGATCAATGGCTTTTTCAAGCTCATCCCCGTGCAGACCGGCGAGAGTGAGCTGTATATTCTTTATATCGGTCGAGAACGCCTCCTCCAGCAGATCGTTCCCGGAGGATACCGCCGCGCGCTCGAGTCTGTCGGGCAGAGAGCCCTTGGTCTGTATCTCCTTTTTGATGCTGTCCTGCATTTCAGAAAAGCCCGAATAGTCAAGAGCGCGAGCAAAGCGGATGACCGTTGTCGTGCTTACGCCGATCTTCTCGGCCAGCTCCTCAAGCGTGGAAAAGGCAATGTCCTCATAATTCTCGTCGACGTAATTGGCGACGACCTTCTGCGAATGCGTCAGCGCGCCGTAGGCTGCGCTTACCTTGGAGGTGAAGAGCATATTCACCTGTCCTCCCGTATGTTCTAAATAATACTTACCAATACTTATTATACAATATGACGGCCGATATTTCAAGGCATGATTTGACGGGCTGAGCCTGTAATGATATAATTGCAATAAATAATTCAAAACGGAGGGCAAAATATGCCGCTTCCAAGCTATCCTAACGATGAAAACCGCCTGCCGACGAAGGCCGATATACTGGAAACGATGCAGCACTGGATAACCGTAATGCAGCTCAGGCCCGGTGAAAAGATATCCGATACAGAGATAGCCGAGTACTTCAACGTCAGCCGCACGCCGGTGCGCGAGGTGCTCAAAATACTCGAGCAGCAGAAGCTGATATATACATATCCCGGCCGCGCTACGATAGTCGCGGATCTTGCGCTGGACGATATAGAAAGCTACTATCTGCCCATGCAGACGCTCCAGTGCCTTGCCGTGCGCCTTGCCGTGAACAAGGCGACGGGCGCCGATGTAGCCGAGCTTGAAGCGCTCAACGCGCAGTTCGGGAAAGCCATGGATAACAGGGATGCCGAGAGCATACTCATGGCCGACAGGAATTTTCACGATAAGATACTTGAGATAGCCGGAAATGAATATATCGACGAGTTCTGCTCGGCGCTGTGGGTGCGCATAGCGCGGCTGGACTATATGTTCTTCCGCGATAACACCATGGGCACGTCCTATAACGACCACAGGCTCATGATCGAAAGCTTCCGCATAAAGGATCCCTTCGGCGCGGAGCTTGCGATGAAAAACAACTGGAACTATTCCATGTTAGCCGTCAAGGCCGCCGTCAGCCAGAACGGTATTATATAACGCAATAACGCAGTATAAAAGCTGCCGCAGATTTCTCTGCGGCAGCTTTTTCAATATCAGAATTTTACGATGTCGTCGATCTTCGCCATGTGGCAGCCGGGGTAGGAATCCTTGACGCGCATGAGGAAGTTGAGCTTGTCGATCCTTTCGCCGGAGCGCGGGCAGCCGTTTTTGATAAACGGGATCTGAAGGCCGACGGCGAGATCCATGACGACGTCGCCGACGACGCCGCCGCTGCGGCCGGAGGTTATCGAGAACAGACCGTGCTCGCTGGCAAAGCGGTGGGACTCCAGAGCCTCGGATATCGTGCCGACCTGATTGGGCTTGAGTATAAAGCCGTCGATGCTGTCGAGCTCATACGCCCTGCGGATGCGCTCGGGATTGGAGACGGTGAAGTCGTCGGCGATGATGAAGGTGCGGGTGATCTCCTTATGAGCCTTGACGAAGCCGTCCCAGTCGTCCTCGTCGAGCATATCCTCGATGAAAACAAAGTTGTGCTTTTCGGTGAGCGCCTTGACATAGGCGATGACCTCGTCGGTCGTGACCTGCCGGCCGTTGAGGTAATAGGTCCTGCTCTCGCGGTCGTACATTTCGCTCATTGCGCAGTCGAGCGCGAAGGCGCACTGCTCGGTGTAGCCGCAGTCGTCGATGGCTTTCTGGATAAGCTTCAGGCAGACCTCCGGATCCTCCGAGGGCGCGCACCAGCCGTAGGAGCCGCCGACGCGGGGCTCGGAGCCGGTGTACTCGCGGATGACGTTTCCGAGCTGCTTAAAGACCTTGACGGCGATCTCGACCGCCTGCTCGATATCGCTTGCACGGTAGGGCATGACGATGAATTCGTTGAATGCCTGCTTTATGCCGGCGTTATTGCCGCCGTTGAGGACGTTGAAGGAGGGGATGGGAACGGTCTTTATATCGCCGCCTGCGATGTAGTCGTAGAGCGGGCGCTTTAAGCTTGCCGCCGCTGCGCGGTAGGCCGCGACGGAGACGGAGTAGATGGCGTTGCCGCCGAGCCTGGACTTATTCTCCGTGCCGTCAAGCTCGATCATTTTGCGGTCAATGGACTCAAGGTCAAGCGTATCCATGCCGATGAGGGCGGGGCCTATGATATCGTTTACGTTTGCAACCGCCTTGTGTACCGACAGGCCGTCGTACTCTGCCGGATCGTTATCGCGCAGAACGAAGGACTCGTGCATGCCGACCGAGGAGCCGGTGGGCGCTGCCGCAGTGCCGACAGAGCCGTCAACGGTCACAACATCGACCTCGACCATCGGGCGGCACTTGCAGTCGATGATCTGGCGTGCGTGGACGCTCTTTATGCGGCTGCCCTTGAGCTTCTTTGCAGGCAGCTCGGGAACATACATTACATTAAAGTCGCACAGGTTCGTGCCGGTATTGCCTGTGAATACCGCGTCGCCCATTGCGTCGAGCGCCTCAAAGCAGGCGTGGCCGCGCAGATTCTCAAAAACGTCGATGCCCTTTTCGCAGGCGGTGTCGTAGCTCGTGGAGTCGGTCATGCCGCCGGCGACTACGGTCGTGCCGTCGGTGCCCTCGGAGTCAATGGACAGGCAGACGCAGCCGGGCGCCTTCTTTCCGGAGATGGAGTAGGAAAGCGTCAGCTCCTGGCCGGGGCCGCCGTGACCTGTGATGACGGAGTTATCAAGGATCTTGGTGGTCGCTTCGCCTGAGCACAGCAGAACACAGGGCGGCTTTATGGGGTTGCCGTAGTTCTGTATCTCGCGTGCGAAAGACGCGAACACAGTTCCGACATCCTTTGCCTCGCCCTCGAGATATGATGTGAGGATGATCGCGGGGATGCCCATCTCCTCGGAGATGCGCTTTGCCGTCAGGCAGGAATCGGGCAGGCTGTTTATCAGGAAGTAGGTATTTTCGGGGAAGGCCTTGGGGGTCTCGCCCTCGGGGCCTGCATTCATTATATAATCAACAACGCTCTTGGGAAGACGGTCGGCGACGTCGTAGTCGCGGATGACCTGGCGCGCCTCCTCGAGGGTGGTCTGATCCGGACCCATGGGGGTTCCCTTATAGTTCTTGTACGGCTCGCCGATGTCGCCGGTGGCGGGGGTGCCGACCGCGTCGGAGATGCCGAAGCCGATGAGCTCCGCGCCGCGGGAGCGGATGCGCTTGGCGAGCATGCCGCCGTTCATGGCCGAAATGTGGCGGCGTATGGCGTTTATTTCGTATATGCCCGCTCCGGACTTGAGCATGACGTCGGTGGTGTCGATCTCGTCCTGAAGGGTGATGCCCTCGATGGGGCAGCTCATAAGCGCCGAGGAGCCGCCGCTTATAACTACTATAAAAAGATCATCCTCATTTGCGCTGTCAACGAGCTTTATGATCTCCTTGCAGGCGCGCAGACCCTCCTCGTTAGGCAGGGGGTGACCGCCGACATACACGTCGGTGCGGCGGAACACATCGGTGTCCTCTTTTATCTTGACTATGGCAATGCCGCGGGTAAGGTGCTCGCCGAGTATCTCGTCTATGGCCATGGCCATATGGTTGCAGGCCTTGCCTGCACCGAGCAGATATACGTTGCGCTTCTTGCTAAGATCCCAGCGGCGCGAGCCGATGCACAGCACGTCGCCCTCCATGCGGGCGATGCTCTTGATGCGCTCGTAGGCGTCAAGGTGCTGAAGCGTTTTCTCGGTGATGTCCAGAACGATCTTTCTTCCGTCGATGTCGCCGTGGGACAGCAGCGCCTCACGGTTTTTGATCTTTTTCTGCATATGTCATTCCTCCAACCAGGTGTGTATGCCTCTGCGATATATCGCAATGATATTTTAACTATAATGATAAATGAATGCAAAGTCAAACAAAGCAGCAAATAATGCCCTTTCTCGTTAATGCAGTTATATTTTTTTGATGCCTGCAACAGAAAGTTCAGAAAAGCTTGTTAATTAGTCATAAATTTTAGCATGTCAACAGGGATTTATGCACAAAAAATGAGGTATTATTCTGTACATAAAATACTAAAATTATTATTGTTGCAATTCAAGTTAATATTGTTATATATTTTTTCGTCAGGATAGCTATAATGGTAACATACACGCGATATATCGCAAGGTATATCGTTCCCACAAAATACACCGCAACAAACAAATCTCAGAGAGCCTATAAGGAGAGAAGCTATGTCAACATCATTGATACTGATGATAGTATGCTTCCTGGCGCTGATGGTAATCGGTCTGCCCATTGCATACAACCTTCTTATCACCACCGTGGTCTACCTGCTTTCGGCGGACCTCAACATTGTCCAGCTCGCGATAAAAATGTACGGAGGCATGAACAGCTTCTCGTTCCTCGCGGTACCGTTTTTCGTACTTACCGGTCAGCTGATGCTGCGCGGCGGTCTGCTCGAATCGCTCGTCAAATTCGTCAACGTGTGGTTCGGCAACTTCAAGGGCGCGATCGCCATCGTCACCATCGGCGCATCCCTGCTGATGGGCTCGATCGTCGGCCTGGCTGTCGCCTCGGCTGCATCCCTCGGCGTCTTCCTCATCCCCATGATGAAGAAGGAGGGCTACTCCCCGGCATACTCGGCGGCGGTCATGTCCTCTGCCTCGCTGCTCGGACCTATCATGCCTCCGAGCGTGCTTATGATCCTGTACTGCACGGCGGTCGGCAACACCTCGATAGCGGGCCTGTTTATGGCGGCCGTAACCCCGGCTATCCTTATAGCTCTCATGCAATGCGTTATCGCACACCGCACCGCCGTCAAGCGCGGCTACCCGTCCTACGGCAAATCCACCTGGAAGGAAAAAGGCCAGGCCACCCTCAAGGCTCTGCCCGCTCTGTTCCTACCGGTCATCATCCTCGGCGGTATCTTCAGCGGCATATTCTCCATCACCGAGGCTTCCGGCGTTGCCGTTGTCTACAGCGCCATCATCGCATTCTTCGTAAACCGCTCTGTAAAGCTCAAGGATATCCCCGACATGATCGTTGAAGCTGCCTCGACCTCCGGCCTCGTTCTCATCCTCGCCGGCGCGGGCACCGCAATGGCATGGGGCATCGCAAACGAGCGCGTCATGAGCCTGCTCATCGAGCCTCTGAGCCAGATGCCGCAGTGGGCGTTCCTGCTGCTGGTCAACATCCTGCTGCTTGTCTGCGGCATGTTCATGGATGACTACGCATCCACCGTTATCCTCGCTCCGATCATCGCTCCCATCGCATGGGCGATCGGCATAAATCCCCTGCACATCGGTCTGGTGTTCTGCATCAACCTCGTCGTCGGCCTCGCAACTCCGCCCTTCGGCGTAACGCTGTTCGTTACAAGCCCCATCGCCGGAGTCCGTATAGAGCAGACGGCAAAAGAAGCCCTGCCATTCCTTATAACAACAATAGCCATACTGCTTCTGGTGACCTTCGTCCCGGATATCGCGCTGTGGCTGCCGGAATCGATGGGCTACCTCTCATAGTCGTTAGTTAACTGAAAATAACGAAAAATAAAAAGGAGAAATGAAAATGTCAAAAAGAATCATTGCTCTGCTGCTTGCTCTGGTCATGGTGTTCGCACTGTGCGCCTGCGGCAACGGCGGCAACGGCGGCAACTCCGCCGGCAACGACGATGTAGGCGACGAGACCTACACCATCCGCATCGCATGCGAAAACTCCGACTCTTACCCCGCAACTCTCGGTCTGTATCAGATGGAGAAGTACGTTGAGTCCCACACCAACGGCAAGGTCCAGGTAGAGGTCTGCGCCTCCGGTCAGCTCGGCGGCGAGGAGGAGACTCTTGAGCAGGTCGCTCAGGGCAACCTCGAGATGGCGGTTGCATCCTTCGCCCCGGTCGTATCCTACGTTCCCGAGTTCGAGGTAATGGACATCCCCTTCGTTTACAATTCCTACACCGAGGCATGGATGGTTCTCGACAGCTATGTCGGCACCAATCTGCTTGACAAGATGGAAGCTCAGGGCCTCAAGGGCATGGCTTACATGGAAAACGGCATGCGCCAGGTCACCAGCAACGTCTCCGCTATCAACAGCATCGCCGACTTCAAGGGCGTTAAGCTGCGCACCATGCAGAATAACAACCACATGGAGTCCTTCTCCGCACTCGGCGCCAATCCCACTCCCGTAGCATTCTCTGAGCTGTACATCTCCCTTTCTCAGAAGGTCGTTGACGCACAGGAGAACCCCATCGCAAACGTCACCGATAAGAAGCTCTATGAGGTCCAGAAGTACCTGTCGCTGACCAACCACATCTATGACGCAATGCCTCTGGTCTGCAACCTCGAGTTCTTCAACAGCCTGCCCCAGGCATATCAGAAGGTCGTTCAGGCCGGCGCTATCTACGCTCAGGAATTCAGCCGCTTCTGCAACCTCGAGCGTGAGGATCTCATCCTCGCCGACCTCGCCGACAAGTACGGCATGCAGATAAACGAAGTATCCGCAGACGCAAGAGCCGAGATGGCAAAGGTTGCACAGCCTGCCGTTATCAAGCTCGTTGCAAAGGACATCGGCCAGGACGCAGTCGATCAGTACATGAACGACGTTAAGGACGTTCTCGCACAGATTTCCAAGTTCTGATTTCTCTAACGTCTGACCGCCGAGGCGGCTGAAGACACATCCGGAAGGAGAAGACAAATGGTTGAAAAAATTGACAAAGCCCTCGAAGTAGTATTCAAGATAATGAAGGTGCTGCTCATACTTGTGCTCGTATCGATGATAGTTATCCTCATGGCACATATCATATTCCGCTATGTTCTGAACAACTCGCTGACATGGTCGGAGGAGCTTTTGAAGATAATGCTCGTATGGTTCGGCATGATGAGCGTTGCGGTGCTTGCAGCGCGCCGTGAGCATGTCGCGATCGTTGTCTTCAAGGAGCACATGCCGAAGAAGGTACAGAATTTCCTGACCAAGCTTACGCAGCTTATCATCGTCGGTATCTGCGTTCTCATGGTCATCATCGGCATACAGTACTGCATGAAGGCCGGATTCCGTCTGACGCCCGCACTCAGGATCCCCTATGCATGGGCTTACGCGGCAATACCCGTTGCATTCGTACCGGTAACGCTCTTTGAGCTTCGCAACTTCATCTGCGATTTCACCGGCAAGGGCAACCATGCCTGCATTGAGAAGCCCGAGGAGGATCTCACCGGCGGCAAGGACGTCGAGCTTTGATGGCAAAATAATTTTACGGTCGGAGGGGCTCAGGCTCCTCCGGCTTTTCGGCTCTTTGGAGGAAAACAAATGTATTCATTAGAAAAAATAAACGGCGTCTGCGTATATAAGGACACGATGCTCGGCATCGAGCTGCGCCTGCCGGAGGAAAACTGCGCCGGCATGGTTCAGACACGGCAGCTTCCCGCGATCGACGAGTGCAGCGCTATAGAAAAGGCCTTTTCCGAGCCCGTATCGGGTAAGCGCTTATGTGATATCACGCGCGAAAAGGGCGCAAAAACAGCCTGCATTCTGATTTCTGACGCAACACGGGGAATACCGACGGCTCCCATGGCGAAGGCTGCCGTCGAGGAGCTCGTAAGAGGCGGCGTGGAGCTTCAAGGCATCACGTTTTTCGTCGCCATCGGCGTTCACCGTCCGGCAACGGAGGATGAGATGAAATGTGCCCTCGGCGAGCTGTACGGCAGGGTGGAGTGCGTAAACCACACGCCGTTTGACAGGGATAATCTCATCTATCTCGGCGACAGCACAAACGGCACGCCCGTCACGGTCAACCGCCGCGCGTATGAGTGCGATATCCATGTGCAGATAGGCAAGGTCGAGCCGCACGAGTTTGCCGGCTTCTCCGGCGGGCGCAAGTCCGTGCTGCCGGGCATAGCCTCCGAGGAGACGATACGAATTAACCACCGCCCCGAGCGCATACTCGATCCCCGCGCCGCCATCGGCAAGATAGACGGCAACCCCGTGAGCGACGATATGATCGAGGCGGCTGAGCTGTTCGGCATAGACTTCGGCGTAAACTGCATCCTGAATAACGAGATGAAAATAGCCGCCGTGTTCACCGGCAGCCTTGTAGAGTGTCACAGCGCGGCGGTCAGATACGTCCGTGAATATCTCGGTGTCGGGATTGATAAGCCCGACGTCATCGTCACCTGCCCCGGCCGGCCGCTGGATATCGACTTCTATCAGTCGGCAAAGGCGCTCATAGGCTTGACGGAGATCCTCGACGGCGATATAGTGACGCTGCTCACCTGCGGCTGCGCCGAGGGCGTGAACTCGCCGGATATGCTGCGGGCCTTTGCCTCCGGCAGCACGCTGCCCGAGATCGAGCGCTGGACGACGGAGCATTACGAGATACAGATGGATCATGTTCTGCTGCTTGCGAAGATCTACCGCAAGGGCGCAAAGGTCGTTCTGAGCTGCCCGAACGTATCCGACGACGAGGCAAGGACTATGCTCATGGAGCCTGAAAAGGACCCGCAGAGGGCGCTTGAGCGTGCGATGGCCCTCACGGGCAAGGACTGCCCCAGGGTGCTGTTCTATCCACGCCCGCAGACCGGGCTTCCGTATCTGAAATAAGCGCAATAAGCGCAAAAATGCCCGACGGTTTACCCGTCGGGCGTTTTTTATTTGCCTACGCAGAAGCGTTCAAATATCCGGTTTGTGACCTCCTCGCGCACCGTGCGGCCGCTGAGCTCGCCGAGAGCGGCCATTGCCGTTTCCGTTTCGGTCAGGACGATGTCGGGCGTGCAGCCTGTTTCCATCGCATTCTCCGCCGCTTTCATGGACTCAAGGGCACGGGAGACGGCGTCAAGCTGCCGCGCATTGGTGAGTATCTCGCCCGCCGGAGCTGCGGGCATCGGGAAAAGCCTGCGCACGGTTCCGGCAAGCTCTTGCAGTCCCTCGCCGGTAACGGAGCTTATCTCAACGACGGGCAGCGGCGTCTCCGGCACGGCGGCAACAGTGCCGAGATCGTGCTTTGACAGTATAACGATGCCGTGCGGAGCTCTCTCGGCGCATTTTACGAGCTCGATATCCTCGCCGGTGAGCTCACTGCTGCCGTCGATGACGGCTAAAACGAGCTCGGCAGCCTCCATTGCCCGGCGCGAGCGAAAAACGCCCAGTCGCTCGATCTCGTCGCTCGTTTCGCGGATGCCGGCGGTGTCGGTGAGTCTGAGCAGCACGCCGCCGAGCAGGAGCTTTTCCTCAATGGTATCGCGTGTCGTACCGGGAATATCGGTGACAATGGCGCGGTCATAGCCCAGAACGGCATTTAAAAGCGAGCTTTTTCCCGCGTTCGGTCTCCCGACTATAGCGGCGTGGATGCCGGAGCTCATGAGCCTGCCGCTGTCATAGCTTGCGCGGAGCCTTTCGAGCGTCTGCGTGCAGCGGGTTATATCCGCTCTGTAGCGCTCAAGCGTGAAGTCCTCGATATCCTCGTCGGGATAGTCGAGCACCGCGTGATAATGCGAGCTTATGTCGGTCAGGACATTGTATATATCGTCGATGCGCCGAGAGACGGCGCCTGCGAGCTGACCTGCCGCGTTTCGTGCGGCCTCGGCGGTCTCGGCATCTATGATATCCGCGACGGCCTCGGCGCTTGAAAGATCCATGCGGCCGTTTAAAAACGCCCTTTTCGTAAATTCTCCGGGCAGCGCCTGCCTTGCGCCGAGGGAAAACGCGGCATCGAGCACGGTGCGCAGAACCACGGGCGAGCCGTGACACTGAAATTCCGCGGTGTTCTCGCCGGTGTAGCTGTTCGGCGCACGGCTTATCGTGCACAGGCAGATATCCAGAAGCCTGCCCTGCTCGTCGTGAAGCCTTCCGTAGATGAGTCTGCGGTCGGCGCTTCCGGACATTTTCCCGCCGGACATGGGCGAAAAGAGCTTATCGGCAATGTCTATCGCCGAGCCGCCCGACAGGCGCACGATGCCTATCGCGCAGACCTGCGAGCCTGTGGAAACGGCGGCTATCGTATCTGACATATTGCTTCCTCCAAATAAAAAAGGCGGGAAACCCCGCCTTTTTAAGTAGTTAAGATCACTTGTTCATTCTTGCGGCTCTTGCGGCCTTCTCATCGTTATCCTCGGAGATATAATAGCTCAGGGACAGCAGCGAGTCGGAGAAGTGGATGTTCTCGACGATGGTGCTGCTTTCGGGAGAGGTGAGCTCAATGTTCGTGAAGTTCCAGATGGCGTTTATGCCGTGCGAGGTGAGAAGCTCGGTGGTCGCTATAGCGTGAGCCTTTGGGACACACAGAACGGCCGCGTCTATCTTGTTATCGGCAAGATACTGCGGAAGCTCCGCCATGTCGTGGATCTTTACGCCCTCGTAATCCGTGCCGATAAGCTGCGGCTTAACATCGAAGGCGGCCTTGAGGTCAAAGCCCCAGGCCTTGAACGAGAAGTTGCACAAAAGCGCCTGGCCGAGGTTGCCGACGCCGATGAGGATGGCGCTGTAGCCCCTGTCCATACCGAGGATGGAGGCGATCTCCGCACGCAGTGCGGTGACCTTATAGCCGTAGCCCTGCTGACCGAACTCGCCGAAGCAGCTGAAATCCTGACGGATCTGCGAGGGTGTGAGGCCGAGCTGGCGGCCCAGCTCACCGGACGATATGCGGCTTACGCCTGCGTCCGTAAGCTCATCGAGCTTTCTGAGATAACGCGGAAGGCGGCGAATAACGTTGTTGGATACTTTTACACGCTTCATATATGGGAATCTCCTTAAAAAACCAAAAAAGGATGTTAATTAATTGATTAATGAATTATATCATATGTCTTTTCGATTTTCAAGTGGGTGAATGTCAGTAAATGTCCGATTTTCTGCCGAAAATACCACGTTTTCAGATTGCTGTTTTGTCTGATTTATGTTATTTTTAAAGTTACGGTACATATTTCGGAGAGTGATAGATAATGCGAATGAGAAAAAAGCCGAACCTGCAGCCGCGCATGGAAAGCTGCGCCGCCGTTCGGATAATGCAGCCCGGGCTTTTGCGCGGCCGCTGGCACGATGAATTTCCCGGCAGGGCGCTGTGGCTTGAGATAGGCTGCGGCAAGGGACGCTTCACGGTCGCAACGGCGCAGGAAAACCCCGGGGTCGAGCTGATCGCACTCGAAAAGGTAGAGGATGCGATGGTCATTGCGATGGAGCGCGCCTGCGCGGCGAAAACGGATAATGTGCGCTTTATATCCATGGATGCGCTAAGGCTGCGCGAGCTGTTCGCCAGCGGCGAGGTCGATCGCATTTTCGTAAACTTCTGTGACCCGTGGCCGAAAAGCCGCGATGCAAAGCACAGGCTCACAGCTCCGGGCTTTTTGAGGATATACGCCGACCTTCTGCCCGTCGGCGGCGAGGTCTGCTTCAAGACGGACAACCTGCCGCTTTTCGAGTGGTCGCTCGAGCAGATAAAGGCCGAGGGCTGGGAGCTGCACAGCGTTACAAACGACCTGCACGCAGACGGCGAGGGCGGAGTCATGACCGATTACGAGTGCAAATTCCGCGAGATGGGCGTTAAAATAAACCGCCTTGTCGCCGTCAAAACGGCTCAAACAAAAAACGGCGCGTCGGGCGAGGTATCCAGACTGCGCTTTGCCGCGCTTTCCGATGCCAGGGGGATAAACGGATGAGATTTATAAGCTGGAACGTCAACGGCCTGCGCGCCGTCGTGAAAAAGGGCTTTGAGGATATATTCTGGTCGCTGGATGCGGACTTTTTCTGCCTGCAGGAGACGAAGCTCCAGGAAGGACAGATAGAGCTTGACCTGCCAGGATATGAATGCTATTGGAGCTATGCCGAGAAGAAGGGCTACTCCGGCACTGCGATATTGACAAAGCACACGCCCGTGAGCGTGAGATACAACATACCCGGCCACGAGACAGAGGGCAGAGCCGTCACGCTCGAGTACGAGGATTTTTATCTTGTTTGCGTTTACACGCCGAACTCGCAGGATTCCTTAAAGCGCATCGACTACCGTATGAGCTGGGAGGATGACCTTCGTGCGTATCTTGTGGAGCTTGACAAGGAAAAGCCCGTAATAGTCTGCGGCGATATGAATGTTGCGCACGAGGAGATAGACCTCAAAAATCCGGACACGAACCACTTTAACCCCGGCTTTTCAGATGAAGAGCGCGGCAAATTCACGGAGCTTTTAAACGCCGGATTTATCGACAGCTTCCGCACGCTTTACCCGGATAAGCGCGACGCGTACTCATGGTGGAGCTACCGTGCGGCGGCAAGATCGCGCAACGTCGGCTGGCGCATCGACTACTTCGTCGTGTCCGAGCGTCTGCGCGAAAAGATAAAGGATGCGTACATACTGCCCGAGATACTCGGCTCGGATCACTGCCCGGTGGGGCTGGATATATTATGGTGAAGATAGGCGATGTCGAGATACGGGGCAGGGTAACGCTCGCTCCGATGGCGGGAGTTACGGATTTTGCCTTCCGTTCGATTTGCACCGAGCTCGGAGCCGCGCTCACGACGACCGAGATGGTCAGCGCTAAGGCACTGTGCTACGGCGACAAAAAAACGCGCAGCCTTCTGTATAACCTCCCCGGCTGCCGTCCGTTTGCCGCGCAAGTTTTCGGGCATGAACCGGAATTCATGGCCGAGGCAGCGCCCGTGGCGATCGAGTATTCCGGCGCGGATATACTGGATATAAACATGGGCTGCCCCGTCGGCAAGATCGTAAAAAGCGGAGACGGCGCGGCGCTCATGCGCGACCCCGAGCTTGCGGGGAAAATAGTGCAGGCGGTCGTCTCATCCGTGAATGTGCCGGTGACGGTGAAGATCCGCAAGGGCTTTGACGGCGGCAGCGTGAACGCCGTGGAGTTTGCGAGGGTCATGCAGCAGGCGGGGGCCTCTGCGATAGCCGTCCACGGCAGAACGAGAGCACAGATGTACTCCGGTCGAGCAGACTGGGACATCATCCGGGAAGTGAAAAGGGCGGTTTCTGTTCCGGTTATCGCAAACGGCGATATCTTCTCGGCGCAGGACGCGGAGCATATCCTGCGCTACACCGGCTGCGAGCTTGCGATGATAGGCCGCGGCATATTCGGCGACCCATGGCTTTTCGCCGAGGCAAACGCGCTTATTGCCGGCGACGGGATACCGGAAAAGCCGCCGCTAGGTGAGCGCATGGAGCTTGCGCTGCGGCACACGAGGATGTACGCCGAAAAATTCGGTGAACGCCTTGCCTGCCTTGAGGCGCGCCATCAGATACCCTGGTATCTCAAGGGTGTGGCATATGCCGGATACTTTAAGCAGCAGCTGGTTAGGGTAGAAACGCTCGAGGAGCTTGAAAGAATAGTCGACGGTATTAAACGAGAACTGGTATGAACCGAATTTCCGAAAAAGAGATAATCGAAAGGGTGCTCGACGGCGACGCAAACGCCTTTGAGGAGCTCGTTTTGCGCTACGAAAAAACGGTGTATAGCCTCGCTGTGCGCATGGTGTCCGACCGTGAGGATGCCGCCGACATGACGCAGGAGGCGTTTATAAAGGCGTATAACAGCCTGTCCTCATTCAGAGGCGACAGCAAATTTTCCGTGTGGCTTTACAGGATAACGACGAACGTCTGCCTTGATTTTCTGCGCTCGAAAAGCCGGCGGCCGCAGCTCTCGCTCACCGTCGTCGATGACGCAGACGGGGACGTTCAGCTCGATATTCCCGACCCCGCCGCCGATCCGGAGGATCAGCTCATGAAAAGGCTCGGCATGCAGTCGCTCTCGGAGGGGCTCAAGCTACTGCCGGACAAGCAGCGGCAGATACTCGTCATGCGCGAGCTCGGCGGCATGAGCTATGCCGAAATAGGCGCGGCGCTCTCGCTTGAGGAGGGCACGGTCAAGTCGCGCATTTTCCGCGCCCGAAAAAGATTGTGCGCATATCTGCTCAAAAGCGGGAACATTTCCGATGAGCTTGCGTCAAAAGAAACGAAGGGAGGCGGCAAGGCATGACAGATTGCGAAAAGTGCAGAGAAATGATAAGCTGCCTTCTCGACGGAGAGCTCAGCGACGCGCAGTGCAGCCTCGTGCGCGAGCACATTGCCGGCTGCCCCGAGTGCAGGAGCGTGTACGACGCGTTCTGCGCGATATCGGAGCAAATGCGCGAGCCCGAGCCCCTGCCCGAGGGACTGCACGATAAGATAATGAGCGGCATAGGCGCAGAGCCGAAGAGAAAAACGGGCATAGTATGGATAAAATACCTCTCGGCCGCGGCCTGCATCGCGCTGGTCATCTTCGCCGGAGCGAAAAGCGGCATTCTTTCCTTAAACAATGATGCAGATCATGCGCCAGACGATGTGTATTCCGTCAGTGTCACTCCGCCCGACGACGGTGAGTTTGACAGCAGCAGAGCGAATAACGGCAGCGAAGAGCAAAAGCAGCTTGCACTCTCGAGGGCCGACGTGACGGATGAGGATACGGCAAATAAGCTCGCGGCACTGCTCGAGCCGGTTTCCCCGGCGCGTGGGGATATTGACTCCGCAGGCGAGCCTGATTATGCGGTATCGCTTCCCGACGGCAGCACGGTGCTCATTTATCTTGACGGACAGGCGGTCTATGCAGACTTCGGAGACGGCGAGGTCCTGACCGTCGGCTCGGCGGACGATGTCCGTGCGCTGCTTGATAAGGACAAATAAGAATTAAGAATAAAAGGTAAATATAAAGCGGTATCTGTTAAGATGCCGCTTTTTCTGTTGACTTTTAAAAATCTCATACTATAATTGTGGGGCATTGAATATCGGAGGGTAAAGCGATGAATGAAATTTTTGTGGTGGGTCACCGCAACCCGGACACCGACTCGATCGTCGCGGCGATGAGCTACGCCGCGCTGCGAAACGCGCTCGGCGACAGGGAGTATACGGCGGCCTGCCTCGGACATATAAGCGACGAGACGCAGCGTATGCTCGATAAGTTCGGCTTTGAGCCGCCGCGTCAGATAAATGACGTGCGCACGCAGGTGCGCGATCTCGATTTCGATACGCCCCCTGCGCTCAACTCCTCGGTAACGATGAGCAGAGCCTGGTCAATGATGCGCGAGGAGAAGATATCCGTCATCCCCGTCATAAACGAGGACGGAACGCTCTACGGAACGCTATCGGCGGGAGATATTGCGTCGTACAGTCTGCTGACGATCATCGACCCGCACATTGACAATGTTCCGCTTTATAATATTCTGAGCGTGCTTGAGGGCAAGGTGCTCAACGAGGATGCGGAGCTTTACGACTGCATCTCCGGCAACGTCGCCATAGCGCTGCCGCAAAGCTGCGAGACGCTTTTGTTTAACGACCCCGACAGCATAGTTTTGTGCGGCGATCAGCCGGACATGGTCGAGCGCGCGCTCACTCTCGGCGTGAACTGCATCATCCTGTGCCAGACCGAGGCGAAAAAGCAGTGGCTCGAAAACGCGGGGCGGACGTGCATCATATCAACGCCCTTTGACGCGGCGCGTGTCGCAAAGCTCATCTATCAGGCGATCCCCATTTCCCGCCCATGCCACACGGAGGATACGATCTGCTTTCACCTGAGCGATTACATCGACGATGTGCGCGAGGAGGTCTTAAAAAGCCGCTATCGCTGCTATCCCGTGCTCGACGAGAACGAAAAGGTCGTCGGCACACTGTCGAGATACCATCTGCTGCGTCCGCGCAGAAAGCGCGTCGTTCTGGTCGATCACAACGAAAAATCGCAGGCCGTTGCAGGACTTGAGCAGGCGGAAATATTGGAGATAATCGACCATCACCGCCTTGCCGATATCCAGACCGCGCAGCCTATCCGAATGCGCAACGAGCCCGTCGGCAGTACGACGACGATAATCTGCGGTATGTATCAGGAGCACGGTGTTATGCCCTCTCCGGCGATGGCGGGGCTTATGGCGGCGGCGATACTGTCCGATACCGTCATGTTCAAATCGCCCACCTGCACAAAGCGTGATATCGCTCTTGCCGAGCGCATGGCGCGCGTAGCGAACGTCTCGCTCGACGCGCTGGGCAAGGAGCTGTTCTCCGGCTCGTCCGAGGCAAAGCCCGTGTCCGAGCTCATACGCTCGGACTTCAAGGAATTCCACATCTCCGGCCAGATCCTCGGCGTCGGTCAGATAACGACGCTCGACTCGGTCAAAATGCTTGAGCGGCGTGAGGAGTTTATGGATGAAATGCGCCGGATGAAGAAAGACCACGGCTACGATATGGTCATCCTCATGCTCACCGACGTCCTGCTTGAGGGAACGCAGCTTTTGTATGTCGGCAGCGACGATACCATCCGCCGCGCCTTTTCCGCAGAGCCGAAGGAGAATATGCTTTTCCTTCCCGGCGTAATGAGCCGCAAAAAGCAGATTATACCGATGCTCACGGCCTTGTGGGGCTAATTTGAACGGCCAGAATGCGCCCATGCTGCCCAAAAGGGCTTGGAAATACACAAAGTATGTCCGTCGCCCTTCTGGATTGCCTGAACGCATTTTATCTCGTTCAAAGGACGGTGATGGTTTATTTGCTGAAAGCCTTTAGCGCAAATCGGCGAATTTTGTTGAAAAGCGGCAATTGACAACAAGCTTTCGGGTGAGTATAATTTACTCATCTTTAAGGAAAGCGAGGATACGGAAATGACTGAACGCAATGCTGCTATGATAAATTGTTCCGTGTCCGAGTCTGTCCGCAGTGCATCCATGTCTTTTGACGCAGTACGATTTTATTCGTACTGCGCTTTTTATTATTACGGCCGGGGCAATGCCGCAGAGCAAGGGACGTAACAATGCACGCATAAAAGCCGCGCTTAAAAAGCGCGAATATTTGTCATTGAATGCGGTCCCTTTGCAGGGGATCGCATATTTTTATTGAAAACACAGGGGTATCGATATGAACGAACTTGAAGCAGCAAGAAACGAGATAAGCCGAATCGATAAGGAAATGGCGAAGCTTTTCGAGCAGCGTATGCACGCCGCCGCCGCGATCGCCGGGTATAAAAAGCAGCACGGCCTGTCGGTCAAGGATCCCGTGCGCGAAAAGGAGCTTATCGACCGCAACCGTGCGCTTATTGAAAGCGCCGATATCGAGTCATACTATGTGCAGTTTCTGAAAAAGACCATCGAGCTGTCGTGCGAGTATCAGTCGAAGCTCTTAAACGGAATGAAGGTTACCTACTGCGGCGTCGAGGGCGCGTTTGCGCATATGGCGGCAAAGCGCATGTTCCCGGAGGCCGGGCTTGTGCCGTATTCAGATTTCGGAGACGCCTACGAGGCCGTCGAGCGCGGCGAATACGACTGCGTGGTGCTGCCGCTTGAAAACAGCGCCGCCGGTGAGGTCGGAACGGTCATGGATCTCATCTTCTCGGGCGACCTGTTTGTAAATCAGGTTGTTGATCTTCCGATAGAGCACAATCTGCTCGGCACCGAAGATGCGACGATAGACAGCGTTAAGACCGTTATAAGCCATCCGCAGGCGCTCGAGCAGTGCGGCGAATATATCCGCGCACACGGCTTTGAGACTGAGACGTTTTCAAACACGGCGCTTGCCGCGCAGTACGTCAGGGAGAAAAACGATGCGGCGATCGCGGCGATAGCCTCGGATGAGACCAGTGAGGTGTTCGGCCTCAAGCTCATAGACAAGGTCATTAACGACAGCAAAACGAACACGACGCGCTTCGCCGCGCTCTCTCGTGCGCAGAACCGCCCGGCGGGCATGTCAAGCCGCGCCGAGGAGAATTTCATCCTTGTGTTCACCGTCAAAAACGAGGCCGGAGCTCTTGCACAGACGCTCAACATCATCGGCGCACACGGCTTCAATATGCGAAATCTCCGCTCACGGCCGATGAAGGGCCTCCAGTGGAACTACTTCTTCTACATCGAGGCCGAGGGCAACGTAAACAACGAAAACGGCAGGGATATGCTCCGCGAGCTGTCGGCGGTATGCGCAAAGCTCAAGCTTGTCGGCACCTACTACTCAAATCTGAAAATCGGAGAGTGACTTTACATGATCGTCCCCGTAAAAACCGACACATGGGATTATGATATAGTGCTCGAGCCCGGCGCAATCGAAAAGGCCGGAGAGCTTTTGGATTTAAACCGCCGCACGCTTATCGTGACCGACAGCGGAGTGCCCGTCCGGTACGCCGAGACGGTTGCCGCGCAGTGCAAGGATGCAGTGATAGTAACTATCCCGCAGGGCGAGCAGAGCAAGTGCTTCGATGAATTCAAGCATCTCTTGCAGGAAATGCTGGACGCTTCATTTACGAGAAGCGACTGCGTCGTCGCCGTCGGCGGAGGTGTCGCCGGCGACCTGAGCGGCTTTGCCGCATCCTGCTATATGCGCGGCGTGGATTTTTACAATATCCCGACCACGCTCCTGTCGCAGGTCGATTCGTCCATCGGCGGAAAGACGGCGATAGACTTCGGCGGCGTAAAGAACATCGTCGGCGCGTTTTACCAGCCGAAAAAGGTCGTCATCGACCCCGAGGTGCTCGAAACGCTCTCGCGCCGCCAGCTCATGGCAGGACTTGCCGAGGCGATAAAAATGGCCGCGACGAACGATGCAGAGCTTTTCTCGCTCATAGAGCGCAGTGCAGACCTTACGGCCGATCTGCCGGAGATAATCTACCGTGCGCTTATGATAAAAAAGAGCGTCGTCGAGCTCGATCCTCGCGAGACGGGACTGAGAAAGGTGCTCAATTTCGGCCACACGATAGGCCACGCGGTCGAGAGCTTCAACGCAGGACGGCTCCTGCACGGCGAGTGCGTCGCGCTCGGAATGATACCGATGAGCGGCGAAAACGCGGCAATGAGAATAAGAGCAGTGCTTAAAAAATACGGTCTGCCGACTGAAATCGAGCAGACGGCGGACGAGCTTATGCCCTTTTTGAAGCACGATAAGAAAACGGGAAAGGACGGCATATCGGCGGTCGTCGTCGATGAGATCGGCGAATTTCGCCTCTGCCGCATGAGCGCCGGCGAGATACTCTCGCGTCTGGAGGGTGCGAAATGAAAAACAGCTTCGGTCAAAGCGTCTGTCTGACTCTTTTCGGTGAAAGCCACGGCGCGGCGGTGGGCTGTGTCATCGACGGGCTTGCGCCGGGTATAAAAATCGACGAGGACTTCATCGCACGGCAGCTGACGCGCCGCCGCCCGTCCTCGGCGATAGATACGCCCCGGCAGGAAAAGGACGAGTTTAAGATAATAAGCGGCGCATTTGACGGAAAAACGACCGGAACGCCGCTGTGCATAGTCATCCCCAATGAGAATACGCGCAGCCGCGACTATGACTACGGCCCGGCGCGCCCGTCGCACGCGGACTATTCAGCGTATTGCAAATACCACGGATATGAGGATTTTCGCGGCGGAGGGCATTTTTCCGGAAGGATAACCGCGGCACTCGTCGCGGCAGGAGGTGTGCTCATCCCGGCGCTCGAGGGCATAGGCATAAGCCTTGCGACGCATATTTATAAATGCGCGGGAGTTTCCGACCGTGCGTTCGGAGAAGACCTTGCGGGCGATATAAAAGCACTTTCCGAAAAAAGCTTTCCCGTTTTGGATGATACCAGCGGCGAAGAGATGACGCGGCGCATACTTCAGGCGCGGGAGGCTGCCGACAGCGTCGGCGGCGTGACGGAAACAGTCATATGCGGCGCTCCGGCCGGAGTCGGCGAGCCGTGGTTTGACAGCGTTGAGAGCGTTATATCCCACGCTGTGTTCTCGCTCGGCGGGGTAAAGGGAATAGAGTTCGGCGCGGGCTTTGCCGTCGCTGATATGCGCGGAAGCCGGTGCAACGACCCGTTCAGGGTCGAGGACGGGAAAATAATAACGACTACGAACAATAACGGCGGCGTCAACGGCGGCATAACAAACGGTATGCCCATCGTTTTCCGCTGTGCGGTAAAGCCCACGCCGTCGATAGCAAGGCCGCAGGACACGGTGGACTTCATAAAAAATGAAAACACCCGGCTGAGCATACACGGGCGGCACGATCCGGCGATAATCCGCAGGATATGCCCGGTGCTTGACAGCGTCGCGGCACTGTGCATTGCAGATATGCTCAGTGCCCGATACGGCACGGATGTGCTGACGAAAGGAGCCGACGAAAGATGAAATACGGACTTATAGGCGAGCATCTTAAGCACAGCTATTCCTGCGAGATCCACGCACAGATAGCCGATTACGAATATGAGCTGCACGAAATTCCGCCCTCCGGGCTCGGCGAGTTTCTGAAAAAGCGTGAGTTTAACGCGATAAACGTGACGATACCCTATAAGCAGGACGTTATTCCGTATCTTGACGAGATATCCGATACGGCAAAGCGCATAGGCGCGGTGAACACCATCGTAAACCGAAACGGCAGGCTCTATGGCGACAACACCGATTTTGCCGGCATGCTTGCGCTTGCAAAGCACATAGGCGTCGATATGAAGGGCAGGAAGGTCCTCATCCTCGGCACGGGCGGAGCTTCAAAGACCGGCCATGCGCTGGCGGAATATATGGGTGCGCAAAGCGTTTACTACGTCTCGCGCAGCGGGAAAGACGGCAGCATAAGCTATGAGCAGGCCGTCACCGAGCACGGCGACGCGCAGATAATCATAAATGCAACGCCGGTGGGTATGTTTCCGAAGCAGGACGGCAGACCCATCGACATTTCGGCGTTTCCGAAGCTTGAGGGCGTTATTGACGCGATATATAATCCTCTGCGCACGAATCTTGTCCTTGACGCGCAGGAGAGGGGCATCCCGGCCGAGGGCGGACTTTATATGCTCTCGGCGCAGGCGGTGCACGCGTCGGCGGTGTTTCGGGATATCCCGCTCGATGAAAGCCTTGTAGACAAGGCATTTAAGAGCGTCAAAAACGATAAGCAGAGCATCGTCCTCATCGGTATGCCCTCGAGCGGCAAAACGACCGTCGGCAGAATTCTCGCCGAAAAATGCGGCAAGCAGCTTGCGGATACGGACGAATATATAGTCAGGAAGATCGGCATGCCCATATCGGATTTCTTCGCAAAGCACGGCGAGGCGGAGTTCAGAAAGATAGAAAAGGAAACGGTGGCCGAGCTTTCGGCAACGGGCGGCAGGATCATAGCGACCGGCGGCGGCGCGGTGCTCGATGCGGAAAATGTGCGCGCACTCAAGCAGAACGGAGTTCTCGTTTTCCTCGACCGCAGACCGGAAAACCTCATCGCAACCGACGACAGGCCGCTTGCCTCGCGCCGCAGTGCGCTTGAAAAGCTCTATGCCGAGCGATATGATATATACTGCGCCGCGGCGGAGCTGCACATTGACGCCAATACCACGCCCGAAGCGGAGGCAGACGCGATATTAAAGGAGCTTGCAAAATGAAAATTCTTGTTCTCAACGGGCCTAATATCAACATTCTCGGCATCAGAGAGCCGGAGATATACGGCAGACAAAGCTATAAGGATCTGCTCAAAATGATAAGCGGACACGCAGAGGAGAAGGGCGTTACGGTCGAGTTTTACCAGTCAAACCATGAGGGAGACCTCGTTGACGCCATACAGAGGGCGTACTTTGACGGCATTGACGGCATCGTGTTCAACCCCGCGGCGTACACGCACACCTCCGTAGCGATAGCGGACGCGGTAAAGGGCGTCGGTATACCGACAGCGGAGGTGCACATATCCGAGGTGTCCGAGCGCGAGGCCTTCAGGCAGACAAGCTACATCCGCAGCGTCGCGGTAAAGACCATATGCGGCCATGGCCTTGCAGGCTACAACGAGGCGCTTGATTTTCTTGTTGATTACATCGGAGAGAAAAATGAAGCTTAAAATAAGCCCGTCGCGGCTTTGCGGCGAGGTAAAGGCGCCGCCGTCGAAAAGCTATGCCCACCGCTGTCTGATCTGTGCTGCCCTTGCCGGGGGCGAAAGCCGCATAATCGGCATTTCAGACAGCGAGGACATGCTCGCAACGCTCGACTGCGTTGAGGCTCTCGGCGCGAGATACGATAAATGCGGCGACACGGTGACGATCACCGGCAGGCGCGGCAAAACGCCCGAGGGCGCCGTTCTGCGCTGCCGCGAAAGCGGGAGTACGCTGCGCTTTATGATACCCATTGCGCTCACGGGCGCGAGGGTACGCTTTGAGGGCACTCCACGGCTTTTGGAGCGCGGGATCGGCATATACGAGGATATGCTCGGCGGTAAGGGCATCAAGATAAAAAAGGACGAGGGCGGCATTGAGCTTTGCGGCGCACTGACGGCGGGGGAGTATGTCCTGCGCGGTGATGTGAGCAGTCAGTTCGTGTCCGGCCTGCTGTTTGCGCTGCCTACGCTTTCCGGCGACAGCGTGATAAAAGTCCTGCCGCCGGTCGAGAGCAGGGCGTATATAGATATAACTCTCGGCGTTCTGCGCTCGTTCGGCATTGAGATAAGCGAGCCCGAGCCGAACATCTTCACTGTCCGCGGCGGACAGAGATATGAAGCCGGAGAAAAAACCGTCGAGGGCGACTGGTCCAACGCCGCGGCGCTTGAGGCGTTTAATTTCACCGGCGGCAGCGTTAAGGTAACGGGGCTTAATAACAGCAGCATTCAGGGCGACAGGGTATGCCTTGAATATTTTGAAAGGCTCAAGGCTCCGGGGGCGCGGCTCGACATCTCAAGCTGCCCCGATCTCGGCCCCGTGCTGTTTGCGCTTTGCGCGGCATTGGGACACGGAGGCGTGTTCACGGGAACGCGCCGGCTGAGGATAAAGGAAAGCGACAGAGCCGCCGTCATGGCGCAGACGCTAAAAGCCTTCGGCATTGAAACGGAGCTTTACGACAACGAAGTCATAATAAAGCCGGGCGCGCTCAAGGCGCCGGCAGGCACGCTCCCGGCGCACAACGATCACCGCATCGTAATGGCGGAAGCTCTTTTGTGCAGCATAACGGGCGGCATTATCGACGGTGTGCAGGCCGTGCGCAAGAGCTATCCGAATTACTTTGCAGATCTCGGCTCACTCGGTTTGGAGGCAGAAGATGAAGCTTGATAAAAACACAAAAATACTTATACTCGGCCTCGGCCTCATGGGAGGCAGCTACGCGCAGTCGCTGACCGCTCACGGCTTTGAGGTCGGTGCGATAGCCCGCCGGCAGGAGACGATAGATTACGCCCTGCGCGAGGGAATAATAAAAAGCGGCAGAGCGGATATCGACCCCGGATACATCGCGCAGTTCGATCTGCTCATTTTCGCAATGTACCCGCACGCGTTCGTCGAGTGGATCGAGAGCTATCAGCAGTATATAAAGCCCAATGCGCTTATCACCGACGTGACGGGCGTAAAGTGCAGTATAATCTATAAAATTCAGGGCATGCTGCGGCCCGATCTTGAGTTTGTCGGCGCACACCCCATGGCCGGCCGCGAATGCAGCGGCGTTGAAAACGCACGCATGGAGATATTCGAGGGCGCAAACTACATTGTTACGCCCACGGACAAAAACACACCCGAGGCTGTTGAGACATGCAGGGAGCTCGGAAGGATTATGGGCTTTCGCATGATTGCCGAGCTCACGCCGGAAAAGCACGACGAGATGATAGGCTTTCTGTCTCAGCTTGCCCACTGCATCGCGGTCTCGCTCATGGTGTGCAAGGACTCAAAGCACCTTGTAGATTATACGGGCGACTCATTCCGCGATCTTACGCGCATAGCAAAGATAAACGACGAGATGTGGAGCGAGCTTTTTTTGTTGAACCGCGATGAGCTTGTGCGCCAGATGGATCTTTTCAGCGAAAAGTTTGAGCTTTTGCGAAACAGCATAGCGTCCGGCGACAGAGAGACCATCCGCGAGATGATGCGCCTTTCCACGGAGCGCAGAAAGTACTTTGACGTAAAAAAAGAGGATAATAAGTCATGAACATGGAATTTAAGAGGAAAATGCCGACGCCGCAGGCGATAAAGGAAATGTACCCCATAACCCCGGAGCTTGCCGCGAGAAAAAAGGCGACGGATATTAAGCTCAGAAAAATATTCAGCGGCGAGGATGACAGGCTGCTGCTCGTCATAGGCCCCTGCTCGGCCGACCGTGAGGACTCGGTGCTCGATTACATTTCGCGTCTGCGCCTCGTTCAGGAGAAGGTAGAGGACAAGATACTGATCGTTCCGCGTGTTTACACCAACAAGCCCCGCACGACCGGCGACGGCTACAAGGGCATGCTCCATCAGCCCGACCCCAACAGCTCGCCGGATATGCTGCGCGGCCTGATCGCTATCCGCAAGATGCATATGAAGGTGCTCTCGGAGACCGGCTTTTCCTGCGCAGACGAGATGCTGTATCCGGAAAATCACCACTACCTGTCGGATATGCTCAGCTATGTCGCCGTCGGTGCAAGGTCTGTTGAAAACCAGCTGCACAGGCTCACGGCCAGCGGACTTGACCTGCCTGTCGGCATGAAAAACCCCACAAGCGGCGACCTTTCCGTCATGATGAACTCCATCACCGCCGCCCAGCATCCGCATACCTTCGTTTATTCCAACTGGGAGGTGCAAAGCAAGGGCAATCCTCTTGCGCACGCTATCCTGCGCGGCTCGTCCAATAAGCACGGCAGAACTATACCCAACTACCACTACGAGGACATTAAGCTCCTGTGCGAGCTCTATGCGAAAAGCGGCCTTAAAAACCCGGCGGTCGTTATTGACACGAACCACTCTAACTCAGGCAAGCAGTGGGACGAGCAGCCGCGCATCGCAAAGGAGATACTCCACAGCACGCGCCACTCAAACGATATACTCCGTCTCGTCAAGGGTCTCATGATAGAGTCCTACATCGAAGACGGCAATCAGAAGCCCGACGGCGGAATTTACGGCAAGAGCATAACAGACGCCTGCCTCGGCTGGGATAAGACCGAAAGGCTCATCTACGAGCTGGCAGAGCTGAGATAAAACAGTAACACACGAACAAAAGAAAGGAGAATCACCATGATTGTAAGGAAAATGCTCGCACTCGGCAAAAGCGCTTCGGCAATACGCACCATCGCCGCATACGGCGATAAGCGCCGCAGCGAGATCGGCAGCGAAAATGTTTTTGACTTCAGCATCGGAAACCCCAGCGTGCCCGCGCCGGATGAGGTGAAGAACACTCTCATTGAGCTTCTCCGAAGCGAGGAGAGCCTTGCCCTTCACGGCTACACTGCCTCCCCCGGCGCTATGGCAGCGCGCAAGGCGGTCGCCGCGCAGGAGAGCAAAAGAGCCGGCTATGAGATACCCTACGACAGCATCTACCTCACCTGCGGCGCGGCCTCGTCGCTGTCGATAGTCATGTCGGCGCTCGTCAGTGAGGGCGAGAAGGTCGCGGTTCTGGCGCCGTTTTTTCCGGAGTACAGGGTATTTGCCGAAAATGCGGGCGCGGAGCTGATAGTCGTGCCGCCCGCGGGCGACGATATGCAGCCGTTTATGGCGGCCTTTGAAAACGCCGTCGAGCAGGGCGTCGCGGCGGTGATCATCAACTCCCCGAACAATCCCTCCGGCGCCATACTCAGCGAGCAGACCCTGAGGGTCATGGCGAAGATACTCAAGGTCGCCGAGGAGGAGCAGGGCAGGAGCATTTATCTTGTATCCGACGAGCCCTACCGCGAGCTTGTCTACGGCGATGTTACCGTTCCCTTCGTTCCGAATATCTATCACAACACCCTTGTCTGCTATTCCTACTCCAAGAGCTTCTCCCTGCCCGGAGAGCGCATCGGATACATCATGGTGCCGCCCTGCGTAAAGGACAGCGGCGACGTTTTTGCTGCCGTTTGCGGCGCGGGCAGAGCGCTCGGCTATGTCTGTGCGCCGAGCCTTATGCAGCACATGCTCGCAAAATGCACCGACGTCCGGCCGGATATCACGAGCTACGCCAAAAACCGCGATACGCTCTACGACGCGCTCAGCTCCATGGGCTTTGCCTGCGTAAAGCCGGACGGCGCGTTTTATCTGTTTATAAAAGCGCCCGGGGGCGACAGTGCGTCCGAGTTCTGCGAGAAGGCAAAGGGCTTCGAGATACTTCTCGTCCCGTCGGACAGCTTCGGCGTCGAGGGCTATGCCCGCCTTGCCTACTGCGTCTCCGAAAAGACCGTCGAGGCTTCGCTTCCGGCGTTCAAAAAGCTCGCTGAAGCTTACGGCCTGTAAAGCAAAATGAAATGAAAACGCTCCGTATGGATTTCCATACGGAGCTGTTTTTTCGTCGGCTTGTATATCACAGATATCTGAATATCTCGCTGCCGCGGGTGTTTATCCATTTAAGCTCAAGCACTGATAAAACGGTGAGCACGGCGATCGCAAGAGCCAGAAACGCGGCAGAGCCGAGCTTTGCGTACAGCAGATAATAAGCCGCACCGAGAACAGCAGCGATGGCCCAGCCGCCGAGCATCGCGATGAGAATGCCGATACTCTGCTTGACGGCGACGGCCTCGGTCTGCCAGCTGAGGTTCGGCTTTTTGAGATTTACGACGAGGCCGAAGGCAGCGACGGACAGCGTGAAAACCGGCGGCAAAATGACACACAGGACTCCGGTCACGAGGTCGGGGCGCAGCAGGATGCAGACACAGGCGGAGCAGAACAGCTCCGGGATAACGGTCAGCAGCATGTGGAGCCTGAGCTTTGCATGCAAAACCTCCTGCGGCCTTACCGGCAGCGACTGCGCTATCCACAGGCTCTTGCCCTCAAGGGATATAGAGGGCGCCGTGAGGTCGTTCATAGCGCCTATGACGCATATGCCGACGGCCATCATGACGGTGAGAAAACCGTCGGAGAAGGGGAGCATGTCAGCGAGCGCAACGAGGTCCTGCCCCTTTATGAGCAGCACCGCTCCGGCGATGATAAGTATGGGAGTGCCGAGGGCGCAGTTGAGCATGTACGTCGGGCTTGCGAGAAGACGCGAGAACTCACGGTGCAGCAGGGCGGACGATGCGCTGCGCATTTTTGCCGTCTGTGCGCGGTATTCGCGCCTTGCGACCCTGTCGGAGGTCGTTGCGATCCTGATAAAGCTGTGCGCGAGAATGCGGTAGGTGATGATAAAGAGGATTACGACCGCGAGCGTCAAATACAGCATCGAAAGCAGTCCGCCCCGGCCGCAATCGCCGATGATGTACAGGATATGGGCCGAGTCCATGATCTTTTCACCGACGGTGAGGGCGTTAACTATAAGCTCCTGGAGCAGCTCGTAGGCGTTGAAGCAGACAAAGTAGTAAAGCCCGAAGAACACGAGCGAGAGGATGACGACTATAAGAGACCTGCTCTTGAGGTGCACGCTTATTTTCGCGACCACCCAGCCGAGAAGGCAGGAGAGAATAAAGACAAATACGCTCACAAGCACCGTCAGCAGCAGACTGCCGACAACGCCTTCGACGGCCGGATGCGCGACGACGAAATATACTATGACGGCGGGCAGCATGACGACGGCGCTGAACATAAGTCCCATGAGGTAAACGCCCGTAAGACGCGAGATGAGGACATACCTCGTCGGGATCGGCAGCGAGAGCATAAGATCGTTGTCCCTGGCCTTGTACAGGCTCGAATAGGTGTTGAAAACGCCGCCGAAAACGCCGAGAAACAGCGCAATGAGCGTCATCATGTCAAAATACAGCCAGTCAAGCCCCAGTCCGACAAACGGGGCGCACAGCATGACAGACAGCATCGTGAAGATACCGCCCATGATGACGATCATCAAAAGCGCGTACAGCACGATCAGCAGTATGCTCGTGCCCTTCGAGCGAACCCTGCCCTTCTTGCGGTCGTAGAAAAAGCTGCTGTTGAGCTCGTAGAGCTGCTTTCTCAAAAGGATCTTCAGCATGACTCATCCTCCAGCTCAAGGAACACTTCCTCAAGACTGTCGTCGCCCTTGACCTCGGCCATGGTGCCCGAGCGGATGAGCTTGCCGCCCTTTATGATGGCGACCTGGTCGCAGAGCTTTTCGGCGACCTCAAGAACGTGGGTCGAGAAGAAGATAGCGCCGCCTTCGTCGCACAGCTCGCGCATCATGCCCTTTAGAATGTGCGCTGCCTTCGGGTCGAGACCGACGAAGGGCTCGTCCATGATGATGAGCTTCGGCGAGTGCAGCCACGCGGAAATGATGGCAAGCTTCTGCTTCATGCCGTGAGAGTAGGCCGATACGGGCTGAGCGAGATCCTTTGTCAGCTCAAAGAGCCCGGCGTATTTTTCGATGCGCTCCTTACGAGCCTCGGGGCTCACGCCGAAGATGTCGGCGATGAAATTGAGGTACTTTATGCCCGTCATGTACTCGTACAGGTCGGGATTGTCGGGGATGTAGGCAAGCACGCGCTTGCAGGCGATGGGATCGTCCTTTATCGACTTGCCGTCAATAAGTATCTCGCCCTTGTCAAAGTCGAGAATGCCGACCGCGGCCTTGAGGGTCGTTGTCTTGCCCGCACCGTTGTGGCCTATAAAGCCGTAGATCGTTCCGGGCGCGATGTGCAGGCTGAGATCGTCCACGGCCGTCTTTTCGCCGTAGCATTTTGTGAGTCCTTTGATTTCGAGCATGTTTCTGCCTCCTTTATTGTTTATCTGTCTCCGTACCGTGGCCGGCACAGCACGTTTATGAGAACATAGACTGCCGTTACAAGCACGACAGAGCCGGCAAGAATGAGATACATCGCGCCCTGAGATACGGCCTTTCCGAAGAAATATATGTTGCAGTCTATGCTGTTGCGTATTGCGTCGAGCACCTGCACGGGTACGCCGCTTTCGCCCATTTCACCGAGCGCACCGCGCATCCAGTGGTTGTGCAGAAGGCTCGTGGCGTAGGTGCCGGGAAGGAAGGAAAGCACCTTTTGCAGACCGTCGGGGAAGTTTGCTATCGGCATGTATGCTCCGCATATGAAGCCGTAGCCCGCGCCCACGAGCGTGCCGACGGCGGACATCTGCCCCTGCGTCGTGAGAAAATAGTGCAGGCAGGAGGAGAGCGCCGTGCCGAAAAGCGTCAGCAGCAAAACGTCAAGCAGGATCAGCGCAATGTCCGCGCCGCTTAAATACCAGCCCTGACTTAAGGTGTACAGAAAGCAGAGACCGCAGGTGATAAGACACACGATGAGCGTGGCGGCGGCGGACGCGGAGAAATAGCTCATGGCGAGCACACTGCGCTTTACCGGCGTTACCGTGAGGTCGCGCACGGAGCCCGTGACCTTGTCCTGTATCATGATAAGGTTTGAGCAGAAGGCGATCGTCACGCAGCAGACGGCCAGAAGCGATGAGGCAAGCTGTCCCGCGACGACGCCGTCGATGATGCTCTCGGAGAGCGTAAAGCCCGAGGGCAGCGCGGAAACGAAGCTTCCGCGGTATATGCTTGAAAGAAAGCTTACGTACAGCACGAGCAGTATGGCCGGGGTTATCAGCGAGGAAAAGAACATTCCCTTGTCCTTGAAAAAGAGCTTTGCATTGCGCCTTGTCAGGATAAGCAGCGTTTTCATTTTTCCTCACCTCCCGAGAGCGCCTTGCCCGTTACGGCAAGGAAAACGTCGTCCATTTTGCCCTTGGTGATCTCAAAATCGTTAAAAAGCCCGGGATACTCGGTGATGAGCCTTGTCGCGGCGGCGGTGTTCGGAACTGACACGCGGTATGCGCCGCGCAGAGCCTCGTATTTGAGCCCCAGAGCGTCAAGAGCGCTCGGCTTCACGCCGTAAAGGGTTATGTAGTCGCCGGTGTATTTGTTCTTGAGGGCTAAGGGCGTGCCCTCTGCGGCGATGCGTCCGCTGTCCAAAATCACAACGTAGTCCGCGTCGGCGGCCTCCTCCATGTAGTGCGTCGTGAGGAAAACGGTCATGTTTTCCGTCTCGCGCAGCGAGCGCACGACGCTCCACAAAAGCCTTCGCGTCTGCGGATCAAGGCCGGTCGTCGGCTCGTCGAGGATAAGTATCTCCGGTCTGTGCAGCAGAGCGCGGGCAATGTCTATCCTGCGTCGCTGACCGCCGGAGAGCTTGCCGACTCTGCGGTCGAGAAGATCCGAAAAGTCGAGAAGTCCGGAAAGCTCGTGCAGCCGCGTCTCGAATGCCCTGCCCGTTATGCCGTACAGCGCCGCACGGCTTTCGAGATTATCGCGCACCGACAGCGGCTTATCCAGCACACTGCCCTGGAACACGACGCCGAGCCTGCGCGTTATCTCGGAAATATCCTTATCCGCGTCAAGGCCGGAGATCTTCACGCTGCCGCTGTCGGCCTTTAATTGGCCGCACATGATGGAGATGGCAGTCGATTTGCCTGCGCCGTTTACGCCGAGGAAGGCAAACAGCTCGCCCTGGCGGACGTGAAAGGACAGGTCGCTGACGGCCCTGACGCTGCCGAAGGCTTTATTAAGATGCGATATTTCGATTATATGCTGCTCCATAGAAACTCCTTATTTTTTGTTCTGTTTAGTAAGTGCTGAATAAATGGCTGTCAGCGTCTGAACGGATAATTTGTGCCCTGATTTAGTCACATTTTCTTGAAATACACAAAGTATTCCTGCGAAAAAGTGCCGTTATCAGAACCCAAATTCTCTCGCCCAGCCATCTGACGCATTTAATCAGCGCTTACTTGAGCGTAATATAACTCCGCGGAACGCCGCTATTGCGCCGTAAAGGACTCCGGCCACGGCCCAGATATACCAAAGCGTGCCCGGCTGGCCGTTTCCGTTCGGACCGAAGGTGCAGTAGAGGAATATTGCCGTTACTATGAGCCAGTAGGCTGTGCTCACCGCACCGAAAACGGCGCTTTTTTTCTTGCTCTCGCGTGTGTAGTCGCCCTCCTCGAGGAGCTTATTCATCGCCGAGCTGTACACACCGCCGTAAACAAAGGCATAGCAGCCGAACGCGACGAGCAGCAGAAGCAGGCACACGCCTATACCGGCCCATACGTCCGGCAGAGAAAGGGCAAGCGCGGCGAAGATCGGCAGCAGCGAGAGGATGCAAAGCACCGTGCCGAGGGTGCACAGGCGCGAATACTGCCCGGAAAACTCTTTTTTGCGCTCTCTTACCATGCTCGCCACGCCGTATTCCGTCTCAAACGCCTCTTTTTCGAGAAACTCGAAGTCAGCGGCGCGGTGGCCGGTGCGGATAAAGAGCACGACGGCTGCGGCAGCGATGCAGAGCATCACGCACAGGCCGATGCCGGCGGCGGCGTTCACGCCTATGCCGAGGCAGCCGGACTCGCACAGGCAGGCCATCAGTATGAGCACAACGGGCGAGACAACGCACAGAAGCGTTGCAAGAGCTATCTTAGGCGCGTCGGCCCTGCGGATGGCAAGGTAGCGCGAGGCCTCCTCCATCGTCACACGGCGCAGCGTGCTCTCGGGCTCGGCGGCGTTAAGCTCCTCGCTCTCGAGCTCATCCTTTAAAAGATAGTCGGTCGTTACGCCGAAGATACGGCTCAGCTTCACGATGCGCTCCAGATCGGGAACCGACTGCGCGCCCTCCCATTTCGATACGGACTGGCGCGTAACGTTAAGCTGAGCGGCGAGCTCATCCTGTGACCAGCCTGCTTTTTTGCGCAGGTTTATTATCTTGTCTGCCAATATCATTTTCATGTCCTCCTGTCAGGCTTGCTTACGTCCTAACAGTAGCATTTTTTGCGGTTGCAGGCTATAAAGCCGGGCTTGAAATGTGTAAACTCACGGTTGCGGCCGGCTTAAACGGACGAACTATTCGTTCTTTGCGGCGCTTTTTGCCTCGAGTATTGCATCTTTTACGGCTTTTTTGATGACATAGTACAGCACAAGGCCAACAAAAAGGCAAATCACCGCGTACATGAGAATGGTTATAATCGCTTCCATTGTTTTTTACTCCTTATCCTGTTTTCGTATGGATCGAATTTCGCTTCGGGATCGTCGCGCCTTACCGGGCGCAGAGTGGTGATAACATTGTTTCGTATGCCGGACTTCATGAAGCCCATGATGGACATGAACTCGTTGCCGAGCATGCTCACGAGCTCATCCTCTGAAAAATCGCACATGCCGGTGGCGCACTGGACGCTGAGCCCGTAGGTAAAGGTCCAGACGTACTGGAACAGAAAGTGCGCCTCCTCCTCGGTGAGACCGTAGTCGCTCGTGACGAAGTCGATACTCAGTCTTGCGGTGTCGCCCAGTGTGGCGAAGATATCGTCAAAGCGGCGCGCCTGCGAATTTTCCTGCATGAACAGAAGATTGAACAGCTTCGGCTGCTCCTTGGCAAAGCGCAGCATGAATATGCCGATGGCCTTGAAGGCCGGGAAGTAGTCCTTTGCGCGGGCGACGTATGCGTCATAGCGGCGCATGGCCTCGTCTCTGACGGCCTGCATGACCTCGTCCATGCTTTTAAACACCGTGAATATCGGCCGCGGCGAGCTGCCGAGTCTTTCGCCGAGCTCGCGCGCCGTCAGAGCGGAGATACCCTCGCGGCTGACGATATCCAGCGCGGCGTCTACTATTTCTTCTCTTGAGAATTTAGGCTTCGGGGGCATTTGAACACCTCTCAACAATCGAAAACGAACGTTTTAAAACGAGCGTTTCACATTATACAACACAGCTGCGGCGCTGTCAATCGCTAATTGATAAAATAATCACGCTGTAAGTAAAAAGTATGTAAAAAAGGACATGCATCCGAAAATGCATGTCCTTGCAAATGCTTTTATCAGCCGCCGAATACGGAAAGCAGGAAGCCTGCCGCGATTGCCGAGCCGATAACGCCCGCGACGTTGGGACCCATTGCGTGCATGAGCAGGAAGTTCGTCTTGTTGTACTTTCTGCCGACATCCTGGGAAACGCGTGCGGCCATGGGGACTGCGGAAACGCCCGCGGAGCCGATGAGGGGATTGATCTTCTTGCCGGAGGCATAGTACATGATGACGCCGCCGAACAGACCGCCGATGGTGGAGATGGCGAAGGCGCACAGACCGAGGATGATTATCTTGATCGTTGCGCCGCTCAGGAAGTTCTGAGCTACCATCGTCGCGCCGACGGAGGTGGCCAGGAAGATGGTGACTATGTTCATCAGAGCATTCTGCGCGGTATCCGATAGACGGTCGGTAACGCCGCACTCACGGAAGAGGTTGCCGAGCATCAGGCAGCCGATCAGCGGAGCGGTCGAGGGCAGAAGGAGGATAACGAAGGTCGCAACGACGATGGGGAAGATGATCTTCTCGGTCTTGGAGACCTCGCGCGCCTGCTCCATCTTTACCTCGCGCATCTCCTTTGTCGTGCACAGCTTCATAAGAGGCGGCTGGATGAGAGGTATGAGCGCCATGTAGGAATACGCCGCAATTGCGATAGGCCCTAAAAGATGCGGAGCAAGCTTCGTCGTCAGGAATATAGCGGTCGGGCCGTCGGCGCCGCCGATGATGCCGATGGATGCGCCCTCGGGCCCTGTGAAGCCAAGTGCGATAGCGCCGAGGAAGGCCACGAAAACGCCGAGCTGAGCCGAAGCGCCCATGAGCAGGCTCTTGGGATTGGCAAGCAGCGGGCCGAAGTCGGTCATGGCGCCGACGCCGAGGAAGATAAGCGAGGGATATATGCCGGCCTTGACGCCGATATAGAAGAAGTCAAGCAGACCGGCGTTCGACATCACATGGCCGTAGCTGTGATAATAGGGGCTTGCCTCATCGAGGAAGGCCTCCCACAGCTCGGGGTGATACAGTGCGTTCTCGCCCAGGCCGATGAAGTAGCTGAGGTTTGTCAGCAGACAGCCGAAGGCTATGCCGCACAGCAGCAGGGGCTCGAACTTTTTGACTATGCCAAGGTACAGAAGTACAAAGGCAATGATAATCATAATGAGGTTTTTCCAGCCGCCGTCGGTTACGAAGAACGCGGCAAAGCCGGATTCCATCGCAAGCTTTTGGAGAGTACCCAGAATGTCCATCCGTTACCTCCTTATGCTATGACAACAAGAGGAGCACCGGTCTCGACTACTGCACCCTTTGCCGTGACGATCTGAGCGACGGTGCCGGACTTGGTTGCGACGATCTCGTTTTCCATTTTCATGGCCTCAAGGACGAGGAGAACATCGCCCTCGCTGACCTTCTGACCCTGAGTTACGTTTATCTTGAGAATGTTGCCGGGCATGGGGCTCTTTACGAGCTCGCCGGCGGCGAGAGACGCGCCTGCGGGGGCGGCGGGAGCAGCTGCGGCGGGAGCGGCTGCAACGGGAGCGGCTGCGGCTACGGGTGCCGGAGCGGCGGGAGCGTAGGCCTCGTACTCGTCGATGAGCATCGCCTTGCCCTCCTCGACCTCAACCTCATAGGTTCTGTTATTTAAAGTTACCTTATACTTCATCTTCCTTGACCTCCTTGATGGAAATAAAGCGGAGCTCGTTAATGGGCTTGCCGAGAGAATCGGCGACGATGGCCATTATCATTGCCGCATCTTTGGGATCTGTGTCGTACAGCTTCAGCTCGCCCGCGGAGCCGGGAGCGGCCGGAGCCTCGGGTGCGGGAGCGACGGGCTCGGCAGCGGCGGCCGGTGCGGCTGCCTTTGCCTTATTCGCCTGAGCAACCATGATCTTGCCCATTATCATAACGACGACCATAAGAAGAACAAGTCCGAAGAAAACGACAAGATAGCCCAGAAGCGCAGTCAGCGCGGCGTCGCCGAAGGAAATGTTTATCAGATCATTCATAATCTAAACCTCCTCAGGCTTCGGTAATGGTGTAGCGAACGACCTTTTCCTCTGCCTCGCGGCGCTTTTCAAAGAAATTCTCCGCGACCTGGGGGAAAGCGATGTAGCTGAGAACATCCTCCTCGCATCTTGCGGTGTCGCCGAGATGCTCGGCGGCCTTCTCGTAGGCGTCGGTCGGAAGGGTGTCGGCATAGCGGCCCTCGATGGGCTTTTCGCCGCCAAGTATTTTTGCACGGACGGCCTCGTCGATGGGAGCGGGCGTTCTGCCGTATTCGCCGCGGCAGTAGGCCTTTATCTCGGCGCCGACGTTTTTATAGCGCTCGCCCGCGAGCACATTCTGCACCGCCTGCGAGCCGACGAGCTGGCTGGTCGGGGTAACGAGCGGAGGATAGCCCATGTCCTTGCGCACACGCGGAGTCTCGATAAGGGCCTCATCGAACTTGTCCAGCGCGTTCATCATCTTCAGCTGGCTGAGCAGGTTCGAGAGCATGCCGCCGGGTATCTGATAGGTCAGGCACTGGGTATCGGTGCTCATGGAGATGGGGTTGAGAGTACCGTCGGCGAGGTAATCGTTGCGGATGGGCTTGAAGTAATTTGCCATTTCTATGAGTATCTTCTCGTCGAGCTGCACGTCATAGCCGAGCTCCTTGAGCGCATAGTACAGCGTCTCGGTAGCAGGCTGAGAGGTGCCGCCGGAGAAGGGGGAGATTGCGGTGTCGATAACGTCGGCGCCGGCCTCGATGCCCTTGAGGTAGGTCATGAAGGCAAGACCCGTGGTGCAGTGAGTGTGCAGAACGACGGGCAGGTCGACGGCGTCCTTTATGCCGGAAACGAGGTCGTATGCGCTCTGCGGGGTCATGATGCCGGCCATATCCTTAATGCAGATGGAGCTTACGCCCATTTTTTCGAGCTCTTTTACCATCTCGACGAACTTTGCGATCGTGTGTACGGGACTGGTGGTGTAGGAGATCGTGCCGGAGGCCATTGCGCCCTGCTTTACGGTCTCCTCAATGGCGACCTTAAGGTTGTCGGTATCGTTGAGAGCGTCGAATATACGAATTATATCGATGCCGTTTTTGACCGATGCGCGCACGAAGCGGCGGACGACATCGTCGGGATAATGCTTGTAGCCGAGAATGTTCTGACCGCGCAGAAGCATCTGGAGCTTGGTGTTGGGCATTTTTGCGCGTATTTTGCGCAGCCGCTCCCACGGGTCCTCATTGAGAAAGCGCAGGCAGACATCGAAGGTAGCGCCGCCCCAGCATTCAACGGAGTAGAATCCGGCCTTGTCCATCTTTTCAAGGATGGGCTCAAACTTGTCGTAGGGAAGCCTTGTGGCAATAAGTGACTGGTTCGCATCACGAAGCACGGTTTCCGTAAACTGTACTTTCTTCATTTTTTCCTCCCAGATTTCAAATTTTCACCTGCACGGCAGGCTTACATTATAACAGCGTATATTATAATATAAACTTCCGGTAAATTCTACACTTATCTTAGGCAATTTTATAACAATGAAACAAAGTAAAAAAGGCAGACAGCTTGAGCTGCCTGCCTGAAATTCGGGTAAATTCTCACTTATTTTGCTGCCAGCGCTCTGTCGAGCCAGACGCTTGCCACGTCCATAGCCGCCCAGAAGCCGTCCTTCTCGCTTTTCTTGACGATGCGGTCGCGGGATTTGACGGAGGGATCGGTGAGCTGGAGCTGGACGGATACCTTAGTGGCAACGTCGAGATCCTTGACCTTTTTCGTGTCCATTATCTGAAGCATGATGACGTATTTATCTGTCATGCTGCCGTAGTAGACTATATTTCCTGCACGTTGCAGGGGATGACCTTTGTATTCAAGCGGTTTGTTTGCCACAATAATTCCTCCTTGTCTGTGATCAGAAGAGATCGCGGAAGTTTGCGAAGATATCGTCGACGGTGCCGCCGCCGTTATCATCCTCGTTATTCTTCTTTTCCTCTTCTTCCTGCTTCTTCTTTTCTTCCTCTTCCTTCTGCTTTTTCTCCTCCTCGGTCAGCGCCTGCTCCTCAAGCTCCTCGCGTGAACCGAAGATGCCGGTCGGCGAGCCGCCGTAGGAGATGTTGAATTCCTTGCGCGGAAGATCGGCATGGACGGCGGACATGACCTTCTGCCATATCTGCGTCGCGGGGTTGCCGGAGAAGGCCATGGTCTCGGGCGTGTCGTAGCCGGTCCAGACGGCGCAGGTGTAGTACGGAGTGTATCCGCAGAACCAGCGGTCGCGGTTGGCGGACGTTGTACCGGTCTTGCCGGCAACGGGCATGTTGCTCAGGCGCGATTCATGGCCGGTGCCGTAGGTCGCGGCATTGTTGAGCATATAGGTCATGGTGCGCGCCGTATTCTGCGAGAAGGCCTGAATCGTCTGCGGCTGATTATCAAGGATGATCTTGCCGCTGCGGTCCTTGACCATGGTGTAGGTTCTGGAATAGGTGAAAACGCCGTCGTTTGCCAGCGCGGTGTAGGCCTGAGCCATTTCGCGCACGGTGATGCCGTAGTGCGGCTCGCCGAGCGCCATTGCCGCGTAGTCGGCGTCCGAGTCGATGAGGCTCGTCACGCCCAGGCGCGAACGCAAAAATTCAAGCGAAGCCGACGGGGTCAGCTTATCGACTATCTGCGCGGCGACGGTGTTTTTCGATTTCTGAAGCGCGGTGGTTATGGTGATTATGCCGTCATAGCCGGGCGGCGAGTTTTTCGGGTACCACGAGGTGTGAGTGAGCTGGACATGCTTTTCATCCTTATCGAGCACCAGCGTAGAGGGGCTTATAAGGCCGTATTCGACCGCCGGTCCGTAGACCGCGATGGGCTTGATGGACGAGCCGGGCGGGCGCGTGGTTCCCGTTGCTCTGTTCAGGCCGTAGTTTATGGTCTTGTCGCCTGTGCCGCCGCGCAGAGCCTTGATCTCGCCGGTGGCCTGATCGATGATGACGATGGCGCTCTGAAGCTGCGATTTTGTGCTGCCGTAGGTCTTGGGCAGCTTCTCGGGATCGGTGTATATCGCGTCGACCTTGGCCTGAATGTCCTTATCTATGCAGGCATAGATCTCGTAGCCGGCGTTATGCACGAGCTGGCTTGCCGCGTTGCGGCTGATGCCCTTTGCCTCGGCGAGGTCGCCGATGACGTCGGACAGAACGACTTCTTCGTAATATGAGTAGACGTTGGAGCTGCTCGGCGAGTTTTCGCCGCGCACGAAATCGAGCTCCTCGTTCTTGGCCTCCTCGTACTCGGCCTTTTTAAGGTAGCCCTGCTTATACATCTCGCGCAGGACGTTTTCCTGACGCTCCTTGTTGTTCTCAACGCTGTAGAACGGGTCGTAGTACGTCGGCAGGTTCGTTATTCCGACGATGGATGCGGCCTCGGCAACGGAAAGATCCTTGGCGTCCTTGCCGAAATAGGTCTGCGCCGCCGTCTGAACGCCGTAGCAGCCCTCACCGAAATAAACGGCGTTGAGGTAATACTCAAGTATCTCGTCCTTGTCATAATTCTTCTCAAGGTCAAGCGCCTGGAATATCTCAAGAAGCTTGCGCTGCACGGTTATATCATCCTGCTGAGTCAGGTTTTTTATAAGCTGCTGCGTTATCGTCGAGCCGCCGAAGGTCGAGCCGCCGGTGAACATATTCAGCGCCGCGTGCGCCGTGCGGAACCAGTCAACACCCTTATGCGTGTAAAAGCGCTTGTCCTCAATGGCGACGAGCGCGTCCTTCATATGCTGGGGGATCTGGTCGCCGTCGATCCAGATGCGGTTTTCGCTGCTCTTGACGGTCGTGAGCTTTTGATAATCTCCGTTTGAGTCTTTATAATAGATAATGCTTGATTGATTGAGCGTGAAATCGTTCAGATCGATATCGAGGCTCGGAGTGATGCAGGTCTTCACATAAAATGCGAAAATGCACACGAAAATAAGAGCCGTGACAACACCGATGAGCAGGATCGTTCCGATCACGCCTAAAACACGGCCGGCTCTGCCGCCGCGCTTTTCGGTGCCGGGCTCCTTTGCAATATCCATTCCGGTCAACACCTCCTTGCGAGTGCTAATGTGTCAAAACTGAGTAAACGCCGTAATATATGTAGTGGGCGCAATAATCTAATTTTATCTGAATTATTATTATATCATGTTATGTCAAGTAAGCGTGGATAATTTGTAAAGTTTTGCGTAAGCCTGATTTGTTTTCGCTTTATATGGAAATGATAAAGTAAAAGGAGAGTGAAACGCTTGAAGAATACATTTAAGAAACTGACGCTGTGTGTTTTGGCGCTTACAGCCGTTATAATGAGCAGCGCCGCAGTAAAAAGCATAAGCGGCACGGGCGAAAATAATGCGCCGGGGCAGAAGGTCAGCTTGGCTGCGGCAGATAAGAGCTTCTACTGCCTGCGCGACTGGCAGGGCTATGTCGCCGTGTTCGAGGATGACGGGGAAACACCGGCGACGGTGACGGATATCCCGACCGAAACTCTCAATAAGGTCGACCGCGAAAAGCTCAAGGGCGGCATCAAGGCCGCAACACGCGAGGAGCTGCTGTCGTTATTGGAAGATCTGAGTTCATAGCTATTGATTTATTGCTCTGTGTGGGTTAAAATGAGAGCACAACAACACAGGAGGAATCACCATGAGCGAAGATTTCGGCAATGATTTTATCACTATAATCGATGACGACGGCAACGAGTTCAACCTTGAGCTGCTTGATACGATAGACTATAACGGAGAGACGTTTTCCGCGTTCCTGCCGGCGGATATGGATGAGGACGATCCCGATTACGGCCTTATACTGCTGAGCGTCACCGAGGATGAAAACGGCGACGAGCTGTTTGAATCAATAGACGACGACGCGAAGCTTGAAGAGGTGCACAATATGTTCATGACCATCTTTGAGGCCGAGGAGGGCGACGGGGAGTAAGACGCAAAACTCATTCATATGTTCCGCCGAGGCGGAGTATGATGAAATGAAGAAACTATCCCTGCCGTGTTCGCGGTGTCATATTGACCTCGGGTTCGTTAAACCCACATTTTTAATAAGGGATGCCGATTTGAATCTGCGGATTGCAGGCCTCCCGGCCTTCGGGCCGGACGTTGGAAGCAGAGAAACAGAGCTTAGGCGACCCACCTGCTATCTTGTGCAGGTTATAACCGAACCCCAACGGCACGGCGGGGACTCCCGATGAGAAATCATCGGGATTTTTTATATACCTCTGCGGCAACATTTGAGCAAATAATTAAATATAGAAGAAAAAACATGCAGTCGTAAATTTTTTTCGGCTGCAAATTTTTTTACTTGTACGCAAACGTACAAGTTTTGCCCGAAAACAGCCTATGGGTGAGAGGTGAATTTTATGAATAAGAAAAGATCCGCCGCTGCGGATAAGCTTCTCGAAAGGCTTGCGGTGTCCTCGCCGAACGACGCCGTGAAGCTGCTTTATCTCAGCGCAGAGGATGTGTCCGAGCTTGAGGGGCTCGATCTTTCGCTGCTGAGCGAAATAAAACGCGGTCCGAAAGGGGAGGTGGAGCTGAAGTTTGTAAACAAGCTGGCGATCATAAGGGAGCTTATAGAGCTCAATGCCGCAGCCGCGGCGCAGTCGGCTGCCGGCGACGGCTTCTACGCGGCGCTGGACAAATCGGCAAGGCTGCTGGAGGCCGAGAGGGAAAATGACCTTTGATTTTTTCTCGCGCACCCAGCTCAAGGCCCTGTCGTGGTGGAGCGACGCATCCCCCTGCCGCGAGCTCGACGCCGTCATCTGCGACGGCGCGGTACGCTCGGGCAAGACCCTGTGCATGGGAATATCCTTCGTCTGCTGGGCGATGCGGCGCTTTAACGGACAAAGCTTCGGCATATGCGGCAAGGCAAAAAGCAGCATAAGGCGCAATATGATAGAGCCTCTGCTGCCGGTGCTGCGCGATATCGGCTTTACGGTGCGCGACCTCGTTTCCAAGGGCATCATCGAGATCGGCTATCGAGGGAGGGAGAACCGCTTTTATCTCTTCGGCGGAAAGGATGAGAGCTCAAGCGCACTCATTCAGGGCGTGACTCTGGCCGGGGCGCTGCTCGACGAGGTGGTTCTGATGCCGCGCTCGTTCGTAGAGCAGACCTGCGCAAGGTGCTCGGTCACGGGCAGCAAGCTGTGGTTTAACTGCAATCCCGAGAGTCCTCAGCACTGGTTTTACCGAGAGTGGATACAGAAGGCCGACGAGCGGAGGGCGCTGTATATCCACTTCACGCTCGAGGATAACCCGTCGCTGTCAAAGAAGATAATAGACCGCTATAAGAGAATGTACAGCGGCGATTTCTACAGGCGCTTTATCCTCGGTCAATGGGTGCTGCCGTCGGGCAGAGTATATGACTTTTTTGACGAGGACATGCTGTGTGCGGCGCCGGATAAGTGCAGTGAATACGTCGTATCATGCGACTACGGCACGAAAAACCCGAGCTCCTTCGGGCTGTGGGGCAAAAGCGGCGAGAGCTGGTACCGTCTGCGTGAGTATTACTACGACGGGCGAAAAACGGGGACGCAGAAAACCGACGAGGAGTACGTCGCGGCCTTAACTCGGCTGTGCGGCGGTGTTACCGTGCAGCGCGTTATAGTCGATCCCTCGGCGGCGAGCTTTATCGAGGCTCTCTCCCGTGCGGGATTTCGGGTCGAGAAGGCCGAGAACGATGTTCTGCGCGGCATTCGTCTGACGGCCTCGTATCTCAAAAGCGGGCGTATACGGATCTGCCGCGGCTGCGACGACGCGCTGCGCGAGTTCTACCAGTACCGCTGGGATGACAGAGCCGACAGGGAAGCGCCGGTAAAGCAGCACGACCACGCGATGGACGATATACGGTATTTTGCCGCAGGCATTTCAAAATCTACGCAGCCGCTGGGCGCTGCGTGGGTGGAAAGGTAGGAATATGAAACTGTTTTCAAAACAAAAAACAGCGGCGCCGAGGGTACAGCTTCGCAGCACGGAGACTCATCCGTTCAGGCTCATCGACAGCTATGTGCCTCTCGGCAGCGCCGAAACAAGGCTTTACCGCATGATCCGCGAGGCGGTGCCGGTGGTGGACGCGGCGATACTCAAGATCGTCAGGCTCACCGGCGGCTTCGAGGCCCGCTGCGCGGACAAAAAAGCGGAAAGGGAGCTGAACGGGTTTATACGCACCGTGCCTGCCGGCAGAGGCCAGACGGGGCTTGAGTTCTTCCTGTCGGCGTATCTGGACTCGATGATAACCTGCGGCAGAGCCGTGGGCGAGATCGTCGTAAACGGCAATCGCGATATTGCGGCCGTCATCTGCGGAAACGTCGCCGACGTGCAGATACGCGAAGGGAAGACCCCGCTGGACTTCGAGCTGTGCGGCGTTTCCGACACAGGCTGCATCGTGCCGTTCCGGTACCAGAACCTTCTGCTGTTTACGCCCTTTAACCCCGAGGCCGACTCGCCCTACGGCGTTTCGATGCTCAGGAGCATGCCGTTTCTGTGCGGCATACTGCTGAAGATCTACCAGTCGATAGGCCAGAACTGGGAACGCGCCGGAAATGTGCGCTTTGCGGTCGTCTATAAGCCGCAGGGCGACGCGCTCGACAGGCTCTCGGCTCAGGAGAGGGCGCAGCAGATAGCCTTGCAGTGGTCCGAGGCCATGCAGAGCGGGAAATCGGGCTCCGTGCGCGACTTTGTCGCTGTCGGCGACGTGGACATAAAGGTCATCGGTGCGGACAACCAGATACTCGACAGCGAGGTGCCCGTGCGGCAGATACTTGAGCAGCTTATCGCACGCACCGGCATACCGCCGTTTCTGCTCGGCCTTAACTGGTCAACGACCGAGCGCATGAGCGCTCAGCAGGCAGACCTAATGACAAGTGAGCTGAACGCTCTCCGCCGCTCGGTGACGCCCGTTATCGAGAATATCTGCCGCATGTGGCTGAATATGCACGGCTACGCGACAACGCTCGATATCGAATGGGAGACGATCAATCTTCAGGATGAGGTCGAGGAGGCCAAGGCTGCGCTGTATCTTGCGCAGAGGGACAAAATCTATTGGGAAGAAGGAAAAAGCAAGAATGAAGATCATTAAGGACGGCTCGGCGTCGGGCTCTGCGTGTACGCCTCAGGAGCTGCAGGCGATAAACGCCTTTGCGAAAGCTCAGCTTACGGCCGAGGAGGTCTACACCTTTCAGGTGCTGCTGTGCGATAACGAGGTAGACCGCGACTTCGAGCGCTTTTCGGTATCGACGATACGCGAGCTAAGCGAGCTTTTCGTCGGCGCGACGGGCATTTGCGACCATGACTGGCGCAGTGAAAACCAGGTTGCGCGCATTTACAGGACGGAGCTTGTCACCGAAAAGGGCAAAACCACCTCGTGCGGCGAGCCGTATACCTATCTCAAGGGCTTTGCGTATATGCTTCGAACCGAGGCAAACGCCGAGCTCATTGCACAGATAGACGGCGGCATAAAGCGCGAAACGAGCATCGGCTGCTCGGTAGCGCAGAGTATTTGCAGCATCTGCGGCGCGGAAATGGGAGCTTGCAGCCATGAAAAGGGTAAAATCTACGGCGGCGAGAGATGCTGCGCTGTGCTCACCGGCGCTGTTGACGCCTACGAGTGGAGCTTTGTGGCCGTTCCGGCGCAGAGAAGCGCGGGGGTCATTAAGAGCTTTATCGAAAGCGAGGCCGGGCGCGGCTATAAGGCCGAGTTCGACGCGCTGGAAAAATCGGCGCAGCTGGGCAGAAGGTATCTCGATTCACTCAGAAGCGAGGTGCTAAGGCTATGTCTCGTGTGTGATGAGAAGATGCATCCGGCGCTCGAAAAAAGCGTGCAGCTTATGGAGGAGCCCGAGCTTATAAAGCTCAGAAACGCATTTGAGGAAGCATCACAGAAGCTTTATCCGCCGCTGACCCAGCTTCCGGGCAGAGGCGAGGTCACCGCATTTTCCGGTGAAGAATACATTATTTGATCTTAGATCAGGAGGACAAAAATGAAAGTTAGTTTTGAAGGCATTGGAGAGCAGGTGCTCTCCCTCAGCAAGGCAAGCGACGTAACGAAGGGAGCTATCGTAAAAATGAACGCGAACAGCACCGTAAAGGCCTGCTCGGCAGGCGACCGCTTCATGGGTGTATGCATCGCGGCAGGCGACAGCTTTGCCGAGGTAAAGACCGCGGGCTATGTTGAGCTCGGCTACACCGATGATGCTCCCGCCGTTGGCTACGCAAAGCTTGCAGCGTCTACAGCCGGCAAGGTCAAGGCCGTTACCACCGGCGGCGCTGAGTACCTCGTCATCAAGGTGGACACCGCTGCCGGCACCGTCGGCTTTATCATGTAAGGAGGAAACGATCATGGCATACAATTTTAACGAGATCAGACTTGAAAAGGGCATGTATTCCGAGCGCGGCAAGACCTTTGAACAGACGCTCGAGGCGCTCGACCCCAACGAAAACTACAAGGGCACTCCCTACGAGGGGCTTGATGCGTTCCAGCGCCAGCTCAAGAGATTCGACATCAAGGTGCGCGGTGCGGGCAGCGATGTTGTCGAGAAATTCTTCTCCACCTCCGAGTCGGCCGTGCTGTTTCCCGAATACGTTTCGCGCAGCGTAAAGGCGGGCATGGAGGAGGGAAATATACTGCCCTCCATCACCGCGACCGTCACCCGCTTTGACGGCATGGACTACCGATCCATCTACTCGGCGGCATCCGAGGACGATAAGAGCCTGCGCTATGTCGGTGAGGGCGCCGCGATACCGCAGACGGAGGTCAGAGCCTCCGACCACCTCGTCAATCTCAAAAAGCGCGGAAGAATGCTCGTTGCCTCCTATGAGGCTATACGCTTCCAGCGCCTTGACCTGTTTTCCGTCATGCTACGTCAGATCGGCAATCAGATCATGCGCATGCACCTTGAGGATGCCATTGACGTTATAAAAAACGGCGACGGCAACTCCAACAGCGCGGCGACCTACGCCGTCGGCGACTCCACCATCGGCGGTACTGCCGGCGCTCTCAGCTACGGCGAGCTGCTTAACTTCTGGAATACCTTTGATCCCTACACCATGAACACCCTTCTCGCGGCTCCCGACGTGATGATGAAGATCCTCAAGTGCTCCGAGTTCCAGAATCCTCTGTCGGGTCTGAACTTCCAGGGCACCGGCGAGCCCGGCAATCCTCTGGGCGCAAAGCTCATCCGCTGCTCCGCCATGCCTGCGGGCAGCGTCATCGGACTTGACAAGGGCTACGCTCTTGAGATGGTCACCGCCGGCGACGTTAACGTCGAGTACGACAGGCTCATAGACCGTCAGCTCGAGCGTGCGGCCATAACCAGCATCTCAGGCTTTGCAAAGCTCTACACCGAGGCTTCCAAGGTGCTGAACGTTTGATAAAAATAAGGAGACGGGTATAACCCGTCTCCGAAGAGAGAAAAAGCAAAAAGCTATTTCTCTCTTCTTTACGCCACATTTTTTGTGAAGTATAACCTCACAAAAAATCTCGCTACGCTCGTCGAAAAGTCCTGAAGGACGTTTTTGACGGCTATTTATCTGATTGCGAGCGGGGCCTTTGCCCCCTCGCGCTCCCCTGCTGCCAAATCGCTTTTGCATGCGGCACAGGAAACGGAGTTTGATCAGTCTATTTTCAGGAGGTATTCAATGTCATATACGGATATGGATATAGAAATGAAGGCGCTGAGCATGCTCGGCTCGAACGTGCCGGACGAGGACGCTCAAATGCTGCGCACGGTCTGCACCGCCGCTGCCGCGGAGCTTGAGGGAAGGCTCAGGCGCGGCGTTTCAAGCGACGATATGACCGAGCTTTTCACAACGGCGGCCGGTATGCTGGCAATATCCATGTACATGGAGCTCGGCTCTGCGCACTCGGGCGGCGTCAGCGGCTTTACGGCCGGCAGACTCTCGGTGCAGCTTGGCGGAGCGTCCGCCGCGGCGCTCAGGAAGAGCGCCGAGACGATGCTGGGCGCGTATCTCGACACGGGCGGCTTCGAGTTTATGGGGGTGCAGGGATGACCGTAACGAACAGGCTGCTTCACAATTACGGACAGGCTGTCACCATAGGCTCAAATGAGGGCAGGGGCTTTATAGCCTGTCTTGATCCGGACGATGCGCAGATACACAAAACGCATCTCGCGCCGGGCGTGACGAACAATTCAAAATACCGGCTCATCACCGACACGGAGGATATAGCCGAGGGCGACCGTGTAATCGCCGGCGGGAGAAGCTATATCGTCCTGCGCGTCGAGCCTGTGCGCATATTCGGCGCATTCTCGCACAATGAGTGCATCCTAAAGCTGAAGGGAGGATCGGCGAATGCTTGAGACGATAGCGGCCGGGATAGCCGAGGCGCTTAGCAGCGCAGGGATAAAAGCAGTCACGGCCTTTACGGCAGATGAACTCGATACCTCCGCACCCTTTGTGTGCGTGGGTCTGAAGTCGGCAAAGCTCAGCTCGTCCGGGCTCGGCAATTACATAGGCATCTGCACCGAGGCCGGACAGGTCAGGGAAATGTACGGCGAGAAAGCGGAGCTCAGTCTTGCGCTGGATGTTTACAGCTCTGCGGCGGAGGAGGAGAAGTGCTTGAGCTTTGCCGATCTTGTCCGCTGCGCGCTGTACGGCGCCGACGGAGTGTCGGTTACGGAGTTTAGCTTCGGAGAGATAAAGTATGACACCGAAAGCCGCATGCTGCTCTTGCGATGCCCGGCAAAAGCATTCGTTTATCTCGTGCGCGAAAAGCTCGGCAGCTCTCTTTCGGAATACAGCATAGGGGAGGATGCATGAGCATGATAAAGGCATATTCCGCTAACTCTGCGAAGGTCGGTGTTGACGGTGTTCCCCTCGGCGCGGTGACGCTTGCCGAGGAATATGAGGACTATTCCGAGTACCCGGTGCTCGGCTTCGGCGATTCGTGCCCGAGCGCAATCCTCACCTTTGACCGGAGCTACGGCGTCGTCCTCGAGCGCGAGGTATCCGTCGGTGACGGCGTGAGATTTGAAAATATCGGACAGTTCGAGCTTCAGATAGGCGGCAGGATATACAGCGGCTGCCGCTGCACGCAGCTTAAGAAGATCAGAAAGCCCGACGGCTCCGAGAGAGAAAAAATAACGATCCGCGCTCTGGATCGTCAGGAGGTGTCCGGCAATGAACAATGAGAGCGAAATGGCGGGTGTCCGTGCGTACACGCCGGATGAAAACGGAGTTAATTTCGATGAGCAGCAGCTGTTTGTCGTGCGGCGGCGCGATATGTCGTTTCTGTCTGAATATTTCCGCCGCGACGCACGCAGATACGATAACGGCTTTGAGCTGTATTAGGAGGGATAAGCATGCTTGCACCGATGCAATACAGAAATTTTGTGTGGCCTAGCAATCCCAGGGTGTTTGAGGTCAAATACCGCCGCACGCTGCACAGCTATAAGCTGCCGTTTTCCGGCTACGTCGTGCAGAACCTGGGGCTGCAAAACAAAATAATACGCGGCGAGGGCGAGTTCGTCGGCCCTCAGGCGTATGAAAGCTTCCGCAGGCTCGCTGCACTTTTCGAGGAGAATAAGGGCGGCAAGCTCGTGCATCCCGTCTGGCCGACGATGCGCGCATATTTTGCCTCGCTCAGCCTTAAGCAGGAGCCGAAGGAGGACTATATAAGCTACAGCTTTGAGTTCTGGGAATATATCGGCTCTGCGTTTGAGGACTCATCCGAGGCCATAGACGACACGGATTACGGCAATCCCGTCTCCGATATAAGCCGCGTTCGATATTACAGCGCGGGCGAGAACGATACCCTGCGCGGGATATCGCAGCTCAAGGGCGTCGCGCTGACGGTGCTTATGGAGCTCAATCCTGAGATAACAAACCCCGACGCCGTCATATCCTACGGCAGGCTCATAAGGATAAGGTGACGCGATGAAGGGATATATCATGGATAAGGACGGCGTGTCAACGCCTCTCCCCGAATTTTTGTCATGGGACGTGTGCCACGGCATGGGCGAGCCCTGCGACTGGTTCGAGGTGAGCTTTATATATTACAGCGCCCAGCTTCCGAAGCTTCAGACAGCGTGCGCCTTCCGTGCGACGCACAACAGCGCGGTCGTTTTCAGCGGCGTTGTGGACGAATACAGCATCAGCATAGACGAAAAAGGCTCGGTCGTGACGCTCTCGGGGCGCTCGAAGGCGGCACTGCTTCTGGATAACGAGCTTCCGGCGCAGGAATATGCAGCGCTCAGCAGCGCCGGGGCCGTGAGCGGCTTTGTATCGCCCTATGGCATAAGCGGCGTTGTCACAGGCTCCGGCGTCACGCTCAACGGCTTTTCCGTCCGCACCGGAGAGAGCGCGTGGAGCGCCTTAAAGCGCTTCTGCCGCTACGCATGGGAAACAACTCCGTTTTTTTCAAGGGACGGAACGCTTATATTAAACGGGCGTTCCGGCAACACGATAAGCGTCGATGCTTCAAAGGATGCTTCAAGCATAGCCATGTGCGATGAGCGCTACGGCATAATATCGGACATAAGCGTCCGCAACCGAGTGACCGGAGCAAGCTACACGAGCTCGAACGCCGCGTTTATCGCCCGGGGCGGCAAGTGCCACCGCGAGATGACCGTTCCCAAAACCACAGGAGCGGATGCGGTGAGGTACACAGCGGCGTATCAGATCGCCGAATCGCAGCGCGGAAAGAAATGCGTAAAGCTGACGCTTACAAAGCAGTTTGCCTGCTTCCCCGGTGACAGGGTGAGCCTCAGCGCCGCCAAGCTCGGCCTGAGCGGAGTGTTCACCGTTGTGTCGTCGCACTGCTGGGCCGACTCCCTGAGCGCCGGAACTATCGTTACATTGGAGGTGTGAGCATGTGGCTTTCCGAGATCAGAAGAAAGAGCGAGCAGTCGCTTACGCTTCCCGATATAAGCGTCAGCGCCGAAGGGGATATAAACCTTGAGACCGCGAGCGCGCGTATCTGCATCAAAAACAGCGGCGAGATCGTCATCGAGGGCACGGTCTCCGTAAACGGCAGGGCAATATGAAAAAACGAGAGTACCGGTCGGTACTCTCGTTTTGCTAAGTCAACTTGTATGGATCAGACAACGCCCTGAGCCATCATTGCGTCGGCGACCTTCAGGAAGCCGGCAACGTTTGCGCCGAGCATCATATCGCCGGGGTGACCGCACTCAATGGAAGCCTTCAGGCACTCCTGGAATATGCTCTGCATGATGCCCTTGAGCTTTGCGTCAACCTCTTCAAAGCTCCAGCTCATACGCATGGAGTTCTGGCTCATCTCGAGACCGGAGGTCGCAACGCCGCCGGCATTGGACGCCTTGCCCGGAGTGTAGAGCAGGCCGGCAGCCTGAACAGCTGCGATTGCTTCGGGGGTCAGAGGCATGTTAGCGCCCTCAAACACTGCAAATGCTCCGTTTGCGATAAGAGCCTTCGCGCCTGCTTCGTCCATCTCGTTCTGAGATGCGCAGGGCATTGCGATGTCGCACTTTACGTTCCAGATGTTCGCGCAGCCCTCGACGTACTCGGAGCCTGCAACCTCGTCGGCGTAGACGCTGATGCGTGCGCGGCGCTTCTGCTTGATGTCAAACAGAACGTCCAGGTTGACACCGTTGGGATCGTAGATGTAGCCCTTGGAGTCGCTCATTGCGATTACCTTGCCGCCGAGCTCGGTGCACTTCTGTGCACAGTACTGAGCGACGTTGCCGGAGCCGGAAACGATAACGTTCTGACCCTCAAAGGACTTGCCGTTGTACTTGAGAACCTCGTCGGAGAAGTAGCAGATACCGAAGCCTGTAGCCTGAGTACGTGCCAGGGAGCCGCCGTAGGTCAGGCCCTTGCCGGTGATGACGCCGCCCTCAAAGCGGTCGACAATCTTCTTGTACTGGCCGTACATATAGCCGACCTCGCGTGCGCCGACGCCGATATCGCCTGCGGGAGTATCGGTGAACTGGCCGATGTGACGGTAAAGCTCAGTCATAAAGCTCTGGCAGAAACGCATGACCTCTGCGTCGGACTTGCCCTTCGGGTCGAAGTCGGAGCCGCCCTTGCCGCCGCCCATGGGCAGAGTGGTCAGGGAGTTCTTGAGGATCTGCTCGAAGCCGAGGAACTTTATAACGGAGAGGTTGACGGAGGGATGGAAGCGAAGGCCGCCCTTGTAAGGTCCGATGGCGGAGTTGAACTGTACGCGGTAGCCGCGGTTTACATGGGTAACGCCGTTGTCATCGACCCAGGGAACGCGGAACATGATCATGCGCTCGGGCTCTACGAAACGCTCGATAAGGCCGGCCTTTTCCCACTCGGGGTGCTTGTCAACTACGAGCTGCAGGCTCTCAAATACTTCGCGGACTGCCTGAAGGAACTCGGGCTGGTCGGGATCGCGCTTTTCGACGGAGTCATAGACTCTCTTAAGATACTCATTTGTAATCATTGCTTTTTTCTCTCCTATTGAAAAAATTGAAAACTGATTATTTATGGGAAACACATTCCCTACTTTTCAAATTTTATTCCTTGCGGCCTGAATATACAATTGTGAGATGTTATAAAAATGGAGCATAAAAAACAGTCACATTGCACCAAAAAAGACGCGGTTTTAGAGTAATTGACCTCTGTGCATCCTCTAATTGCGCATGAACAGCGACAATATTGACACTATCTTAACACAGAGTGCGCTGCGTTCTTAAAAAACTCATGAAAAGGGACTTGACAACTTATGCAAAAGCGTGTACTATCTCAAATAGACAATGCAATTGCATAAAATATCTTTTCGGGAGAGATGCGCTTGAATAAAAAACACAGATACGCTGCGTGTTGCGGGCAATGCCGTCTGCAATTCGAGGATGACGAGGAGCTGTTTTCCTGGGAGGGGGAGTATGTATGCGCCGACTGCTTTGACGCGCTGTTTTCGGAGCTTGACCGATATGACCGAGCAAGGCTCATAGGCAGCCGGATAATAAATTACCGGCACCCTTAACGGATGCCGGTAAGCAGATCTGTGCCCGTCAGCTCAGGCCGAGAAGCTCGAGCGTGCGCGTGTCGGCTCTGCCGCCGTAGAACTTATCCAGAACGGCCTTGAACACGGGATCGTCGGATACCTGTGCGAACAGCGTCATGCACGAGCGCAGCTTGAGATCGTCGGGGTAGCCCATGACGGCACCTGCGTCGGAGCTTTCCAACGTCAAAAGTGCGCGGGATATCTCGATAAGACGCTCTCCGAGCACAGGATGCCCGATGTATCGCCGCGCCTCGTCGATGTCGGCGATGGAGTAGAGCTGAGCGGTATAGCTCATGCCGAGCCCGGCTATCTGGGGGAAGATGTACCACATCCAGTGGCTGCGCTTGCGCCCTGCGCGTATCTCGCGCAGCGCGGTATCGTAGGAGTGCTCCTGGGCTATGAGAAATCTGTCAAGAGAGTTGTTCATGCTATGCACCTCGGATGGTTTTGTTTTTATGCAGTTTAGCACCAAACGGCGGGATAGGCAAGACAGAACGGCTCAGAGCTTTGATTTTGCTGTATTCAGCGAGGCAATAAGCAGCCTTTTGAGCTCGGTGCAGTGATATAAAACTGCCTTGTCATCACAGTAGCCGCTTTCGATCAGCAGCTCAAGCCAGTATTCGCTTTCGGAGCATTCCTTGAGGGCGATCTGAAGCTTGGCTATAAAGTCGGCTTTACCGTGAGCATAGAACGCTTCGCGAATGTTGGCACCGATGCTGGTTCCGGAACGAATCAGCTGATTTGTCAATACCGACTCTCGCTTTGCAGCCTTTATTTCGTTGCAGACCTTTATAATTTCCAAAGCAAAGCTTTTTGATTTTGAAATAAGAGGACTGTCGCTCATTTGATCGCTCACCGTCTTTCAAATTGCTATTTCAATTCGCAGAATTGAAATACACCGTACTTATTCACTATTACCTATTACTTCTTACTTTACCAAAAAACCTTCGCGCAGACAAGGTAATAGTGAAAAAGTAAAAGGTAATAAGTAAAAAACCTCCACACTTTCGTGCGAAGGTTTTTTGGTGGGGGATGGTGGATTCGAACCACCGAAGGCATTGCCAGCAGATTTACAGTCTGTCCCCTTTGGCCACTCGGGAAATCCCCCAAATATACGATATAAAATTAATATGTCGGTGGAGCTGGTGGACGGACTCGAACCCCCGACCTGCTGATTACAAATCAGCTGCTCTACCAACTGAGCTACACCAGCACGATACCGGCTCAAATATAATAGCAAACCGCTCCGGGTTTGTCAACAAGAATTTTAATTATTTTATTCAGGGAGAATACGAATGAAATTAATAGAACTTTCCGCGGAATATAACGAAAGCGCGCTTTTGTGCAGACAACGTATAGCGGAGCTGAACCGAACGCTCTCGGACGAGCCCATGTGCGAGATCGACAGGCTCCGCCTGCGCCGCCGGATAGCCATACTCACGAGCATGATGCGCGATACGCTCGCCGTTTCGCGCTACCTTGAAAACTATTATAATTAAAGGAGAAGCATATGCAGGAGAGAAAAATGAACATGTTTGCAAGGCAGGAGGAATACATGGCGCTGCGCCAGTACATAAGGCTCGTGTCCGAAGCGTCGGGCGGCACGGCCGGAGCTCTGCGCCGGGCGATAAATTCCGAGCTGACCCGTCGCCAGAAGCAGCTCATAAGCATGTACTATATAGAGCAGCTGCCAATGCAGGAGATAGCCGACGAGCTGGGGCTTCACATATCCAGCGTCAGCCGCACGATAAAGCGCGGCCGCGAGCGCCTGAAAAGCAGCCTTTCCTACGGCGGCAGGAATCTCATGGCATCGTTAGAAGAATGTTAACTTTACACATCGGATGCGCCGTGATAGAATAGCGGCATGAAAAAGACAAAGAGAAAAACCAAAGCCGGCGGCGGGATAAGGCCGGTGTATATAGTCATCCTCATTGCCGCGCTGCTGCTGGCGGCGTATGCCGTCGTGCAGCTGCGACAGCGCGCCGGGAGGGAGGCCGATCCGCACTACGGCATGGTCGAGGTCTTTAACGGCGAAAGCTATGTGTGGATAACTCCGCAGGAGGGCGTCGCGCTCAACGACCTTGATAAAGAGGAGTTCATAACCGATCCGAACGGAAATCTCACCTACACAGGGCGTGAGTATAAGGCCAGCCGCGGCGTAGACGTGTCGTCGTATCAGGGCGATATCGACTGGCAGCAGGTCTATGACAGCGGCGTGCGCTTTGCCGTCGTCCGCGCCGGAGGCATGTACTACGGCAGCGGCGAGCTGTACACCGACGATAATTTTATCAAAAATATCGAGGGCGCAAGGGCGGCGGGTCTGCGTGTCGGCGCATATTTCTTCTCTCAGGCGATAACCGAGGCCGAGGCAAAGGCCGAGGCGAGCTTCGTGCTTGAGCTCTTAGGCGACAGAAAGCTCGACCTGCCGGTATTTTTCGACTGGGAGCGCATAGCCGGCGACGACGCCCGAACCGACGGGCTGGATAACGAAACGCTCACAGACTGCGCCGTTGCGTTCTGCGAGACGGTGAAGGCCGCGGGCTTCGAGCCGGGAGTGTACATATATAACGATACAGGCTACTACGGCTATGACCTTACGAGACTTCGGGATTACAAGTCGTGGTGCGTCGGCATCGGGAGCTATCCTTACTTTTACTATTACCACGATATGTGGCAGTACAGCTTCACCGGCCGCGTTCCCGGCATCAACGCCGACTGCGACCTGAACATGCTGTTTGAAAAGTGAAATATTAAGACCGCCGGCCGAGGCTTCGTCCGGCGGTTTTTCGCACTTATTCGCTTTAAAATAATTTAAAGCGAATAAGTAATGCGTTTAAAGCGAATAAAGCTTGACAATAAATGATATAATAAATATAATTGAGACTGTCAAAAAACCTATACTGCTGAGTAAATACAACCGCGCAGCGGGGGAGCTTGAGGGGGCAAGGCCCGCCTCAAGTTGGATTATAGCCATCAAAAACGTCCGTCAGGACTTTTTGACGAGCAAAGCGAGATTTTTCGTGAAGCGTAAGCTTCACAAAAAATGTGGCGTATTTGAAGCGTGCAAAAAAGTCACTGACTTTTTTGACACGCTGAAATATAATTATGGAGGGCGGGAGGCGTTTAATATGAAGTTTTCCGATGAAAAGCGGCGCGCTATCGAAAGCTACATTTTAGATAAGGTCGGCAGCGGTGATCCGGAGCTGTCGCAGACTGTTGCCGCCGCGTTTGATATCAACAGAAACACTGCCCATAAATATATAAGCAGGCTCGTTGACGAGGGTGTTATAGAGCGCAGAAAGCGCGGCGAGTACGCACTTAAAAAAACCGAGTTTTCATACAGCCTCCGGCGCTCCGAGGGCGAGCTTGAGAGCGATATTGAGGTGTTCAACAAATGCCTCAAGCCGCATCTGACAAATCTGCCGGCCAATGTCAGGCAGATTTGGGAGTACACCTTCAGTGAGATGGTCAACAATGTCATAGATCACTCCGCTGCCGAGCAGCTGCAGGTGTTTATCATGCAAAGCCGCGTCGAGACGGAGGTCGTAATATATGATAACGGCATCGGGATTTTCGAGAAGATAAAAGATCACTTCGGCTTTCCGACGCTTGACGACGCGGTGTGCGAGCTGTTCAAGGGCAAGCTCACAACGGACGCGAAGAACCATTCCGGCGAGGGTATTTTCTTCAGCTCCAAAATGATGGACACATTTTTGATCGTATCCGACGGCAAGGTGTTCACGAACAACAAGTATGATGACAGCGTGATCGCAAGCCTGACGGCGTCTGAGGCAAAGGGCACGCTGGTGAGCATGACGCTGTCGAACAAGTCAAAGAAGAACTCGCAGGATATATTCGATGCATATTCAAATGTGGACGGCGGCTTTACAAAAACCACGATACCGCTCAAAAATATATTTGAAGGCTCTCCGGTATCCCGCTCACAGGCAAAGAGGATCTGCCACAGGCTTGAAAAATTCGAGGAGGTCATACTGGATTTCGATGCGATAGAGTGGATGGGGCAGGGCTTTGCCCATCAGATGTTTGCAGTGTTCCGCAGGGAGCATCCGAATATAAGCCTTGTTCCGATCAATATGAACGAGCCCGTCACGAAAATGTACAATCACGTTATGTACGACACGTAAGCGCGAGTGTATATTAAACTGTATAAAGCAGCGCCCTCATTAATAACAAAGGGTTTAAAAAAGCTCCCGTCCGAGACGGGAGCTTTTTATGCTTAAATTCACTTCATTGCGGCGACCGCCTCGTAGTCCTCGACGATCTCCTTTTCGGGCTTGCCGGTCAGCAGGGACACGACGACGATGAAGATGCAGGAGGTGACGAATGCGGGAAGCAGCTCGTAGATTGCAAGAGCACCGCCGATGGGAGCGATGGCGTATTTCCAGGTGAAGACCATCGCGGCGCCGGAGAACATGCCGGCGATAGCGCCCCACTTGTTGCAGCGCTTCCAGTACAGCGAGAAAAGGACGATGGGGCCGAAGGTAGCGCCGAAGCCCGCCCATGCAAACGATACGATGCGGAAGATGGAGCTTGAAGGATCGAGAGCAAACAGTACGCCGCAGACGGCAACGCCGAGAACGGTCACGCGGGCGACGACCATGCTCTTTTTGTCGCTCAGCTCAGCGCCGAATACGCCGCGGATGATATTCTGCGCAATGGCGCTTGCGGCGGCAAGCAGCTGAACGTCGGCGGTGGACATTGTCGCTGCAAGAATTCCCGCAAGGATAATGCCTGCCAGCAGAGCGAACAGCACGCCGTATTCGGAGAGAACGGCCGCGATTGCAACTATCAGCGATTCGGCAGAGGAGGAATCGGCAAACATGGTAACAATGCCGGATTTCGCCATGGAGTAGCCGACAACGCCGATGAACACCGCGATAGACAGGGAGATCACTACCCAGGCGGTTGCGACACGGCGGCTGAGCTTGAGCTTATTCTCGTCCTCGATCGCCATGAAGTGCAGGATAACGTGAGGCATGCCGAAGTAGCCGAGCGCCCATGCGAGCATGGATATGATCTTGAGAGTACCGAATTCGCCTGCCTCGGCAGCCGTTATGCTGGTGGAGGCGGTCAGGCTCAGATAGCCGGGGATGGCCTTGGCGTTTGCAATAACCTGATCCCAGCCGCCGGCCGAGCTGACGCCGAAGATAAGAACTGCGGCAAGTGCAAATATCATGATAAGGCTCTGAACAAGGCTCGTTACCGATGCCGCCTTGAAGCCGCCGCAGGCTGTGTAAGCGACGATAACGACCGCGCTTATTATCATTGCGGGAGCATACTGGAAGTTAAACAGCGTACCGAACAGCTTGCCGCAGGCAGCAAAGCCGGAGGCGGTGTAGGGAACGTAGAAAACGATAATCATAAGCGCTCCGAGAGCTTCGATTATCTTAGTATTGTCACGGAAACGGCGAGATATGTATTCGGGCAGGGTGATAGCTCCCAATCTTACCGAATACCGGCGCAGACGCTTTGCAACGAAAAGCCAGTTGAGGTAAGTGCCGAGCGCAAGACCTATAGCCGTCCAGCTTGCCTCCGCGATGCCGTAGAAGAAGGCAAGACCGGGAACGCCCATAAGAAGCCATGCGCTCATGTCCGAGGCCTCTGTGGAAAGCGCTGTGACGATAGGGCCGAGCTTGCGGCCGCCGAGGTAGAACTCGTGCGCGTCGGACTGACCCTTGGAATAGTAAACGCCGATAGCGATCATGCCTGCGAGGTAGACGACGATGGCAATCAGTATACAAATAATATTAGCTGACATGTTTCTTTCTCCAATCATTTTTAAACGATGTTTGCATTATAGACTCGCAAAAAATGCATTGCAAGGCGAAAGATTGAGAAAACAACTTGATTTTTCGAAAAAACGGGGTATACTATTACCACACCTAATATTTTTCATGTTAGCATGAATAAAATTCATAAAATATCATCGGAGAACGGCAATGAGCATTTCAAAATACGAGACGCTGGCCAAGGTCGTGGAGCTCGGCAGCCTCACGCGGGCGGCAGACGCTCTCGGCTGCACGCAGTCGGCGGTCAGCCATGCTATTAATAATTTGGAAGCCGAGCTCGGCTTTGCGGTCATAACCCGCTCACGAGCCGGAGTTAAGCTCACCGACGACGGCGAGCGCATAATGCCCTCGGTGCGCGGCATGCTCAACTATGAAGAGCAGCTGCGCCAGACAGCCTCGGCCATTCGCGGCCTGGATTCCGGCACCGTGCGCATCGGGGCATTCACCTCCGTCGCCGTCCACTGGCTGCCCGGCGTTATAAAGGAATTTCAGCACGACTATCCGAACGTCGATTTAAAGCTCTTAAACGGCGACTATTATGACGTTGAGCGCTGGATAGAGGAGGGAAGCATCGACCTCGGCTTTGTAAACGTTCCAACGAAGCTCAGATGCGAGTGCATACCGCTGATGGAGGACAGACTGCTGGCCATACTCCCGCACGGGCACAAGTTTGAGTCATATCCCAAGTTTCCGCTCGTCGAATGCGAGACGGAGGCATTCATAACGCTCCTGGAGGAATCCAACCACGATGCCAACCGTGCGCTCACAGCCGCCGGAGTAAAGCCGAACATCCGATTTTCCACGAAGGACGACTACGCCATAATCGCAATGGTCGAAAAGGGACTCGGCATATCCATAATGCCCGAGCTGCTGCTGAAAGGCCGTCACGACGATATAGTAATAAAGGAGCTCGTTCCGCCCTCAAAGCGCATTATCGGCCTTGCCATAACGGAAACCAGCCGCAACAGTCCCGCCACGCGCAAATTTGCCGACTACACAATCGACTGGGTGCGCCGCGGCGGTATTGTCAAAGAGAAAAAGGCGGAAAGCGCCGAAAAGGGGAGCTGACACAGGCGGCAGGGGGTCGGCCCCCGTCAGCTATTGCTAAGCAGTAAAGTATGTGTTAATATATAAAGTTGGTAAAAATCAGCGTTAGCCTGATATAAACAGTTGTTTCAGAGAGGATAGGCAAATGAAGATCGTAATCGTCGGCGCGGGCAAGATAGGCTACTCGCTTGCCGAGGAGCTGACAAACGAAAATCACGATATAACAGTCGTGGATATCGACAAGGACAAGGTAAAGCTCCTGTCGGACACGCTGGACGTCATGACACTGTGCGGAAACGGCGCGGCGATATCAATCCAGCGCGAGGCGAATGTCGACGAGAGCGACCTGCTCATCGCCGTTACGGCGCAGGACGAGCTGAACATGCTCGCGTGCATCGTAGCACGTAAGCTCGGCTGCAAGAACACTATCGCACGCGTGCGCAATCTTGAGTACACCGAGCAGCTTTACGTTCTCAAGTCCGAGCTCGGTCTGTCCATGACCATAAACCCCGAGCTTCTGGCTGCAAAGGAGATATACCGCCTTCTCCAGATTCCGGCGTTTATAAAGCGCGATACCTTTGCCGAGGGCAAGGCGGAGATAGTCGAGCTCTTTATCGCCGAGGGCAGCCCTCTCGACGGGCTGCGCCTTGCCGATCTGAGGAAAAAGATAAATGTCAAGGTTCTCATCTGCGCGGTTCTGCGCGACGAGAAGGTGTTCATCCCCGACGGCAGCTTTGTTCTGCACAGGGGCGATAAGATCTACGTCACCGCTCCGGCGGCCTCGCTCGTTGAGCTCACGCACGAGCTCAGGCTGCGCAGTAAAAAGAGTAAAAACGTGCTCATTGTCGGCGGCGGAAGGATCGCCGAGTACCTTGCGCCGATGCTCATCAAGACCGGCACGAGCATAAAGCTTATCGAGATGAAGCGCGCAAGGTGCGAGTACCTCGCCGAGAAGTACCCGGAGATGAGCGTCATCTGCTCGGACGGCTCGAGCCAGACGGTGCTGAAAACGCACAACATACGGCAGATGGACGCGGTGCTGCCGCTGACGAACATGGACGAGGAGAACATCATCATCGGCATGTTCGCACGCAAGGTCGGCGTTCCGCAGCTGCTGACGAAGATAAACCGCCTTGAGTACGGCGAGATTCTCGGCGACCGCGGCGCGGACAGCCTGATAAGCCCCAAGAGCCTGTCCACCTATGCCATCATCCGCTATGTCCGCGCAATGGAGAACACCGGCGGCAGCGCGGTGCTCACCATCCACCGCATAGCCGACGGCGGCGCGGAGGCGCTGGAGTTTGCCGTGACCGACGCGACCGAGCACCTGCACGAGACGCTCACGGACATAAGGCTCAAGCCCGGCATACTGATCGCCTGCATAAACCACATGGGCAGGATCATCATCCCCGGCGGCCGCGACACGCTCTCGGCCGGCGATACGGTCGTCATCGTCACGACCGCGGGGCGCGAGATCCTTGACCTCAACGACATATTTGCGTAATGAACATAAGTACGATAAGAAAAACGATAGGCGTCATACTGTGCATCGAGGCGGCGTTCATGCTGCCGCCGTTTGCGATTGCGGTTGCCGACGGCAACGAGGCGGCGATGCGCGGCTTTGCATCCGGAATTACGGCGGTGCTGCTCGTCGGTCTGCCCTGCGGCATTATCCGCAGCAAGGACCGTCCGCTCGGCGCACGCGACGGCTTTGTGACGGTCGCGCTGGCGTGGATCATCATCTCGCTGTTCGGCGCCGTGCCGTTCTACGCCTCGGGCGTTATTCCGAGCATCTCCGGCGCGGTATTCGAGACCGTCTCCGGCTTCACGACCACGGGCGCGACGATCATCGACGACGTCGAGGCCGCACCGAGGGCGATACTGCTCTGGCGCAGCATTACCAACTGGATCGGCGGCATGGGCGTGCTGGTGTTTCTGCTTGCCATTGCGCCGGTCGCGCGCGAGGGCGGCTCGATGTTCCTGCTTCGTGCGGAGTTTCCGGGCCCGATGGCGGCAAAGCTCGTGCCGCGTATGCAGAAGTCGGCAAAGCTGCTGTATGAGATATATATAGTAATGACCCTTGCGCAGATCATCCTGCTGCTGCTCGGCGGCTTGCCGCTTTTCGACTGCGTGAACATATCGCTCAGCACGGTCTCGACCGGCGGCTTCTGCGTGCGCAACGACAGCATGGCGTCCTACGGCGCGTATGCGCAGAACGTGACGCTCGTTTTCATGACGCTGTGCAGCATAAGCTTCAGCCTGTTTTACTGCGCCGTTGCGCGTGAATTTCTGCGCATCCGCCGCAGCCGTGAGCTGCGCACTTTTATCATCGTCGTGCTGGGCGTTGCGCTGCTCATGGGCATCGACACCGCGTCGAAGATCGAAAGCCTCGGACAGGGCGTGCACCACACGCTGTTTCAGGTCGTCTCCATCATCAGCACGACCTGCTACGTCTCCGTTGACGCGTCGTTCTGGTCGCCGTTTGTGTGGTCGATGCTGACGGTTCTGATGATAACCGGCCCCATGTCGGGCTCGACGGGCGGCGGCATGAAGCTGTCGCGTGTCATGATCCTTGCCAAGAGCACCTACCGCGCCGTTGCGCGCACCGTGACGCCGAACTCGGTGCACCTTATCCACCTTGACGGCGAGATAGTCGAGGAGGACACGGTCTCGGCTGTCGGCAGCTTTGCGGTGGCGTACTTCATGGCGGTCATAATGACGGGCGTGGTGCTGTCGCTCGACGGCCTGACGATAGGCGACGGCATGCTTGCCGGCATTTCGAGCCTCAGCAACGTCGGCTACGGCATCGACTCGAACACCTTCACCATGGGCGTGTCGAGACTGAGCATCCCGAGCAAAGCGGTGCTGTGCTTTGACATGTTCCTCGGCCGCCTCGAGATATTCCCCATGCTGATCCTCTTTGCGCCCGAAACATGGAAAAAGTGAGCCGCATCATGTAGGGAACTTATCTTGCCCGTTCCGTTTCCGAAAGCTTTGCCTGTACTAAAAACTATAGCGTAGGGGCGAGCATTGCTCGCCCGCTTACCCCTTGACAATCGGCGCAAAACATACTATACTCAAGACAAAGAAAGGGCGCTACCGGACAAACGGTTAGCCCCGAGCGTTAGTTAAAAGAAATAACCGCAGCTTGGAAGGCAGTGCGGTTATTTCTTTTTGTAAATCTGTATGAACAGACTACAAATGCCGATGATGACCAAACAAAGCTGAAAAACTTCGGAAGTACTCATTGGGCAGCCCCCCCCTTTCGAGAGAATCAGGGGGCAAGATGCGCCCCTGTATGTACAGGGGACTAACCGCTTGCCGCTTATCGATAGCGCTTAGTGTAATAATAGCACGAAATTTGTGTAGATGCAAGCCGCCCCCCTGTAGGGAACTTATCTTGCCCGTTCCGTTTCCGAAAGCTTTGCCTGTACTAAAAACTATAGCGTAGGGGCGAGCATTGCTCGCCCGTTTCCCCCGGTTTCCTGCGCACCCTCCTGTCGGGCTGACGCAACGGATGTCTCAGCACAATATAAAAGCGCCTCTGAAAAAACGACCAATGGTTGCCCCTACGGGCATGGTCGGAACACAAAACTATAACGTAGGGGCGAGCATTGCTCGCCCG
>OLGB01000426.1_pt1 | contig 61432 bp, 57 predicted proteins | sample 1605691 | NCBI WGS metagenome assembly OLGB01 (sample SAMEA3888925, study PRJEB22519) | human gut metagenome | biome: human gut; feature: human-associated habitat; material: faeces | place: Denmark | collected 2010
TGGAAGGAAAAGGACAGGTTCCTCCCTACGTACAGGGAAATATCAATCTGCATGACAAAACGGAAGTAGAAGCAGCCGACCGTAAACGTTTTGATTTTGTAAATGGTATTGTAAAAGAAGTAGAAGTACGTAAAGTACAGACAAAGGAAAAGACTAAAGGAGATGCGATCGATAAGGTGCTCACAAATCCGATTTCTGGTTTGATCATCTTTGCAGCGATCATGTATCTTGTATTCTTTATATCACAGTCAACACTTGGTACCTATCTGGCAGATGTCCTGACCGGATGGATTGAGACGTTCCAGGAATGGGTAGGCGGATTGCTTGAAAATGCAAATCCTTTCTTGTATGCCCTGCTTGTTGATGGTATAATCGGTGGTGTAGGTGCCGTAGTAGGTTTCCTTCCATTGGTAATGGTTATGTATTTCCTCATCGCCCTTTTGGAAGATTGTGGATACATGGCTCGTGCAACTGTCGTATTGGATCCGATCTTTAAACGTGTAGGTCTTTCCGGTAAATCCGTAATTCCTATGATCATCGGAACAGGATGTGGTATCCCGGCTATCATGGCTTGCCGTACCATCCGTAACGAAAGAGAACGTAGAACGACAGCAATGCTGGCAACCTTTATGCCATGTGGAGCAAAACTTCCTGTAATCGCATTGTTTACAGGTGCTTTCTTCCCAGAGTCAAAATGGGTTGGACCGGTAATGTATTTTGTAGGAATCCTTTTGATCCTTCTTGGAGCACTTTTGGTAAAAGCAGTTACCGGTATGAAGTACAGAAAATCTTTCTTCATCATCGAGCTGCCTGAGTACAAAGTTCCAAGTTTGAAAATTGGTGTTTTGTCCATGTTAAACCGTGGTAAAGCATATATCAAAAAAGCAGGAACGGTTATTCTTGTTTGTAACACAGTAGTTCAGATCATGCAGTCCTTCAACTGGCATTTCGAAGCCATCGAAGAAGGCGCAGAGAATACTTCCATCCTTGCTAGTATCGCAGGACCATTTGCTGTACTTCTTGTACCTGTTGTAGGTATCGCCGCTTGGCAGCTTGCTGCAGCAGCAATCACAGGATTTATCGCAAAAGAGAACGTAGTTGGTACGATCGCTACGGTTTATGCGATCACAAACTTCATCGATCCGGATGAACTTGAGTTGATTGGAAGTGGTAACGCTGTTGCTACCGCAATGGGAATCACAAAAGTAGCAGCACTTGCTTACTTGATGTTCAACCTTTATACTCCACCATGTTTCGCAGCTTTGGGTGCTATGAACTCCGAGATGCAGAGTGGAAAATGGCTGTTTGCCGGTATCTGCCTCCAGTTGGCAACCGGTTTCACCGTAGGATTTTTAGTATACCAGATTGGTACATTGGTCACGACGGGAAGCCTTGGTGCCGGATTTGTCGGCGGTTTGATCGCAGTACTTGTATTTGCTGCCGTAATCGTTACATTGATCATGAGAGCAAATCGAGCTATCGATACCGAGTACCAGTTAGACTAATAATGTAGAAAAGAGTTGATGAATTATGACAGGTATTATAGCAAATGTAGTTGTTATCTTACTTCTGGTAATCATCGTAGGCTCTTCCCTTCTTTACATTCGTAAAGAGAAGAAGAGGGGCGTTCATTGTATCGGATGTCCGTCCGCAGGTTCGTGTACACGTTCCTGTGCATCAAAACCAAAGAAGAAAGATTAAAGGGGATGACGAGGTTGAATACGCAGACACTTTTAATCATAGTAATTCTCGTGCTGATATTGATTCCGGCGATCCGGACCAGCATCAAGCACATGAAAGGCGAAGGCGACTGCTGCGGTGGTCCCAAAGAAAAGCCGATCAAGAAAAAGATCTCCGGACCGGTACTTCGTGAGGTCACCGTACACATCGACGGCATGCACTGTCAGAATTGCCGGGTGCGGATCGAGAACCATCTGAATGAAATGGATGGCATCGTCGCAAAAGTGAATCTGAATAAGAAAGCGGCGACGATTTCGGTTTACAAGGATGTCGATGATCTGGAAATCCAGAATACCATCGAAAAACTTGGATATACTGTCGTGAGTATGGAATAATATGGGCTAATAATTTACTCCTTTTTATCCTGGGTCAAAGTTTTTGCCCGGGAAGATGCCGGCGAATTGCTTTACAGCATGTAGGCATCAAAATCAATAATCGTGTATAAAATGACGAGAGCAGCTTTGGGCTGGCTGCAAATTGTCGAAAATTGAACTGCCGTGCAGAGAGTGATCTTTGTGCGGCGGTTTTTTATATTACAAGGTAACTATTGAAAAAGAAACAATTTCGTGGTAAAATGTCATTACTAAAAAATGTGCAATGCAAAAAAATAAGGAGTGAGAGCATGGAGATTAAAAGGGATGCCTATCTTGAAAAATTAAAGATAAGAAAAAACAATGGAATGATTAAGGTTATTACAGGAATTCGGAGATGTGGAAAGTCATTTCTATTATTTGTATTATTTAAGAACTATTTATTAGAGAATGGTGTAGATAATGAACACATTATTGAGATTGCATTAGATGGCATCGAAAACGAAGAACTGAGGGATCCGAAAAAGTGTTATCAATACATTAAGGATGCAATGAAAGATGAGCAGAGGTATTATTTGATTTTGGATGAAGTACAGTTTATGCCGCGATTTGAGGAAGTACTGAATAGTTTGCTCAGAATTAGCAATATTGATGTATATGTGACCGGTAGTAATTCGAGATTTTTATCCAGTGATATTGTAACTGAATTTAGAGGCAGAGGTGATGAGATAAGAATTTATCCATTATCTTTCGCTGAGTTCTATAGTGCGTATGATGGAGATTATGACGAAGCCTGGGAAGAGTATATGACATATGGTGGTTTGCCACAGGTAGCACAATTTTCTGTGGAACGCCAAAAGGCAGAATATCTAAAAAATATTTTTACCAATGTCTATATCAGAGATGTTGTAGAGAGGAATAACATTAAAAATGTTGATGAAATTGGAACTTTAGTCGATATTCTTGCTTCTGCCATAGGCGCACCAACCAATCCAACTAAAATATCAAATACTTTTAAAAGTGAACGGGGTATCAATTATAGCAATAAGACTATATCTAATCATATTGATTATTTGACGGAGGCCTTTTTGATTTCTAAAGCGGAACGGTATGATATTAAGGGAAGAAAATATGTGGGTGCTAACTTAAAATATTATTTTTCAGATGTGGGACTTAGAAATGCTAGGTTAAATTTCAGACAGCAGGAACCTACTCATATTATGGAGAACATAGTTTATAACGAACTGCTTATTAGAGGCTACAATGTGGATGTTGGTATCGTAGATGTGTATGCAAAGAATGATTATGGAAAAACTACTCGCAAGCAGTTTGAGGTTGATTTTGTAGTGAATCAGGGTAGTCAGAGATATTATATTCAAGTAGCCTATGATATGGTTTCTGAAGAAAAACAGACACAGGAATTTAATTCATTTAGGAATATTCCAGATTCATTTAAGAAGATTGTTATAGTAAATGGAACGAAAAAGCCGTATAGAAATGATGAAGGATTTGTGATTATGGGAATGAAATATTTTTTACTTAATGCAGATAGTTTAGAATTTTAGTGAGGTTGTCAAGAAAAAACACTTGACAACCCATCCCACCTGTATTAGAATAGCCCATGGTAAAGCAAAAACACTTTACATGCAAGTGCGTTACGGAGAGTTTGTTATGGAGAAGATAGTCAGACAGTCTATGTTATATGATTTTTATGGTGAGCTGCTCACAGAGCATCAGAAGAGCGTGTACGAGGATGTCGTGAACAATGATATGTCTTACTCGGAGATAGCGAGACTCAACAACATAAGCAGACAGGGCGTGTACGATATGGTAAGGCGCTGTGATAAGATCCTTGAGGAGTATGAGGAGAAGCTTATGCTGGTACATAAGTTCATGAAGGCACAGGAACAGGTTCAGAAGATCAAGGAATGTGCGGATGAGCTCAAGGCAATCAATTCGGACGAACGGCTTGCGGGCAGAATTGAAGATATAGTGAATTATTCAGATAAGATACTCGAAGATTTCTGATGACAGGTAGTGATGTATTGCGGAACCACCCCAGGATTTACAGAGTGGAGCTGCATGTACCCGATAGTTTATATCAGAAGGGAGAATGTCTATGGCATTTGACAGTTTATCAGATAAACTGCAGAACGTATTTAAGAAGCTGAGAAGCAAGGGCGTACTTACAGAAGATGATGTCAAGGAGGCTATGAAGGAAGTTAAAAGAGCACTTCTTGAGGCCGACGTTAACTTCAAAGTTGTCAAGTCATTTGTCAAGTCGGTGAGTGACAGAGCTGTAGGTGAAGAAGTCCTCAAAGGTCTGAATCCTGGACACATGGTCATCAAGATTGTTAAAGAAGAGATGGACAAGCTCATGGGTTCTGAGATGACAGAGATCAAGCTCAGACCGTCAAATGAGATAACGATCATCATGATGTGTGGACTTCAGGGTGCAGGTAAGACCACCACAGCGGCAAAGCTAGCATATCAGTTTAAGAACAAAGGTAAGAAACCGCTCCTTGTAGCGTGTGATGTATACAGACCGGCGGCTATCAAACAGCTGCAGGTAAATGGTGAGAAGGTTGGAGTCCCCGTATTTGCCATGGGTGACAACAACAAGCCACTGGATATTGCAAAGGCGGCTATACAGCATGCAGCCAAGAACAATATCAATCTGGTATTTCTCGACACGGCAGGTCGTCTTCATGTCGATGAGGATATGATGGATGAGCTGGCAGAGATAAAGGCGAATCTGGACATTGCCTACACCATACTGACTGTAGATTCTATGACTGGTCAGGATGCGGTTAATGTAGCTACAACGTTCAATGACAAAATAGGTATAGATGGTGTCATCCTTACAAAGCTGGATGGTGACACCAGAGGCGGTGCCGCACTGTCGATCAAGGCAGTTACAGGCAAGCCAATCCTGTACTCAGGTATGGGAGAGAAGCTTACAGATCTGGAGCCATTTTATCCGGATCGTATGGCGAGTCGAATCCTCGGTATGGGTGATGTTGAGTCACTCATAGAGAAAGCCCAGTCGGCCATCGATGAGGAAAAGGCAAAGGAGATGGAACAGAAGTTCCGCAAAGCAAGTTTTGATTTCAACGATTTTCTTGATCAGATGGCTCAGCTCGAGCAGATGGGTGGCATGCAGGAGATCCTTTCGATGATGCCAGGCATGGCAAGTCAGATGAAGAATGTTGAGATAGATGAGAACGCTGCTAAAACACCAAAAGCAATCGTTCTGTCCATGACACCTAGAGAGCGTTCACTCCAGGATCCGATATCGCCATCAAGAAAGAAGCGTATCGCAGATGGAGCAGGTGTCCAGATAGCAGATGTGAATCGTTTTCTTAAGCAGTTTGAACAGTCTAAGAAGATGATGAAGCAGATGTCAGGCATGATGGGCGGAAAGAGAAGACGCGGTGGTTTTAAAATGCCTTTTGGCTTAAGATAATTAATATTTAGGAGGAACAAGAACAATGGCAGTAAAGATTAGATTAAGAAGAATGGGTTATAAGAAGCATCCTTTCTACAGAGTAATCGTAGCAGATTCAAGATCACCAAGAGATGGTAGATTCATCGAGGAGATCGGAACATATGATCCTAACCAGGAGCCATCTGTAGTAAAGATTGACGAGGAGGCTGCAAAGAAGTGGTTAGCTACTGGTGCACAGCCAACTGAGTCAGTTGCAAAGTTATTAAAGCAGGCAGGTATCGAGAAGTAATTTTACGGATGTATCAGCTTTTCTATGAAAAGCTGATATGCAGCGCCAGCCATCGACGAAGTCGATTTTGCATGGCTGGTGTTCCATTTGGGAGGTATAGAGATGAAAGATTTAGTAGAAATCATTGCAAAGTCCCTAGTAGATCATCCTGAGCAGATAGCTGTAACCGAGACTGAAGAAGACGGCATAATAAAGATAGACCTTACAGTCGCACCAGAAGACATGGGTAAGGTAATCGGCAAGCAGGGCAGAATAGCCAAATCCATCCGTACAGTTGTCAAGGCAGCTGCTTCAAAGGGTGATAAGAAGGTTGTCGTTGATATTAAGTAGAACTGCATAGGCAGGATAAGTGGTATTTCTTAATCTTCATATGACAGAGGATTTATTACCGAGTTAAGAGGGGGAGTTTATACTCCCCCTTATATTATATGTCACAGGCGTAAGCCTGATGACCTGCGCACGCATCAGCGTGCTACCACTTTATATGTCACAGGCGTAAGTCTGATGACCTGCGCACGCATCAGCGTGCTACCACTTTATATGTCACAGGCGCAAGCCTGATGACCTGCGCACGTATCAACGTGCTACCATATTGTATAGGAGAGAGTATGGAACATAATACAGAAGACAGACTCAGAGTAGGTGTGATAACCTCAAGCCATGGTATAAAGGGCGAGGTTAAGGTATATCCAACAACAGATGACAATGATCGTTTCAAGACCCTGGAAAAGTGCTATCTGTCAAATGGCAGAGAGACTTTGGAGGTTAATTGTACATCTTGCAAATTCTTGAAAAATATGGTTATTCTCAAATTTGAAGAATACGATAACATAAATGATATAGAACGTTTTAAGAACTATGATATATTAGTTGACAGGGAGGATGCAGTTCCGCTCATGGATGGAGAATTCTTCATCTGTGACGTCCTAGATGCGGATGTCTACGATCAGAATGATGAGCATATCGGAATACTTGATGATGTGCTTGAGACCCCTGCAAATGATGTGTTTGTTGTGAAGAAGGATGATGGCGGGGAGCTACTTATCCCTGTTGTTTCGGATTTCGTTTATGACGTGGACACTGAGAATAGGAAAGTCAAGGTCAGGACATTTGAGATGGTGGAGGCGGACGATTCGGATCACAAGACAAAGTGATAAGAGTGTGAACTGGCAAAGGCTTAAACCTAAGTTCAAATATCAGGAGTAGATTATGAATTTTTATATTTTGACGCTTTTCCCTGAGATGGTTATGAATGGACTGTCTACCAGTATCACGGGAAGAGCTATAGAATCTGGAAAACTTCATATAGAGGCTATAAATATAAGAGATTACACCAAGGACAAGCACAATCATGTGGATGATTATCCGTATGGTGGCGGTGCTGGTATGGTAATGCAGGCACAGCCTGTATATGATGCATATACGGCGCTTGTGGAGAAGATAGGAAGGAAGCCGTGGGTCATATATATGACTCCGCAGGGTAGGACGTTCAATCAAGGGATAGCCCAGGAGCTCTCGGAGAAGGAGGATATAGTTCTTCTCTGCGGACACTATGAGGGCATAGATGAGAGAGTTTTGGAGATGATAGTGGACGATTATATGTCAATTGGTGATTTTGTCCTTACTGGTGGAGAGCTTCCAGCCATGGCTATTGTAGATGCGGTATCCAGACTTGTTCCGGGGGTACTGAACAATGAGGACAGTGCGGAGATAGAGACATTTTACAACAATCTGCTTGAGTATCCGCAGTACACTAGACCACCGGAGTTCATGGACAGGCGAGTTCCGGATGTGCTTCTCTCGGGTAATCATAAGCTCATAAATGAGTGGAGACTGGAGCAGTCCATAGAGAGGACCAAGGCGAACAGACCGGATATGTATGAAAAGTACATAGCCGAGAATCCTCCAAAAGAGAAAAAGAAAAAACAAAAAAAATCCGGCACTGATAACTGAAACGGCGTTTTGATAATACAGACCGGGATATATGGGTTGTCACTTGGGGTTTTAAAGTGGTATACTATGAATGGCAGAATTGAGAAAGAATTTGCACCTGAGTGTGAAAGACCTTATGTCAATTCTGCCATAACCTTGTGGAACGAGACTACAGGGCATACATAAATACAAGGAAGAACAAGGAGATAAAACATTATGAAACGCAGATTACTTATGACAATGATGGCTATGGTTTTGGTATTTTCACTTGCCGGTTGCGGAAGCAAGAAAGATGAGCCGACAACAGCAGCTAGCACCGAGGCAGAATCGGAGGTAAAGGATGAACTTATTCAGTTTATAGGAACTGATATACCAAAGGTTGAGGCGGATGAGGCAGCTGTCATGAAATCATACAATTCATATTTTGCAGAGGGGGCAACTATAGATACAGATACTCTTCTGAAAGATCTCACAGATAACATCATTCCTAAGTACAAGGCATTTCTTGATTCTGTACAGGCGATAGAACTGAAGACAGATGAGGTAAAGGCACTCAGAGATCAGTATTACGATGCGATGAATACCCAGTATGAGGCTATACAGAAGGTGCAGGCAGCTGTAAAGAACAAGGATAAGGATGTCCAGAACGAGGCAAAGAAGCTTCTGTCATCTGCGCAGAGCAAGTACACAGCATACAATGATGCAGTGTATGCCCTTGCACAGAAGGAAAATGTGACATTAAACGGTGAGATCGCGACAACGGCTACCACAGAAGCGGGAAGCACCACAGAGGCAAATACAGAGGCCATAGATCCAAGCGAAGCAATGACTGATGATACAGTGACAACAGAAGCAGCAGAGTAGGTTAATAAGACAATATATAATTATAGATAGCATGTGATTGAGTCAGATAATTGACTCAATCACATGCTGTTTTTATGCATCGGGTGGGGACGGAGGTATCTGTCTCCGTTAGAATGGACAAACTGGGCAAAAATGTGGAAATTGTTGATATAGTTCACACTTTATACAAACATGGATGGTATATTATTGAAAAATGAAGAAATTCTATGTGCGGAGGTATATTATGGATACAATAAAGGTACTGATGGTTGATGATGAGAGTAGAATGAGAAAGCTTGTAAAGGACTTCCTTACAAGGGAAGGATATATTGTTTTAGAGGCCGGAGACGGAGAGCAGGCTCTTGATATCTTTATGGAAGATAAGAATATATCACTTGTGATACTTGATGTCATGATGCCTAAGATGGATGGATGGGAGACGCTCAAGGAGATCAGAAAGTTCTCTCAGGTTCCTGTGATCATGCTTACAGCCAAGGCGGATGAGAGAGATGAGCTTCAGGGATTTAATCTTGGGGTTGATGAGTACATAACAAAGCCGTTCAGTCCAAAGATACTTGTTGCCAGGGTGGCAGCGATACTCCGAAGAACCTCAGATGCAGCATCTGAGGAGAGACTCTCAGCTGGCGGGATAGATATGGATCTTTCGGCGCATATTGTCACTATAGACGGCAAGCCGGTGGAGCTCAGCTTCAAGGAATTTGAACTTTTGCAGTATTTCATAGTAAACAGGGGTGTTGCGCTTTCGAGGGAGAAGATACTGAACAACGTATGGAATTACGATTACTATGGTGATGCCAGAACAATAGATACACATGTTAAGAAGCTCAGAAGCAAGATGGGAGCTAAGGGTGATTATATCAAGACTATATGGGGTGTAGGTTATAGATTCGAGGTAGAGTGATGCGCAAATCAAAAATGACATCGATCAAAACAAAAATAACGCTGTTTCTTGCGGCAACCATATTGATCATGGTCGTCATGTCGTGTGCCATAACCATGCTATTTATAAAGAAGTATTTCTATCATGGAATGGAACAGATGCTGGTGGATACATACAATTCCTGCAATGAACTGTTTGGACAGGATGAGGATATAGACAGCAGAGAGCTGGCAAATGATGTGACGAACCAGTCGGGAGCCATGATCTTCATATTTGACAGTGTGAATATGAGAGTGTACACAACGGTGAATGAAGAGGCTGCAGTGTACAACAATCTTTCGTTCATTGCGGACTATTTTAATTACAGTGGCGGTAAGAATCCGGACAATCCGAAGATTAAGAGAAAGCAGATAGAAAAGACCGACAAATACGATATCCAGATAACGAATGACAAGAATACGGGGAACAGTTACTATGATGTGGTGGGATTCCTTGACAATGGATACGTGGTGATAATAAGAAAGCCGATATCCAGCGTTGATTCCACGATCGTGATATCATTGAAGTTCTTCTTCTTTGTATTCTCAGTTGTGGCGATATTTGGATTTATCTTGATATATTTTATAAGCAATGCTGTTGCAAAGCCGATAAAGAATCTGGCGTCCGTTGCAAATCAAATGGCTCAGCTTGATCTTGATGTGAAGGTAGATCACACATCCAACGACGAGATAGGAGAGTTGGCGGACAGTATGAATGAGATGTCATATCAGCTGAAGAACACTCTGACAGAGCTGCAACAGGCAAATGCCAAACTCCAGACAGATATAGATGAGAAGGTTCAGATAGATGAGATGAGGAAGGAGTTCTTATCTCATGTATCACATGAACTCAAGACACCTATAGCACTCATACAGGGATATGCAGAGGGCTTGAAGGACAATGTTATTGAGGATGACGAGAGCAAGGAGTTCTACTGTGACGTTATCCTTGATGAGGCGGGCAAGATGAACAGGCTCGTTAAGCAGCTGCTGAATCTCAATGAGCTAGAATTTGGTATGAACAGGGTTCAGCCCGTTGCATTTGACATCAATGTCCTCATGAGGAATGTAGTCGGTTCATCATCGATTCTGATAGAGCAGAATCATGCTGATGTTGAGCTGCCAGAAGCGTTGAACAAAGAGTGCAATGTGTATGCCGATGAATTTATGATAGAGCAGGTATTTACAAATTACTTCACAAATGCGCTTCATTACTGCAATGATGGCGGCAAGGTCAAGATCTGGACCGCACAGACGGACTATGATGCGCCAAGAAAGGTTGACGACGGAGAGATCACAGGAAACCTCAGAGTATTTGTATATGACGAGGGACCAAACATACCTACCGATGAGCTTGACAAGGTATTCATCAAGTTCTACAAGGTGGATAAGGCGAGAACGAGAGAGTACGGCGGAAGCGGAATAGGACTCTCGATAGTTGCCGCATCCATGGCGGCTCATAACAAGAACTATGGTGTATACAATGTTGAAGACGGCGTGGTATTCTATTTTGATCTTGATGTCATAAAACAGGATGGGGACGAACCGGGACTGTTACCGGAGAATACCGAAGATAATACGACTGAAAATGTGTCAGAACAATAAATACTTTGCAAGAAGGAAACTTTTAGGCTATAATTCTAGGGGTTTCCTTTTCTGTTGAATGCTGGCAGCCGCAAATATATTTATAAAATGGGAGAAGATTATGTCATACAGTGCAAAAAACATTGAGGTGTTAAAGGGACTTGAGCCGGTAAGACTGAGACCGGGAATGTACATCGGCAACACAGGGCGAAGCGGACTGAATCACCTCATACAGGAGCTTATAGACAACTCGGTGGATGAGCATCTGGCGGGTTATTGTAATAATATATGGGTTAGCATAAACGAGGATGGTTCAGCAACAGTATCGGATGATGGACGAGGGGTTCCTGTTGATCTTCATGAGCAGGAGGGGATACCTGCTGAGAGAGTTGTATACACTGTGCTGCATGCGGGCGGTAAGTTCAACAGCTCCACCTACAAGATAAGTGGAGGTCTTCATGGTGTAGGTTCTGCCGTTGTAAATGCACTGTCCAACAAGCTTATAGTGGATGTAGCTAGAGATGGTTATCTCTATCACGATACATATGAGAAGGGAATACCGACAACTGAGCTGGTTGACGGAATGCTTCCAAAGACAAAACTCAAGGAAAAGAGAACTGGTACAACTGTGACACTCTATCCTGATGATACGATATTTGAGACGGTGAAGTTCAAAGCGGATGCCATCAAGCAGAGGATCAAGGAGACTGCATACCTGAATCCGAATCTTACGATCACATTCCAGAACAAGAGGGACGGTGAGGAGCCTATAGTATTCCATCAGCCGGGAGGTCTTTCAGCATTTGTCGAGGATATATCACAGGGACTCACACATACATCGCCAGTTGTTGCAATATCCGGTGAGAAGGACGGAATTGCTGCTGATATCGTATTTTTGATGACGGAGGACGGCGAGGAGAATATCATTGGATTTACCAACAATATCACGAATCCTGAAGGCGGAACCCATGTGACGGGATTTAAATCAGCATTTGCAAAGCTTATTAACAACTATGCTAGAAATGAGCTTGGAGCTCTGAAGGAGAAGGATTCCAACCTGACAGGTGCAGATATAAGATCTGGCATGCAGGCTATCATATCCGTGAAGCATCCGGATCCTCAGTTCGAAGGACAGACCAAGACAAAGCTTTCAAATACGGACGTGTCAAAGGCTGTGGATGATATCGTGAAAGAGCAGCTCACTGTATATTTTGACAGAAATTATGACGTGCTGAAGGATATAGTGGACAGGGCGGTAGCGCTCTCCAAGAGAAAGGCGCTTGAGAAGTCCAAAATCAATATCAACAAGTTTTCATTTGAGGGAAATGGCAAGCTGGCAAAGCAGGAGTCCTCAGATTCGTCCAAATGTGAGATATTCATAGTCGAGGGAGATTCTGCGGGAGGTTCAGCCAAAACCGCGAGAAACAGAAAGTATCAGGCGATACTGCCACTTAGAGGAAAGATACTCAATGTGGAGAAAAAGCCTGTTGCAAAGGTGCTTGAGAATGCCGAGATCAAGGCACTCATCAATGCGTTTGGCTGTGGTTTCATGCAGGGCTACGGCAATGATTTTGACATAAGCAAGTTGAACTATGACAAGATAATCATCATGACGGATGCCGATGTGGACGGTGCCCACATAGCGACACTTCTGCTGACATTCTTCTATAGATTTTATCCCGACCTTATCAGCGAGGGACATATATACATAGCTATCCCGCCTCTCTACAGAGTTGGCGAGGGCAAGAACATCAAATATCTGTACTCAGATGATGAGCTCGCAAAGTATAGAAAGACGCATACAAGCAAGTTTACGATACAGAGATACAAGGGCCTTGGTGAGATGGACGCAGACCAGCTCTATGAGACGACCATGAATCCGGAGACGAGACTTTTAAAGCAGGTATCAGTGAACAGCCGTATTGAGGCAAATCAGCTCACACAGACGCTCATGGGAACTGAGGTTGCCCCTAGAAGAGAGTACATAGAGACACACAGTGCGGATGCTGTACTCGATATCTAAGCTTATATAGAGTTATATTTGATAAATACTGCACACTGTGTTTTCACAGTTTGTATGATGAAAGGGATAGATCATGTCGGAAAAGATATTAAACGTAGATTATGAGAGCGAGATGGGACAGTCCTATGTGGACTATTCCATGTCGGTTATAACAGAGAGAGCGCTCCCGGATGTAAGGGATGGATTAAAGCCTGTCCAGAGAAGAATACTTTACTCACTGGATGGTCTTGCAGGCTCCGACAAGCCACACAGAAAGTGTGCGAGAATAGTCGGAGATACAATGGGTAAATACCACCCACACGGAGACAGCTCTATATACGAAGGACTTGTAAATATGGCGCAGAATTGGAAGCTGCCGATACCACTTGTTGACCCACACGGCAACTTTGGCGCGGTGGACGGCTCCGGTGCGGCTGCCATGCGATACACTGAGGCGCGTATATCCAAGTACACAGAGGATGTGTGTATGAAGGATCTTCCGTTTTTCAAGGATCAGTTCATACCGAACTTTGACGGAACGGAGACAGAACCGACTTTCCTGCCTTTCCAGGTACCCAATATCCTGGTGAGCGGTTCAACCGGTATCGCCGTAGGTATGGCGACAAATATTCCTACACATAATCTCGGTGAGGTCATAGATGCAACTGTTGCATATCTGAATGATCCTGAGATAGAGCTTGAGGACCTGTTAAAACTCATGCCGGGACCTGATTTTGCCACAGGTGGAATCATCAATGCCACACCTGAGGAATTGTACAATGTGTATGCCACAGGACTTGGCAAGATCAAGGTGCGCGGTAAGGTAGAGGTCAGGGATATCGGATACGGAAGAAAGAGTATTTGTGTCACAGAGCTTCCATATACCATGATCGGAGGCACCGCCAAGTTCCTCGATACTGTTGCAGAGCTTGTCAGGAACAGGGAGCTTCCAGCTGTCGTGGATATTGCGGACAGAGGAGACAAGAACGGTGAATGTCTGTGTATCGATGTGAAGAAGGGAACTTCTGATGAGGAGATACAGAACATTATCAATATATTATATAAGAAGGCAGCCCTTGAGGATACATTTGGCGTGAATATCAACTGCATCAACAACGGCAAGCCGGAGGTAATGGGACTCAAGAAGATACTGAAGGTGTACACAGATTTCAAGTACGGTCTGTATGACACGAAGTACAGAAAGCTTCTTGCACAGCAGGAGGAGATCAGAGAGATCAAGATGGGACTCCTCACAGCTGTCGATTGCATAGACCTGATCATAGAGATACTCCGCGGAAGTACAAAGGTTGCAGATGCCAAGGCGTGTCTCATGCACGGCGATACATCAAACGTTAAGTTCAGATTCAAGGGCTCAGAGGCGGATGCAAAGTTCCTGTGTTTCACAGAGAAACAGGCGGATGCGATACTTGCCATGAGACTTCAGAAGCTCATAGGTCTGGAGATCAATGCCCTCAAGAAGGAACTTTCTGACGCTGAGAAGCTTATCAAGAAGTATACAAGGCTCATGGAGTCCAGGGATGCCATGAAGCAGCAGATGATAGATGATATGCTTGAGATAAAGGCAAAATATGCCATACCTAGAAGAACACAGATCCACAATTATGGAACTGTTGTTGTGAAGAAGGCAGAGGTTGTGGCCACAGATGTGGCTGTACTTCTCGACCGATTCTATTATATCAAGGTCGTAGATGCAAATGTATACGAGAAGAATATAGAGCAGATAAACCGTGATTATAGATTTGCAGTGAAGTGTCAGAATCTTGACAGGATAGCAGTATTTGCCGACAATAATCAGGTGTATACGATCAAGGTTGCCGACATCATCAAGCTTCAGGCGAAGAAGAACACCAGCAAGAAGGGGGGCGGAAGCCTCATAGGACGTCTTGCCGATAAGGGAATCCAGGTGTTCGAGTTCTGCAACATGAACGGTGACGAGAACATTCTGTTCATGGATTGCATAGAGCATTTTGTGACGGACAAGCTGCTGTTCGTCAGCAAGCAGGGACTTGCCAAGGTTGTTGACGGCTCCGCATTTGACACCACAAGGCGTGCTGCAAACGCTTCAAAGGCCGGTGATGATATAATTTACATAGGTAAATTCTCTGAGGGAGATTTTATTATTGCACAGTCAGAAAAAGGATATTACATAAGAGTTGATATCTCCGAGATCCCTGAAAAGGGCAAGGGTGCAGCGGGAGTCAAGCTCATCAATTTAGAGGGTGACGATGTCCTTGAGTCGGTATTTGTGGGAAGCACAAGGGATACCTTCAAGGTTGGAGACAACGAGATAATCTTCACCAGAGTTAAGCCGGGCAAGCGCGGCGGCAAGGGAAGCAAGCTGAGGTTCTAAGTATTAAATAATGATCGTATCCCGTAGAGATAACAGTGACAAATAGAAAATTGACTTGAAAGGAAAAAACAGATGATTTCAATTTGGGATTATGATTGCGATTATCTTCTCAAACCTACTGAAAATAAAGTATTATAATGTGCATGGTGAAAAAATCTTCTGATTATACTAATTATTTACTAATTACAATGCCTTAAATGCATACCAAAATAAAAATTGAATAGAACATTAGGACATCTAAATAAGTCCATATACTTGTATTTATTATGAGTATGTGGGCTTATTTTAGTGCCTTAAGATCAAAGGTAAGGAAAATCCACACATAAAAGTCATTTGAAGCCGAATATGAGCCATATAGCACATTTAAGCCATTATATAACGTGGTATAAGAAATAGCGATTTCATTTGAAGAATTGGAGGAAAAAACAAATTGAAAGAAGAAATTATTAAGCCTGGTATTGTAAGACGGATTATTGAAAGAGTTGAAAATGATAATGGATTGGTTATATCGTCAGAGACGGCAGATATTATCTTAATTGCTTTCTTAGAGACAGTAGCAGATATTTTATCTGAAGGAGATAGCATTAAATTAAAAGGTTATTGATGGAACTGCAATACATGAAGAGACAAGTCCAGAAATTCTTGTAGCAAAATATTTCTTAATCAGACCGACAGGATGCAATAAAATATGGCACATAGACGAAAATATGAATAACAACTATTACAAGAATTTGATTTATGTATCTGCGGAAGAATATGAATTGTTGCGAAAGCACGTTAAAACAGTTGTAGAGCTTGGAAGAGAGCAGGAATATTACGATTACAATACTGTAAAGGGCAATCCAGCTTATAAAATTTATGAGGGAATTTATGCAAGATGCTATGGTGGTAGTTCGTTGTATGTAAATCAATGCTACGATGATGCTTATATGTGTGACGATTGGAAGAATAGCAGAGATTCTTTTGCTGAATGGTATTCTGCTAACTATTATGAGTGTGGCGTGAACGCATGGCAGTTGATAAGGATTTATTAAATCGTGGCAACAAAGAGTATGCACCAGACAAGTGTTGCATATTACCAGAGACTATAAATTCTGCATTGGCAAGTGCTACAAAGCGGAGAAGTCGTTATAAATCAGCAAAGGTTTATGCTATCGGTGTTGATTATGATAAAGCAAGAGATAAGTTCTTTGCAAGAATCACTCCGTTTGGACATGATAAACAAGTTAAGCTGCACTATTGGGACACAGAGGAAGAAGCGTTTCAAGAATATAAGGTATTCAAGGAATCGGAGATTAGGGTATTAGCATTGAGATATAGGGATAAGATACCAGACAGGCTATTTGATGCATTGATTAAATATGAGGTGTGTCCTTATAGTCCGTATGAAGATTAGCAGTTGGTTTAAACCAATGGTTTTATGTGGGGGCATATTGGATATTGATTTATCTGATATGCCTTATTTTTTTATCTGCTTTCGTATTTTTGTGATAGAATAATTACATATTTTATATATAAAGGATGTGTTGTTATGCATAAAAGATTTGATATGCAAGAAGTAAAGACAAAAGCACAAGTTGATAAGGCATATGAAGAATATCAAAAGTTTATAAAAGTATCAGAAATGCCAAAATATAAATTCAAATATGTAAATCAAAAAGGTACAACCATAGCTGAAGAGAGATATGAAAATAATACGTATTATTTAATTGTAGCTAATACATTATGTACTGCTGACTATAAAGCAGCGGCAAAAGGAACTTTGTTTCATGAGTTTACGCATATTTTAGATGAAGAAGAATTGGTTCAAATGTATGGCTTTTCTCATGAGGATAGAAATACACCGTATGTATATAAAGAAGTTCACGCAGAACAGATTAAGACATTACATTTATTGGGATGTAAAACAATTGACGATACAGAAAGCATTGATAAGGAAAGGATTAGATTTCAATACAACAAAAAACTATATAACATATATGATTATTTAATTGAGTATCAGCAAGAATTGAGATGTAACATTAAACAAATTGAAAGTGCAATACAGAAAAATATCAGAATAAATATTTATGAGTTTAATAATATTTTAAATAGAATTTTTTATTATGTTGGTACTGCTAGTATATATTTAAAATATTGTGATGTAAGTGCTTATGAGAAATTGGATATAAAAGATGTTTGGGAATATTATGGATATGGTCTGGACTATCTTTTAAAGGAATTTATTAAAAATCCTATAGGATACCATACAAGAGAACTTATTGAAGCAATGTCAAAAATTAGATTATTGCTAATAGTACATTTTGATAAATTGGGAATTATAGATGATACATTATAAAATTGCATAGAGCATTTACAACATGTAATTTTATCTTTTGGACAATTAGTTTATAATGGCTGGTCGCTATCAGAAGGGATATATTTTACAAGGTCGCAAATATCGCATTGAAGAATCCGACATAAATCATCATAGGAAACAAAATCGTTTAATTATGGTTTAGTACGATTTAGGAATGTTTTGCTGAGACCGTTTCAAGTTTTCTATAAACGTTAAAAACCGATATAAGATTTGTGAATAGTTACAAATGGGCAGAGTCGACTTTGCGGGTTCTGCCCATATCTGCATTATACAGGAGTTTTTAGGCATGTCAATAAGACCTGCCTAAAACTATCTGTTTTACAGGTTACGTCCAGCCAGGCGTTCTTCAAAATAGATTTCCAGCTGGGAGTGAATCTGAACCCGGTCGTGCCTATGACCTGTCCATTTTTTCGTGATATCCATAGTTGCCAAATACAGCATTTTTAAAAGGCTGTCATCTGACGGAAAAACAGTCTTGCTTTTTGTTACCTTTCGGGGCTGGCGGTTAAAACCTTCGATGGCGTTTGTTGTGTAAATCAGGCGCCTTACTGCTTCTGGATACTTGAAATAAGTCGACAGAGTTGCCCAGTTATCATACCAGGATTTGTAAATCTTAGGATACTTGGAATCCCATTTATCTCTAAACAGCTCTAGATCATTTAATGCTGTTTCTTTCGTTGGTGCAGCATATACGAGTTTCAAATCAGCCATTAGTTTTTTGATGTCTTTATATGAAACAAATTTTGTTGAATTACGGATCTGATGGATGATGCACTGCTGGATCTCTGTTTTAGGATAAACAGCCTCGATTGCCTGTGGAAATCCATTCAAACCATCAACACATGCAATAAGTATATCTTCAACTCCGCGGCTTTTTAATCCATTCATGATTGAAAGCCAAAACTTTGCACTTTCGTTTTCTCCAACATACATTTCAAGGACATCTTTTTTTCCATTCATGTCGATACCAAGAGCAATGTAAACCGCACGTTTTACAATACGACCTTCGCTGCGAACATGATAGTAGATTGCATCTATAAATACAACTGCATACACTTCTTTCAGAGAACGCTCCTGCCATTCATTTACAATCGGCAGGATTTTATCTGTGATCCTGCTGATTGTGCTGTCAGAAATATCAATATCGTATAATTCGTGCATGTGAGATTCAATATCGCCGGTTGTCATTCCCTTGGCATACATGGAAAGTATTTTTTCTTCCATGTCCTGAGTTACTGTATTTTGATACTTCTTAACCAGCTGTGGTTCATAATCACCGTTATGAGCCCTTGGAATGGCTACAGCCATGTCTCCATAACTGGTATGCATAGTTTTATGGGAATGTCCATTTCTACTATTGTCCGTTTCTTTGTTTCGGTAGTCATACTTGGAATATCCTAATTCCTCATCCAGTTCTTCATCCAAGGCACCTTCTAAAAGGACAGACATCATGTCGCGCATGATACTGTTTACATCGGTGTCGTCTTTGATGCGATATCATTATTTTTCAGATAGTCACGCATCATTTCTTTCATTGCTGCTTTTTGTGGGCTGTCTTTTCTTCTTACCATAAAAATAACCTCCAAACTGAGTAATTTTATCTTACATCAGTTTGAAGGTTTACACAAACTTTGGGATGCTCCCACTAACCAGGGTGTGGGATATTCCCACTAATATATCCTACTTTCTTTGAAACCAACCTTTTCTACTAAGCTACACAACGCAATCAAAGATTGCTGTTTCGCTAAGTGAAAAGCCTGCGCCAAAGAAAGATAGCAAAGAAAGCGCATGAATCAAAAATAATTATTCATTTAGGTGATCAGTGCAAATTTGACAACAATCATATCCAGATTCAGCATCACACCAACGTAAATCATGATCACAGTATACTCGTAAAAAGTCACCCTTTTCATAATCTTTTTCTTGATTTACATTGGATGGATTAACCCAATATTTTCGTGCAAAGGGGCAATTGCTTAAATTGTTCCAATCTGTTACCACGGGATAATGCTCGTCAAAATCTAAATTATGACCATTCATAATTCCACCTCCTTCTTTTATAAAAAGTATAACATATCTGTCAAGAATGGATGCTTGATATTCAGCTTGGTAGACGTAGCTTATCTCCTATTCAGAGAATTGCTGCAGCTGAAAAGTATCGTTCATTATATGAAAAGCAAGCTAGAGAAAATTTAAAACAAGCTAGTGGTGGAGATAGACGTTCAGAAAAATTTGAACAAAATCAAGGTTTACCAAATTTGGTAAAGGTCGAAAATAGTATTGAAACAACAAAAAAACTAGCTCAAGTTGCAGGTGTTGGAAAAGAAACATATCGCATGGGTGCAAAAGTTCTCAACTCCAATAATGAAAAATTAAAAAATGAAGTATTATCAGGCGCCCCCTGATGAAACAGACTTTCAAATTAGGTCATAACTGTACATTGAAAATTGAATATTGGCGGTTGTTGTGGTATTCTTAATCTAAGATATACAATATGGAGGATTTTTGATGGAACGTAACGATAGATGCTTCTGTGGAAGCGGAATCAAATATAAAAAATGTCATTACAGAATTAATGGTGAAAGTAAATTAGCAAATATATATAGAGCATATAATGAGTACAATAATGCTTGTATTCAAAAAGGAATATGTAATAATTGTAGAAAGGGATGTTCCAATGACTATTTCTTTATTTCTGAAAGTGAATTTCTACAAATATTGGAAGAATTAATATATAGAAAAATAAATATAAATGATTATATTAGTAAAGCAAAGGAGGTTAAAAAGCATATTGAAAAAGTTCATCCAGAAATAATAAAGAAACTTAACGAATTTATGCCGAAATCAGTAGATAATATAGATGAATCTTTTTTTAAAGATTCAATTAATCCCCCTGATTTACCAGCATGTATTTTTTTAGATAATAATAAGTGCAGCATTTATAATGTACGCCCATCTATATGCAGGGGATATGGGACAACAGAAGAATGTAGAATTATAAAGAATAAAAAATATGATTTTGAAGAAAAATATAAAATGTATAACGAAGCAAGTATTATTTCGCATAGTGGAGATACAACGAAAGTAATATTAAAAAGACCCTATCCGTTATTTTATTGGTTTGCTTATTTCTTAGATGATTCATGGTATAATTTTACAATGGAAAAGCTTAGAAGAATTAGAGATGACAAAAATGATGCTTATTATGATTTTACAAGGAAATTGCAATGACATAATAGATATATGAATTTATATAATGAATACCAACCGTCAATATTCGATGGTTGGTATTTTTTATGCAAAATTAGAAATCAGATGGAGAATATTATATATAGAAGGATATATTTAAGAAAGGCGGTTGAGTATTATAGGACATATAAAAGCAGGAAGAGTAAGGATATATAAACTGAATACATTTAAGACATTTACAGATAGTGAAAATGCTATCTATAATGATAAGCACAAGAATGGTCTTATTACTATCTCACAAAGGTTGAGAGCAATAGACGAGGACGGAGAAGAGATTGACGGATTATCGGCAGAATTAGGAAAAGCCTTTGGTTCGATTGGAGTAAATATTGAGGATGCGAATGGTGATTTGCGTTCTACATATGATATTCTTTCTGACTATGCAAAGGTTTACCCTGAATTAACAAGTGAACAAAGACAGTATTACGGAGAATTAGCAGCCGGTAAGCGCCAAATAACAGTATTTAATGCTATTGTTGATGAAATGTCAGCGGTAGATAAAGCAATAGAACAATCTAAGGACAGCTTAGGTAGTGCAACAAACGAAAATGAGATTTGTCGCCAGAGCATCGAGGGAATGAAAAATGAGTTTAACAACCAGTTCCAGATGCTAAGTAAAGAGGTGATAAGCTCGGATTGGATTAAGGATTTAATATCTGCTGGTACAGACTTTTTAAGTGTATTAACAGATATAGTAAAACAAGATGATTTAGTGTCTGGTACTATCGGTGTATTTACCGAAGCACTAAAAACTTTAGCATCTGTTTTGAAAAGTGTAACTGGTAATGATGAAATGGCATCTTTAATTAAAATGTTTATGACATATAAGACAGTTACAAAAGGAATAGATATTTTCAACTTCTTCAGTGGAAAGAAAAACGCATTTACACAGGCGCAATCAGCTATGAACGCATTTTTTCCAGAGTGCTTTGAATGGAACTATGCAGGTCAAAGACGGCTTTTTGCAAGTTGGAGAAGCGGAAAAGCAGATATTCAATAACAGTAAGAATAAATCGGGTTTTGGTAAAAGTAAAAAAGATAAATTTCAGTGGTGTTTGTGCAAGCCCCCCCTTCTAAGGTTGCATTACAATGATTTAAAGGATGAGATTGAGGATTTATTGCAGGTAGTCAGAGAATTTGTTGTTAAGCCAGACTACATGAATGAACTTTTACAGGCTCTTACAAATGCTGTAAATACATTTGCTGATAGAGGAGGTATTGATTATGAGGCAGTAAATAAGATGGTTGATATTATTCCTATTATGCAGAAGTTAGATAGTAAGGATGTGGCGAAATCCATTGTAAAAGAGTTCCATAATGACGATAAAGGCTTATCGTATGATGTATCGAAGCAGCCCCAAAAGAGTAATAAGGGGAGAAAAACAAAGACTGAATTTACAGTAGAAAAGGGCGAAAAGACCGAATAAATAAGGCTTTTGCGTATATATGAGGACTGGGAGAAAAGTCCTAGTCCTTATTTGTATGCAGGAAATATAGGATTAAAATGTAGCAAAGAGGTAGTAGATACTATATCGGTACATAAAAGTCGGGACTATTGACACGAAAAAACTTAAAAAAGAAATCTTTATTTTTTATTTGTTTTCCATAGGGGGAGTAGGTACTTTTATGTGAATAAAATTTTTGAAAAAATCGTTATCGTGGGTAATGAGATAGTACAGATAGATAACAGATAATATACAGATAAACAATAGCTGATAAAGGCTAAAAAATGAATTGGAGGTTATAACACAATGTATAACATTAAAGCAAAACATTATATAGAATATACAAAGGATGGTATTACAGATAAATTCCACGAAGGAGACAAGGTAATATGCCGAAATACTGACAAGGAATACACAGGAACAATTACTTGCGTTGGAGAGTTCAAGGAAAGTGAAGAGGCAGAGCCAGTAACGGTCATTTGCCTTGATACTTCTAAATCTGTATGGAGTCATTCAAGTGAGATTATCAAATTTGATGATATTGAGTTTATGTGCAAGGATTTCTTGGCAGATACAGATATAAACAGCGATATTTCAGATGAAGAAGCAAAGAAGAATACATATATCCACATGTTTACTGGTATGGGTATGATAAATCCAAAGTAGAAAATGTTTGGAATAGATTGGATAAACTTATGAAGCAATTTGATATTCCATTTGAAAAAGCTATGGGATGTATGATATATGCACTTAAATATGATTGTGGCATTAAAATTCCATTAAAAAATATCTGTGGTGTTGATGTAGGATTTATACAAAAGTCAATACCAGCATATCAGAAAGAAATGGCTAAATGTTTTGGTATGGCGGTAGCAGGAGGTCTTGTGTATCTGCTTGCTGAAAGCTTAACAAAAGAATAGTAACAGAATATATTATTTTGATTAGGGCAGAGGTTGTAATGACTTCTGCCTTTTATATTAAGGACGTGATTATTATAGAAAGTGCAGCAGTTACATTGGATAGTAAGGTTTTATTGAATATAAAAGAAGCGTCCGATTTATTTGAAATTGGACAGCATAGACTTAGAGAGATAGTTCGTGAAGATTATGGAAACAAATATCATTTGATGCTGGGGAGAACTATCAAGATTAAAAGAAAACAGTTTGAAGAATTTATAGATAATGTTGAACAGATTTAAGAAATGGACAATGTGCTTTGAATGTGGTACAATCCAATGTGATATGCATTCGAGGCACTCTGATTTAAGGAGGCTCAAGAATGGCAAATAAAACTACGTCAGAAAAAAACAAGCCTGCTAGAAAAACACTAAGACCTAACGAATATTACAATCCTAAAACAAAGAGGTATGAATACCACTATAAGGATTGTTTTGGGAAAGAAAGGGTTATTAGTTCATATAGGCTTGAAATGACAGACCAATTACCTAAAGGTAAGAAGTCAACAAAGAGTTTGCGTGAAAAGGAGGCAGAAATTAACGCATATCTCGAAAACAGCATTGATATTGATGGAGCAAAACTTACTCTGTTAGAGGTTGTAGACAGATACCTAAATTCTTTATATAACAGAAAGAAGTTAGCACACAATACCAAAGTTGGTTACAATGTTACAGTGAATACGCTGAAACAATATAAACTGGGTTATATGGAGATTGGAAAAATTAGACCAGAACATTGTGAAGAGTGGCTTGCGGATATGAAGAAAAAGTATAGAGGTTCATCTATCCAGACACAAATTAGTCTTATTAAAAGAACCTTTGAATAAGCTTTAGATTATGATTATGTAGCAAAGAATCCATTCAGACGCACTACAACAGACAGGAGTGACAGTAAGAAGATGGAAGCTCTTTTTGTAGAGGATATGAACAGATTTCTTGATTTCTGTTCAAAAGACACGCATAGTTCACATTGCTATGATATGTTATATATATTGTTTTGGAGTGGATTAAGAGCATCAGAATTATGTGGACTTACTCTTGATAACATTGATATGGACAATCGAATGATAACCGTTGATAAACAGTTACAATGTATCAATCACACTCATGTTGTACTGCCTACAAAAACAACGAATGGTGTAAGAACTATTCCTATGACAGATAGTGTGTATGAAAGTTTCCAGCGTATTATTGAGAATCGCTATTTAAAAGGCGATATAGAACCTGTATGTTACGATGAACAGGGCAATGCATATTGAAGGATTTGTATTTCTTGCAGCGAGAAGCAGAAGAACTATTGTAAGAGGTTATGTAGAAGAATATCTACAGAATTGTGTTAAAAGGTTTAACAATGCGAATCCAGAAAATCCTATTCGTAAATTTGAACCTCATATTTGCAGACATACATTTGCTACGAATATGCAATATTTACCACCAAAGACATTACAGTACATATTGGGACATGGTAATATATCTACAACGATGGATAACTATGTGGATGTTAAACCAGGAGTTGAACAGCTTACACAAATCAATGCAATAGCGAATCAACTCAATGCTAATTAGTATAAATTTTAGCATACTAAATATTTGCTAATTACAATGTGTAATGAAACATACAAAAAATGTAATGAAATGACAGCAAGAATTGTTGGAAATGTACGCAGGCATTGGAGAAATGCTTGATCTGAAAGGATTTGATAGAATGATAGCAATAATCGACTACGATGCAGGTAACATAAAGAGTGTTGAGAAGGCAGTCCAGTATCTGGGTGAAGAGGCTGTCATCACAAGAGACAGAGATGTGATCATGGCGAGCGACAAGGTGATACTTCCGGGAGTTGGAAGCTTTGGAGACGCCATGAATAAGATCAGAGAGTATGGACTCGAGAATGTCATCTATGATGTTGTGGATGCAGACAAGCCGTTTCTTGGAATATGTCTTGGACTTCAGCTTCTGTTTAAGACCAGTGAGGAATCACCGGAGGCCACAGGACTTGGAATCTTAGACGGCGAGATCCTTCGTATACCGGATGCGCCGGGACTTAAGATACCACAGATAGGATGGAATAATCTTGAGGTAAATCCAAAAGCAAGACTTTTCAAGGGGCTTCCTGAGAACCCATATGTATACTTCGTTCACTCCTATTATCTGAAGGCGAAGAATCCAGAGGATGTGGCAGCATCCACATTCTACTCAACTCAGATTCATGCATCTGTGGAGCACGGCAATGTATTTGCATGTCAGTTCCATCCTGAGAAGAGCTCAGAAGTTGGACTTAAGATACTGAAGAATTTTATCGACCTGGAGGTGTAGAGCATGCATACAAAGAGAATAATACCATGTCTTGATGTCAAGAATGGAAGAGTTGTAAAGGGTGTAAATTTCGTAAATCTTATAGATGCCGGAGATCCGGTTGCAGTTGGTGCAGCCTATGACAAAGCGGGAGCTGATGAACTTGTATTCCTTGATATAACAGCTTCCTCAGATCAGAGAAATATTGTGGTTGATATGGTAAGGCGTGTGGCTGAGACTATATTCATCCCGTTTACAGTGGGCGGCGGAATCAGAACAGTTGATGATTTCAAGGCGATACTCAGAGAGGGTGCGGACAAGATATCCGTGAACTCAGCAGCTATAGATAACCCTACACTCATAGCAGATGCAGCGGATAAGTTTGGAAGTCAGTGCGTTGTGCTTGCCATCGATGCAAAGAGGCGCGATGACGGTTCTGGCTGGAATATATACAAGCATGGTGGACGTATCGATTGCGGAATAGATGCAGTTGAGTGGGCCATGAAGGCCGCAGAGCTTGGAGCTGGAGAGATATTACTTACCAGCATGGACTGCGATGGAACAAAGGCTGGATATGACATAGAACTCACCAGAACCATAGCAGACAACGTGAACATCCCGGTCATAGCTTCAGGCGGTGCAGGAACTAAGGATCATTTCTATGATGCCCTGACAGAGGGCAGCGCGGACGCAGCACTTGCGGCATCCCTGTTCCACTATAAAGAGCTTGAGATAGGAGATCTGAAGAGATATCTCCAGGACAAGGGAATTCCTATGAGACTGTAGCGATTTCTATATCAATCTTACGACACAGAATGATCGGAATGGATACCTATTCAGAGATTATTTTCCTAAAAATATATATGATAGAAGAAATAAAGATACAAAATTTTCCTAAGACAAGGTTAAATCATCAAAAAGGGAGAAATATGAGGTAAATATTTGATGATTTATCCCTTTTTGATCGAAAAAGGCTTGTTTAGGAAAATTTTGTATCTTTTGCTTTTTAATATGACTTATTAGGAAAAATTACTGTTCGATATATGTTGCATTTCCGTCAGCGGCGGTGCCGGATGTATCTGAAAGGTCATCATCCAGGTAAGGATTGCCTGTGTCAACACCCTCAGCATGCAGGGCGTCATTAAGCCATGGGTCGCTGTAGTCTTCAACGTTCATGTTGTTAAATACATATTTCCCATTCTTGTCAAAGAAGAGTTCTGCCCATCCGCAGCTCTCAGGTGTACCTCCTATGAGGATGACGCTGTGTGAGCCGTCCGCATTCTTGATCTCATGACGGAAATATTTGTCAGGACCGCACTGGTCGGTGATATCTTTTTTGGTATCTCCGAGAACAAGGTAGAGACGACCATTTTCAACTTTTGTGTACCCATTGACATCATCTGTAGATATGGTGAACTGTATGGAGTTTCCCTCGCTGTTTTCCTCGTATGTCACCTCGGTGCCATTTGCCAGGTGGAATGTCTGCTTAATGTAGTCGATGGCAGCCGAGACAGTGGTCCTTGTCGCTGGGATGCACAGTAGGACTGCGCACACAGCGGCGGCAATGGCTGCATACTTTCCTATGCGGATGAGCTTTCGTCCAGATCGTCCAGTCTGGGACTGCTCAGCAAGCTTTGCGCGTATAGCATCCTTGTTTTCCTGAGACATAGTCACATTATCCATAGTTTTAGTGTACAAGTCTGTAAATTTGCTGTCATCAGAATCATCAGACGTGTTATATGTATTTGAGTTTTGAAAATCATCAATATCGCTGATCTTGTCTTTGTTTGTCATATGTTATTCCTCCTTCAATATTTCTTTTAATTCTTTTCGTCCCCGGGATACTCTCATTGAAACTGCAGATGGTGACAGGTGAAGTATCTTTGCAATTTCTCCAAATGTATATCCCTCATAGTAGTGCAGATAAAGAACCGTGCGATATGAGTCAGGGAGTTTCCCCAGAGCCTCGTACATGGATTGCTCTTCGATATTGAATCCGCTGACGATAGAGTCGCTGCTCAGTTCCTCGTAGCTGCTGCTTAGACGGTTCGCTGCGGATTTCAGGTGATTCCTGCACATATTTGCCGTCATTGTGAGCAGATATGATTTTTCTTTGCCCTTTGATATATGCGGGCTTTTTTCTATAAGTTTAGTATATACATTCTGAACAATGTCCTCCGAGTCCGCCGTGTTGCCCAGAAAGCTCATAGCGAGACGGAATACGTTGTTCGAGTATGTATCATATAACTCCAGCAGCTGCTGCTGTTTCAAGATTTATCACCTCCGTAGTTTGTTTATATGAGAATACGTGAGAAATGAATTCCTGCAATTCTCTCATTTGAGATCTCATATATAAAACAATCCAGAACATCAAAATAGCACACAGGTTTGGAAAAATCCACAAACATTTATAATCATCTGAAAACATGTCGTAAATATTACGAGACAAATATATACATAGCTATAATAAGAAACAGTGAAGCAGAAAAAAGTTTATCAGACATGCATCGCCTGCCATTTGCCTGGCTGGTGTTCAAAAACAAGGAGGCATGAAAATGAAATTTGAAAATTGTAAAGAGTATTGCAGCTTAAAAAATAATAAGGAAAATATCAGGAAGCTCATGAAGGAATTTGAATGTGAGGCAAGTGGAAGAAGTAATTTGATCAGACCGCTGGTGACTGATGAGAATGGCAGATTTGATGAGGAAAAAGCGGAGAAACTGATAACAGAGCTCGTGGAAGACATGGACCGGTATGGATATAGGTACAAGATGTGGCTGGGGCACATAACAGCGGAAAATGCACTTCCGGAACAGAAGAGTTTTTGCAGATATGTGAGAATATATCTGTATCTTGCGATAAGAATGTCTTTATTGGATTTTTCCCAATACGGATTCCTGATGGATAACCTTCCAAATGGTTCATTTGATAATCTGCTCTCAGGCTGTATTGATTTTGAATCAAATAATGATAAGGATACGCTGATTTTCGAGTATGTTGTGGATGGCTGGATATGTGATGCAGGTATTATATCATGGTGTGTTTTGGCATTTGACTACTCGAATCCTGACAATAAGCCTGACTGGATGTCCGATAAGGTTTATAAAAGGATGCAGGAGATTGAAGAAGAAATGCTTGAAGACTTGGATTCGAATGATATGGAAGATCTGAATGACATGACGGATGTGGAAGACTTGGGTGATATGGATGACTTCGATATTGATGATATTGATATTGTGGAGCCGATATATGATAACCTGGATGCTGACGAGTTTGTGGATGAGGAATTTTTACAGGATGGTCATGATGCGGATGAAAGTAAAACACTCGTCTGTGTGTGTGACCAGATGGAAGATTCGGATAAGGTTTGCAGTCGTTTTGCCAGTTTTGGGGATATGATATATTCTGATGAGGTGCCGTATAGTTATCTGTCACAGATGAGGAAAGCTGTGGAGGGAATGCTTGACACGTACATGTGGGATCATGGGCTGTCGATATACAGCAGTATGGATAGTCTCAAAAGATCGAAGCTTTATCTGGAAAAAGCAGCCGAGAAGACTGCGTATCTCAATGCACAGAGAAAAAACCAGCTATGATAACGACATGATGTTATTGAAACATTAAGTGAATATATATTATACTTTACATGATGTAGAAGAAAGGAGTCTACCATGTCGGTTATAAATTTAAGAGAGTACATGAAAAGAGTATATACTGAATTAGAAAATTACATAGAAGGACTTTCCGAAGAGGAGAGAGTCAGATTTGTTACAGAGTTCCATGATATGTTCGATTCGGGAACTGCGGATTATGATGATGAGCATATAACCGCATTATATGTTATGAAGTATGCAAGAGCATATGGATTTCAGTTCTCAAGAGCCTACGCAGATATATTTGCAGATATGAATAATCCTGAAAGTATAAAGGCGGTAAGCATAGGCTGTGGCACAGGTATTGACTATTGGGGAATGTCCTATGCAGCGAGAGTGCTGGGCGAAGCACCGGAAAGTAAGCTTGATTACACCGGAATAGACCCGGTACGCTGGCCGTACAGGATCACGGAAGCGGCTGACATGCCGGAACAGGACATGGTGAGATACAATGAGATTGTATCTGATAAGCACAACGCAAATGGGGAAAGACACTCTGGCTTGTTTCATGAAGCGGCGGATGAAATAAAATCATGCACGGACTTTAATGAATATCTGAATTATATGGAAAACAGACCAAGAGAACCTCTAAGCGATATTTATTTCTTCCCACATTCCACGAAGGAGGTATGTATTCACACTGTGCCCAATGAGGTGGAGGACAGGTCGCTATACAATACATATCAGGCAATGTCAAGATTTGCCCACATAATACACTCAAGGATAAAGGACAAGCCGGTATACGTTGCATTCACATATAGACAGATCCCAAATGACGATGGAGTGTGCAGAGAGCAGAATGAATCATATGATATCCGCTATGGAACATACCTGCGAACCTGCCTCATGCAGAGAGGAATAGATGTGGAGCTGCTGCAGCCAATGCACTGTGAGCAGAGGTATGGACATGATCTTGTAATCTGTGAGAGCCCGGAGAGTAACAGAGGCTGTTATTTTACATATGACGAGTTTCATAGTTATGTGGGGGCACCGGATACCCCGGATAAGATATGGCTTTTTGGACGTGACGACGATGACTCATTTGACAGTATATTTTATGGCAGTAAAAAGATATGCGACAGAGACAGATGGAACGAGCTTACAAATGTCAGTGATGAGATTCACAATTATCCGATGGACAGCACAAATGGAATATGCTATCAGGTTTTTAAGATAACAAGAGGAAAGGCTGACAACAGGGAACTTACCGATAAAAATCTAGTTCTGGATATACTTGAAGAAACCATGAGAGGGTTTACATTCTGGAGTGGATTCTCGCAGGATATTTATAAATTTGCAAAAAATATGTATATGTATCCGTGGACTGTTCATGAAAAAGCTATCAAGCTTATTGCCGATACGACCGGATATGTACCTGACAATGTACGTGGGCTTCAGGAGGTATTCAGTATAGATAATATCTTTAAGGGACTGATAGCCGATGGCTGTATAGAGCAGTTTGAGGAAACTGACGGAAGACTGCGGTATGGCATAACTCCAAATGGCGAAAAGTGTGGACTCTATGACAAGGATGGCAGGATAATGGCCAAGTCATTTGCAAGAAGAATGATATTTGCAAATATGATCTGTGGAAGATATGCCAAATTTGAAGGAATCAAGAAGCAGATAACGATGGAAGATACAAGGGGAATTTTAAAATTATGATAGTAAGTGCGAGCAGGAGAACTGATATTCCGACATTTTACTCGGAGTGGTTCTACAACAGAATAAAGGAGGGATTCCTGTATGTCAGGAATCCCATGAACGCTCATCAGATAAGCAGGATTGATCTCTCGCCGGATGTGGTGGACTGCATAGTGTTCTGGACAAAGAATCCGATACCGATGCTTCCAAGACTTGATGAACTGGCTGCGTACAAGTATTATTTCCAGTTCACGCTGACCGGATACGGAAGGGATATGGAGGCAAATCTGCCTGATAAGAAAGAAAAGCTGATTCCGGCATTTAAGCAGCTTGCAGAAAAGATAGGGAAAAAGCGCATTATCTGGAGATATGATCCGATAGTGTTCACGAAGAAATACTCTCCGGAGTACCACATAAAGGCATTTACACAGATCGCTGAGGCACTTGACGGATGTACTGAGAAGTGTGTCATAAGCTTTGTCGACATATATGCCAAGAACAAGAAGAATATGGAGGCAGTGGACAGATATGAGATGAGTCATGGCGAGCTTGAGACATTTGCAAAGACCATCGCCGACATAGCAAGGAGCCACGGTATGGTGGTTGCGACATGTGCGGAGATAATAGACCTTGAAAAATGCGGAATTGAGCATAACTGCTGCATAGATAAGAAGCTCATCGAGGAGATCATAGGCTGTGATATAAAGGTGTCAAAGGATAAGGTGCAGCGTCCGGAGTGTGGATGTATGGAGAGCGTGGAGATAGGCTCATATAACACCTGTTTAAACGGCTGCAGATACTGTTATGCCAACTATTCTGAGGCTGCGGTGAAAGCAAATTGTGCATGCTACGATCCTAAGTCACCTCTCCTGTGCGGAACTGTTGGCGAGTTAGACAAGATCACAGAGCGCAAAGTGAAATCCCTTAAGGAGACGCAGATGAGCTTAAGGTTTGATGACGTAGATTAATCTCGCAATCATTTCAAAAGATTAGTTTAATAGTTAGGTTGATAGAGAATTTGCCTATTATTATATAGAAAGAAGAGGTCGTGATCGCTTTGAGAATATCGGACAAAGAGTGGAAAAATATAGAATTCCGCAAGAATAAGTTTCGGGAGCTGGAATCGGCTCTGGATCAGGCTGTAAGCGGAAGAGACAACAAGGTTTCGGCTTTTCTGTCAGGCGCTCTGGCAGGAGGAGAAATGGGAAAAGCTACGGCTGTGGAAAAGCTTGTAAATGAGCTGGTAAAATCCATGGACAGCTATGGTATAAGAAACAGACTGTGGATAGAGAGTGACGAAACGATAAAAGATAATGGGATTTCGGATGATGACTTTTGCAAAATGAAAGCGACAGAAGAAAAAGCTTCGGAAGAAAAAGCATCGGAAGAGAAAATTCCATGTATGCCGACAAGATTCAAAGAATTTATACATGATTATCTCTACTGCATGATACTGCTCATGACAAGCGAGATGGAGTGGGTTGAACAAATCTATGCTGAACCGTATGCCGATTCATTTCAGCAGCTTTACCTTCATGCAAAAAGAGTGAGAGAGTTTTCTGTAAGACCAATCGAGAAAAGATATGATGAGCTCTGGGGGGAGGCTTATTTTGGCGTCAGAGGAGCATCTGGTTTGTTTGAAATATTCAGCATGGCATATGAGTCGATTACCGGGAAAGATATCGGAGACAGCCTTACCCAGAGCATGAAGGATGGACTTGATACGTACTGTCAGGAACAGATGCAGATGTATGATGAGTTTCTGGATGAGGCAGAGGACAATGCCATGACCGAAGAAGAGATAGAAGCGGTCATGAGTGAATATGTGGATGCCGATGCAAATGATCCGGACATGGCAGAGCTTAACAGATATTTTGATGAGCTGGCAGTCAGATGGGATGAGAGTGAGAAGCGGTTCAGGCAGGAATTTCCTGACACTGAAGGGTTCTGTACCAGATATCTGAGGCTTCGTGAGCTGTTTTATACTGATGAATCCCGTGATATGAGGTATCCGCTTACGATATTTGATATCCTGGTGGAGGGCATGCTGGATGTATTCCTTGGCAGGCGGGGCAAGACTTTGTATACCGATGCAGATAATTGCGCAAGGACATACATCAGTATAAAGAAGCAGATAGATGCGATAAAGAAGCTTCGGGAGGAGGCGTAGGGCGTGGCTGGTTTCAGAGAAGATTTTTATGTCAGACTAGGACGGGATTACCATGAAAATACGGAGAATTCTTTCTTATATGGATATGTGAAGAGTAAAAGAGAGAGCAATCTCAGAATTCGGATGAAGGAAGAATACTACTGTCTGGTGGACACGGCAGCAAGCAGGAAAAAATATGTCCGTTTTCTGGTGAAAGCGCTGCTTTCTGATAAAACCCTTTCTGATTCGTTTGATAGGATTCACAGTCTGCCTGAGCTGTTAGACAGTATTTCATTTTATGAAGAAAAAACGGATGGATCAGAGCGCCCAGGTGAGATTGGTAAATCAGAATTGGAAACCGAATGGGAGACGGTGAGGTTAGAACTTGAAACTGAGTGTGAAGCGTTGAAGCATGCAGAGGGTGACTTGTGTGGTGACAGACTGAGACTGCTTGATAAGTATATGGATAATAGCAAGGTATCAGAATCTGACATCAGTGTAGATGCGGATATAGATATGCTTAGGCGCATCTCGTCAGAACTGCTTGATTCATTTGAATTCGATGGCGAGAAGAAGAACCCATATGTGGAGCTCATGTCGTCTTACCTGGATTTTTATTATGGTATTATATCTAAAGCAGGATATGTCAGCAGACTTCTGGAATTCTGGGCGGGCAACAGCAAATATATTCCAGACAAGAAGTCACTGGCATATTTTACAGAATTTGGAAAGCAGACATTTGGAGATGATGTATTTGCAGGATGCGGGAGAGCTGCACTGAGACTTGCAAGATTAATGCAGCTTGGAGAAGAGAACTATGAAAAATTCAACATTGAAGCGGACCGGTTCTTTGAAGCGGAATTTCTTGATAAGCTCACGGAGAACCTGCAGAGAGACATATTAACCGTCGATGTGCATACACTGCTTTATGATGCAGGCTTTTCAAATGGAGGCAGGCCCCGCAAGAAGGATAAAAGTATGGACATAATGGATGCGTATTTCAGATATGTGGGGGATAATCCATTTTCTGGCGGTACAGGCTATGTTGAAATCCCCGGCGGTTATACGACATGGGATGAATATTACAATGCGTGTGATAATGTCCGCGACAGACTGAATTCGGATAAGAGAGCATCTGCTTATCAGAATGTCTTTATGCCGATGTGGATTGATAATGATACAGGCGGCGGAATATTCCTAATAGGTAAAAGGCAGTTTGCGGAGAATGCCGATGTGAGACTTGCCAGCAACTGTGAGTTCGGCGTGGTATATTTCTACGGAACAGATGGCGGAAGTGCATTTGAATTTTCGGCGTTTCAGGAAGGTACCTTTGATGAAAATGTGTTCCCTGGTATGTCAGAGGCGGTGAGTTGGTTTAGAAATTATGATTATAAGGCTGACTCTATGGAGGAGTACAGGCGGTATAATGGGGATGCCCCGGCAGGCTGTCCGGAGGTTTTCCTTAAGTATTTCAAAGGCTATGATAATGTAAAAGCAGAGGTGGCAGATATATCTGGCGAAGTGACAGGAAACTCTGCATTATATGGAGATGTTGATGAGTCAGATATAAGAGATACGCTTGAAGCGTTCGACAGGGAACAGGAGGAGAAAGAAAGAAAAAAACGGCTGAGAATGACATTTCAAAGCCCAAAAATAAAATAGCTGCATTGGTTTATAGGCCATCAATCTGTATTGGCACAGATTGGTGGCTTTTCTTCGTAAATTTTACGAGCTTAAATATTGCTGTAGTTATACTGTGTTTATCAAATAAAGAATATCCCATGTGGCACAGACAGTGAGCTGTTTCGTGGAGCAAGACGAAAGGAGAAAATGCATATGAAGATCGACAATATGAGAGAACTTTACGAGGAATTACTTAGAGCAACATCAAATGGATACAGAAACAGAAGCATTGCAAATCCGGCAGTAGATTTCACAAAGAAAGCAAAGGCCGGGGACTTTGATGAGATGTCCGACGAAGAGTATTACCAGGCGCTTGATAAAGTAAATGAATTAAATGATGTATGGCAGCATCGGCCAAGCGGTCAGATTGGTGAACTGCTTTTTACTGCACTTGAGAATCTTACACTTAGCGACAGTGACGTGGAGGACATGGCAGCGACATTGCTTTGTGCTTATGAGCGTTCAAGTAAAGAGCATATCCCCTGTGATGCAAAAGCGGCGGATAGAAATGAAAGAACAGCCGGATATGCTGCTTCCAAGGAGATAGACAGCGATAATCCATCCAAAACAAAGACACAGTCTGATAAAAGAAGCACTGATGCAAAAGGAATATTGAGCTCGCCGGTGAAGATATATGAATATCTTGACCGCAGAGTATATGGCCAGAAGGAGGCAAAGCGCGCCGCTGCCATGCTCCTCTGGAACCATGTGAATGGCAGGAGGCAGAATGTACTCTTTGCAGGCCCTACCGGCTGTGGCAAGACAGAGATATTCAGGCAGCTCGCAAAGCTATATCCGAACATAGTGATCCACAATGCCACCTCTCTGACGGGCACGGGCTGGAAGGGCAATACAAAGGTCAGAAATCTGTTCGATGGGGTGCCTCAGGATAAAATGGGCCACCTTATCATTGTCCTTGATGAGGCTGACAAGATGTTCGAGGATGCGGACGACAGGCATTACAGTTACATAGTCCAGAATGAACTGCTGAAGGTCCTGGAGGGGGACATGGTTCATTTTGATGGCAATCCGTCGAACAGTGAACCAGCTCTTGATATAGATACATCAAATGTAAGTTTTGTGTTCCTGGGTTCCTTCGATTCCATGGTCAGAGCGAAGGAGGTGGCTGTGAATAAGAGCAGGGCTATAGGTTTTGGTGCAGTATCGTCTGACGAGTCATTTGACGGATACAGGAGTACATTCACTCAGGAAGATCTTGTACAGTATGCAAATGTGAGATGTGAAATAGCGGGGCGCATAGGGAATATAGTTCAGCTCAGGGAGATGACTGAGGATGACTTCTACGCCATATTAAATGACAAAAGAATAAGTCCTGTCAGAAAGCTTTCTGATTACTATGGCGTTAAGCTTAAGATGTCAGAGACAGCAAAACATAAGCTGGCAAAGGAAGCTGCGGAGAATGGGATGGGAGTTCGATTTATTCATTCACAGATACAGAGAAGACTTGATTATGAGCTTTTCGAGAATTGTGACAGAAAGGAATATGTCATAGCCTGACCATTGAGTCATAAATAAAAGTATATGGTAGCACCAAAAGACTCCGAGTAAATTGTTGCGATAGTCGGAAAAATCATAAATAAATAAAATATAAAAAAAACCTGAAGCAGTAAGATATTGACTGCTTCAGGTTCTTTTTTAATGTGTTTAAATTGTTATATATAGATATTTTATTTCTTCATATTCTTATTTGCCGCTGCAAGCATGAGCTTGATTCTGTTTACCTGATTGACCTCAGATGCACCAGGATCATAGTCGACAGCCACGATGTTTGCCTCAGGATATGCCTCACGCAGATGCTTGATAACACCCTTGCCCACGATGTGGTTTGGAAGACATGCAAATGGCTGTGCGCACACGATGTTCGGAGCACCGCTCTTTATGAGCTCTATCATCTCACCTGTAAGGAACCATCCCTCACCGTTCTGGTTTCCTATGGATACGATTGGTCTTGCATAGGCAGCAAGCTTTTCGATATGGGCAGGAGCCTCGAATCGCTTACTCTTTTCAAGAGCATCCCTTGCAGGTTTTCTGAAGGATTCCAGAACCTTTATAACAGTGTTGCTGACTATGGCTCCCTTCTTGGTCTTGCCAAGGAACTCATAGTTGTAATTGTTGTTGTAGAAGCAGTACATGAAGAAGTCCAGGAGATCTGGCATAACAGCCTCTGCTCCCTCTGCTTCCAGCAGGTCAACTAAGTGGTTGTTGGCTGATGGCAGGAACTTTACAAGTATCTCTCCAACAATTCCGACTCTAGGCTTCTTGATATCAAGGAGTGGAAGAGTATCGAAGTCGTGGACGATTCCCTGTATATTCTTCTTGAATACTGCGTTGCTTCCGGTCTTTGTAAGGCTCTCCAGACAAACCTTCTTCCATTTCTCATGGAGTGCATTTGCCGAACCCTTTTCCTTCTCGTAAGGTCTTGTCCTGTACAGACATCTCATGAATACATCACCGTATATCAGAGCCTGCATTGCACGCTTTACGACCTTGTAGCTTATCTTGAAACCTGAGTTCTTCTCAAAGCCCTGGGCTGACAGTGCTATTACAGGTATCTGACCGTAGCCTGCCTTGGAGAGGGCACGTCTGATAAATCCTACATAGTTTGTTGCACGGCATCCGCCTCCTGTCTGGCTCATGATGACAGCCAGCTTGTTCACATCGTACTTTCCTGAAGTGATGGCGCTCATCATCTGTCCGACAACGATCAGAGATGGATAACATGCGTCGTTGTTTACATATTTCAGACCAACATCTATCGTCTCCTTGGTTGCATCCGGCAGGATCTCAATGTTGATTCCCATGCACTTGAATGCAGGTGTAAGAAGATCGAAATGGATAGGAGACATCTGAGGTGCAAGAACTGTATAGTCCTTCTTCATCTCCTTGGTAAATTCTATTCTGTTGATGGCACTGCTTGACGGACATGTCTTGTAGTGCTGTTCATGTCTTGAGTTGACCGCGCTTATGAGGGATCTGATTCTGATCCTTGCTGCACCCAAGTTGCTGACCTCATCGATCTTGAGGACAGTGTATATCTTGCCTGACTTGGTAAGTATATCGTTGACACAGTCAGTTGTTACAGCGTCCAGACCACAGCCGAATGAGTTGAGCTGTATGAGCTCCAAATTGTCACAGGTTTTTACATAGTTAGCTGCCTTGTATAATCTTGAGTGGTACATCCACTGGTCGGAGACGATAAGAGGTCTCTCAACCTTTCCAAGGTGTGCGACTGAATCCTCGGTAAAGACAGCGATCTTGTATGAGTTGATGAGTTCTGGTAGACCGTGGTTGATCTCAGGATCAAGGTGGTATGGACGACCTGCCAGAACGATACCGAGCATGTCATGTTCATCAATGTATCTGAGGGTTTCTTCACCTTTTGCACGTACATCTTCCTTGACCTTCTCTGCCTCTGCGTACGCAGCATGTATGGCACTTCCAATCTCGTCCATTGTCACATCATAGTACTTGGACATCTCACGATACATTCGCTTTACGAGAGCTTCCTCATTGTCCAGTGCCACAAAAGGTCTGATGAATGTTATGTCATCAGCCTTGAGTTCCTCCATGTTGTTCTTAATGTTCTCTGCATAAGAAGCAACGATAGGGCAGTTGTAGTGATTGTTTGCCTCAGGAGTCTCGTTCATCTCATACGGTACACATGGGTAGAAGATGGATTTGATTCCGTTCTTCAGCAGCCACATGACATGCCCATGTGAGATCTTGGCAGGGTAACACTCTGACTCACTAGGTATGGACTCGATACCAAGGCTGTATATATCTCTTGATGACTTAGGAGAGAGTACAACTGAGAATCCAAGCTTTGTGAGGAATGTGTGCCAGAAAGGATAGTTTTCGTACATGTTGAGTACACGTGGAACACCTATCACACCGCGCTTTGCCTCCTCAGGCTTAAGTGATTCATAGCCAAATATTCTTCCAAGCTTATATTCAAAGAGGTTAGGGATGTTGTCTGCGTTCTTCTTCAGACCTACACCCTTCTCACATCTGTTTCCGGTGATGAACCTCTTGCCGTTTGAGAATTTGTTTATGGTGAGGAGACAGTTGTTCGTACATCCTTTACATCTTGTCATGGAGCTCTCGTATGTGAGCTTTCTTATCTCCTCGATAGGGAGCATGGTCGTGACAAATCCCTCTTTGTATTTGTTTCTTGCTATGAGGGCAGCACCAAAAGCACCCATGATACCTGAGATGTCAGGTCTTATCGCTGTTCTTCCTGATATGACTTCAAAACTCTTTAAAACCGCATCGTTGTAGAAGGTACCACCCTGTACCACGATGTTTTTTCCGAGATCCTTTGGATCCGTGAGCTTTATAACCTTGAGCAGGGCATTTTTGATGACGGAGTAGGCGAGTCCGGCGGATATATCAGCCACGAATGCGCCCTCCTTCTGGGCCTGCTTAACCTTTGAGTTCATGAAGACTGTACATCTTGAACCGAGATCTATAGGTGTTCTCGCTGTTATGGCGATGTGCGCGAAATCTGCGATATCGTAGTTCAGTGACTTTGCAAATGTCTCTATGAATGATCCACATCCAGATGAGCATGCCTCGTTCAGCATAACGTTATCTACTACGCCGTTCTTGATCTTGATACACTTCATATCCTGACCGCCGATATCAAGTATACAATCTACCTCAGGGTCAAAGAATGCAGCGGCTGTATAGTGGGCTATGGTCTCAACCTCACCGAAATCTAGTGAGAGAGCCTGCTTGATAAGAGCCTCACCGTAGCCTGTGGAGCATGATCCTGCGATCACTGCACCCTCAGGAAGCTTACTGTATATATCCTTTATAGCTCTGATGGTGGTGTTCAGCGGACTTCCGTTGTTGCTGCTGTAGAAGTCGTAGAGAAGTTCGCCGTCAGCTCCGACGAGGGCAACCTTGGTTGTGGTTGAACCTGCGTCGACACCGATGAAACAGTTTCCTTTATATGTAGAGAGATCACCGCGCTTTACAGCGTATTTGTTGTGATCTGCCTTGAATTTCTCGTAATCCTCATCACTTTCAAAAAGAGGTGCAAGTCTCTCCACACCAGAGGAGAGATTGAGCTCCTGGGAGAGAGCGTGGATGAGCTCTGAGAGCGTCATGGACACCTCAGGTTTGGAGTTCATGGCAGCACCTACTGCGGCGAACAGATGTGAGTGTCCTGGATCTATGATGGCGTCACCTGTAAGATTGAGTGTTCGGATAAATGCATTCTTCAGTTCCGGAAGGAAATGGAGAGGACCACCAAGAAATGCAACATTTCCCTTGATTGGTTTACCACATGCAAGACCTGATATAGTCTGATTGACAACGGCCTGGAATATGGATGCGGCCAGGTTTGGCTTTGTAGCTCCTTCGTTGATGAGTGGCTGTATATCTGTCTTGGCAAATACACCACATCTTGCAGCGATAGGATAGATGGTATCATAGTCCTTTGCATAGTCGTTAAGACCTGATGCGTCAGTCTGAAGAAGAGTAGCCATCTGGTCGATGAAAGAACCGGTACCTCCGGCACATACGCCGTTCATACGCTGTTCGATTCCGTTTGTAAAATATATGATCTTGGCATCCTCACCGCCGAGCTCTATTGCCACGTCGGTCTGTGGTGCATAGTCCTGCAGTGCCTCTGATACACAGACTACCTCCTGGGTAAATGGCACACCGATGAGCTGGGCGAGTGCCAGTCCACCAGAACCGGTGATACATGGATTGACCTCGTTCTCGCCGAGGGCATCCTTTGCTTCCTGTACAAGATCCTTAAGTGTTTCTTTGATATTTGCAAAATGTCTTTTGTAATCGGAGAAAAGTATCTTGTTGTCCTTATCGAGGACAGCAACCTTAACTGTTGTTGATCCAATATCAATTCCTAATGTGTACATAAAACAACCCTTCCAATTTCTTTTGTGTGTTGAATGTGTTTGATTTCGACATTTCTGCCGATAAAGCTACTTTATTATAGTGTAGCGTTTGAAAAAATACAATGACTTTATAAAAACTTAACCATTCAGAAAAAGTGTAAAATTTTGACTTTTTTGGAGTAACAAAGGGGACGAAACAGAATATATTATAAAAAAGCTTTCAGGGGTAAGGTATGAATTTTGATACATGTAATGGCGTCATCCATGTGGTAAAGAAGGGCGACACACTGTATAAGCTGTCAAAGATATATAAGGTAAAGCTGAGTGAAATCATCTCCGCAAATCCATATATCAATGTATACAATATGCAGCCCGGGGACGAGGTGTGCATTCCGGTTATTGAGGAGGAAGACTTCCTTATATATTCAGTCAAAGAGGGAGACACATTTGAGGATGTATTGAAGAATACGGGAGTTTCGCCAAATGACCTGTTCAAGTTCAATCCTGATCTGTATAAGACTATGCTCGCAGAATCGATGGAGATAAGATATATAGACCTTCAGAAATAATTCTGTCCGTCGGAGTGCACTCGATGATGTTTTTTAGCGGAGCAGAGCATGTCCGGCGGTATTTGTATCTGATATAACACAGGCCAGGTTAGAAAAACTTAATTATTATACGGTTGTAAACTCATTTTTTATATTATATAATTCTAAAGGTGTAGTTTGAATTACGATTGGAGATATTATATGAACCTTATTAGTAATATGGAGAGAAAGTTTGGCAGGTATGCCATAAGAAACCTTACGTTGTACCTTATCATAGGATATGGTATAGGATATCTGCTCCTAGTTTTCTGTCCGAATGTTTTATTTATGCTCACTCTCGATCCGAGAGCGGTTATGCATGGACAGGTGTGGAGACTTGTCACATGGATCATAACCCCACCAAGTATGGATTTCAGCATACTTACATTTGTCATGCTGTTTTTCTACTATAGTCTTGGAACTCTGCTGGAGAGGACGATAGGACCGTTCCTGTATAATCTTTACATGTTCAGTTCTATGATATTTACAATGCTTGGATTGATGATAGCACATATATTGTGTTATTACGTTTTCCATTACAGTTACACGTCAAATAGAATATATCTGGCATCTTCGGGAACCATTGTGTCATATGCATCGACCTATTATATATTGTTGTCGATATTCCTCGCTATAGCACTCTGTTATCCCGATATGAGCGTGCTTTACGCGATGATCATTCCGATCAAGATGAAATACTTGTCGATAGTATATATACTGATGACGCTGTATTATTTCATCCAGGAGACATTCATGGGACGTGTGAACATTGCAATGTCTCTTGTAAGCTTCGTGATCTTTTACCTGAGCACGAAGAACTTCAGAAGATTTGCCCCTAAGCAGATGAAGAGACGGCGAAATTACAACAGACAGGTACGAAACGCAAAAAGAGAGAATATAGGACACAGGTGTGTAGTGTGCGGAAGAACGGATAAGGAATATCCGGATCTTCAGTTTAGATACTGTTCAAAGTGTACCGGCAACAAGGAATACTGTCAGGATCATCTGTTCACACATACACACAACTAAAATATAAAAAATCAGAGGGATTAAAAGATGTATAACGAAGAGAAGAAATTGATAACTGATATACAGAGAAAGAAGGATCTTGATAGTAATTTGGGATTATTTGCAGATGTTGCATTCAAGGCGAATTTTGAATATGCATGCCATAAGTTCACACTAAACTATCTGACACTCAAGGATATGCATTTGGATGGTGATATCCCGGACGATCCATATATAGCACATTGCCAGACAGTAATAGATAAGCTGGTGAGCGACTACATTGCAGATTATCAGACAGAAGCTCATGACGGCAAGTATCAGGCAGCTGACGCTGACATCAGATTGATATCCGAGGTGAGGGATACGATCACGAGCAAGATGAAGGTGCTCACATCATACACGGATGCTTTCGAGATGTATGAATATATTTTAAATAGAAAAGAATACAGCTACCAGGAGAATATGACGGATGATCTTCAGGCTGAACTTGACGGGATTGATGTCAGTGAATTCGCGGATGAGATATTCAGATTTGTGTTTGCCGATTCGGACAAGGTGGCGATCAACTCCAAGCTGCAGTCTCTCATAGGTCAGCTTCCCATCCGTATGACAAAGAACAGATTTTACGATATACTTGGAGATACTCTTGATATATACAATGGGGTGGAGAAGGAATCTCTAGATCAGTTTATAGATATGGTTGAGAGCACAGCCCTTATAAAGCTTCCGGAGGGATTTGAGACTGAGTATCCGGATCTCTACACAGCCCTTGGAATACTTAAGAACGCTGATTATACAGATCTTGATGCTGAGAATTACAGAAAGCTTGCTGATGTGCTTGACAGGAGTGCACAGTTCCTCAATTCAGTGGTTACAGAGTATATGCTCATCGTGGAACTGGTGAACGATCTGTATGTCATGCTTCTAGCTATCTCTGCAAGGGATGATACGTCAGACAAGTGTCATAAGGCTATGGATGTCATTGCAAATGCCATGAAGGCTGATGATGGCGATCTTGAGGCTGTATACACCATGCTAAACGATATAGTTGGTGAGCAGGAGAATGCGGGAGAGCATAAGGTCATGCTGGAATCGGCAGTTTATGACATAACGACAGGATATATGGAAGAGATAGCAGAAAATGGCCTTGAGGCGACTTTCAGAGCTCTTGAGACGATGGACAAGTTACTGTCCGGAAGTATGTTTGTTGATATAAGCAACGTTGCGATAGCAGGGGTTCTCAAGGTCGACAGTGATTATATCGCTGCCTGCAAAGAGAAGCTGGCAAATGAGTTCGCAGAGCTGTTTACTGGTAATTCCATGACGGTGAACAGGGCTATCATGGCGAAGATACTCTCAAATATTCCTGTATTTTTCAATACAACGGATGAGATCAAAGAGTATATTCAGGGAGCACTCTCAAGGTGCAGGGAGCAGAGCGAGCTTTTGGCTGATTATATAGTGATAAAACAGATGATGGAAGAATAAACTAATAGTATGTATTATCTATACGTCCAAGCTGGGGCGTTAGCAGGTGAAAAGGATGGTCATTGACGATAAATTCTATGTCGGAGGAGCGAGAGACCGGCAAATCATAAGAATGGTCAGAGGAATAAGAAGATTTCATAAGGTCAGATATGTGCCGGGGGTGTTTGTTGTGACGCTTCCGCTCTTTGACGATGGAATACTAGAGATATATGAACTCAATGAGCTCAGACAGAAGGTGTACAGAGATATGGAGAATTCTATACATATAGTTGGTGCCGCACCTTCCAGAGTCCAGGCTATACGGCTCGTCAGGGATATTATAGATGATATATATAGAAAGACTGGAGATGTCGACGTGAAAGGTTTCTTTGACGCTGAAGTCTAAGGGGATGGAACATGCATATAGTCTTACTGATATTAAAAATATTACTAATAATAGTGTTGTCGATTATAGGGCTGGTGCTTCTGCTTGCACTGCTTGTTCTGTTTGCCCCTGTCAGATATAAAATGTATGTCAGAAAGCAGGATGATATATGGGCGAAGCTGACGGCTAGATGGCTTGGGTTTGTGCTGTGCTTCAAACTGGTGTATGATCAGGGGGAAGGACTAAATTACAGGCTGAGACTGTTTGGCGGTACGCTGTTTGGCTCAGAAAAAAAAGAGCCGCGAAGAGGGAAAAAGAGTGCCAGACCTGCTGATGATTACGATGACAATAGTATAGAAGCGGGAAATTTGGATACAGATATTGATAATACAGATATTGATAATACAGCCAACAATATAGAAGATATAGAAAATACAACTGAAGGAGATTTAGAATTTGAGAGGAATTTCCCATCGGCGGACAGTGAGGACAGGGAGTTTCTTCTTGAAGACAAAGAGTTTGAGAAGAAAACAGAAGGTATATTTGGAAAGATAGGCAGAAAGATAGATTCTTTGTGCAAGCATATAGCAGACAAATATAAAAATATATCTGAGAAAGTATCAGGTCTTAAAAAGAAAAAAGATGGCTATACTAAACTTGTGAACAATGTGAGAACAAAGGAGGCTTTCAGAGTCGCCAAAGTCCAGCTTATAGCATTGTTAAAGCATCTTAAGCCGTCTGTGCTCAAGGGACAGATAACCTATGGAACCGGAGATCCGGCATCCACGGGACAGAATCTCGGATACATGAGTGTTCTGTTTCCACTGTATTACGATCACATTGACATAACACCGGATTTTGAGAATGAGATACTTGAAGGAGATTTCATGATGAAGGGTCGGATAATGGTGTGGTCGGTTGTGTGGTGTGTGCTCAAAGTTATATGGAATAAGAATGTAAAGATAACAATATCACGCTTTAAGAAGATATCGGGAGGAAATTGATATGGCAAATAACAATATTGAAGGAACGCTTAGTACACTGTTTAACGGCATGGATGGTTTTATTTCATCAAAGTCAGTGGTTGGGGAGCCTGTATACGTGGGTGACACGATCATAATTCCTCTTGTAGATGTGAATTTCGGCATGGCAGCCGGTGCGTTCAACAAGCAGGACAGCAACAAAGCAGCTGGCGGTATAGGTGCAAAGATGAGCCCATCAGCGGTGCTTGTCATAGCAAATGGCAGTACAAGGCTTGTCAACCTTAAGAATCAGGATGCTGTGACCAAGATAATCGATATGGCCCCGGAGGTTATTGACAAGGTTGTAGGACTTTTCAGGAAAGACAAAACAGACGAGGAGAATGCAGTGGATCAGGCTATAGATGAGATGGCACAGTCGAAGGATAAAGTAGTACAGTAATTCTGCATTATTAAAGAATCACCACATATAATGATAGTAAATCATTATGGTGGTGATTTTTATTTGGCGTAAATATTGTGGTTATGCATTTTTTTTTACGGCGGTTGGAGTCGTGATCGGATATTTTATAAGTGGGTTTGTCCAGTTTCTGATCATAGTGATACTGCTTTTATTATCATATATATTTTCATGCAGATAGGGGAGTGGCATGCAGGGGGCGAGTGTGCCTGGTATGAGGGCAATCGATTGTCAATGAGTATGGGACAAAAAAATAAGAGCAGCGATCTTATAAATCACTGCTCTTATTTTATCAGAACTGAATCGGTGATATTATGCAAATATTATGCACGCTCGACCTTACCAGATCTTAAGCAAGATGTGCAAACATAAATCTTTTTAGGTGTTCCATCAACTACAGCCTTAACAGCTTTAACATTTGACTTCCACATCTTGTTTGCTCTTCTATGAGAGTGGCTCACTTTGATACCGAAATGAGCACCTTTATCACAAATTGAACATTTTGCCATAATAGCACCTCCTTCAATGAATAAACTAATTGAATAAACCAACTTACCTTCTAAGTTCACAACAAGACATATAATAGCAGATTATTTTTCTATATGCAAGCATAAAATTTATTTTAATGAAAAATATTGAATTATGAGGGATGCGGCACATGGGAATAGGGTGAGAACTCATATGTAAATAATGGAAATGCACTGTGAAATAGCGTCATTTCTTGAAATTTTGCTTAACTATGATATAATCAGTAAATAACTATGTAATTAACTCGATAGAAAGGAGTTAGCCATGAAAGAGTATATAAATGGAGATAACGGAAAGGTAAGCATAGATGAGAGTGTTGTGGCCCAGGTAGCAGGACTGACAGCCCTTGACTGTTTTGGAATTGTAGGAATGGGAATCGTCAGTGTCAAGGATGGAATAGTAAAACAGCTTCGAAGAGACAATGTGTCGAGAGGCGTGAATGTAAGATTTGATGAGAATGGCGACATTGTGATAGAACTTCATATAGTTGTGGCTTATGGCGTGAGTATAAAGGCTGTCACGGACAACCTGATGCAGTCAGTGAAGTATAAGGTAGAAGATTTCACTTCATTCAAGGTAAGTCAGATCAATGTGTTTGTCGAAGATGTAAAAGTAATGGATTAAGTAATGGATTAGTTTGGAGGATACAGAGAAGTGAGTAATACGATCGATGCACTTACGCTCAAGAAAGCATTTATAGCGGGTGCTAACAACCTGGATAAGAATAAGGAATATATAAATGAATTGAATGTATTCCCTGTGCCTGATGGAGACACTGGAACCAATATGACATTAACGATACTGTCAGCGGTCAGGGAGGTTGAAGCAGCTCCTGATGATATGAAATCTATTGCAAAGGCGATGTCGACAGGTTCACTTAGAGGTGCAAGGGGTAATTCAGGTGTTATATTATCCCAGCTTTTAAGAGGATTCAGCAAGAAGGTTCAGGACAGCAGATCTATAGATGTACACGATATAGCAGATGCATTTCAAAAGGCAGTTGAGACAGCGTACAAGGCTGTCATGAAGCCAAAGGAGGGAACTATCCTCACTGTTGCAAAGGGCGTTGCTACAAAGGCGAGAGAGTGTGCAGATGCAGATATGTCACTGGAGCAGTTCTGTGATGAGGTTATAGAGTATGGTGATGCGGTTCTCGATTCAACACCTGAGATGCTTCCGGTGTTGAAAGAGGCAGGAGTTGTTGACTCAGGCGGACAGGGACTTATGGTGGTCCTCAAGGGCGCTGTGGACTGTCTCATGGGCCGTGTGACAGTGGAACTCAACAAGAGTACAGGAGCGGTCAATGTAAAGAAGTCCAGCACTGGTGCAGGAAATGATGGGATTTCTACAGCTGATATAAAGTTTGGATATTGTACAGAATTTATAATAAATCTTGAAAAACCTTACGGTGAGGCCGAGGAGGACGACCTTAAGAGTTTCCTTGAGTCCATAGGAGATTCTATCGTCTGCGTATCCCTCGATGATATAGTGAAGATCCATGTTCACACCAATCATCCAGGACAGGCGTTTGAGAAGGGACTCACCCTTGGTTATCTTACAAATATGAAGATCGACAATATGCGTATAGAGCATCACGAGAGAGTTATCAGTCAGTCTGAGCGCGATGAAGCGGAGAAGCAGGAAGAGGAGAGACAGCAGAGAAAGACAGCACATGCAGAGCCACGCAAGAAATATGGATTTATAACAGTATCCATGGGAGATGGATTGAAGAAGCTTTTTGAGGAGCTTGGAGCAGATTATGTCATTGAGGGTGGTCAGACAATGAATCCTAGTACTGAAGATATGCTCAATGCCATAGATGTGGTCAATGCGGAGAATATATTTATACTTCCAAACAACAAGAACGTTGTGCTTGCAGCAAACCAGGCGGCAACCCTGTGCGAGGACAAGAATATAATCGTTGTACCTACAGCAAATGCACCACAGGGAATAAGCGCTATGATAGCATTTGACAGCACTGTGGATGTCCAGGAGAACAGATCATCCATGAAGGCTGCAGTGAAGAATGTGAAGAGTGGACAGGTGACATACTCAGTGAGGGATACGTCTATAGACGGCAAGGCTATCAAAGAGGGAGATATCATGGGCATAGGAGACAAGGGACTTGTCAGTGTCGGAAATGATATTGAACAGGTCACATTTGATCTTATTGCTGATGCGGTGGATGATGAGGCTGAGGTTATAAGCATTTACAGCGGTGCTGATGTTTCTGATGAGGATGCGGAGAAACTGGCAGACAGGGTCGAGGAGGCATATCCGGATGTGGATGTTCAGCATTACTATGGAGGACAGCCTATATATTATTATATAGTTTCGGTTGAATAGACAGATATATATCTGTTATGAGGTGGATATATGGTACTTGGCGACTCGATAAAGACGATAAAGGGAATAGGCGATAAGACGGCGGAAGCCATGTCTAAGCTGGGGATATATACAGTGTCTGATCTTTTGATGTATTACCCCAGAACGTATATATCCTATGAGGATCCTGTTGATATAGAGAACCTGCAGACTGGAATGCGGCAGTCGGTCAGGGTGATGATCAAAAGCAGAGTTGAAGTCAGAAAGGTCAGAGGGTTAACCATATCCATTGTCTATGCAAAAGATTTTTCAGGGACAATTAAGCTGATGTGGTTTAATTGTCCTTTTTTGCGTAATTTCTTTCATATAGGTCAGGAGTTTGTATTTTCCGGAGAAGTTTCATACAAAAGCGGCATGATGACAATGACACAGCCGGAGTATTACACCCCGGACAAATACAGTGAGCTGACAAATGTATGGCAGCCGGTGTACACCGTGACGCCGGGAATAACATCAAAGACCATCCAGAAAGCGGCTAGAAACGCCCTTCCGGCAGCGTCAGGACTGGTGGATTATCTCCCCGGAGATGTACTCTCAGAGTATGGGATAATGGATCTTCCGGAGGCTGTAGCTTCCATACATTTTCCTGCGGATGAGTATCACCTCAAACTGGCAGTAAAGAGAATTGCATTTGATGAATTTTATGGATTTATATCGGATATGCACAGGTTAAAGTCGGATTTTGCCGGCTATAGAAATGAATGTGTTATATCTTGCGACGAAGAAGTAAGGCGTTTTATAGAAAAACTTAGTTTTACACTGACAAATGCCCAGATGAACGCTGTTCGTGATATGCTGGAGGATATGTCGTCGGATCATGTCATGAACAGGCTGATACAGGGTGATGTCGGATCCGGCAAAACCATTGTGGCTGCTGTGGGACTTTTTGCCGCTGCGGTCAGTGGTTGGCAGGGCGTTATAATGGCACCAACAGAGGTTCTGGCAGTGCAGCATTACAAGGAGCTTCACGCTCAGTTCGAGCCGTATGGAATATCTGTCGGTCTGCTGACTGGTTCCATGACTGTAAAGGAAAAGAGACTTATGTATCAGGATATAAAAAATGGAGATGTGTCTGTGATCGTTGGAACACACGCACTGATACAGGATAAGGTCGAGTATAACAGGCTGGGGCTGGTAGTAACTGATGAACAGCACAGATTCGGTGTCAAGCAGCGCGAAAAGCTTACGGAAAAGGGAGGACATCCTCATACGCTTGTCATGAGTGCAACTCCGATACCGAGAACTCTGGCGATCATAATGTACGGAGATCTGGACATATCTGTTATAGATGAGCTTCCGGCGGGCAGAATACCGATAAAGAACTGCGTGGTTGATGAGAGTTACAGGAAAACGGCGCAGAGTTTTATCATGAAGGAAGTGAGTAAGGGGCATCAGGTGTATATAGTGTGTCCTATGGTGGAAGCCAGCGAAGTGCTTGACGATGTTGCAAATGTAACTGAGTACACGGAGGAGCTTCGGGAGACGTTAAGGAGCCAGTATGGCGGCGATATACAGGTGACATGTCTTCACGGCAAGATGAAGGCGGATGAGAAAAATGCCATACTGGATGATTTTTCGAATGGCAGTATAAGTATACTCGTGTCTACGACTGTAATTGAGGTTGGTATCAACAATCCAAATGCAACGGTCATGATGGTGGAAAATGCGGAGCGGTTTGGACTTGCGCAGCTACATCAGCTGAGAGGCCGTGTTGGCCGTGGAAAACTTCAGTCTTACTGTATATTTGTGAGCGGCAAGAAGGATAAGGATACCATGGAAAGACTTGAGGTTCTTGAGAAGTCGAACGATGGGTTTTATATTGCCGGTGAGGATCTGAAGATGAGGGGTCCTGGTGACTTTTTTGGCATAAGACAGAGCGGAGAGGTCATGTTTAAGATCGGAGATATCTATAACCATGCCGATATGCTGAAGGCGGCGCAGAAGATATATGAAGATCATGGAGCTGAGATAGACAGGACAATTGAGGAAAAGGGAATCTATAATAGATATTTTCAGCCGGTTCTGTAGCTGTTATATTATTTGAAAACGGGGGTAAATATGAAGAATAAAAAGACTTTGATAATGGGGATAATAATCGGCGTTCTGGTCGTGGTCATAGGTGTGATGGGATATATGCTTATTAAAGGCAGAACGGATGGCAGGGATAAGGACGGTCAGGATAGCACGCAGAATATATCAACTGATGTAACGGATAAGGATCTGGAACAGGATACATTGGATAAAGCTGCAGATATGACCTCAGCAGCGAAGAAAGGCGATGATGCGGACGGCAAAAACAGTGAAAAAAAGAGCGTTTCATTTTATGCCGAGATAGGTCATGACAGTACATGGGAAGCCTCTGGTAAGACCTGTGCGACAGAGAATATCAATATATATAATAAGACCTCATCTGTGGTTTCGGGTTGGAAGCTTGATGTTATATATAAGGGTAAACCTGCTATAGAAGATATCTGGAATGGAGAAAAAAAGATAAACGAATATACTGTGTCGATAACACCAGCAGATTACAATCAGGATATACCTGCGGGAGGATCGGTAAATGTTGGTTACAATATAGCCTCAGATGATCTGACAGTGGTAGACTACATATTATACATAGATGGAAAAGAATACCGAGGAAGTGAGAATTTATCTGCAGATACGTCAGGTGCAACTTCAAACAGCGTGGATGCTGAGCCGAAGGATGGCAAGATGAACAAAGTGGAAACTACAGATAAAACAGATAAAACGTTGGATGTGACCGGTGGTGTGGCAGAAAGCGATACAAAGAAAACAGCGGAGGACGGAACACCATTTGATAATCACGGACAACTGTCGGTGAAGGGAACTGATATAGTGGATGAATCGGGCAGCAAATATCAGCTTAAAGGTGTGAGCACACATGGAATCACATGGTTTCCTGATTATGTGAATAAGGATGCATTTCAGTCGATAAGAGATGACTGGGATGCCAATCTGGTACGTCTTGCCATGTACACGGATACAGGTGACAGCAACGGATACTGCAGTGGGGGCGACAAGGACAGTATCAGAGGTCTTGTTGATGCCGGAGTTACAGCTGCAACAGAGCTTGGAATGTATGTCATAATCGATTGGCATATATTAAATGACAACAATCCAAACAGCCATATAGATGATGCTAAGGAATTTTTTGATGATGTATCAGCAAAGTATTCCTCAAATCACAATGTGATATATGAGATCTGCAATGAGCCAAATGGAGGCACGTCCTGGTCAGATATCAAGAGCTATGCGGAGATAATAATCCCGGTGATAAGAAAGAATGACAAGAATGCTATAATAATAGTTGGTACTCCGAACTGGAGCCAGGATGTAGATATCGTGTCAGAAGATCCGATAACTGGTTATGACAATATAATGTACGCTGTGCATTTCTATGCAGCAACCCACAAGGATGATCTGAGAAATAAGGTAAAGACGGCCATCTCAAACGGACTTCCGGTGTTTGTCAGTGAATTCAGTCTGTGTGATGCCTCGGGAAATGGCGGCATAGATTATGACTCATCTGATGTGTGGTTTGATCTGATAAATGACAATAATTTGAGCTATGCATCTTGGAGCTTGTGCAACAAGAACGAGACATCAGCTCTCATAAAACCGGATTCCACAGCGACATCGACTATAACTATCGATGATCTGTCGGACACGGGTAAATATGTTAGAGACAAGATACTCGGCAACTAATCGCATCGGACTTGTATTTTATAATATATCGTGTTATAAAAATGTCTGTAAATTTATAGAGACTGCAGAACACTGTGGTCGGTTAGGAGAAAATGATGAGAGTTATAGCGGGCCGTGCACGCAGTTTGAAACTGGTTACTGTGGATTCTATGGATACAAGACCTACAACTGACAGGATAAAGGAAACTTTGTTCAATGTCCTTTCACCAGATATACCGGGATGCAGCTTTCTTGATCTGTTTAGCGGAAGTGGGGCGATAGGCATAGAGGCACTCAGCAGAGGTGCGAAGAGAGCTGTGTTTGTGGAAAATGGCAGAAAAGCTCTTGAGTGTATAAACAAAAATCTGGATTTCACAAAGCTGCGTGATGGAGCACAGGTGTTGAGCACAGATGCCGTCAGTGCAGTGAATACGCTGGAAAGACAAAAAGATGTATTTGATATCATATTCATGGATCCCCCCTATGGAAGATCGCTTGAGCGGGATGTTCTCATGAGATTGTCGGGATCAGATATAGTGTCGGATGATACCATAATAGTTGTGGAATCTGATCTTGATACGGAGTTTGATTATCTGAATGACATAGGATTTGAGATATATAAGATAAAGAAATACAAGACAAATAAACATACATTTATTTACAGGAGACTGGAAGATGAGTAGAGCTATATATCCGGGAAGCTTTGATCCCGTGACACTTGGACATTTGGATATAATAAAAAGGTCGGCGGAAATGTTCGACGAACTCACAGTTGGAGTGCTGAACAATACTGCAAAAACACCATTGTTTTCTTTAGACGAACGTGTTAATATGTTAAAGAATGTAGTTTCGGATATACCTAATGTTAAAGTTGTTGGATTTGGAGGCCTTCTAGTAGACTATGCTAGACAGAATGATATCAAGGTCATTGTCAGAGGTCTCAGGGCTGTCACAGATTTTGAGTACGAGTTGCAGATAGCCCAGAGTAACAGAAAGGTTGCACCAGACATAGATACAGTTTTTCTGACAACGAATATACAGTATTCGTATCTCAGTTCGAGTATTGTTAAGGAGTATGCAAGTTTTGGTGTTGACGTAAAAGATTTTGTTCCGGAACCGATACAGGATATTCTTAAAGAGAGATTTGCGGATATTCGAGTGTAATTTGCGATAGATAATTAGGAGGAGAATAACATGGCAAGAAAAGGTATTGAAGAGATGATTAGTGAGATAGAGATATTTATTGACAATTGCAAGTTCCAGCCGTTGTCTTCCAGTAAGATCATTGTGCCAAGAGAGGATCTGATGCAGATGGTTAGTGAACTCAAGCTCAAGATACCAAATGAGATAGAGAGATGTAAGAAGATCATGAGAAACAAGGAAGCTATATTGGCGGATGCCAGAGCTAGGGCGGATTCTATAATCACAGAATCTGTCGCTGAGGCTAACAGACTTGTTGATCAGAGCCAGATCGTTGAGCAGGCTAATCTCCGCGCAAACGAGATTACAGATCTTGCAAGAAGCCAGGCTGAACAGATCGTCGCTGAGGCAAACGAAGAAGCTGATCAGGTGAGAACAGGTGCGATGTATTATTCAAAGGATAAGCTTGCAGAGATAAGCCAGTATATTGACGCAACACTTCAGGCTGAACGTGCAAACTATGAGAATCTTATAAAGTCACTCGAGGATAATTCAACTAGAGTTGCATCCAATATGGCTGAGCTTGACTCCAGCATTAATCAGATGAATGGAGTTATAGAGCAGTCGGCTCAGGTTGATTCTGCATTTGACACCAAAGAAGATGAGTATAATGTCTATGGAAAGACAGAGTATACATCTAAAGAAGATGAGTATGATGATGAGTACGACGAATATGATGACGATGACTATGATGACGAAGACGACGATGATGAGTATCTCGATGAATAAGTTGTTTGTGCCATGTCTACAGTATTAGAAATACAGTTATGCCACATAATATACCGTACATACATTTAGCGAATATATATTTTGTGAAAGACAGCCCTGATTTTTGTATAAGATCATAGCTTTGGAACAAGGCGGATAAGCCTCCAAAGGCAGTGAGCGACAAAAACAGGGCTGTCTTTATTTTGAAAGATAGCGTGCTCTCGTCAAGTGTTTTGATGCCTGCAGATATCTCTAGAAAGGCTGTAGCTATATGAGCGGATGGACAGGGAAAGTAGTTGGTTATGATGCTTCCTAATATAGCGAAGATAACCATGTATATACCTATTAAAGTTATATTGTGAATAGCATTGTCAAGCAGATGCCGCTGACGGTCATCTGATGAGTCGGATGTTTCGGATATAATGTTTGTTTTAAAGTTCGCGTGTGACTTCGATTCTACGTGTGCAGTGGCTGCAGTTTCAATGTTAATATTGAGTTGCCTGAGTATTGCCTGACTGCGCGGATGAGCATAGATGAAGTGTATGATGCGAGGTATAAGGAAGAACAGTGCGGTACATATGAACTGCGGTATGTATAGACATGCGAGAAGAGTATTGATTGATATATATTTGTATAAATAAGATGAGTATAAGTATCCGTACAGGAACATTGGGCTCACATTGTTGCAGATGGGAAGCATTGTCTGGGCGGTATGACGACCTATCCTATCGTTCTTGTACAGAAATGATATGGTGATGGTTCCGGTTGGAAATCCGCAGAACAAGCCTATGATAAGAGTCAGCATACATGCACAGTAGGCGGACATATGGTTTAGATCGGCGGAGTTCAGTATAACACTTGTGAGCAGCATAAAAGGAAGCAGGACAGGGACTATGGAGCTATACCATAGATAGATACCCTGACTGCAGCCTGAGGTTATTAAAGAAGCGTTCAGACATGCAAATATTACAATAGCTGTTATGATTATCATATAAAAAACATTCTTCATACGTGTAAGATATGCACACCGTAGTCTGAATATGAATTAATGATAGTCAATTATTGTCAATTATAGCTTCGGGTGTCAATCGGTTATCACTGGTATGGTATGTTCGTATTCGTTCTTCAGTTTTGTTCCGTAGGCACTGTAGATGAGACTATTATATATGGCTGTCGACTTGATATCATAACCGAACATTGATTTTCCTACAGTGGACAGAACAGATGCAGCTTCTGGTGCTCTTGTTATGACAGGAATATATGAATTCTTTTTAATCTGTTTTACGATGCCTCCGGCACGCGTATTTAGCCCGATAAGACGTAGATAGTATATCCATCCATTCGATTTATAGGTATCATAATCCGTTTTCGTTAGTTGCATCACATAGTGTAGAAGAGCCCTCTGTATATGTGTAAGAGTGTAGTTCCTGGATTTGATAGTCTTTGCGGTATCCGAAAATGACATATCTGAGTCGATCTTTGACATTCTATTATACAGATCTCTATCCATGTCAACTATTTCGCTGAATGATGATATTGATGGAGAGAGGTCATATCTGCCGTAAAGAAGTCTCGCCGCGGCGAGGAGACTGGACAAGTGATCCTCAAATACCGGGAATGTTTTTCTGTAGTTTGTGTCAAGGATGCAGTAGCATTCTTTCGGAACATGGCGCTCAATAGTCTTTATGTCGGAATTTCTCAGAAGAGATCTGATTGCTGATGCTGAACATATGTCATGAACAGCTTCGTTGCTGTTGTAATCCGATATAATACGTTTTATTATGACCGGCTTGATTTTTGATTTGATTCTTTTGAGGGCGGCGAGATATTCTATGGCAAGTATGTTGTTGGGACTTGACATAACGCTGCTTATGTTGCTTTTAGAGACTGATGAGGAGCTGTTTGAGGGATTATTCCTGACGATATCTTTTTTCTGGAGATAGTCCTCGATTGCGGTAGCTCTGGCTGCGCCATATGTCATGCCTGATGCCACGGATCTTCTGATGCTGTCTGATACCTGTGGAGGTTCATTTTCCACGATATCGGCGATCTGCGACAGAAGAACAAGGTCGTCTGTCTCTGCTCCGAACGATATAAAGTCTATGGCACCACTCATATCCATCATGGTGACGGCAGCGGTGGCGTAATCCCTTGCGCTTGATGTTGAGTAGACAAATGGTATCTCGAATATAACGTCCACACCGCACTTGATAGCGGCTTCAGCCCTTGTAAACTTGTCAGCGAGGGCAGGGATTCCTCTCTGTAGGAAATTGCCGCTCATAAAGCACACCACATGGTCGGCTTCAGTGAGTTTTTTTGCCTGTTCGATCTGGTATAGATGTCCTTTGTGAAATGGATTATATTCGCATACGATTCCAACCGTGCTCATTTACGTCCTCCGTTTATAAATTTGATTGCTTTAATTCCAGACTGCTTCAATTTTTCTTTCAAGAATTCTTGGCTGCTATTTTTAGTGCTAGATTTCTTTGCTTGAGTATAAATTTTATTGTATCTTAATAGTTCTAGCGTGTAAAGTGTGATATAATCAATACAGTTTAAGCGATTATTATTATCTGAGATTTCTGGGAGTATTATTCTTTCCTGCGTGATATCGTGTGATCGCAGGATCACCATATGATCACAATATCCCTGTAAGATCAAGAGAAAAAGGAATATGGTATTTGATATGTATCGAAAATGTATTGTATATATATTATATATGCATCATACATGTACCGAATATGTATGGTATAAAGTTATTGTGTGCTGATTGTAGTACCGCCGTGCGTATAAAAACGTGCATAAATAATGATAGGATGTGTATGTAACCGGGAATTAGTTGTTGACAAAACAGCAAATATTTAATAGTATAATAAAGTAATCGAACATATGTTTAGGAGGAACAGACTATGGCAAGTAATTCAATCAATAGCGTCAACAAAGACGATAAGAAAAAAGCTCTTGATGCAGCTATTGCACAGATAGAAAAACAGTATGGAAAAGGTTCAGTTATGAAGCTTGGGGATTCCAATGCAAACATGAATATAGATGTCATTCCAACGGGGTCGCTCAGCCTTGATATTGCGCTTGGACTTGGTGGTGTACCTAGGGGAAGGATAATAGAGGTGTTTGGTCCCGAATCAAGTGGTAAGACGACGGTTGCACTGCATATCGTTGCTGAGATACAGAAGAGAGGTGGCATAGCAGGTTTCATAGATGCTGAGCATGCCCTTGATCCTACATACGCCAAGAATATCGGAGTGGATATTGACAATTTGTACATATCACAGCCTGACTGCGGAGAGCAGGCTCTTGAGATAACTGAGACTATGGTTAGATCGGGGGCTGTAGATGTTGTTATTGTAGACTCTGTGGCAGCCCTTGTACCTAAGGCTGAGATAGATGGTGAGATGGGAGATTCCCACATGGGACTTCATGCAAGACTTATGTCACAGGCTCTCAGAAAGCTCACAGCTGTTGTCAGCAAGACCAACTGTGTTGTTATATTTATCAACCAGCTCAGAGAGAAGGTTGGAGTTGTATTCGGCAATCCTGAGGTTACAACAGGTGGCCGTGCCCTTAAGTTCTATGCATCTGTCAGGCTTGATGTAAGACGTATCGATACCCTCAGACAGGGCGGCGAGATAGTTGGCAACAGGACTCGTGTCAAGATAGTGAAGAATAAGGTTGCACCCCCATTCAAAGAGGCAGAATTTGATATCGTGTTTGGTAAGGGTATCTCAAAGGTTGGAGATATACTTGATCTTGCTGTTGCAAATGATATCGTCGATAAGTCGGGCGCATGGTATGCGTATAACGGCAACAAGATAGGCCAGGGACGCGAGAATGCAAAAATGTATCTTGAGAACAATGAGACAATATGCTCAGAGATTGAGCAGAAGGTCAGAGAAATACTTGGCGTTGCTGGTGATGGCGCAGGCACTACAGAGCCTGCTGAGAACGAAGAAGAGTAGATATTGGGAGATTGTGTAGATGATAGTTACGGATATCAGAAGAATAGATGACAAGAGATATTGCCTGTATATAGATTACGAGCCGTATGCATCCGTTTATTCTTCTGATATCAGGAGACTGCAGCTCCGTGTAGGTGAGGAAGTTGATGAGGTTTCCATTAAGGAATTTAGAAAAGAATATTTGTTTCGCAGAGCTCTCAATAAGGCTGTCAATTCCATAAAGTTTTCAGATAAATGCGAATATGACATCAGAAAGAAACTCAAAGATTTATATTACGATGAGGAGATCATAGAGCACTCGGTTGAAAAACTGAAAACATATGGATATATAGATGATTATCGGTATGCGTGCGGTTATGTCCGAAAGAATATGCGAAAGAAAGGACGCAGGATCATTGAGTATGAGCTTGATGGAAAGCATATAGGACGAGATATTGTTGAACGAGCGTTAAATGATACCTATGAACAGGATGAGGCGGAGACAATACTTGCGATCATAAGGAAAAAATATTCATATACAGATCTGACAGACGGGAGAAATAAGGTGATGGCGTACCTGTACAGCAAGGGGTTCGATCACAGAAAGATAAATGAAAGTATACGGATTATACAGGAAGAGTGTCGAGAACAGAATCAGAAACAGAATCAAAAACAGAATCGGGAACAGAATTAAAGAACAGAACCCATAAAAATATCGGGAACAGAATTAGTGTAAATGGGACAATATAGGAAATAGTTTGCAAGCGAAAAACTTATTATACTGTTGTCAAAAAAAGAACCTACAATTGGACATAATTACTTGACATAATTAGTTAAAAATATTAAACTTAAATAGTTGTATTCTTGTACAATGAAAACTTAATAAGGAGGTGCTCCTGTGGATTCACCAATAGTATGGGTGATAGTCGCTGTTGTTGTAGTTGCGCTGCTTGTTGCTACTTGGTTTATAGCTATTGCGTATCGTAAGAATATAGTTGAGACCAAGATAGGAAGAGCGGAGTCACAGGCAAGAGAGATTATCGATGAAGCTCAGAAGACCGCCGAAGCTAAGAAGCGTGAAATACTGCTTGAGGCAAAGGAAGATTCCCTTAAGACACGTAATGACCTTGAAAAGGAAGTAAAGGACAGACGTGGGGAACTGTCACGTATGGAAAAGAGAATTCTTGCACGTGAGGAGAATCTTGACAAGAAGACTGAGGCAGTAGAGAAGAAGGAAGCAAGTCTTGCCGGAAAAGAAAGCGCTCTTGATAAGCAGAGGGCAAAGGTCGAAGAGTTACAGGCGAAACGTTTACAGGAACTTGAAAGAATTTCAGGTTTAACCTCTGAACAAGCAAAGGAATACTTATTAAAGACTGTTGAAGATGAAGTAAAGCATGAAACAGCAGTTATGGTCAAGGAATTAGAAACCAGAGCTAAAGAAGAAGCGAACAAGAAGGCGAAAGAGTATGTTGTCAACGCAATACAGAGATGTGCTGTTGATCACATTTCAGAGACAACGATCTCATTAGTTCAGTTGCCTAACGACGAGATGAAGGGTAGAATAATTGGTAGAGAGGGTAGAAATATTCGTACTCTCGAAACACTTACTGGAGTAGATCTGATAATAGACGATACTCCTGAGGCAGTTATTTTATCAAGCTTTGATCCTGTAAGACGAGAGGTAGCTAGAATTGCACTTGAGAAACTCATCGTGGATGGAAGAATTCACCCGGCCAGAATCGAAGAGATGGTTGAGAAAGCGCAGAAGGAAGTTGAAACTATGATGCGTGAAGAGGGCGAGGCGGCTACCCTTGAGGTAGGAATACATGGAATTCATCCAGAGTTAGTGAGACTTCTTGGTAAGTTGAAATTTAGAACAAGCTACGGACAGAATGCCCTTAAGCATTCAGTTGAAGTAGCTCAGTTGTGTGGTTTATTGGCCGGTGAAATAGGTGTCGACATCAAGGTTGCAAAGCGTGCTGGATTACTTCATGATATAGGTAAAGCCCTGGATCATGAGATGGAAGGTTCGCACGTTCAGATCGGTGCTGATCTGTGTAGAAAATACAAAGAATCAGCAATTGTTATCAATGCTGTAGAGTCACATCATGGAGATGTTGAACCTGAGTCATTGATTGCACTTTTGGTACAGGCTGCAGATACTATTTCTGCTGCAAGGCCGGGAGCAAGAAGAGAGACCTTGGAGACTTATACTACAAGACTTAAGAAGCTTGAGGATATTGCCAATGCTCATAAGGGTGTAGATAAGACATTTGCTATTCAGGCGGGTAGAGAAATTCGCGTGATGGTAGTTCCTGAACATGTAAGCGATTCTGATATGGTATTGCTGGCAAGAGATATTGCAAAGCAGATTGAAAATGAGCTTGAATATCCAGGTCAGATTAAGGTAAATATTATTAGAGAGTCACGCGTAACAGACTACGCAAAGTAAAATCATGTGAATTTAAAACATGAGAATTAAAAACTAAGAAAGTATTGAGAATAAAGCATTTTCAATACTTTCTTTTTTGTAACGGAGGTGTTTGTGAAAATGAAATGTGAGAAGTTTAAAAGAGAAAGGCTTGAACTGGCATACAGAGCGCATGTGTTTGATGTTTATAATGATTATCTTGTTCTCCCTGATGGGAGAAGAGTCGTGTATGATCTGATCAAACATTCACCTGGGGCGTGCATTCTTCCAGTCTGCGATGACGGAAGAATCGTACTTGTCCGACAGTATAGGAATGCCATAGATGAAATCACATATGAGGTTCCGGCAGGATTTATAGATGTGGGGGAAACGCCCAAGGATGCAGCGATACGGGAACTGAGGGAAGAGACAGGATATATAGCCAGAAACGTTGAATATGTTACAAAGACAGTGCTGGCTATAGGTACAAGTGATGAACAGACCTATTTATACATCGGTAGGGATCTTATGTTTGAAAAAACAGAGCCTGATGAGAATGAATTTATCAACTGTGAGTACATCGAAATTGATGATGTTGACAGAATGATAAAAAATGGAGAGATAGTTGATTCAAAAACACTGATAGCGATTTATGCGTATAAATGCTCACTCACATAATTCTAAACAAGTAAGAAACGGGGGGGTTAATATCTGAATTAAAAAAAGTGAAACAATTTTGAAAAAAATTATGTCAATATGTAGTATACATAATTACAAAGCAACACCCCATTTGGTATTTTGAGGAAAAATACTGCAAAGGCGCAGTTTTACTTATTAAATTAGTGTTTGATTTTATTTACATTTATATTTATAATA